>Ga0307470_10000054_pt1 | contig 81958 bp, 92 predicted proteins | sample atmos_gasesAM3C__FD_204565 | JGI IMG/M metagenome (GOLD analysis project Ga0307470, IMG submission 204565) | Hardwood forest soil microbial communities from Morgan-Monroe State Forest, Indiana, United States - atmos_gasesAM3C_05 | ecosystem: Environmental > Terrestrial > Soil > Temperate forest... | reverse complement strand
TTCGACGGCTACGGACCCACCTGCGGGCTAGCCCGACACGGCTACGACGACGCCGTACGAGTCGTCCACCAAGCCCTCCTCGACACCACCCAACCCCCCACCGACCTGACCACCGACCACACGGGAAGTTAACCTGGGCGGCCGTGCGCAAGCACACCAGACAGCGGTCGACGCCAGCGTAAAGGAATGCGGAAGTTTCTCGTGCCGGTGGTACGACCGGGGCGGGAGCACCTCATATCCCAGCCGCGGCCACCCCAGGCGGCGCGGCGAGTCGTCAGGGGTGGGCGAGGAGCCGCTGCCACAATGCGGTCGGGCCAAGGATGGTCGCGCCCAGCGGCGTCACCCGGCGGCGGAGCTCGCGGTCAGCGGTGACGACGGTGATCGGTCGATGCGGCTCGCGGTCGACCTCGGCGGCCACCAGCTCGACGATCGCGTCATCGCCGGAGCCTGCGGCGTGCACGACCCGCACGCTGTCCGTCATGCCGGGTCCGACGCCGGCACGGGCCGCCCCCTCGACGACTAGCACGATCTCCCCAAGATCCGCTGGCCCGCGTGACAGCGCCTGGTGCAGGCGCCGTACCGCACCCGCACGGTCGCGCCACCAGCCGTCCGGGCGGGAGCCGACGACGTTCGCGGCGTCCACGATGAGCAGCGGCCGAGCCGGAGTGTCCACACCGCGATGATCCTCCTGTTCGGAGTCGTGCCGATCGGCCGGATCGGCCGACCTTCGGAGCCGGCGCACCGTGCCCCGGGTCATGGTTCGAGCTGGTCAACGCGGCGTTGGGCGGTGGTCAGCCGGCGACCGGCGAAGACGGCCCGGCCCCGCGCCTGCTGGGTGACACGGGCCGCGCCGGCGGCGTCGTGTTCGGCCTGCCGCAGCTCTTTCCGGAGGTCGGCGACGCGCCGGTTCGCCGCGGATTCCGCCTCCTCCGCCTCGTGCAGGGCGCCGCGGGCGTCGGCAACCGCAGCGGTAGCGGCGGCAAGCTGCTCGCGGGCCTCGGCGAGCTGGCGAGCCAGGCGCCCGTCCGGGTGACGATCCGGTGGGACAGCCGCGTCTCCGGCATCCGGCCGACTGGTGGGTCCTCCGACCGCGGTCCCTCGGGAGGCGCTCCGCCTGGCTGGGGCTGGTTCGGGCCTGGCTGGGGCTGGATCGGACGTGGGCAGCGGTGGGACCGCCCGCAGCGCTGGCCGCTGCGCGGCCGACCGGTCCTCAACGCCGAACCCGCTGTAGGACAAGGCCCTGGTGAGCCGGCCGGAACACACCTCGCGCGCATTGTCCGGGTCGGCTACCGCGGCAGTCAGGGTGCCCCTCACCTGCTCCAACGTGGCTGAGCTCAGCGACTCGCCGGCCAGCGCCGACAGGGTTCGGGCACGCTGCGTCAGCTCGACGAGGATCTGGTTCCGTTGCCGGGTCAGCCGCCGCAGGTCGCCAGCACGCAGGCCGAGCTGCGCGTCGAGCAACTGCCGGCCGATGTCAAGAAGCCGTTGCAGCATCTCGCCCTGGTCACGCACGAGCTGGTTGACCGCCCACGCGGCAAGAGTTGGCTTGCGCAGCTTCGCCACCTCGGCGGCGAGCCTGTGCTGGCCCGTGGCCCGAGCGCTGACGACGTACTCGTCGCGGGCGATGGTGAACCGCCCTGGTGGCAGCGCGTAGAGCTCGCTGGCCACATGGTCCACGGACTCACTCACCTGCCCGAACCATCCGTTCCGCGCTGCGCTCGGAGCTCGGCACGGCGTTCCCGCCACCGCTCCATCATCTCCGGGATCTCCTTCTGCACGAACTCGAAGAAGGCGATTGTCTCGGCAATCCGGGCACCGGCTGGCGACTTGGGGCCGAGCAGGTCGAGCCCTTCGCGCAGGCTGCTCTCCCAGCGTACGAGAAGGTTGTCCCGGCTGCTGATCGCCTCGTGCCACAGGTCGTCCTCCACCTGGTAGTGATCGCGCCGCGAGCCAGGGTCGCGCCCGCGGCTGATCAGGTCGACCTGGATCAGGTAGCGCACCGCGCCCGAGATCGCGGCTGGACTGGCCTGTAGCTGCTCGGCCAGCTCGGCCGCGGTCAGCCGACCGGAGTCGGTGGCGAGCAGGAGCGAGAACACCTTGGCCGGCATCCTCGGCACGCCGCCCTCGACGAGCGCGGATGAGAACCGGTCCACGAACCGCACCATGCCGGGACTCGGCCACGAGGACTCGATCATCGACACCTCACCTCCAGCGGCGATACTAGTGACTGATGGCACAAGTTTCAGTATCTTCACGAATCTTTGAAGTTGATGTAGCGTCCTACCCATGACTGCTGCGATCTCGACGTCCGGCCTGGTCAAGACCTTCGGCCGGACCCGCGCGCTGGACGGCCTTGACCTCACCGTTGAGGCCGGCGAGGTACACGGGTTCCTCGGTCCGAACGGCGCGGGCAAGTCGACCACCATCCGCATCCTGCTGGGTCTGGTGCGAGCTGACGCCGGCGTCGCCCGGCTCCTCGGCGGCGATCCGTGGCGGGACTCCACCGTCCTGCACCACCGCCTCGCCTACGTCCCTGGTGACGTCACGCTGTGGCCCAACCTCACCGGCGGTGAGGTGATTGACCTGCTCGGCCGGCTGCGCGGCGGGCTTGACCCGCGGCGGCGGGCCAGCCTGCTGGAGCGGTTCGATCTGGACCCCACCAAGAAAGGCCGCGCCTACTCCAAAGGCAACCGCCAGAAGGTCGCCCTGGTGGCCGCGCTCGCGTCCGACGTCGAGCTGTTGATCCTTGATGAGCCCACCGCCGGCCTCGACCCACTGATGGAGGCCAGCTTCCGCGAGTGCATCGTGGACGAGCGCGAACGGGGCCGGACCGTGCTGCTGTCCAGCCACATCCTCAGCGAGGTGGAGACGCTGTGCGACCGGGTCAGCATCATCAGAAACGGGCGCACCGTGGAGAGCGGCACGCTCAGCGAACTCCGACACTTTACCTGGACGTCGATCTCGGCCGAGCTGGTCGTGCCGCCGAATGGGCTGGCCGAGCTGCCTGGCGTGCACAATCCGCGGGTTGAGGGGGTCCGGGTTCACTGCGACGTCGACAGTGACAAGCTCGACGGCGTGCTGCGGCATCTCGTCGCCGCGGGCGTACGGAGCCTGGTGAGCCAGCCGCCAACGCTGGAGGAGCTGTTCCTGCGGCACTACTCGGAGATGACCGAGCCATCCGAGCCATCCGTGCCGTCCGCCTCGACCGCGGTGAGGTCCTCATGAGCACGTTCACCGGCACCCTCGCGCTCGTCCGGCTTGCACTGCGCCGAGATCGGCTCCGGCTGTCTGTATGGGTCCTGGCGTTGTCCGGCGTGGTCGTGGCCATCGCGTCCAGCCTGGCTGAGCTGTACGGGACACAGGCGTCACGCCAGCAGCTCGCGGCCGGTATCGGCAAGAACCCGGCGGTCGTCGCACTGTACGGTCCGCCCTTCGACCTGACGTCAATCGGTGGTCTGGTTGCCTGGCGGATGGGCGCCGTCGGTGCCGTCATCATTCCGCTGATGAGCCTGCTCACGGTCGTCCGCCACACCCGTGCTGAAGAGGAGGCGGGCCGGCTGGAGCTGGTCGGTGCTGCGGTGGTCGGTCGGCGGGCGGCGTTGACCGCCGCGCTGCTGGTCGCGTTCGGCGCGAACCTCGTACTCGGGCTGCTGCTCGTGGCTAGCCTGGTCGGGTTGGGTCTACCGGTTGTGGGCTCGACCGCGATCGCGTTGTCCTACTGCTCTGCCGGGCTGCTGTTCGCCGGCGTCGCGGCGCTCGCGGCCCAGCTCACCGAGGGTGCCAGGGCGGCGAACGGAGTCGCGGCCAGTGTCCTCGGCGGGTTCTTCCTGCTCCGGGCTGCTGGTGACTCGGCCGGTGCGGATGGCCTGTCCTGGCTGTCCTGGCTCTCTCCGATCGGCTGGACCCAGCAACTGCGGCCGTTCGCGCACGAGCGCTGGTGGGTGCTCGGGCTTGTCGGGGCACTGCTCGTGGCATTGGTTGCCGCTAGCTACGTGCTGGTTGGCCGACGGGACATCGGCGCCGGTCTGCTGCCGAGCCGGCTCGGCCCCGCGCAAGGCGCTGCCAGCCTGCGCAGCCCGCTGGCGCTGGCCTGGCGCTTGCAGCGTGCGTCCTTGGCTGGCTGGGCGACCGCATTCGCGATCCTCGGCGCCGTGCTGGGCAGCATCGCGCAGGGCATCAACGACCTGATCGGCAGCAGCACGCAGGTGAAGGACCTGCTGGACAGGTTCGGCGGCACCGGCAGCATCGTGGACTCCTACCTTGCGACGTCGATGGGTATCGTTGGCCTGCTCGCGGCGGTCTACGCCGTGCAGGCCGCACTGCGCCTGCGCTCGGAGGAGACCAGCCAGCGGGCCGAGCCGGTGCTCGCCACCCGGGTCGGCCGGATCCGATGGGCGGCAAGTCATCTCATCTTCGCGGCGGTGGGCACCGCGGTGGTGCTGGCCGCGGGTGGGCTGGCGGCCGGCGTTGTCCACGGTCTGCGGACCGGCGACCTGGGCGGCCAGCTCCCCCGAGTGTTCGGTGGTGCGCTTGTACAGTTGCCCGCGATCTGGGTGCTGGCCGGCATCGCGGTTGTCTTGTTCGGCCTTGCACCGAGGCTGGTACAGGTGAGCTGGGGTGCAGTGGTGGTGTGCGTGCTGCTCGGCCAGGTCGGCCCACTGCTCAGCCTGTCCCACTGGCTGATGGATGCCTCGCCGTTCACCCATCTGCCGAAGCTACCGGGAGCGAGCCTCGACACCACGCCGTTGGTCTGGCTGGTGGGAATCGCGGTGGCTTTCACCGCCGCCGGACTGACTGGCCTGCGCCGCCGCGACATTGGCTGACACTGTCGCCGGCCAGCTCGAGCACCACAGTGACAATCGCAGGTTGTGGTATGACCCGGAAGTTGGGTGATCCTTCACGGTACCGTTCGCCTCATGCTTGGGCTTCCCGACACTGTCCGCGCGCTGCTCTTCGATCTCGACGGCGTCTTGACGGCGACCGCGATCGTGCACAACGCGGCCTGGAAAGAGACATTCGACCGTTACCTGGCGGAGCGGGCCACGCGGCTGGGAGAGCCGTTCGTCCCGTTCGACGCGGTGGCCGACTACCGCACCTACGTCGATGGCAAGCCGCGGGCCGACGGCGTCCGGGACTTCCTGGCCTCCCGGCAGATCACGCTGCCGGACGGCCAGCCGGACGACCCACCCGAAGCGGAGACAGTCAACGGTCTGGGCAACCGGAAGAACCTCCTACTGGTCGAGCGGATCCAAGCCGGCGACATCGAGGTCTATGAGGGGTCGCGGCGGTACCTTGTCGCGGCCCGCGACGCCGGGCTGCGCCGCGCTGTGGTCAGCTCCAGCGCCAACTGCAGGGACGTGGTCCACGCTGCCGGTCTGGATGACCTGCTGGAAGACCGGGTCGACGGCTTGGTCGCCGCCGAGCTGGGGCTGCCTGGCAAACCGGCGCCCGATATCTTTCTCGAAGGTGCCCGGCGACTCGGCGTCGACCCGGCCGCGACCGCGATCTTCGAGGATGCGCTGGCCGGAGTCCAGGCCGGTCGGGCCGGGGGCTTCGGGTACGTCGTCGGAGTGGACCGGGTCGGGCAGGCCGAGGCGTTGCGTGCGCATGGTGCGGATATCGTGGTCACAGATCTGGGGGAGCTGCTGTCATGACGATTTCGACGAGATATCCAGTCGAGCCGTGGGCGGTGCGGGAGGCGGGTCTCCGGCTGGAGCAGCTCGCCCAGTCCGAGTCAATCTTCGCGTTGTCCAACGGGCATATCGGCATGCGGGGCAATCTGGACGAGGGCGAGCCGCACGGAATCCCCGGCAGCTATCTCAACTCGTTCTTCGAGTCCCGGCCACTGCCCTACGCCGAGGCGGGCTACGGCTACCCCGAAGCCGGTCAAACGATCATCAACGTGACGAACGGCAAGCTCATCCGGCTGCTCGTCGACGACTCGCCGTTCGACGTGAGGTACGGCACCCTGATCGAGCACGAGCGGGTGCTGGACCTGCGGGCCGGTGTGCTGCGGCGCGACGCCGAGTGGGTCTCCCCGGCCGGCCGCCGGGTGCGGGTGAGCTCGACCCGGCTGGTGTCGTTCACCCAGCGGGCAATCGCGGCGATCCTCTACGAGGTGGAGCCGGTCGACGAGGCGGCCCGGATCATCGTGCAGAGCGAGCTGGTGGCGAACGAGGACCTGCCCCGCCTGGCCAAGGACCCACGGGTCGCCGCGATCCTGGACTCGCCGCTGGAGCAGGTCGAGCACTACGCGCACGAGATGAGCGCCACCCTGTTGCACCGGACCCGGGCCAGCGGCCTGCGGATGGCCGCGGCGATGGACCACACCATCGAGGTGCCGAACCCGGCCCGTTGCGGCACCGTCGCCCAGCCCGACTGGGCCCGCACCACGGTGGCCACCAAGCTGTCCGTCGGCGAGCGGCTCCGGCTGATCAAGTTCGTCGCCTACGGCTGGTCCAGCCAGCGGTCGATGCCGTCGCTGCGCGACCAGGTGCAGGGCGCGCTGTCTGGGGCACATGTGACCGGGTGGGACGGCCTGCTGGCGGCACAGCGCGAGTACCTGGACGACTTCTGGAAGCATGCCGACGTCGAGGTCGGCGGTGACGCCGAGGTACAGCAGGCGGTCCGGTTCAGCATGTACCACGTGCTGCAGTCCGGAGCGCGGGCCGAGGGTCGGGCCATCGCCTCCAAAGGCCTCACCGGACCGGGCTACGACGGCCACACCTTCTGGGACACCGAGATGTTTGTCCTCCCGGTGCTCACCTACACCAAGCCCAAGGCGGCGGCGGACGCCATCCGGTGGCGGCTGAGCACCATCAACCTGGCCCGTGAGCACGCCAAGACCCTCGGCCTGGCAGGCGCGGCGTTCCCGTGGCGGACGCTGCGCGGGCAGGAGTGCTCGGCGTACTGGCCGGCCGGTACGGCGGCGTTTCACATCAACGCCGATATCGCCGAGGCCGCCGTCCGCTATGTCAATGCCACCGGGGACACCGACTTCGACCGGGATGTCGCTACCGAGCTGCTGATCGAGACGGCTCGGCTGTGGCGCTCGCTCGGCCACCACGACGCAGCCGGGCGGTTCCGCATCCCCGGGGTGACCGGCCCGGACGAGTACAGCGCGGTGGCGGACGACAACGTCTACACCAACCTGATGGCCCAGCGGAACCTGCGTGCCGCGGCGGCCGCCGTGTTCCGCCATCCTGAGGTGGCCCGGTCGCTCGGGGCGGACCCCGAGGAGGCGGCGGCCTGGCGGGACGCGGCCGAGTCGGTGTACCTGCCGTTCAACGACGAGCTGGGCGTGCATGAGCAGTCGATGAACTTCACGTCGCACGCGGAGTGGGACTTCGCCGGCACCGAGCCCGAGCGGTATCCACTGCTGCTGCACTTCCCGTACTTCGACCTCTACCGTAAGCAGATCGTCAAGCAGGCCGACCTGGTGCTTGCCATGCACTGGCGCGGCGATGCCTTCACCCCGGAGCAGAAGGCCCGCAACTTCGCCTACTACGAGCGGCTGACGGTCCGTGACTCCTCCCTGTCGGCCTGTACCCAGGCGGTGCTGGCGGCCGAGGTGGGTCACCTCGCGCTGGCCCGCGACTACATGGCCGAGGCGGCCCTGCTGGACCTGCAGGACCTGCACAAGAACACCCGGGACGGCGTGCACATGGCCTCGCTGGCCGGAGCCTGGCTGGCCCTGGTGGCCGGCTTCGGCGGGATGCGGGACCACGACGGCGAGCTGACCTTCGCACCCCGGCTCCCGGAGGAGTTCAGTCGGCTGGCGTTCACCGTGCAATGGCACGGCCGTTCGGTGACGGTGGTGATCAACGCCGAGAAGGCTGGCTACACCCTGCACGGCGACGGCGACTCGATCAGCATCGCGCACCACGGCGAGCCGGTGGAGCTGGCGCCGGGGGTGGAGGAGGTGCGGCCGATCCCCCCGGCCAACCCGACCACCCCGGTGCCCGAGCAGCCGGTCGGTCGGCTCCCGGCGCGGCGCGGCCGGTAGCGCCGATGCGACCGGCGCGGTGGGGCAGGCTGACGCGGCTGGCACGGCCCGAGCAGGATGCCGGGCCCGGCTCCCGGCCGGTCCCGTCCTGGGCGGTGCTGTCGTCGGTCGCCGCCCCGGTGCTGCTGATCGGCGGGTGGACGCTGGCCGCCGGTCGGCAGCCGTCGGGCTTCAACCCGGTGACCGACACGATCAGCGCGCTGGCCGCCCGCGACGCAGCCGATCGCTGGCTGATGACCTGGGCGCTGGCCGGCGTCGGGTGCTGTCACGTCGTGACGGCGCTCGGCCTGCGTCCGGCCGGGCGGCCCGGCCGGGTGGTGCTGGCCGGCGGCGGGCTGGCCACGGTCCTGGTCGCCGCCGGCCCGCTGCCGGGCAACGGTGGTACGTCGGCGGGCCACACCACGGCTGCCAGCCTGTCCTTCGGCGCGCTGGCGGCGTGGCCGGCGTTGGCGGCCCGGCGTGACCCGCAGGCGCCGGATGCGCTGCGACCCACGGCGTGCGCCGTCGCTACCGCGACGCTGCTCGCGCTGGTCGGCTGGTTCCTGGTCGAGCTTCCCGGTGGCACCCGGGTCGGGCTGGCCGAACGCGCGGCGGCCGGCGCCCAGGCGCTGTGGCCGCTCGCGGTCGTGGCCGCCAGCCGCCGCCGCCCGGCCAGCCGGCTAACGTGGGCCGGGCGCCGGGCGCCTCAGCGGCGCGATGTGAGCACGCAGTCCGAGCACAGGCCGCCGCCGGGCACCCGGTAGTACAGGCAGCAGCTCCGCCGCTGGAACGACGTCCCCGGGACCAGCGTGCCGGTGCCACGCAGCGCGTCGAGCTCGAGTAACCGCGTCACGACCGGGTACCCGATCAGGTCGCCGGGCCGGCCGTAGTCGAGCAGCCGAGCCGCGCCGGCCAGCGCGGAGGCGGCGTTGCCCCACAGCAGCCGCTCGGAGATCGACACGGTCTGGCGCAGCGCCAGCATGAAGGGTGTCAGGGTGCTCTCGACCACGGCCCGGTACGCCAGCGGCACCAGCGCGTCGACCGGCCCAGCCCACCCACCGGGTCGCGGTAGCCGCAGCTCCAGCGACCCGTCTGCCGGGTAGCGCCAGGCCAGCGCCGCCGGCCGCAGGTCCGGGACCTGCCCGGACATCACCAGCATGGCCAGCACCGGCGACCACAGCCGAGCGGCGTAGCCCTGGAACAGCAGCGAGGCGGCCACCCGCGGTCCGCCGCCGGCGATCCGGTCCTGGACCAGGGCCACCAGACCGGGCAGGGCCAGCCCGGTCAGCTCCTCGCCCGGCCGCCACGGCGGGCCAGCCTCGTCCGGGCACGGCCGCCCGGTCCGGACCGCGAAGTACCCACCGAGCCGAGCCACCCCGGCCAGCGCACGGCTGATCGCGACAGGTTCGGCCGGGCGCGCGATGTCCATCGGGACAGCAGATCACATCCGCGCCGTCGCCGTCGCCTCACCGCCGGCCAACCCGCCGCCCCGATGGCTGGCGGGGAACCCGACCCCGGGTAGGCGGGTCGCGCTCGCGCCGCCGCGTCACGGTGCCGCGACCTCCACCCAGGAGCCGGCGCTCGGGTTGTAGCGCGCCGTACCGACGAGGTTGCCCGCGTGGTCGAAGACGGTGGCGTGGTCCGCGCTGCCGTCGCCGTCGGTGTCGGTGAAGGCGATGGTGGTACCGTCCGAGCCCTCGACCACGGCGATCTCGTCCCGCCCGTCCCGCCCGTCGTGGTTCAGGCTATGGCCAGCCGGGAGGCCGCCGCCGGAGGGCCTGGCGTCAGGGCAGGCACCCTCCACCCAGGTGCCGCTGGGCTCGTCGTAGTGCGCTGAGCCGAGCGCCGCGCCGCCCCGGTCGAAGATGGTGGCCTCGTCGGCCCGGCCGTCGCCGTCGGTGTCGATGAAAGCGATCTTGTTGCCACCCGGGGCGTCCACCACGGCGGTGTCGCCGGCCCCGTCATGGCCGGAGCCCGCGGTCACCGGCAGCTCGGTCTCTTGGCCGCCGAGGTCGACCGTGATGGTGTGGCCGCCGGAGCCGGTGCCAGCACCCGAGCCGAGTGCGGCGCCCTTCGGGTACGGCGTGCTGTCTCCGGGCCGGTCGTCCACCCACCGGCCGCCGTTCCGGTCCAGGTGTGCGGTGCCGACGACCTGCCCGGAGTCATCCAGCAGCGCGGCGTGGTCGGCCGCGCCGTCGTGGTCCAGGTCGCTGATCGCGACGTGGTGCCCCGTGGCGTCCCCGACCAGCGCGGTCTCGTTCCGGCCGTCGTGGTCCACGTCGACGGTGGCGGGCGCGGTGACCTCCTGGCCGCTGACGCGCACCGAAACGGTCTCCTCGTTGTGGCTGGCCGGCTCGGCATGGTCCGCGGTGTGGTCCTGGCCTACGCCGTCCTGCGTGCCGGGCAGGTACATGCCGTGTACCTCGCCAGCGTCGAACGCGGAGTCGTCGAACGAGGAGTCGTCATGGTGAAGATCCATCAGGCTCGTCTTTCTCTTGTGTTGCGGTCCGAACAGCGTTACATGGACGTCGCGCTATGTCGTGGTCTGGGTCCGGGACACTCCCGATTCGTGCCAGCCGATTCCCGCCAGGCCCGCCGCTATCTGCGTTATCAACGCTACTTGTTCGCGGTGTCATCACCCTCCGTGGTGCAACGGTTACGTTTTGGTTGTCTTCTGGGGTGGGTCCCCCTCCTGGCTGAATGTCGGCCCGCGGCGGCGCCAGGGCACGCAAGGCCCCAGCGCGGGCGCTTGACGCCGCTAGCCAGGGGGTAGGGCTCCATAGCCAGGGGGGTACGATCCATAGTTTGCGGAGCTATTGGCCGACCCACTCAGCGTTCGCACGTTATGGCCGCGGCGGCAGTCCGACTTGGGGATCGGCGGAGTATCTTTCGGGTGCTCGGGCGCGCTGATGGGGGGTGATGGGCCCCCGGTTCGTTCAGTCCGGTTCCTGTTCCGCTCAGGTTCAGTCGATTTGGGCGGACGAGAGCGACGAGAGCCTAGTCCCTGCCACCGGACCCACTTACAGCCGTCGCGTCCTAACACTGTCCGCCCTGCGCGGCAATCATCCAGTGACATCCCGTCAGCTCTAGTTTCAGGAGTTCTCATGTCCGCTCACACCACCGAAGCCCGTATCGCCATCGCTCCGGCAACAAGCTGGGGCTTCGTCCCGGCGACGAGCTGGGGCTACTCGCCAGCCACGAGCTGGGGCTTCGCCCCCGCGACGAGCTGGGGCTATCGCTCGGGAGAGGGCGCGGGTAGCTGAGCCGAAGGTTTCCCAGCCTGCGGCATACCCGGGACACCTTGCCTCATGGCACCATGAACCACGCACAAGGCTGGGGCAGGCCACAAGACTGTGGCAGGCCGCAGGACTGTGGCAGACGGAGCCATCTTGGGAGCGCCAGGTGACGGCCCGCGGCGACCCCGCGGGGCAGGACGACATGCATGGTGGCTGACTGCCGTTATCGGGGCAGCCGCCGTGCTGATGTGGGCTTTCTACCCGCCGCTGGCCACCCTCGGCGGGCCTGTCCTCGCCTGCGCGGCGCTGGTCGGGCTCTTCGCGCTGGCCGAGCTGGTCCCGGTCCGGGTGGAGATCCGGCAGCAGACCTGGCTCGTCAGCATGGCCGAGATCCCGATGGTCTTAGGCCTCTTCCTGGTCCAGCCGCGCAGCCTGCTGGTGTGCCGGCTAGCCGCCGCCGTGATCGTTTACGGTTACAAGCGAAGTTTTGTCCTGTTGAAGCGGGTCTTCAACTTGGCGTTGTTCTCCCTTGAGGTCGCCATCGCGTGCGCGGTCTTCCGCGCCGTCGGCGCGCCGGAGCCGAAGGATCCGTGGAACTGGCTGGCCGCACAGGCGGCGGTGCTCTCCTTCGTGCTGGTCGGCTCCGCCTGCGTGTACGGCGTGATCCTGCTTACCCAGGGCAGGCCGTCGAGGCGGCAGACCCTGACCATGTCGCTCCAAGCGCTGGCCCTGCCGCCGTTTAGCTGTGTTCTCGGTCTCATCGTCGTACTGCTGATCAGCGTGGACCCGTGGGCGATCGTCCTCGCCGGTGCGACGTCCGCGGCCGCGGCGCTCGGCTACCGGGCCTACGCCAGGGTGGTCCGGCAGCGGGAGGGCCTTGGCCAGATCTACGGCTTCACCCAGTTGCTTGAGCAGGGCCGGGGCGCCTCCGGCGCGCTGGAAGCGGCGGTCGACCGGGCCTGCGAGCTGCTGAACGCGACCACCGGGGTGGTCGCGCTGTGGACCACCGACGCCAGGCTGTTGGCCACGGTGTGGTCCACCGGCACTCCCGACGACGAGCGGCGCACGCCGCTGCTGACCGACCCGATCGTGCGGCGCTGCGTGACCGAGACGCGCGGGGTCCGGGTGACGACGAGGTCCGGCAGCGAGGCCGAGCGGATCGCCCTGGCCCAGCGCGGCGCCCACGAGGTGCTGACCGTGTCGCTGGGGCTTGGGTCGGCCGGCATGGGCCTGATCGAGCTGCGAGACCGGCAGAGCGCGCAGGCGGCGTTCAGCGATGACGATCGTCAGGTCCTGGAGAACCTTGGCACCCATCTGGCGGCCGCGATCGAGAACCAGCGGCTGGTCGACCAGCTCCGGCACGACGCGTACCACGACCGCCTCACCGGGCTGCCCAACCGCGAGTTCTTCACCCAGGCGGTCGACTCCGCCATCGCCCAGGCCAAGTCCGACGGCTCCGTCGTCGCCGTCCTGCTGCTGGACCTGGACTCGTTCAAGGACGTGAACGACGCTCTCGGCCATGACTACGGCGACCAGCTCCTGATCATGCTGGGCAGGCGGCTGCACGAGCATGCGCCGGGGCGGGCGGTGGTGGCCCGGATGGGCGCGGACGAGTTCGCCATGCTGTGCCCGGTGGACGACCTCGGCGCCGCGCTGCGCACGGCGGAGGCACTGCGCGAGGCGCTGGTGGCGCCGTACCCGCTGGCCGGCCTGACCGTCGAGGTGGGCGTGTCGATCGGCGTCACGGTGGCACCGGAGCACGCCCAGAACGGCGGCATGCTGATGCAGCGGGCCGACGTGGCGCTCTACCACGCCAAGGACAGCGGCCGGGCCGTCTCGTCGTACCTGTCCAGCATGGACCAGGCCAGCGTGCACCGGCTGCAGCTCGTGACCCAGCTCCGCGAGGCGATCAGCGCCGGCCAGGTCCAGGTGCAGTACCAGCCGAAGGTCGCCCTGGGGAGCCGGGACGTGGTCGGGGTGGAGGCGCTGGTGCGGTGGCAGCATCCTGAGCACGGCATGGTCATGCCGGACGAGTTCGTGCCGCTGGCCGAGCGGACCGGGCTGATCGACCCACTCACCCGGCACGTGCTGCGGACCGCCCTGATCGAGTGCCGGGCCTGGCTGGACCGCGACACCCGGATCGGGGTGGCGGTCAACCTGTCCGTGCGCAACCTGCTCGACGTGACCTTCCCGGACATCGTGGGCTCGATGCTCACCGAGATCAGGGTGCCGCCGGACCTGCTCACCTTCGAGATCACCGAGAGCAGTGTCATGAAGGACCCGGAGCGATCCCTGCCGGTGCTGCACCGGCTGCACGCGCTCGGCGTGTCGCTGTCGATCGACGACTTCGGGACCGGGTACTCGTCGCTGGCGTACCTGCGCAAGCTGCCGGTCGACGAGGTCAAGATCGACAAGGTCTTCGTGCTGGGCATGGGCACCGACCTCGGCGACATGGCGATCGTCCGGGCCATTGTCGAGCTCGGCCGCAGCTTGTCGTTGCGGGTGGTCGCCGAGGGCGTGGAGGATGAGCTGGCCCGTGAGCTGCTCGAAACCATGGGCTGCGAGGTCGTGCAGGGCTACATGATCAGCCGGGCGTTGCCGCCGGACCGGCTGAACGCCTGGCTGCGGGCCAGGACGTCGCTCGGCCAGGGCCAGCCCGGCGTCTCGGGACGCCGGCCGCAGCTCACCGGCTGACCGGCTGACCGGCCGTCTGGATGGTCCGGCCGCGGGACCGCTGCTGGGTTATGCTGGCGCCGGGCCTGAGATCGCGGTGGATCGGGGTCGGGATCGCGTTTGGTGGGCCAGACCCGGTTGTGTACCCTTGCGGAGCGCTCAGGCGCGGTGCTGCCCTCTTAGCTCAGTCGGCAGAGCGTCTCCATGGTAAGGAGAAGGTCTAGGGTTCGATTCCCTAAGAGGGCTCTACGCTGGTCGTCAAGGCTGGTGGCGCGGCGGTTGCGGTTCGTCCGGGTCCGTCGGCAATGGCGGAGTAGCTCAGACGGTAGAGCAAGCGGCTCATAATCGCTGTGTCGCCGGTTCGAGTCCGGCCTCCGCTACGAGGCGCCCGGTCTGCCCGGGCACTTTGTCATCCCCGCGGGGCTGCGCGCCAGCCCCCTGGAACGAAAGGCACTCCACCGTGGCTGCCACCGACATCCGACCGAAGATCACCATGGCCTGCCAGGAGTGCAAGCATCGCAACTACATCACCCGGAAGAACCGCCGCAACGACCCGGACCGGATGGAGCTGAAGAAGTTCTGCCCGAACTGCCGGACCCACACGGTGCACCGCGAGACGCGCTGACCTGGCCGGTCGCCGTACGCCGCGTCGAGCGAGCGACGGCGGCGGCATCGTCGCGTAGGTTGTCTCCGGGCACCCGGGCGCGGGGAAGGGATGGGCCGATGGCAGTCAACCCGTCGTTCATCGGGCGGACCTATCCGCCGAGCGAGCCATACGAGGTTGGTCGGGAGAAGATCCGCGAGTTCGCCGCCGCGGTGGGAGACGACAACCCCGCGTACCACGACCCGAAGGCCGCCCACGCGCTCGGCTACCCGGACGTGATCGCGCCACCGACGTTCCCGGTGCTGGTGTCCTTCCTTGCGTCCCGGCAGGTCATCGACGACCCAGAGCTCGGCCTCGACTACAGCCGGGTGGTGCACGGCGAGCAGCGTTTCGTCTACCGCCGGCCGGTGCGGGCCGGGGACCGCCTGGTGGCCCTGGTCAGCGTGGACAACATCCGGCAGGCCGCCGGCAACGACATCATCACCACCAGGCTGGAGGTGTCCACCGCGGACGGCGAGCAGGTGGTCACCATCTACTCCACCCTCGTCGCCCGGGGCACCGCGGCCGTCGGCGCCGTCCAGGAGGCTTCGGCATGATCGCGTACGCCGACGTCGAGGTGGGCACCGAGCTGCCGGAGCGGCGGTTCGCGCTGCGCCGGGTCGATCTAGTCCGGTACGCTGGCGCCTCCGGCGACTTCAACCCGATCCACTGGAACGAGCGGTTTGCCACCTCGGTCGGCCTGCCGGACGTGATCGCGCACGGCATGCTGACCATGGCCGAGGCGGTCCGGGTGGTCACCGACTGGGTTGGCGACCCCGGCGCCGTGGTCGACTACGGCGTGCGTTTCTCCAAGCCGGTCGTGGTGCCGGACGACGACCGGGGCGCCGAGCTCGTCGTGGCCGGCACGGTGGTGGAGAAGCTGGCCGGCAACCGGGTGACCGTCGACCTGCTCGCCCGGGCCGGAGGCGTGAAGGTGCTGCTCAAGGCCCGCGCCGTCGTCCAGCTCGGCTGACCGTACCACCCTGGCCCGGCCCGTGGTCCGAGGCCCAAGTAGCACCCCTTGTGGTGACCTGTTGGGCTCCCGCAACCCCCTGAGGTCACCACAACGCCGGTAGGTGACCACACGGGGGGTGCAGGCAACGAAAGGTGACCACAACGTGCAGAGGTGACCACACGGGGAACGGTGTGGTCGCTGGACAGGTTCGCCGCGCCGCTACGGTCAACCCATGCGACGCCGCACCGCCGCGACGGCGGCCCTGCTCGGCACCGTGCTCGGCGGCTGCACCGCAACGCCAGCGCTGCCGAGCACGGCCGTGCCGGCTGACCCGTCGGCCACGGCCGTGGCCGGGCCGAGCCCCGGCGGCAGCCCGGCCGCCTGCCCCGGCCGGTACGTCGACCCGGACCCGCACCGGCCGCGGATCATCCTCACCTTCGACGTCTCCGCTGACCTCAGCACCGTGACCGGGACCGAGCAGGTGCGCTTTCGCCCGGACCGGCCGATCCGCGAGGTAGTCTTCCGGCTGACCGCCAACGGCCCCACGTCGTACCCCAACGGCACCTCGATCACCGTGCGGAAGGCGACGGCGGACCCGGCCGGCGGGCGGTTCCGGTACGAGCCGGCCGGCGCGGCGCCGGGCAGCCCGGGCGGTGTCCTGGCGATCCCGCTGGCCACCGAGGTCCCGGCCGGGCAGGAGGTGCTGGCCGAGGTCGCGTTCACCCTGAAGCTGGGCCAGGCCACGTTCGAACGGTTCGGCCGGGAGCAGGGCACGGCGTGGTTCGGGTCCGGCCAGCCGCTGTTCGCCTGGGAGCGCGGCGTCGGCTGGCACCGCGAGCCGCTGGCTAGGTGGACGGGCGAGTCCGCGACCAGCGAGGCCAGCACGATCGACCTGACCGTGACCGCGCCCACCAGCCTCGTCGTCATGGCCAGCGGCGTCGCCGACCCGCCGGTCGGGCTGGCCGGCGGACGCCGTAGCTGGCACACCACCTCGGCCAGCGCCCGGGACGTCAGCGTGGCCGTCGGCAACTTCCGGACCGTGCAGGCGACCGTGGGCGGCGCCCAGCTCACCGTCGGCGCGCTGGAGGCTGCCGAGGCGAGGTCCACGCTGGCCGAGATCTCCCGGGGGATGACCGAGCTGGCCAGGCGGTTCGGCCCGTTCCCGTTCCCCGCGCTGAACGTGACCGTGCTGCCGGCTCCCGGTGGCGGCATCGAGTACCCGGGCTCGATCCTGCTGTTCGGCAGCTCCCGGCTGGTCGACGTACATGAGACCGCGCACCAGTGGTTCTACGCGCTGGTCGGGGACTCACAGTTCCGCGACCCGTGGCTGGACGAGGCGTTCGCGACGTACGCCGAAGAGCTGGTGAACATCTCCGCGCCCGGCGCCGGGGTGGACGTGCCGGGCGACGTCGGCAAGGGGATCAACGACTTCCCCGACGCCGGGTCGTACTACGGCACGGTCTACTACAAGGGCGCGGCGGCGCTGTTCGAGGCCCGCCGACGGGCCGGCCCGGAGCAGTTCGACCGGGCCATCCGGTGCTACGTCAACGCCAACGCCTGGCGGATCGCTCACCCCGAAAACCTGGCCGCCGCGCTAGCCGGGCTGCCCGCGGCGCTCGCCGTGCTTCGGGCCGCTCACGCGCTGCCCTGACCGGCGCTCTTGTCGCGAAGATCCAGCAGGACACTCCCGAGTCGCACCGGATCTTCGCGACAAGCCGCGGGGCTGTCAGGCCTCGCCGAGCAGCTTGCCGAGCCGGGCCACCCCTTCCACCAGCTCGTCGTCGCCGAGGGCGTAGGACAGCCGGAAGTACCCCGGTGCGCCGAACGCCTCGCCCGGGACCAGCGCCACCTCGGCCTCGTCCAGCACCAGCTCGGCCAGCTCCGCCGAGGTGAGCGGAGCCCGCCCGCGCAGCTCCAGGCCGAGCAGCGCCCGGACCGACGGGTAGACGTAGAACGCGCCGTGCGGCTCCGGGCACACGACGCCGGGGATCTCGTTCAGCATCCGGACGATCGTCCGCCGTCGCCGGTCGAACGCCGCCCGCATCAGCTCCACCGCGGCCAGGTTGCCCGACACGGCGGCCAGGGCGGCCACCTGCGACACGTTGGCCACGTTGGAGGTGGCGTGCGACTGCAGGTTGGTGGCCGCTGTCACCACGTCGGCCGGGCCGATCAGCCAGCCCACCCGCCAGCCGGTCATCGCGTAGGTCTTGGCCACCCCGTTGACCACCACGCAGGTCTCGGCCAGCTCGGGCACCGCTGTCGCGATCGACACGTGCCGAGCGCCGCCGTACACCAGATGCTCATAGATCTCATCGGTCAGCACCCACACGCCCTGCTCCAGCGCCCAGCGACCGATCGCCTCGACCTGCTCCGGCGGGTAGACCGCGCCGGTCGGGTTGGACGGCGAGCAGAACACCAGCGCCTTGGTGCGTTCGGTCCGAGCCGCCGCGAGCTGCTCGACCGAGGCCAGGTAACCGGTCGTCTCATCGGTCGGCACCTCGACCGGGACCCCGCCGGCCAGCCGGATCGCCTCCGGGTACGTCGTCCAGTACGGCGCCGGCAGCAGCACGTCGTCGCCCGGGTCGAGCAGGGTCGCGAAGGCCTGGTAGACCGCATGCTTGCCGCCGTTGGTCACCAACACCTGGGCTGGGTCGACGGCGTACCCGGAGTCCCGCCGGGTCTTCGTCGCGATCGCCTGGCGCAGCTCGGGCAGGCCCGCGGCCGGGGTGTAGCGGTGGTGCCGCGGGTCCCGGCAGGCCCGCGCCGCGGCCTCGACGATGTAGTCTGGGGTGGCGAAGTCGGGCTCGCCGGCAGCGAAGCCGATGACCGGGCGACCGGCCGCCTTGAGCGCCTTGGCCCGGGCGTCGACGGCGAGCGTGGCGGACTCGGCGATGCCACCCACCCGGGCGGAGATGCGGTTCGTAGGCATGCGCCGAGTGTCCCATCCGGCCAGGCCGGCGATCCGGCTGGAGATGCGGTTGGAGCCAGTGCCGGTGTTTCCGTACACTGCGTTCCCTGGGGCGTAGCTCGCCTCTGTCCTGCCATGCACGGATGGCGGCCGGAGCGGGCGCGTCGAAGGGGCGTGGCTCAATTGGCAGAGCAGCGGTCTCCAAAACCGCAGGTTGCAGGTTCGAGTCCTGTCGCCCCTGCTAGCGCATCGATGGAGGAGAGGTTCGGGTGACCAAGACCCGCGGGGACGCGCCCGCAGCGCCGAAGCCCGCCGGCCCGCCGGTAGGCCGCCGTGGTCCGATCGCGCGGATCGGCCGCTTCATCCGTGAGGTCATCGCCGAGCTGACCAAGGTGATCTGGCCGACCCGCAAGGAGCTGATCACCTACACGGTGGTGGTCGTCGTCTTCGTGTCGTTCATGGTCGCGCTGGTCGCTGGGCTGGACATCATCTTCGCCAAGGTTGTCCTGGCGGTCTTCGGCTGACCAGCCGGCACCCGCCGCGGGCCCGCCTCACCACCGTCACCGCACCCACCGACGTAGACCGAAAGGGAGCCAGCGCGTGCCCGAGACCGACGAGACCCGCCCCTCCGCCGCGGAGGAGCAGCTCGAGGCATCCGAGGCCGCCGTTGACGAGGACCTCGCCGACGCGCCGGCCGTCGAGCGTTCCGCCGCGGTTGCCGCGACGCCGGCCGACGCGGAGCTGTACGCCGAGATCGACCCGGTGGCCGAGCTGCGCACGATGCTCCGCCAGCAGCCCGGCGACTGGTACGTCGTGCACTCCTACGCTGGCTACGAGAACAAGGTGAAGACCAACCTGGAGACCCGGATCACCTCGCTGGACATGGAGGACTACATCTTCCAGATCGAGGTGCCGACCGAGGAGGTCACCGAGGTCAAGAACGGCAAGCGGCAGACCGTGCAGCGCAAGGTCTACCCGGGCTACATCCTGGTCCGGATGGATCTCAACGACGAGTCGTGGAGCGCGGTCCGCAACACCCCCGGGGTGACCGGTTTCGTCGGCGCCACCTCCCGGCCGTCGCCGTTGTCCCTGGATGAGGTGGTCAAGATCCTCGCGCCGCAGGTCGAGAAGAAGGCCGAGCGGCCGCAGGTCCGCGTGGTCGACTTCGAGAAGGGCGAGTCGGTCACCGTGATGGACGGTCCGTTCGCCACCCTGCCCGCGACGATCAACGAGATCAACCCGGAGCAGCAGAAGCTCAAGGTGCTGGTGTCGATCTTCGGCCGGGAGACGCCGGTCGAGCTGTCGTTCAACCAGGTGTCGAAAATCTAGCCAGACCGTCCCCGGCACACCGTCGCCCGACCCAGAAAGAACCCGGAATGCCTCCGAAGAAGAAGAAGATCTCCGCGCTCATCAAGCTGCAGATCAACGCTGGCGTGGCCACGCCCGCCCCGCCGGTCGGCCCGGCGCTGGGCCAGCACGGCGTGAACATCATGGAGTTCTGCAAGGCCTACAACGCCGCGACCGAGAGCCAGCGCGGCAACGTCGTACCGGTCGAGATCACGGTGTACGAGGACCGCTCGTTCACCTTCGTGACCAAGACCCCGCCGGCCGCGCGGCTGCTGCTCAAGGCGGCCGGGGTGGAGAAGGGCAGCGGCGAGCCGCACAAGGTCAAGGTCGCCGCGGTCACCCGCGAGCAGATCCGCGAGATCGCCGCGCAGAAGCTCGACGACCTCAACGCCTACGACGTAGACCACGCCGAGAAGATCATCGCCGGCACCGCTCGGTCGATGGGCATCACCGTCCGCGACTGACCAACCGTCCGCCCCGCCCCCACTAACGATGATCATCGAGTTGTTGTCGTTAGCGGAGATCAGCTAGCGACAACAACTCGATGATCGGCGCGGGTGACCGCGGTGGGAGGGCCAGGCGCTGGCCCGCCAGACCACGTTCGAGGAGAGCACAGTGAAGCGCAGCAAGGCATATCGAAAGGCAGCCGAGCAGGTCGACCAGGCAAAGGTCTACAGCCCGCTGGAGGCCGCCAAGCTGGTCAAGGCCACCTCACCGGCCAGGTTCGACGCGACCGTCGAGGTCGCGCTCCGGCTCGGCGTCGACCCGCGCAAGGCCGACCAGATGGTGCGCGGCACGGTCAACCTGCCGCACGGCACCGGCAAGACCGCCCGGGTGATCGTGTTCGCGACCGGCGAGAAGGCGGTCGAGGCGGAGGCGGCCGGGGCGGACGCCGTCGGCTCCGACGACCTGGTGGCCAGGATCCAGGGCGGCTGGCTGGACTTCGACGCGGCCATCGCCACCCCCGACCAGATGGCCAAGGTCGGCCGGATCGCCCGCATCCTCGGCCCGCGCGGCCTGATGCCGAACCCGAAGACCGGTACGGTGACGATGGACGTCGCCAAGGCGGTCCAGGACATCAAGGGCGGAAAGATCAACTTTCGGGTGGACAAGCAGGCCAACCTGCACTTCGTCATCGGCAAGGCCAGCTTCGACACCGACAAGCTGGTGGAGAACTACAGCGCCGCGCTGGACGAGGTGCTGCGGGTCAAGCCGTCGACCGCCAAGGGCAGGTACCTGAAGAAGGTCAGCTTCTCCTCGACCATGGGCCCCGGCATCCAGGTCGACCCGAACCGCACCCGCAACCTGCTGGTCGAGGACGCCGCCGTGTCGTGACGATCCGGTGGGGCACGCCCGCCTGTCTCCACCGGATCGTCACGACAAGGGCGGGCAGGGCGGTCGGAGGGGTTTGGACCGCCCTGCCCGGCTCTGGGATCAGGCCACCCCCCGGGCCGGCTTGCCGGACCGAAGGTGGGCCGCCAACGCCGCCGTGATGGGCTGGCCGGTGGCCTGCTCGACGTACAGGAACTGCCCGGCCGGGTTGACCTCGAAGAAGACGTAGCCGCCGTCCGGCGTCAGCCGTAGGTCGATAGCGCCGTACTCCAGGCCCAGCTCGTCCATCAGCCGCAGCAGCGCGGCGCTGACGTCGTCGGGCAGGTCATGGGTCTCGTACCGGACGTCGTTGAACCGCACGTCGACGTCGTACGCCGCGCCGTCCAGCGGCGCCGCCGCGGGGAACACCTCGTCGCCGATCACCGTGACCCGCAGGTCGGCGGCACCAGGCACCCACTCCTGGAACATCACTGGGGCGAGCCGCACGGACTCGGCCAGCGCCTCCTCCTCCTTGCGCAGCACCCGGGTCTCCCGCCAGGCCGCGTGGGTCTGCAGGAACGGCTTGTACACGACCCGGCCGGGGTGGTCGGACCAGAAGGCCCTGGCCTCGTCCGGGTCGTTGGTGACCAGGGTCTCCGGGATCGTCAGGCCAGCCTGCCGGGCGAGGGCGAGCTGCCACGGCTTGTGGGCCGCCGCGGTGTCGCGGCCGATGTCGTTGACCCACAGGCAGTCCGTCGTCTGCCACATTCCGGCAAACGCGGTGCTGGTCTCGCTCAGGGCGAAGCTCCGCAGGACCGGGTCGGTGATGGTCGCCGGCACGCCGTAGGGCTGCGGCCGTCGCCACCAGACCGAGCGCACCTCGTCCAGCGGGACGTGGCTGCCGTCGGCGAGGCACAGCCGGAACCGTGGGGCGTCGTCGGGCTGGTAGGCGCCGGTCAGCGTCATCCGGGTGGGGAACGTCGACAGGTCGACGAGGTGCGCGGGCTCGCCGAGCCCGGCCAGTGCGTCGAGCACGACCCGGGCGTGCAGGTCGCCGGATGCGGAGATGACCAGGATCATGGCCGGGCCTCAGAAGCCCGGGTTGCCGGCCGGGCCGACCCCACCCTGGCCGGGGAAGCCACCCTCGGCGACGGTGCCGCCGCCTTCCTGCAAGGTGCCCACGTTCTCGACCAGCGTGTCGCCGATGCCGGTGTTCGGGTCGGCCACGAGGTTCTTCGTGACGTCCGTGATCGGGTCGGTGCTGACGTCCTTCACGTTGAGCTTGACGTCGGTGACCGGGTCGGTCCGGATGTCCTTGATGGTGTTCTTGACGTCGGTGACCGGGTCGGTCCGGATGTCCTTCCACTGCAGCTTGACGTCGGTGATGTTGTCGGTGACCGCCTCCTTGGCGATCACTTTCTGGGGTGGGTCGGCGATCACCTTGTCGATGGGTACGCCGGCCGCCGCGGCCTGCATCCGCAGCGCCTGCTCGGGTGCGTGGTGGGGGGTTGCCATGATGAACGGCGCGGCGCCGCCGAACGCCTCGGGGATGACGCCGAGCTGGCTGGGGTCAACGTTCTCGACCAACGTGTTCGGTGGATCCAGGGCCACCTGCTTGACCACCTGGTCAGTGATCGGGTCCTTGGCGACATCCTTGAACCGGATGGTGTCGCCACCGATGTCCTTGGCCAGGGCCTTGGTGATCCGGTCCTGGCCGATGACCACCCGGCCCCACTTGCGGGTGGCGCTGTCCTCGAGGATGTCGAACGCCCGCACGGCGTCGATGTCCAGCTCAAGCTGGCCGTAGCCCTCCGCGACCAGGACGAACTTGCCCTCGGTCGCCGAGCGCAGCACCGCGCCGGTGAGGACAACCGTCGCCGCGGCCTCGTCTGCCAACGGGGCGTTCTGAACGAACTCCGCGAAGGTGCGCGCCCCGGCGTCCGCCTTGCCTTCCGCCATCGTGTGCTCCCGTGTGTCCTTCCCCGGTCCCTCCCGGTCCGAGGGGATGCAGCTCAGAGGGCACCGGCCTGGCCCGCATACGCCCGTTCGGGCACACTTTCGGGCGTCCCGTGTTGGTCGTCTCGTGTTCTGCCGCCGGTGACGTGGTCGCATTACGGTGACGAGGTGCTGAATGAGCAAGCCTTCGTCCAGCGGTTCGGCCGGGTTTTCAACTTCCGCGACCTCGGCGGCTTGCCGGCCCGGGCCGGCGCAGCGGTCCGGGCGGGCCGGCTGTTCCGGTCAGACTCGCTGCATGGGCTGGACGACGCCGACCGGGAGATGTTCACCGGGCTCGGCATCCGGACTGTGCTGGACCTGCGCCGGCCGTACGAGGTGGAGCGGGACGGCCGGGTGCCCGACTGGGACGGGCTCATCTGGCGGCACATCCACCCCGAGCACCGGGAGTGGACCGAGCACCGGTACGAGCCGCCGATGGACCTGGCCCGCTACCTGGCCGACCGGTACCTGGACCTGACCCAGGAGGGTGCCCCGGCGCTGGCTGCCGCGGTAGCCCTGATCGCCGACCCGGCCGCGGCGCCGCTGGTGGTGCACTGCGTGGCGGGCAAGGACCGGACCGGCGTGGTCTGCGCGCTGGCCCTCTCGCTGCTCGGGGTGTCCGATGTGGACATCGCGGCCGACTACGGCCTGTCGACGGCGGGCATGCGGCGGTACGTCGGCTGGCTGCGCGCCCAGCGTCCGGAGCTGTTCGACGGTGCCCCGCGGCCCGACGGGCCGGCGGGCAACGGTGACGGGGGCAACGGTGGGACCTGGCTGCCGCTGAGCTGCCCGCCCGAGGCGATGCGCCTGTTCCTGGCCGATCTGCGCGATCGGCACGGCTCGGTCACGGCGTACCTGACCGGTGCCGGCCTGCCCCCGGCCGCCGTACCGACCCTGCGCGCCCACCTGCTGAGCTGACCCGCGTCAGGTCGGGAGTGGCAGCGCAGGTCACCTGGCTCGGCCGCCACCTCGGCGCGTACCGCGAACCTGGCGACCCGGACGCCGCCGCCGGTCACCCGCACCTCAACCTCGTACGGCGTCCTGTCGCTACTCATCGCGGCGCCTCATGATCCTCTGCCGATTGCCTAGTGGGCATAGGCGCAGTCCTTCTGGCCGTGTCGATCATCGAAAGGCCGGTAGCGCCTTTCCCTGCCCAACCGGGCATGATGCCGCCGACGTGGTATCCGTAAGGGCCTATGGGTGATGCCCATGCGTTGGGCGAGGCCACGCAGGTTTCGTCCGCCGGCGTCGCTGCGGGCGCGCTGGAGCATGCCGTCGACGACCTCGCGGGCGAGTGGCTTGTTCCGGACTCGGTCGGGGGCCAGGCGTTCGGCTTTCTGGAGGGCGGCGACGGCCCGAGGTCTCCGCCATCATCCACGGCCGCAAGCTCGCCTCATACGACGTCCTCGCCCGCATCGCCGGCGGACTCGCCATCCCCCGCACCCACATGGGCCTCGCCTGGTGCACCTGCACGTCCGTCCGAGATCAGTGATCTTGTGGGTTCCTTACACCGAGATCAGTGATTTTCGCGGGTGCTCAGGCGGGGGCCGGGCGCTTTGCGCGGGGGTGGGCTCGGCCCGTAGGCTGGACGGCGTTCACCCCAAGACCGCTGGTCGTCGTACGTCGTACGACCGAAGGTCCCGCAGCAGCGGGCGACCCGTGCAGGGAGGACGGACACTCCGCCCAGCGTGCCTCGCGCACGCCGGCCCCGGAAGCCCCGTGCGCCCCTGCGCCGGGGCGTTTCTCTTCTTCGTGGAACTTCGCCGTGCGCCACCCACGGCTGGCGGGCGCCCACCACGCCCACCACGGAGCAGGAGAGAGGAGGGCCATGGCGAAGCCCGAGAAGATCGCCGCGGTGGCGGAGATCGCCGAGCAGTTCCGCGGTGCCCAGGCGGCGGTGCTGACGGAGTACCGCGGCCTCACGATGGCGCAGCTCACCGAGCTGCGGCGCTCCCTCGGTCGGGAGACGACGTACGCCGTCGTGAAGAACACCCTGACCAGGCGAGCCGCCGCCGACGCGGGTGTCGGCGGTCTCGACGACTGGCTCACCGGCCCGACCGCGATCGCCTTCATCAAGGGTGACCCGGTGGAGGCCGCGAAGGGCCTGCGCGCGTTCGCGCGGACCAACCCGCTGCTGGTGATCAAGGGCGGCCTGTTCGAGGGTCGCACCCTGACCGCCGACGACGTCAACAAGATCGCCGACCTGGACTCGCGCGAGGTGGTGCTGGCCAAGCTGGCCGGCGCGATGAAGGCGAAGCCGGCCCAGGCCGCGGCGCTGTTCCAGGCACCGTTGGCCCAGGTCGCCCGGCTCGCCGTCGCGCTGCGGGACAAGCTCAGCGCGCAGGCGACCGCCGACGGTCCGGCCGATGGCGTCACCGACGGCGCCGGGGCGACCGGCGGCGGGGCGACCGGCGCGGCGACCGCCGAGAGCTGATCCGGCCCCCACCGACATACCGCCAGACCAACCGAAAGGACACCGCCGACATGGCGAAGCTCAGCACCGAGGAGCTGCTCGACGCGTTCAAGGAGATGACGCTGATCGAGCTCTCCGACTTCGTGAAGCAGTTCGAGGAGACCTTTGACGTCACCGCGGCCGCCCCGATCGCCCTGGCGGCCGCGCCGGCCGGCCCGGGTGCCGTGGCCGAGGCGCCGGAGGAGAAGGACGAGTTCGACGTCATCCTCGAGGCCGCGGGCGAGAAGAAGATCCAGGTCATCAAGGAGGTGCGGACGCTGACCAGCCTGGGCCTGAAGGAGGCCAAGGACCTGGTCGACGGAGCACCGAAGCCGGTCCTGGAGAAGGTCAACAAGGAGGCCGCCGAGAAGGCCAAGGCCGCCCTGGAGGGCGCCGGCGCCAAGGTGAGCCTGAAGTAGCTCCGCGTTCCCGCGTCATCCGGGCGGTCCGGGGCGGTCTCTCATCTGAGTGGCCGCCCCGGTCATGTTGTGCTGTCTCCGGCAGGTCCGTGATTTGGCGTCTGCGCGCGCGGTCGGTACGGTCGGGACGCACCAAACCGGGCAGTAACTCACCGTGCGGTCCGTCGTTGGGCCGATAACCACCCCCTCCGTACTGTCGCATGCGCTCCTCGCGGCAGGGGAGGTGGACTGGAGTCGGGAGGAGCGAAGTGGGAGAAGCCGTCCGAGTGGAGGGACTGACCAAGTCTTTCGGTCGGCAGCTCGTCTGGCAGGATGTCACCCTCACGTTGCCGCCGGGGGAGATCTCGGTCCTGCTCGGCCCGTCCGGCACCGGCAAGTCGGTGTTCCTGAAGTCGCTGGTCGGGCTGCTCAAGCCGGAGCGGGGCAGCATCGTCCTGCGCGACATCGATCTGGTCCGGTGCAGCGAGCGCCAGCTCTACCAGAGCCGCAAGCTCTTCGGCGTGCTGTTCCAGGACGGCGCCCTGTTCGGCTCGATGAACATCTACGACAACATCGCCTTCCCGCTGCGCGAGCACACCAGGAAGAGCGAGAGCGAGATCCGGCAGATCGTCTTCGAGAAGATGGAGATGGTTGGGCTGCTCGGCGCGGAGGGCAAGCTGCCCGGCGAGATCTCCGGCGGGATGCGGAAGCGGGCCGGGCTGGCCCGCGCCCTGGTGCTGGACCCGGAGATCATCCTCTTCGACGAGCCCGACTCCGGCCTCGACCCGGTCCGGGTGGCCTACCTCAACCAGCTCATCGTCGACCTCAACGCGCAGATCGACGCCACCTTCCTGATCGTCACCCACGACATCGGCACGGCCCGCACCGTGCCGGACAACCTGGGCCTGCTGTTCCGCCGGCAGCTTGTGATGTTCGGTCCGCGCGAGCAGTTGCTGACCTCCGACGAGCCGGTGGTCAAGCAGTTCCTGAACGGACGCCGTGAGGGGCCGATCGGGATGGCCGAGGAGAAGGACGCTGCCCAGGTCGAGGCCGAGCTGGCCAGCGCCGACCTGGACTCGGCCCCGTTCCCCGGCACCGGACCGAAGGGCGCCGGCGGTACGGGCGCGGTGCCGCCGCAGCTCGAGCCGACGGCCGGACTGCCCACGCGCAAGGCCGTCCGGCGGCGCCAGCTCCGGGTGGCCGAGCTGCTGCACACCATGTCGCCGAAGGCCCAGGCGGCGGTCCGGTCCGCGCTGCCGCCGCAGCTTGTCACCGACGCCGTCACGCCGTACGGCGACCGCCCGCCCCAGCGGCCCGAGCCGGCGGACCGCGGCGGCTGGCCGGGGCAGTCGCCGGCCCGGCCTCCGGCGCCGGCCGGGCAGGCGCAGGTCGCTGAGCGGCCAGCCCCCCGGCCCCGACCGTACCGGTCCGCGGACGAGGCGCCGACTATCGTCCAGCGGCCGACCCGCGACACCGGGCAGCCGCCGTACCGGGACGGCCGGCAGTGAGCCTCTCGCCGACCTCGGCCGTGCGGGAGACCGGCAGGCTCTTCGCCCTGTTCCTCGACGTCGGCCGGCTGAGCTTCCGGCGCCCGTTCCAGTGGCGCGAGCTGGTCCAGCAGGCGTGGTTCATCGCCAGCGTGACCATCCTGCCGACCGCGCTGGTGGCCATCCCGTTCGGCGCGGTGATCGCGCTGCAGCTCGGCTCGTTGACCGAGCAGCTTGGCGCGCAGTCGTTTGCCGGCGGGGCCGGCGTGCTGGCCACCGTGCGGGAGGCGTCGCCGATCGTGACCGCCCTGCTGATCGCCGGCGCTGGCGGCTCGGCGATCTGCGCGGACCTGGGCTCGCGCAAGATCCGGGACGAGATCGACGCCTTGGAGGTGCTCGGCATCAGCCCGACCCAGCGGCTGGTCGTGCCCCGGGTGTTCGCCGCCATGATCGTCGCGGTGCTGCTGAACGGCCTGGTCAGCGTGGTCGGCGTGGCGGGCGGGTACTTCTTCAACGTGCTCCTCCAGGGCGGCACGCCGGGCGCCTACATGGCCTCGTTCAGCGCCCTGGCCCAGCTTCCCGACCTGTACGTCAGCGAGCTCAAGGCGCTGCTGTTCGGCCTGCTGGCGGCGGTGGTCGCGGCGTACAAGGGGATGCATGCCGGGGGCGGTCCGAAGGGCGTCGGCGAGGCGGTCAACCAGTCCGTCGTGATCACCTTCATGCTGCTGTTCTTCGTGAACTTCATCATCACCGCGTTGTACTTCCAGATCGTTCCCGCGAAGGGCGCGTGATGGCCGGGATCACGGTGCCCGTGCGCCAGCGGGTGGCGGCCCTGGTGCGCCGGCCGGTTGAGATGGTTGACGACCTCGGCGGCCAGCTCGCCTTCTACCTCAAGGCGATCGCCTGGACGCCGCGGACGCTGCACCGGTACAAGAAGGAGGTCGTGCGGCTGCTGGGCGAGGTGACCTTCGGCTCCGGTGCGCTGTCGGTGATCGGCGGCACGGTCGGCGTGATCACCTTCATGACCTTCTTCACCGGCACCGAGGTGGGCCTGCAGGGCTACGCCGCGCTGAACCAGATCGGCACCTCGGCGTTCACCGGCTTCATCTCGGCGTACTTCAACACCCGGGAGATCTCGCCGCTGGTGGCCGGGCTGGCGCTGTCCGCGACGGTGGGCTGCGGCTTCACCGCGCAGCTCGGCGCGATGCGGATCAACGAGGAGGTCGACGCCCTGGAGGTCATGGGCATCCCGTCGGTGCCGTTCCTGGTCACCACCCGGATGATCGCCGGCTTCGTCGCGGTGATCCCGCTGTACGTCGTCGGGCTGCTCTCGTCGTACCTGTCCACCCGGCTGACCGCGACGTTGTTCTACGGCCAGTCCACCGGCACCTATGACCATTACTTCCGGCTGTTCCTGCCGCCGGTCGACATCCTGTGGTCCTTCGCCAAGGTGCTGATCTTCGCGATCGTGGTGATCCTGACCCACTGCTACTACGGCTACCGCGCGTCCGGTGGGCCGGCCGGGGTCGGGATCGCGGTCGGCCGGGCGGTCCGGACCAGCATCGTGATGGTCACCGTGGTCGACTTCTTCCTCAGCCTCGCCATCTGGGGCTCGACCGTCACCGTCCGGATCGCGGGGTGAGCATGTCCATCTCAGCGTTCCCCCGGCTCGGCCCCCGGGCCCGGGCCCGGCTGCTCGGGGTGTCGTTCCTCGGCGTGCTGGTGCTGCTAGCCGGGCTGTCGGTGGCGTTCTACCGCAAGACCTTCACCCCGGTCGTCCGGGTGACCCTGGTCGCGGGCTCGGTGGGCAACCAGCTCGCGCCGGGCGCCGACGTGAAGATCCGCGGGCTGGTCGTCGGCGAGGTGCGCTCGGTGCGCTCGACCGGCGACCAGGCCCGGGTCGAGCTGGCGCTGGACCCGGACCTGGTCGGCGAGGTCCCGGCGAACGTGCAGGCCCGGCTGCTGCCCAAGACGCTGTTCGGCGAGCGGTACGTCTCGCTGCTGGTGCCCGACGGCCAGCCCGCGGGCCAGCCGCTGGTCCCGGGCGCGACCATCCACCAGGACCGGTCGTTCCAGGCAGTCGAGATCGAGCAGGTCCTCCACGACCTGCTACCGCTGCTGCGGACGGTCTCGCCGGGCAAGCTCAACGCCACCCTGCACGCGCTGGCCACCGCGCTGGAGGGCCGCGGCGAGCAGCTCGGCAACACTTTGGTCACGGCTGAGGGGTACCTCCGCCAGCTCAACACCCGGCTGCCCGCGATCCTGCGGGACGTCTCGGCGCTGGCCGGCACCGCGGACGTCTACAACTCCGCCGCGCCGGACCTGTTCGCCGTGCTCACCAACCTGCAGACCACCGAGCGCACCATCACCGAGCGGCAGGCTCAGCTTGCCGGCACGCTGCGGGCCGGCACCCGGCTCGGCGCGACGGCCCAGCCGTTCCTAGCCGCCAACGCCGACCGCCTGATCCGGGCCAGCGCGCTGCTCCGGCCGACGCTCGCGGTGCTGGCCGAGTTCGCCCCGGAGTACCCCTGCTTCTTCCAGGGCCTGGTGCGGGACGCCGGCACGTTCAGCCGGGCGTTCGGCGCAGGCACCAACCAGCCCGGCGTGCACGCCACCGTCGAGCTGATCAGCGACCGGGGCGGGTACCGGCCCGGTGAGGAGCCGCGGCACCACATCATGGGTACGGCGAGCTGCGGCGGGCTGCCGAACCCGCCGGTCCCGTTCCCCGCCCCGTACCTCGACGACGGCAGCCACGGCGTGTTCGGCGCCGGCACCGGCTCGCTCGGCCGGGCACTGTCGGCCGACCTCGGCGTACAGGGCTCGGAGGCGGAGACCCGGCTGGTCAAGGGGCTGCTCGCGCCGACCATCGGGGTGCCGCCCGACCAGGTGCCGGACACGGCCGCGATCCTGTTCGCCCCGATGGCCCGCGGCACGCAGGTGCGGCTGTCGTGACCTCCCAGGCGCTGCGGGTGCGGGGGCCGTTGCTCAAGCTCGGCGTGTTCACGCTGGTCACGCTCGCCGCCACCTACCTGCTGGCCGCCACCATCGCCAACCGCGGCTTCGGCCGGACGACGAGCTACCGGGCCGAGCTCAGCGACGTGACCGGGCTGGTGGCAGGCGACGACGTGCGGATCGCCGGGGTCCGGGTCGGCCAGGTCAGCGGCGTCAGGATCGCCCGCCGGACGGTGGCGGAGGTCGGCTTCACCGTCGACGCCGGCCAGCCGCTGCCGACCGGCACGCTGGCCCAGGTCCGGTACCGCAACCTGGTCGGCCAGCGCTACCTCGCGCTCACCCCGGGCCCCGGCGACGTGCGCAGCACGCTGCCGGCGGGCGGCCTGATCCCGCTGGCGCACACCCAGCCGGCACTGGACCTGACTGCGCTGTTCGGCGGGTTCAAGCCACTGTTCGCGGCGCTCGACCCGGCCGAGGTCAACAAGCTGGCCTACGAGATCATCCAGACCCTGCAGGGCGAGGGCGGCACGGTCGAGTCGCTGCTCGCGCACACCGCCTCGCTGACCACCGCCGTCGCGGACCGGGACGAGGTGATCGGGCGGACGGTGGACAACCTGAACGCCGTCCTCGGCACGGTCAGCCAGCGTGACCAGAAGCTGACCGAGCTGATTGTGCGGCTGCAGACGTTCGTCTCCGGGCTGGCGGCCGACCGCAAGGCCATCGGCGACTCGCTGACCAGCATTGACGGCCTGGCCAGGAGCACCGCCGGGCTGCTGGCGAAGGGCCGACCCGACCTGCAGGCGGACCTCACCCTGGTCCAGCAGCTCGCCCGCAACCTCAACGCCGACCAGGGCGCCGTCGAGGGCGCCATCCACAACCTGCCCACGAAGCTCAACGCGATCATCCGGACGGCGACGTACGGTAGCTGGTTCAACTTCTACCTCTGCGGCCTGACCGCCACGGTGCGGATCGGCCAGGTGACCATTCCGTACACGCCGCAGGTCATCATCAACCAGGCCAGGTGCCGGCCATGAGGCCGTTCCACGAGCGCAGCCCACTGGTCATCGGTGCCGTGGGGCTGGCCATGCTCGCGCTGGTCATGGTGCTCGCCTTCAACGCCGGCAGCCTGCCGCTGATCGGGGGCGGGACGACGTACACCGCGGCGTTCAGCGAGGCCGGTGGCCTCAAGCCGGACGACGAGGTGCGGATCGCCGGGGTAAAGGTCGGCAAGGTCACCGGTGTCGACCTAGAGGGGGACCACGTCAGGGTGAGCTTCCAGGTCAAAGGCGCCTGGGTGGGCGCCGAGTCGCACGCCGACATCAAGATCAAGACCTTGCTCGGGGCCAAGTACCTGTCGGTCAGCCCGCTCGGCGAGCGCCCGCTGGACGCCGGCCAGGAGATCCCGATCAGCCGCACCTCGGCACCGTTCGACGTGGTGCCGGCGTTCTCCGAGCTGACCAGGGTGGCCGGGCAGATCGACACCGTCCAGCTCGCCCGGGCCTTCGACACGCTGGCCGCGACGTTCCAGAACACCCCGGCACAGCTCAAGCGGTCGCTGGCCGGGCTGTCCACGCTGTCCCGGACGATCGCCTCCCGCGACGCCGCGCTGCGCACCCTGCTGCAGCGGACCCGCGATGTCAGCAAGACGCTGGCCGACCGGGACACCGAGCTGACCACCCTGCTCTCCGACGGCAACCTGCTGCTGCGGGAGGTGCAGTCCCGGCGGGACATCATCCACTCGCTGCTGCGCAGCTCCGCCCAGCTCGCCGTCCAGCTCCGGGGCGTGGTCCAGGACAACGCCCGGCAGCTCGGCCCGGCGCTGGCCCAGCTCCAGCAGGTCGTCGACACGCTGCAGCGCAACCAGGACGCGCTGGACCGGGGGCTCGGGCTGCTCGCGCCGTACCTGCGGGTGTTCACCAACACGCTGGGCAACGGGCGCTGGTTCGACACCTACATCCAGAACCTGGTCACGCCGGTGCCGGCCAGCGTGTCCATCCGGCCCGCACCGCCCGCCTGCACCGTTCCGGGAGGTTGCTGATGACCGCTGGCACGCGGGTCCGGGCCATCGCCGCGCTCTGCGTGGTCGCCCTCGTCGGTGGCTTGGTCTGGTGGCAGCTCCGGGCGCACGACGTGCTGCGGATCACCGCGCACTTCACCAGGACAGTCGGCCTGTACCCCGGCTCCGACGTCCGGATCCTCGGCGTCAAGGTCGGTACGGTCGGCTCCGTCCAGCCCGAGGGCGGCTCGGTCCGGGTGGAGCTGGAGGTGGACGGCAGGTACCACGTGCCGGCCAGGGCGGGCGCCGCGATCGTCGCGCCGTCCCTGGTCAGCGACCGGTACGTGCAGCTCACGCCGGTCTACACCGGCGGGCCGACAATGGCCAGCGGCACCGATCTCGGGCTGGACCGCACCGCCGCTCCGGTCGAGCTCGACGAGCTGTACAAGACGACCAGCGAGCTGGCCCAGGCGCTCGGCCCGAACGGCGCCAACGCCCACGGCGCGCTGTCCCGGCTGGTCGACGTCGGCGCGGCCAACCTGGACGGCACCGGCCGGACGCTGAGCCAGACGCTGCACGACCTGTCCGCCGCCGTCCAGGTGGTCGGGGAGAACCGAGAGAACCTGTTCGGCACCATCGGCAACCTGCAGACGCTGGCCACCGCGCTGGCCAACAGCGACCGGCAGGTCCGGGCGTTCAACGTGAACCTGGCCGACGTCGCCGGCCAGCTCGCCGACGAGCGTGCGTCGCTCGGCGTCACGCTGGCCAACCTGGCCAGCGCGCTGAGCCAGGTGGTGTCCTTCATCAAGGACAACCGGGCACTGGTGAAGCGGAACGTCACCGGGTTGGCGCAGCTCACCGGCATCCTGGTCAAGCAGCGGGACGCGCTGGCGGAGTTCTTCGACCTCGCCCCGGTCGGCCTGGCCAACCTCAACCTCGCGACCAACCCGCTGTCCGGCACGTTGGACGTCCGGGCCAACCTGGAGTACCTCCAGGACCCGACCGTCCTGTGCGCCCTGCTGGTCAGCGCCGGGGTCAGGGACAACGCCGCGTGCAACACGCTGGCCAGGCTGGTCGGCGGCCTGCCCAAGATCCCCGGCCTGAACGCGCCCGGCGACCCCAACGCGATCCCGACCCTGCCCGGCCTGCCGAGCCTGCCCACCGCCGGCGGCATCCTGTCCGCGAACGGCGTGCGCAGCCTGCCCGGCGTGCCCGGGCTGCCCGCCCTGCCCGGGCTGGAGGGGGGCGGCTGATGCACCGGCTTCCCCGGCTCGCCATGCGCGCCACCGTGCTGGCAGTGGTGGCCGTGCTGCCGGTGGCTGGCTGCGGCTTCCGGGGACTGTACGGTGCCAGCCTGCCGGGTGGCCCGGACGTCGGCGCGCACCCGTACCACGTCGTGGTGGACTTCGCCGACGTGCTCGACCTGGTGCCGCAGTCCGCCGTCCGGGTGAACGACGTCCCGGTCGGCAAGGTCGAGAAGATTGAGCTGGCAAGCTGGCACGCCCGGGTCACGCTGGTGCTCAACGGCGACGTCGACCTGCCCGCGAACGCCCAGGCCGAGCTGCGCCAGACCAGCCTGCTCGGGGAGAAGTTCGTCTCGCTGGCGCCACCGGTGGACGCGGTGCCGGTGGCCGGGCGGCTCGGCGAGGGCGCGACCATCCCGCTGGACCGCACCGGGCGCAACCCCGAGGTGGAGGAGGTGCTGTCCGCGCTGTCGCTGCTGCTCAACGGCGGTGGCGTCGAGCAGCTCCAGACGATCACCAAGGAGCTGAACAAGGCGCTGTCCGGCCGGGAGGGCTCGGTCCGGGCGCTCCTGGCCCACCTTGACACCTTCGTGGCCGGCCTGGACGGGCAGCGGTCGCGGATCACCCGGGCGCTGGACAGCATCGACCGGCTCGCCGCCACGGTGGCCGCGCAGCGGGACGTGCTTGGCCGCACCCTGGACAGCCTGCCCGCCGCGCTGCGGGTCCTCGTTGACCAGCGGCGCCAGCTCACCACCATGCTGACCGCGCTGTCCCGGCTGGGTGTCACCGCGACCCGGGTCGTCAACGCCGCCGGCGCCGACCTGCTGGCCGACCTGAACCGGCTGCGGCCGGCGCTGCGGGGCCTGGTCGACGCCGGCTCGGCGTTGCCGAGGTCGCTGGACCTGCTGCTGACCTTCCCGTTCCCGACGCCGGCGCTGGCCGGGATCCGGGGCGACTACACCAACCTGTACGCCAACCTCGACCTCGACCTGACCGACCTGTTCAACAACCTGGTGACCAGCAGGTTCGCCCAGCCCGGCGGGGTGCTGCCGGGGCTGCCCAGCCTGCCAGGGCTGCCCGGTGGTGGGCTTCCCCTGCTGCCGGGGCTGCCCAGCCTGCCGGGGCTGCCACTGCCCGGGCTGGGCAGCGCCCCCACCGGCCCCGGCAGCGCCGGTGGCGGCAGCGGCGTTCCCAACCTGATCGCCATCCTGCTCGGAGGTGGCTGAGTGCTCCGCCGTTCGGTCAAGATCCAGATGGTCGCGTTCGCTGTGCTGGCCGCGCTCGGCATCAGCTACGTCTCGCTCAGCTACATCGGCCTCGGCCAGCGGATCTTCGGCGGCACGTACACCATCAGCGCGGACTTCGCCGACTCCGGTGGCATCTTCACCAACGCCGAGGTCACCTACCGCGGCGTGCAGATCGGTCGGGTCGGCGCGCTGCACCTGCTCCGCGACGGCGTCCGGGTCGACCTTGTCCTCCGCGAGGGCGCCCCGAAGATCCCAACCAGCGCCCAGGCCGTCGTCACCGACCGATCCGCGGTGGGTGAGCAGTACGTCGACCTGCGGCCGGCAGCGTCCAGCGGGCCGTTCCTGGCCGCCGGGTCGGTCATCCCGCGGTCGCAGACCACCATCCCGGTGTCCGCCCAGACGCTGCTGGTCAGCCTGGACCTGCTGGTCCGCTCGGTCGACCGGACGAACCTGGCCACCGTGGTGGACGAGCTCGGCACCGCGTTCGCCGGCCGTGGCCCGGACCTGCAGGCGCTGCTCGACTACGGCGACCAGCTCCTCACCGCCGCCCGGGCCGCGCTGCCGCGGACGCTGCGGCTGATCGACGACGCCGGCGTCGTGCTGGCCACCCAGCAGGCAGAAGGGTCGGCGATCCGCGGCTTCTCGCACAGCCTCGCGCTGCTCACCGGCCAGCTCCGGGCCAGCGACCCGGACCTGCGTGGGGTGCTGGCCAGCGCGCCACCCGCGGTGGACCAGATCGTCGGCCTGATCAACGACAACCAGACCGACCTCGGCATCCTGCTGGCCAACCTGGTCAGCGTCGGCCAGCTCACGGTCCGCCGTACCCAGCTTCTGCGCGAGGTGCTGATCGCCTACCCGCTGGTCGTGATCGGCGGCTTCACGGTGGCGCCGGACAGCAGCCTGCACTTCGGTGTGGTGCTGAACCTCAACGACCCGCCGGTCTGCGTGCGCGGCTACGAGAGCACCCCCAAGCGGATCCCCCAGGACGTCGCCAACATTCCGGCCAACACCCGGGCGCACTGCGCCGAGCCGCCGCAGAGCCGGACGGGGATCCGCGGGTCGCAGCACGCGCCACGGTACGGCAGCCCGCCGCCCTACCCCGGCTCCGGCTTCCCGAGGGACGGCCCGGGCGCGCCGAACGGCCGGCCGGCCGCCACCGGGCCGCGGACCCCGACCGGCCCGCCCGCGCCCTGGGTCGGCTCGACCGGCGGCGACGCGCAGGTGCTCGGCGACCGCTCCTGGCTGGGTCCGCTGCTGGCCGGGATCAGCGGCTGACGGGAGGCCCGGGTACGGTGGCACGGCAGGCAGCACGGAAGGGACCGCAGGTGACGGACCAGACCGGCACGACGCGGGAGCGCGGTGCTGACGCACGGCTGCCGCTGGTCCTGGTGGCGGTGCTGGTCGCGGTCGTGGTGGCGGTGCTGGCCCTGGGCACGACGGCGTTCCTCCGCGGTCGCGACCTGGACCGCACGCAGCGCACCCGCGACGAGGTGATCGCCGCGGCCAGGCAGGTGGCCATCAACCTCAACAGCCAGGACTACCGGACGATCGACGCGGACCTCGTCCGCCAGGCCGGTGGCCTGACCGGCACGCTGGCCGAGGACGTGCGGGCGCATCAGGGCAAGCTCAGGGACGCGGTGGTCAAGAACCGGCTCGTCACCAGCGCCCGGGTCTTCGACGCCGGGCTGGTCCAGCTCGACGGCCGGCAGGCCAGCGTCCTCGTCGTGGTGGACCAGACGATCACCAACGCCCGGGCGGCGAGCACCATCCGCCGGTACCGGTTCGGCTTCGACCTGTCCGAGGTGGCCGGCCGGTGGCTGGCCGGCAACCTCACGGCCTACGGCCTCGACCAGTAGGCTCCCGCTAGCCAGAGGAGATCTCGCGGTGTCCCGAACCCGTCCGAGCGGACTCGGTGGCCGGCCGGTCCGCCGTCCCCGAGTGGCTGGCTCACGCCGCGGCCGTCCGGACGGCGACCAGCCGGTCGAGCCGCCGGGCGCCCGAACGGTCATCGAGTCTGACGACCGGGCTGACGGGCTCGCCGGGACGCCTGCCCCCGAGCGCAGGCGGCCCCGCCCCGTCCCGTCGCCGTACCCTTCAGGCCAGGGCAAGGCCAGCCAGAACGAGGTTAGCGAGAGCAAAACCAGCCAGGGCAAAACCAGCCAGGGCAAGGCTAGCCAGACCCGGAGTGCCAGCCCGGCAGCCGGTCGTCTGCCGCGGGCCGCCAAGCTGTGGTGGTCCGCCGCCGCGCTGGCCGTGGTCGTGGTCGCGGTCGCGGTGCTCACGGTCATCAGCTACGGCCACTACCGCGCCGGCTCGATCCGCCAGGACGCCTGGAACACGGTGCTCGGCACGGCCAAGCAGAGTGCGGCCCGCTACGTCTCCTACGACTACCGGCGCATCCAGCCGGACAGGGACGCCGCGGCCCGCGTGATGACCGGGGAGTTCAGGGACCAGTACCGGCAGAGCATGGACCAGACGATTATCCCGGTCGCGGTCAAGGTGAAGGCCGTGGTGCGGGGCGAGACGGTGAGTGCCGGGGTCAGCAGCGTCAACGACGCGGGGACCGAGGCTGTCGTGATCGCGTTCGTGAACGAGAAGGTGACCAACACCAACCTGAAGGGTCCCCGGGTGGACCTGGTCCGGCTGCGGCTCACGATGACCAGGGTGGGCCCGAGCTGGCTGATCTCCTGGGTCGAGTCGGTCTGAGCGGTCGCCCCACCACGCGGCCCGCCAGCATGCCCGCGCTACACCGGGCGCAATCACGCGTTACGTCGTACAGTTGAGGCAGCTCCGTACCCAGGGGTGACCGGCACCACGTCCCCCTTGACGCAGAGCGGTCATAGCGTCACGCTGGCGACACCAATGCGTGGCGGAACGATGCTGCCTCGACAGCAGTGGCCTTTCCGGCTACACTGTGAGTTTGCGCTGCCTCCCAACCTTCTCCGCGCCTCCGGCGTGGGGCCGTCTGGGGTGCGCGTGAAACGACGGCGCATGGCCTCGGAAGGACGCATCTTGGCAGTCTCCCGCCCTGGCAAGACCACCACTGCGAACCCCCAGGGGATCCCCGGCGCACCGCCCCGGGTCTCCTTCGCCAAGATCCGCGAACCTCTGGAAGTTCCCAACCTGCTGGCACTACAGCTCGACTCGTTCGACTGGCTGGTGGGGAACGACCGCTGGCGCGCACGGGCACACGATGGTGCGCCCGCGGCGAGCGGCCTGGAGGAGATTCTCAACGAGATCTCCCCTATCGAGGATTTCTCCGGATCGATGTCCCTGTCCTTTTCCAACCCACGCTTCGAGGATGTGAAGGCGTCTGTCGAGGAGTGCAAGGACAAGGACATGACCTACTCCGCCCCGCTCTTCGTCACGGCGGAGTTCACCAACAACACCACTGGCGAGATCAAGAGCCAGACGGTCTTCATGGGTGACTTTCCCATCATGACCGACAAGGGCACGTTCATCATCAACGGCACCGAGCGAGTGGTCGTCTCGCAGCTTGTCCGGTCGCCCGGTGTGTACTTCGACCGGACGTTGGACAAGACGTCCGACAAGGACATCTATAGTTGCCGGATCATCCCGAGCCGGGGTGCCTGGCTCGAGTTCGACATCGACAAGCGCGACACGATCGGCGTACGCATCGACCGCAAGCGGCGGCAGCCGGTGACGGTGCTGCTCAAGGCCCTCGGCTGGACCACCGATCGGATCCGGTCCCGGTTCGAGTGGTCCGAGCTGCTGCTCACCACGTTGGAGAAGGACCACATCACCACCACCGACGAGGCGCTGCTCGACATCTACCGAAAGCTCCGGCCGGGTGAGCCGCCGACCCGGGAGAGCGCCCAGACGCTGCTGGACAACCTGTTCTTCAACGTCAAGCGCTATGACCTGGCCAAGGTCGGCCGGTACAAGGTCAACAAGAAGCTCGACGTCTCGCAGCCTTTCACCCAGGGCACGCTGACCCAGGACGACATCGTCGGCACCATCGAGTACCTCATCCGGCTGCACTCCGGTGAGGACCGGTACGAGACCGACGATATAGACCACTTCGGCAACCGGCGGCTGCGCACGGTCGGCGAGCTGATCCAGAACCAGATCCGGGTCGGCCTGTCCCGGATGGAGCGCGTCGTCCGGGAGCGCATGACCACCCAGGACGTCGAGGCGATCACCCCGCAGACCCTGATCAACATCCGCCCGGTGGTGGCGGCGATCAAGGAGTTCTTCGGTACCTCGCAGCTCTCCCAGTTCATGGACCAGACCAACCCGCTGGCCGGGCTGACCCACAAGCGCCGGCTGTCCGCGCTCGGCCCGGGCGGCCTGTCCCGGGAGCGGGCCGGCTTTGAGGTCCGCGACGTGCACTCCTCGCACTACGGCCGGATGTGCCCGATCGAGACCCCGGAAGGCCCGAACATCGGCCTGATCGGGTCGCTGTCGACCTACGCCCGGGTGAACGCGTTCGGCTTCATCGAGACGCCGTACCGCAAGGTCGTCGAGGGCCGGGTGACCGACCAGATCGACTACCTGACCGCGGACGAGGAGGACCGGTACGTCAAGGCCCAGGCCAACGCGCCGCTGGATGCCAAGGGCAACTTCGTCGAGGCCCGGGTGCTGGTCCGGCGCAAGGGCGGCGAGCTGGACCTGGTGCTGCCGGCCGACGTCGACTACATGGACGTCTCGCCGCGGCAGATGGTCTCGGTGGCCACCGCGATGATCCCGTTCCTGGAGCACGACGACGCCAACCGGGCGCTGATGGGTGCCAACATGCAGCGCCAGGCGGTGCCGCTGCTGCGCAGCGAGTCCCCCCTGGTCGGCACCGGGCAGGAGCTGCGCGCGGCGGTGGACGCCGGCGACGTGGTGGTGGCCAAGAAGGCTGGCGTCGTCGAGGAGGTCTCGGCCGACTACGTGACGGTCATGGCCGACGACGGCACCCGTAACACCTACCGGATGGAGAAGTTCCGCCGGTCGAACCAGGGCACCTGCATCAACCAGAAGCCGGTCATCGACGAGGGTGTCCGGGTCGAGGTCGGCCAGGTGATTGCGGACGGTCCGTGCACCGACGACGGCGAGATGGCGCTGGGCAAGAACCTGCTCGTCGCCTTCATGCCATGGGAGGGGCACAACTTCGAGGACGCGATCATCCTGTCCCAGCGGCTGGTGCAGGACGACGTGCTCACCTCGATCCACATCGAGGAGCACGAGGTCGACGCCCGCGACACCAAGCTCGGTGCCGAGGAGATCACCCGGGACATCCCGAACGTCTCCGAGGAGGTGCTGGCCGACCTCGACGAGCGCGGCATCATCCGGATCGGTGCCGATGTGACCACCGGCGACATCCTGGTCGGCAAGGTCACGCCCAAGGGCGAGACCGAGCTGACCCCGGAGGAGCGGCTGCTCCGCGCGATCTTCGGGGAGAAGGCGCGCGAGGTCCGCGACACCTCGCTGAAGGTGCCGCACGGCGAGTCCGGCAAGGTGATCGGCGTCCGGGTGTTCAGCCGGGAGGACGGCGACGAGCTGCCGCCGGGCGTGAACGAGCTGGTCCGGGTGTACGTCGCCCAGAAGCGGAAGATCCAGGACGGTGACAAGCTCGCTGGCCGGCACGGCAACAAGGGTGTGATCGGCAAGATCCTGCCGGTGGAGGACATGCCGTTCCTGCCGGACGGCACACCGGTGGACATCGTGCTCAACCCGCACGGCGTCCCGCGCCGGATGAACATCGGGCAGATCCTGGAGACCCACCTGGGCTGGGTGGCCGCCACCGGCTGGCATGTCACCGGTGCCGAGCCGTGGAAGGCCCGGCTGGACTCCATCGGGGCCGCCAGGGTCGAGCCTGGCACCAACGTCGCCACCCCGGTCTTCGACGGTGCCCGCGAGGAGGAGATCACCGGCCTGCTCGGCGCCACCCTGCCCAACCGGGACGGCGACCAGATGGTGGGCCGGGATGGCAAGGCGAAGCTGTTCGACGGACGCACCGGAGAGCCGTTCCCGTACCCGGTGTCGGTGGGCTACATCTACATCCTGAAGCTGCTGCACCTGGTCGACGACAAGATCCACGCTCGGTCGACCGGGCCGTACTCGATGATCACCCAGCAGCCGCTGGGTGGTAAGGCGCAGTTCGGCGGCCAGCGTTTCGGGGAGATGGAGTGCTGGGCCATGCAGGCCTACGGCGCCGCGTACACCCTCCAGGAGCTGCTCACCATCAAGTCCGACGACGTCCTCGGTCGGGTCAAGGTCTACGAGGCGATCGTGAAGGGCGAGAACATTCCCGAGCCGGGAATACCGGAGTCGTTCAAGGTGCTCCTGAAAGAGCTCCAGTCGCTCTGCCTGAACGTGGAGGTCCTTTCCCGCGACGGCGTGACGCTGGAGATGAAAGACACCGACGAGGACGTCTTCCGGGCTGCCGAAGAGCTCGGGATCGACCTGTCCCGGCGCGAGCCGAGCAGCGTCGAGGAAGTCTGACGGGTACGGCGGCCTGCCCTGCCATGGCCGGCCGCCATACCAACCAGATCCGCCCCATAACCCTGCTGCAACGAGGGACTGAATAACAAAGTGCTCGACGTCAACTTCTTCGACGAGCTGCGCATTGGCCTGGCTACCGCTGAGGACATCCGGCAGTGGTCCCACGGCGAGGTCAAGAAGCCAGAGACCATCAACTACCGCACCCTGAAACCGGAAAAGGACGGGCTCTTCTGCGAGAAGATCTTTGGTCCTACCCGGGACTGGGAGTGTTACTGCGGCAAGTACAAGCGAGTCCGGTTCAAGGGCATCATCTGCGAGCGGTGCGGCGTCGAGGTGACGCGGGCCAAGGTGCGCCGGGAGCGGATGGGCCACATCGAGCTGGCCGCCTCGGTCACCCACATCTGGTACTTCAAGGGGGTTCCGAGCCGGCTCGGCTACCTGCTCGACCTGGCGCCCAAGGATCTTGAGAAGATCATCTACTTCGCCGCCTACGTCATCACCTCCGTGGACGCCGACGCCCGGCACCGCGACATGTCCACCATCGAGGCGGAGATCTCGGCGGAGAAGGCGCACGCCGAGCAGAAGCGGGATGCTGACGTGGAGTCCCGGGCTGCCAAGCTGGAGGCCGACCTGGCCGAGCTGGAGGCGGAGGGCGCCAAGTCCGACGTCCGCCGTAAGGTCCGGGAGGGCGCCGAGCGGGAGATGCGGCAGCTCCGCGACCGGGCGCAGCGCGAGATCGACCGGCTGGACGAGGTGCTGGACACCTTCCGCAAGCTGGACACCAAGCAGCTCATCGCGGACGAGCTGCTCTACCGCGAGCTGCGTGACCGGTTCGGTGAGTACTTCACCGGGGGCATGGGTGCCGAGGCGCTGCAGAAGCTGCTGCAGAACTTCGACCTGGACGCCGAGGCGGACCGGCTGCGGGAGACCATCCGCATCGGCAAGGGCCAGAAGAAGCTGCGCGCGCTGAAGCGGCTGAAGGTGGTCGCCGCGTTCCTGAACACCCGTAACTCGCCGATGGGCATGGTGCTGGACTGCGTGCCGGTCATCCCGCCGGACCTGCGGCCGATGGTCCAGCTCGACGGTGGCCGCTTCGCCACCTCCGACCTGAACGACCTCTACCGCCGGGTGATCAACCGGAACAACCGGCTCAAGCGGCTGCTCGACCTGGGCGCGCCGGAGATCATCGTCAACAACGAGAAGCGGATGCTGCAGGAGGCCGTCGACGCACTGTTCGACAACGGCCGCCGCGGCCGGCCGGTCACCGGCCCGGGCAACCGCCCGCTGAAGTCGCTGTCGGACATGCTCAAGGGCAAGCAGGGACGGTTCCGGCAGAACCTGCTGGGCAAGCGGGTGGACTACTCGGGCCGTTCGGTCATCGTGGTCGGCCCGCGGCTGAAGCTGCACCAGTGCGGGCTGCCCAAGGGCATGGCGCTGGAGCTGTTCAAGCCGTTCGTGATGAAGCGGCTGGTTGACCTCAACCACGCGCAGAACATCAAGTCCGCCAAGCGGATGGTCGAGCGCGCCCGCCCGGTCGTGTGGGACGTGCTGGAGGAGGTCATCGCCGAGCACCCGGTGCTGCTCAACCGGGCGCCCACCCTGCACCGGCTGGGCATCCAGGCGTTCGAGCCGCAGCTCATCGAGGGCAAGGCGATCCAGATCCACCCGCTGGTCTGTGCGGCGTTCAACGCCGACTTCGACGGTGACCAGATGGCGGTGCACCTGCCGCTGTCGTCCGAGGCGCAGGCCGAGGCGCGGATCCTGATGCTGTCGTCGAACAACATCCTCTCGCCGGCCTCCGGCCGGCCGCTGGCCATGCCCAGCCTGGACATGGTCACCGGGCTGTACTACCTCTGCCGCGAGGACAAGGGCGCCAAGGGCGAGGGGCAGGTCTACGCCTCGCCGGCGGAGGCCATCATGGCCCGCGACGCTGGTGACCTGGACCTGCACGCCGCGATCAGGGTGCGGCTGAAGGACACCGTCCCGCCGCGCGGCTGGCAGCCGCCGGAGGGCTGGGAGCCGGGCCAGCCGTTCGTGCTGGAGACCACGCTCGGCCGGTGCCTGTTCAACGAACAGCTCCCGGCGGACTACCCGTTCGTCAACATCCAGCTCCCGAAGAAGGCGCAGGCCGCGATCGTCAACGACCTGGCCGAGCGGTACCCGAAGGTGGTCGTGGCGGCGACGCTGGACAACCTGAAGGAGGCCGGCTTCCACTGGGCCACCCGGTCCGGCGTGACCGTGGCGATCGACGACATCGTCACGCCGCCGACCAAGCAGGTCATCCTGGAGCAGTACGAGGACCAGGCCGACAAGGTGCAGAAGCAGTACAACCGCGGGGTGATCACCGACGAGGAGCGCCGCCAGGAGCTGGTCGAGATCTGGAACAAGGCCACCAACGAGATCGCCAAGGAGATGGAGGCCAACTTCCCGCCCACCAACCCGGTCTACACCCTGGTGAACTCCGGCGCGGCCGGCAACATGATGCAGATCCGCCAGCTCGCCGGCATGCGCGGCCTGGTCGCGAACCCGAAGGGCGAGATCATCCCGCGGCCGATCCGGGCGAACTTCCGCGAGGGCCTGTCCGTGCTGGAGTACTTCATCGCCACGCACGGCGCCCGCAAGGGTCTCGCCGACACCGCGCTGCGGACCGCCGACTCCGGGTACCTCACCCGGCGGCTGGTCGACGTCTCGCAGGACGTGATCATCCGTGAGGTGGACTGCGGCACTGACCGGGCCATCCCGATGGAGATCGCGACCCGCGGCGCGGACGGCCGGCTGGTCCGGCATCCGCACGTGGAGACCACCATCTACGCCCGGCAGACCGCCGAGGACGTGCTCGGCCCGGACGGCGAGGTCATCGTTCCCAGGAACGGCGACCTCGGCGACGTGTCGATCGACCGGCTGATCGAGGCCGGCATCGAGACGGTCCGGCTGCGCAGCGTGCTTACCTGCGAGTCCAGCCTGGGCACCTGTGCGACCTGCTACGGCCGGTCGCTGGCCACCGGCAAGATGGTCGATGTTGGCGAGGCGGTCGGCATCATCGCCGCCCAGTCGATCGGCGAGCCGGGCACCCAGCTCACCATGCGGACGTTCCACACCGGCGGCGTGGCCGGCCAGGACATCACGCACGGCCTGCCCCGGGTGCAGGAGATCTTCGAGGCGCGGGTGCCCAAGGGCAAGGCGCCGATCGCGGAGATCGCCGGCCGGGTCCGGATCGAGGACACCGACAAGGGTCGGAAGATCATCATCACCCCGGACGACGGCAGCGAAGAGATCGTCATCGACAAGCTCAGCCGCCGGATCCGGCTGCGGATCGCCGAAGGCGACCGGGTGGAGGTGGGCCAGCAGCTCACCGACGGTGTCGAGGACCCGCACGAGGTGCTGCGCATCATGGGTCCGCGCGAGGTGCAGCTCCACCTGGTCCGCGAGGTCCAGGAGGTGTACCGGTCGCAGGGTGTGTCCATCCACGACAAGCACATCGAGATCATCATCCGGCAGATGCTGAAGCGGGTCACGGTGATCGACTCCGGCAACACGGAGTTCCTGCCGGGCGCGCTGGTGGAGCGGACCGAGTTCGAGGCGGAGAACCGTCGGGTGGTGGCCGAGGGCGGCGAGCCGGCGTCCGGCCGGCCGCAGCTCATGGGCATCACCAAGGCCTCGTTGGCGACGGAGTCGTGGCTGTCCGCGGCGTCGTTCCAGGAGACCACCCGGGTGCTCACCGACGCCGCCATCCAGGCCAAGAGCGACAAGCTCGTCGGCCTCAAGGAGAACGTCATCATCGGCAAGCTCATCCCGGCCGGTACCGGCATCACCAAGTACCGCAACGTTCGGGTGGAGCCCACCGAGGAGGCTCGCGCGGCGGTCTACTCGATGTCCTCCTACGATGACGCCCAGTACTATGGGCAGGACGTGTTCGGGCCGTCCACCGGCCAGGCCGTCCCGCTGGACGACTACGACTACGGCGGTGGCGAGTACCGCTGACGGCAGGCGACCGACTATCGCGGGTGGGCAGATGGCGGGCAGGACGCCCGCCATCTGCCCACCCGTGGCCAGGACCGGGCACCTCCGGGCACCCGGTCCATCGTCCGGATTTTGATTCTGGTGTGCTCGGCGGGTAACCTTGACCACCGTGCCTGGGGCGACCCGGGTCCTGCCGTGCGCCTCGGGGGGCACCTGTTCCGCACTACGGGATCGCGCGGTTCGCCATCGGATTCTCCCTCGACGAGTTCTGTCGGGGTGGTTCCTGGGCCGGGCGACACGCCCGACCTCGGGGGTCGGTGGCGAGGCGTTTGTACCAACGCTGCGCAGAGCAGCACCGCAGGAAGTAAACCAGGGGACCGACCCCGCTGGGGTTCAACCGGAGGAGACTCAAGGCCCGCATGCCCACGATCCAGCAGCTAGTCCGCAAGGGCCGGCAGGACAAGGTCGAGAAGACCAAGACTCCAGCGCTCAAGGGCAGCCCGCAGCGCCGTGGTGTCTGCACCCGCGTCTACACGACCACGCCCAAGAAGCCGAACTCGGCGCTCCGCAAGGTGGCCCGGGTCCGGCTGAGCAGCGGCATCGAGGTCACCGCCTACATCCCAGGCGTCGGGCACAACCTGCAGGAGCACTCGATCGTGCTGGTCCGTGGCGGCCGGGTGCGCGACCTGCCGGGCGTTCGATACAAGATCATCCGTGGCTCCCTGGACACCCAGGGCGTCCGTAACCGCAAGCAGGCCCGCAGCCGCTATGGCGCGAAGAAGGAGAAGAGCTGATGCCGCGCAAGGGGCCGGCGCCAAAGCGACCGATCATCTCCGATCCGGTGTACGGCGCCCCACTGGTCACCCAGCTGGTCAACAAGGTGCTGCTGTCCGGCAAGCGGTCGCTGGCCGAGCGGATCGTCTACGGCGCCCTGGAGGGCTGCCGGGAGAAGACCGGAACCGACCCGGTCATCACGCTCAAGCGCGCCCTGGACAACGTCAAGCCCACCCTGGAGGTGCGCAGCCGCCGGGTCGGTGGCGCGACGTACCAGGTGCCGGTCGAGGTCCGGGCCTCCCGCAGCACGACGCTGGCCCTGCGCTGGCTGGTGCAGTACAGCCGGGCCCGCCGCGAGAAGACCATGACCCAGCGGCTGATGAACGAGCTGCTGGACGCGAGCAACGGCCTCGGCGCCAGCGTCAAGCGGCGTGAGGACACGCACAAGATGGCCGAGTCCAACCGGGCCTTCGCGCACTACCGCTGGTGACTGACCAGTCCCGTGGTGCACCACAACGAGCAGAGAGAAAGTACAGTGGCTAACGCCGACGCCACCCTGGCCAAGGTCCGCAACATCGGGATCATGGCCCATATCGACGCGGGCAAGACCACAACGACCGAGCGGATCCTGTACTACACCGGCATCAACTACAAGATCGGCGAGGTGCACGACGGCTCGGCGACGATGGACTGGATGCCGCAGGAGCAGGAACGCGGTATCACCATCACCTCCGCCGCCACCAAGACGGAGTGGAACGGTCACGTCCTCAACATCATCGACACGCCGGGCCACGTCGACTTTACCGTCGAGGTGGAGCGCTCGCTGCGGGTGCTGGACGGTGCCGTCGCGGTGTACGACGCGGTGGCCGGGGTCGAGCCGCAGACCGAGCAGGTGTGGCGGCAGGCCGACAAGTACGGCGTGCCACGGATCTGCTTCGTCAACAAGATGGACCGGGTCGGGGCCGACTACTTCCGCACCGTCCGGATGATCGTCGAGCGGCTGAACGCGACGCCGCTGGTCATCCAGCTCCCGTGGGGCGGTGAGGCTGACTTTGTCGGCATTATCGACCTGGTGCTGATGAAGGGCCTGCGCTGGACCAGCGAGGACAAGGGCGCGTCGTACGAGACCGTCGACATCCCGGCCGATCTGGCCGAGCAGGCGGAGCAGTGGCGGCACACCCTGCTGGAGACGCTCGCCGAGAACGACGACGACTTTATGGAGCTGTACCTTGAGGGCGATGAGCCTACGGCCGAGCAGATCAAGGCGGCCATCAGGCGGGCCACCATCGCCGGTAACCTGACCCCCACGCTGTGCGGTACGGCCTTCAAGAACAAGGGCGTCCAGCCCATGCTCGACGCCGTCATTGACTTCCTGCCCAGCCCGTTGGACGTGCCGGCCATCGAGGGCACCGCGCTGGACGGCGAGACCGAGGTGCTACGGCGAGCCAGCTCGGCCGAGCCGTTCTCCGCGCTCGCCTTCAAGATCCAGACCGACCAGCATCTCGGCCGGCTCACCTACCTTCGGATCTACTCCGGCACACTCGACTCCGGGTCCCAGGTGATCAACTCCACCAAGGACCGCAAGGAGCGGATCGGCAAGATCTTCCAGATGCACGCGAACAAGCGTGAGGAGCGGCCGAAGGCGTTCGCGGGCGACATCATCGCGGTGGTCGGCCTGAAGCAGACCACCACCGGGGACACCCTCTGCGACCCGGCCCACCCGGTCATCCTGGAGTCGATGACCTTCCCGGAGCCGGTCATCTCGGTGGCCATCGAGCCGAAGACCAAGGCCGACCAGGACAAGCTGGCGACCGCGATCCAGAAGCTCGCCGAGGAGGACCCGACCTTCCGCGTCCGCAACGACGAGGAGACCGGGCAGACCATCATCCAGGGCATGGGTGAGCTGCACCTTGAGGTGCTGGTCGACCGGATGAAGCGCGAGTTCAAGGTCGAGGCGAACGTCGGCAAGCCGCAGGTGGCCTACCGCGAGACCATCAAGCGCAAGATCGAGAAGGTCGAGTACCTGCACAAGAAGCAGACCGGCGGGTCCGGCCAGTTTGCCCGGGTGCTCATCGACATCGAGCCGTTGGAGCTGACCGGCGACGGCTCGCTCTACGAGTTCGACAACAAGGTCACCGGTGGCCGGATCCCCAAGGAGTACATCCCGTCGGTGGACCAGGGCGCGCAGGAGGCCATGCAGTACGGCGTCCTGGCCGGCTACCCGCTGGTCGGTGTCAAGGTCACCCTCCAGGACGGCGCCTACCACGAGGTCGACTCCTCGGAGATGGCGTTCAAGATCGCCGGCTCGATGGCGCTAAAGGAGGCGGCCCGCCGGGCCACCCCCATCATCCTTGAACCGATGATGGCCGTCGAGGTGGTGACCCCGGAGGACTACATGGGTGATGTCATCGGCGACCTCAACTCGCGGCGCGGCCACATTCACGCCATGGAGGAGCGCGGTGGTGCCCGGGTGGTCCGCGCGCTGGTGCCATTGTCGGAGATGTTCGGCTACGTCGGCGATCTGCGGAGCAGGACGCAGGGCCGCGCGAGCTACACCATGCAGTTCGACTCCTACGCCGAGGTTCCGCAGAACGTCGCGAAGGAGATCATCGCGAAGGCGACGGGCGAGTGAGCATCGTAGGCGCCGCCAGGCGGCGAGCCATCGGGCATCGCGACGGCGACGGGCGCCTGAGCTGCCCGACGAGCCCAGACATAGACCCGACGTACTAAACACGGTTAGTCCACAGGAGGAACCCCAGTGGCGAAGGCGAAGTTCGAGCGGAACAAGCCGCACGTCAACATCGGCACTATCGGTCATATCGACCATGGCAAGACCACGCTGACCGCGGCTATCACCAAGGTTCTGCACGACAAGTACCCGAACATCAACCCGTTCACGCCGTTCGACCAGATCGACAAGGCACCGGAGGAGCGGCAGCGCGGTATCACCATCTCGATCGCGCACGTGGAGTACCAGACCGAGAAGCGGCACTACGCGCACGTCGACTGCCCCGGTCACGCCGACTACATCAAGAACATGATCACCGGCGCGGCGCAGATGGACGGCGCGATCCTGGTGGTCGCGGCGACCGATGGTCCGATGCCGCAGACCCGGGAGCACGTGCTGCTGGCCCGGCAGGTCGGCGTGCCCTATATCGTGGTCGCGCTGAACAAGGCCGACATGGTCGACGACGAGGAGATCCTTGAGCTGGTCGAGCTTGAGGTCCGCGAGCTGCTGTCCAGCCAGGACTACCCGGGTGACGACTGCCCGGTGGTTCGCGTCTCCGCGTTGAAGGCCCTTGAGGGCGACGCCGAGTGGGGCGAGAAGCTGGTCGAGCTCATGGACGCGGTCGACGAGGCCATCCCGGAGCCGGTCCGTGAGATCGAGAAGCCGTTCCTGATGCCGGTCGAGGACGTCTTCACCATCACCGGCCGCGGCACGGTCGTCACTGGCCGGGTCGAGCGCGGCGTGGTCAAGGTGAACGAGACGGTGGAGATCGTCGGCATCAAGGAGAAGGCGATGTCGACCACGGTCACCGGCGTGGAGATGTTCCGCAAGCTGCTCGACCAGGGCCAGGCGGGCGACAACGTCGGCCTGCTGCTGCGCGGTGTCAAGCGCGAGGAGGTCGAGCGCGGTCAGGTCGTCGTCAAGCCGGGTACCACGACCCCGCACACCCAGTTCGAGGCGCAGGTCTACATCCTGTCCAAGGACGAGGGTGGCCGGCACACGCCGTTCTTCAACAACTACCGTCCACAGTTCTACTTCCGGACCACGGACGTGACCGGCGTGGTGACCCTGCCCGAGGGCACCGAGATGGTGATGCCGGGCGACAACACCGAGATGACCGTCGAGCTGATCCAGCCGATCGCCATGGATGAGGGCCTGCTGTTCGCGATCCGCGAGGGCGGCCGCACCGTGGGTTCCGGTCGGGTCGTCAAGATCCTCAAATAGTACGGCGACGGACGGCGGCCGGGTGAGCTCGGCCGCCGTCCATGCGGCGCCGCACCCAGCACACGCCCACCCAGCGCACGCCCCACCCAGCGGCACAGGAGCAACGAGACCATGGCGGGACAGAAGATCCGCATCCGGCTCAAGGCCTACGACCATGAGGCCATCGACGCCTCGGCGCGCAAGATCGTCGACACCGTGACGCGCACTGGTGCGCGGGTGGTGGGCCCGGTGCCGCTGCCGACCGAGAAGAACGTGTACTGCGTCATCCGCTCGCCGCACAAGTACAAGGACAGCCGCGAGCACTTCGAGATGCGCACGCACAAGCGCCTGATCGACATCCTTGACCCGACGCCGAAGACGGTTGACGCGCTGATGCGCATCGACCTTCCGGCCAGCGTCGACGTGAACATCCAGTAGGGGCTCGGAAGAGATGGCTAAGCAGATGAAGGGCGTACTGGGCGAGAAGCTCGGCATGACCCAGGTCTTCGACGAGGCGAACCGGATCGTCCCGGTCACCGTCGTCAGGACCGGTCAATGCGTCGTCACCCAGGTGCGCACCGCGGCCAGGGACGGCTACTCCGCCGTCCAGCTCGCCTTCGGTGCGATCGACCCGCGCAAGGTCAACAAGCCGCTCGCGGGCCACTTTGCAAAGGCCGGGGTCACCCCGCGCCGGCACCTGGTCGAGCTGCGCACCGAGGCGGCCGGCGAGTACGAGGTCGGCCAGGAGCTCGGCCCGGACGTCTTCGCGCCCGGCCAGAAGGTCGACGTCGTCGGCCGGAGCAAGGGCAAGGGCACGGCGGGCGTGATCAAGCGGCACGGGTTCAAGGGCCTCGGTGCCTCGCATGGAACCCAGCGCAAGCACCGCTCGCCCGGCTCGATCGGCGGCTGCGCCACCCCGGGCCGGGTGTTCAAGGGCCTGCGGATGGCGGGCCGGATGGGCAACGTGCGGACCACCACGCTGAACATCACGGTGCACGCGGTGGACGTCGAGCATGGGCTGCTGCTGCTCAAGGGCGCTGTGCCGGGCCCGACCGGTGGTGTGCTGCTGGTCCGTACCGCGGTGAAGGGCGGTGCCGCCTGATGGCCCCGAAGACCCAGCCGAACGACGTGGGACCGGCGGTCACCGTGACCGTGCGCACCCCGGACGGTACGACCGCCGGCTCGGTCGACCTGCCCCCCGAGATCTTTGCCGCGCAGGCCAACATCGCGCTGATGCACCAGGTCGTGGTTGCCCAGCAGGCCGCCGCCCGCCAGGGTACGCACGACACCAAGACCCGCGGCGAGGTCCGCGGCGGTGGCGCCAAGCCGTACCGGCAGAAGGGCACCGGCCGGGCCCGGCAAGGTTCGATCCGGGCGCCGCAGTACACCGGCGGCGGCGTGGTGCATGGCCCGACCCCGCGCGACTACGCGCAGCGCACCCCGAAGAAGATGAAGGCAGCAGCGCTGCGGGGGGCGCTGTCCGACCGGGCCCGCGGTGGCCGGGTGCACCTGATCAGCCACTTCGTCGAGGGCGACACGCCGTCCACCAAGGCGGCCCGGCGGGCGCTTGCCACACTGGTCGAGTCCCGCCGGGTGCTGGTGGTGGCCGACCGGACCGACGTGGTCACCTGGCTGTCGCTGCGCAACCTGCCGGCCGTGCACCTGATCGCGCCGGACCAGCTCAACACCTACGACGTGCTGGTCAACGACGACGTGGTGTTCACCCGAGCCGCGTACGAGACGTTCGTGGCCTGGTCGGGCAGGGGCAAGGCGGCCCGGCCGGTGGATGGCACGGCAGCCGACGACCAGGTCCCCGACGGCCAGGTCGCGGACGATGAGGTCGCGGACGACGAGGAGGCAGCCAAGTGACGGCCGACCCGCGCGACATCCTGCTCGCACCGGTCATCTCGGAGAAGAGCTACGGCCTGCTGGACGAGAACAAGTACACGTTCATCGTGCGCCCGGACGCGAACAAGACGCAGATCAAGATCGCGGTCCAGCAGGTTTTCAACGTGACCGTGCGCGATGTCAACACGATCAACCGGCAGGGCAAGCGCAAGCGCACCCGGTTCGGCTACGGCAAGCGCAAGGACACCAAGCGCGCCATCGTCACGCTGAAGCCAGGCGACCGGATCGATGTATTCGGAGGGCCGGTCGGATGACCGGGATCTTCGAACAGTGGGCATGGTGGCGGCCCGGTCGGCTGACCGGGACCTCCAACCCGGTGGGCGTGGTGGCGGCCCGGTCGGCTGAGGCAGGGGACACACATGGGCATCCGTAAGTACAAGCCGACCACGCCGGGCCGGCGAGGCTCCAGCGTGGCCGACTTCGCCGAGATCACCCGGACGGAGCCGGAGAAGTCGCTGGTCCGCCCGCTGCACTCGCGCGGCGGCCGGAACAGCTCCGGCCGGATCACCACCCGGCACCAGGGTGGCGGCCACAAGCGCGCGTACCGCCTGATCGACTTCCGGCGCAACGACAAGGACGGCGTGCCGGCGAAGGTCGCGCACATCGAGTACGACCCGAACCGCACGGCCCGCATCGCGCTGTTGCACTACGCCGACGGCGAGAAGCGGTACATCATCGCGCCGGCCCGGCTGCGCCAGGGCGATCGGGTGGAGAGCGGCCCGGGCGCCGACATCAAGCCGGGTAACAACCTGCCGCTGCGCAACATCCCGGTCGGCACCGTGGTGCACGCCATCGAGCTGCGACCCGGTGGCGGCGCGAAGATCGCCCGCTCGGCCGGCGCGTCCGTCCAGCTTGTCGCCAAGGACGGGCCGTACGCGCAGCTCCGGATGCCGTCCGGCGAGATCCGCAACGTCGACGTGCGCTGCCGGGCCACCGTGGGCGAGGTCGGTAACGCCGAGCAGTCCAACATCAACTGGGGCAAGGCTGGCCGGATGCGGTGGAAGGGCAGGCGCCCGACCGTCCGCGGGGTGGCGATGAACCCGGTCGACCACCCGCACGGTGGCGGCGAGGGCAAGACCTCCGGTGGCCGGCACCCGGTCAACCCGGCCGGCAAGCCCGAGGGCCGCACCCGGCGTCGCAAGGCCAGCGACGCGCTCATCGTCCGTCGTCGCAAGACCAACAAGAAGCGCTAGGGGTAGGTGTTTCACGGCATGCCACGCAGTCTGAAGAAGGGCCCGTTCGTCGATGACCACCTGCTGAAGAAGGTGGACGCGCAGAACGAGACGAACAAGAAGACCGTGATCAAGACCTGGTCCCGGCGTTCCACGATCATTCCGGACATGCTCGGGCACACGATCGCGGTGCACGACGGCCGCAAGCACGTGCCGGTGTTCGTCACCGAGGCCATGGTCGGGCACAAGCTGGGCGAGTTCGCGCCGACCCGGACCTTCAGGGGGCATGTGAAGGACGACCGCAAGTCGCGCCGGAAGTAGCACCACCATTGCCGGCCTGGCCGGCGGGTAGCAACACACTCGAGCAAGGGGACAGCAGATGGCATCCAAGGCCCAGTCGGCCGGGGACGCGCAGGTGGAGAATCCGCGCGCCAGGGCGCGGGCGACGTACGTCCGCGTGACGCCGATGAAGGCGCGTCGGGTGGTCGACCTCATCCGCGGTCTGCCCGCGGACGAGGCGCTCACCATCCTGCGGTTCGCGCCGCAGGCGGCCAGCGAGCCGGTCTGGAAGGTGCTGGCCAGCGCGGTGGCGAACGCCGAGCACAACCTCCGGCTGGACCCCGAGACCCTTGTCGTCGCTCGGGCGTACGTCGACGAGGGTCCGACGTTGAAGCGGTTCCGGCCGCGGGCGCAGGGCCGGGCGTACCGGATCAACAAGCGCACCAGTCATATCACGGTCGAGGTGGAGAGCGTTTCGACGACTCGGCCGGCGGCCAGGCGGAAGCAGTCGAACGCGAAGGGGAGGACCCGCTAGTGGGTCAGAAGGTCAACCCGCACGGGTTCCGGCTCGGTATCACCACCGACTGGAAGTCTCGGTGGTTCGCGGACAAGCTCTACTCCGACTATGTCAAGGAAGACGTGGCCATCCGGCGGATGATGACCCGCGGGATGGAGCGTGCCGGTATCTCCCGGGTGGAGATCGAGCGTACCCGGGACCGGGTCCGGGTCGACATCCACACCGCCCGGCCGGGCATCGTGATCGGCCGGCGGGGTGCCGAGGCGGACCGGATCCGGGCCGAGCTGGAGAAGCTCACCGGTAAGCAGGTACAACTGAACATCCTCGAGGTAAAGAACCCCGAGGCGGACGCGCAGCTCGTGGCGCAGGGTGTGGCCGAGCAGCTCTCCAGCCGGGTCAGCTTCCGGCGGGCGATGCGCAAGGCCATGCAGTCGGCGATGAAGAGCTCCGGCGTCAAGGGCATCCGGGTGCAGTGCGCGGGCCGGCTCGGCGGCGCGGAGATGTCCCGGTCGGAGTTCTACCGTGAGGGCCGGGTGCCGCTGCACACGCTGCGCGCGAACATCGACTACGGGATGTACGAGGCGCGCACCACCTTCGGCCGGATCGGCGTGAAGGTGTGGATCTACAAGGGCGACGTCCAGCCCGGTGCCAAGGTCGAGCGCGAGACCGCGGAGTCGCAGACCCGGGCGCCGCGCCGCGAGCGGGCCGGTGCCGGCTCGGGTGCCGGTGGTGGCGGCCGGCCGCGTCGTTCCGGGGCGTCGGGCACCACCGCGATGGGTACCGAGGCTGGCCGGGCCGCGCTGCAGGCCGACCAGCGGCCGTCCCCGCAGGCGCCGGCTCAGGCTCCAGCCGAGGCCGGGCCGCCGGCCGAGAACCAGGAGGGCTGAGGCGATGCTGGTCCCACGCAAGGTCAAGTACCGCAAGCAGCACCATCCCCGGCGGACCGGTCAGGCCAAGGGGGGTACCAAGGTCAACTTCGGCGAGTACGGCATCCAGGCGCTGGAGCCGCACTACGTGACCAACCGGCAGATCGAGTCGGCCCGTATCGCCATGACCCGCTACATCAAGCGTGGCGGCAAGGTCTGGATCAACATCTTCCCGGACCGTCCGCTGACCAAGAAGCCAGCCGAGACCCGGATGGGGTCGGGCAAGGGCTCGCCGGAGTGGTGGATTGCCAACGTCAAGCCGGGCCGGGTGATGTTCGAGCTGTCCGGCGTGTCGGAGCCGGTGGCCCGCGAGGCGCTGCGGCTGGCAATGCACAAGCTCCCGATGAAGTGCCGTTTCGTCAAGCGCGAAGTGGGTGAGGTCTGATGCCAGCGGGAACACCTCCCGCCGAGCTGCGTGAGCTGCCCGAGGAGGAGCTGCGGTCGCGGCTGCGCGAGGCCAAGGAGGAGCTGTTCAACCTCCGCTTCCAGATGGCGACCGGCCAGTTGGACAACAACCGTCGGCTGCGGACCGTCCGTCGCGACATCGCCAAGATCTACACGATCATGCGTGAGCGCGAGCTTGGTCTGTCGGTCGCCCCGGACGCTGAAGGTGTGGCATGAGCGAGATCAACTCGGGTACGGGCGCCCCGCGGGGCGGCTCGGGCGGGACCGGCGCCGCGCCGGTCCGCAACCGGCGCAAGACCCGTGAAGGCCTGGTGGTCAGCGACAAGATGGACAAGACCGTCGTGGTCGCCGTCGAGGACCGGGTCAAGCACCCGCTGTACGGCAAGGTGCTACGGCGGACCAACAAGCTCAAGGCGCACGACGAGCAGAACTCCTGTGGCGTCGGCGACCGCGTCCTGCTGATGGAGACCCGGCCGCTGTCGGCGACCAAACGCTGGCGGGTCGTTGAGATCCTGGAGAGAGCCAAGTAAGGAAGGCCACGCAAGAAGCTGGCCAAGCTAGGTAGCCATCTGCGCCGCCGGCGCAGCCGAAGGTTGGGGTTGACGTGATCCAGCAGGAGTCGCGACTGCGTGTCGCCGACAACACCGGTGCCAAGGAGATCTTGTGCATCCGGGTGCTCGGTGGCTCGGGTCGGCGCTATGCCGGCATCGGCGACATCATCGTGGCGACGGTCAAGGACGCCCTGCCGGGTGCCGGGGTCAAGAAGGGTGACGTCGTGAAGGCCGTGGTGGTCCGCACGACCAAGGAGCGCCGTCGCGCGGACGGCTCCTACATCCGGTTCGACGAGAACGCCGCCGTGCTCATCAAGAACGACAACGAGCCGCGCGGCACCCGCATCTTCGGGCCGGTCGGCCGCGAGCTGCGGGAGAAGAAGTTCATGAAGATCATCTCGCTCGCGCCGGAGGTTTTGTAGCGATGAAGGTGAAAAAGGGTGACACCGTCCTGGTGATCGCGGGCAAGGACAAGGGCGCCAAGGGCAAGGTCATCGCCGCGTTGCCGAAGCGGAACCGGGTCATCGTCGAGGGGGTCAGCCGGGTGAAGAAGCACACCCGGGTCAGCACCACGGCCCGCGGCGCGCAGTCTGGCGGCATCGTGACCCAGGAGGCGGCCATCCACGTGAGCAACGTGATGCTGATCGACAGCGATGGAAAGCCGACCCGGGTCGGCTACCGCAAGGACGAGGACGGCCGGAAGGTTCGCATCTCCCGCCGTTCCGGTAAGGACATCTGAGCATGACCGTGACTGACAGCGAGAAGATGGTCCCGCGGCAGAAGGTGCGCTACCGCACGGAGATCGCGCCCGCCCTGCGGGAGCAGTTCTCCTACCCCAACGTCATGCAGATCCCCGGCCTGGTCAAGGTCGTGGTCAACATGGGCGTGGGCGACGCTGCCCGGGACGCGAAGCTGATCGACGGCGCGCTGCGCGACCTGGCCACCATCACCGGCCAGAAGCCGCAGGTTCGCCGGGCCACCAAGTCGATCGCGCAGTTCAAGCTGCGTGAGGGCATGCCGATCGGCGCGAAGGTCACCCTGCGCGGCGACCGGATGTGGGAGTTCCTGGACCGGCTGCTCACCATTGCGCTGCCGCGTATCCGCGACTTCCGCGGCCTGTCAGACCGCCAGTTCGACGGCAACGGCAACTACACGTTCGGGCTCAACGAGCAGTCGATGTTCCATGAGATCGACATGGACCGGGTCGACCGGCAGCGGGGCATGGACATCACGGTTGTCACCTCCGCCAAGACCGACGAGGAGGGCCGGGCGCTGCTCAGGCTTCTCGGTTTCCCCTTCAAAGAGCCGGCATAGCAAGGAGATCTGACATATGGCCAAGACCGCTCTTGTCAACAAGGCGAAGCGCAAGCCGAAGTTCGCCGTCCGTGCCTACACGCGCTGCCAGCGCTGTGGCCGGCCGCATTCGGTGTACCGCAAGTTCGGGCTGTGCCGGATCTGCCTGCGCGAGATGGCACACCGGGGCGAGCTGCCCGGCGTGACAAAGTCGAGCTGGTAGCCCGACCTGACAGTCCCACCGAGCCGATCCCTCCTTCGCCGTAGGCCCGCATATGGCCGGGAACCGCGGCGAGAAAGGCGCCCACATACATGACCATGACCGACCCGATCGCAGACATGCTGACCCGTCTGCGCAACGCCAACACGGCGTACCACGACACCGTCGTGATGCCGCACTCCAAGCTCAAGTCGCACATCGCCGAGATCCTCCAGCAGGAGGGCTACATCGCCGGCTGGAGCGTCACCGACGCCGCGGTCGGCAAGCAGCTCACCGTCGAGCTGAAGTACGGCCCGAACCGGGAGCGCAGCATCGCCGGCGTGCGTCGGGTCTCCAAGCCGGGCCTGCGGGTGTACGCCAGGTCCACCGGCCTGCCGAAGGTGCTGGGCGGGCTCGGCGTCGCGATCATCTCCACGTCGTCCGGCCTGCTGACCGACCGGCAGGCCGCCAAGCGCGGAGTGGGCGGGGAAGTCCTCGCCTACATCTGGTGAGCCGGGAAGGAGACAGCGGCTATGTCGCGTATCGGTAGGCTGCCGGTCCCCGTGCCGGCTGGCGTGGATGTGACCATTGAGGATCGCACCGTCGTCGTGAAGGGTCCCAAGGGTGAGCTGTCGCACACCGTCGTCGCGCCGATCACGGTCGACCGCGACGAGGACGGCAGCCTGCTGGTACGGCGGCCGAACGACGAGCGGGAGAGCAAGGCGCTGCACGGGCTGTCCCGTACGCTGGTCGCCAACATGGTGGTCGGCGTGACCCAGGGCTATGCCAAGACGCTGGAGATCGTCGGCACCGGGTACCGTGTGGTGGCCAAGGGCAGCGACCTGGAGTTCGCGCTGGGGTTCAGCCACCCGGTGCCGGTGACGGCCCCGGACGGCATCAGGTTCCGGGTCGAGACGCCGACCCGGTTCGTGGTCGAGGGCATCGACAAGCAGAAGGTCGGCGAGGTGGCCGCCAACATCCGCAAGATCCGTCCCCCGGAGCCGTACAAGGGCAAGGGCGTGCGGTACCAGGGTGAGGCGGTCCGTCGCAAGGCCGGGAAGACGGGTAAGTAAGTCATGGCGAGCGCAACCTCCATCACCCGCAAGGCTCAGGCGAGCGGCGTGTCCGCCGCGCGCCGCGGCTCCCGGGCGCGCCGGCACTTCCGGCTCCGCAAGCGGCTGGCCGGTACGGCGGAGCGGCCACGCCTGGTCGTGACGCGGTCCACCCGGCACATCTACGCCCAGATCGTGGACGACGACCGCGGTGTCACGCTGGCCTCCGCGTCGACGTACAAGCTTGCCAGCGAGGGCAACAAGACCGCGCAGGCCAGGAAGGTCGGCTTGGTGCTGGCCGAGCGGGCCAAGGCGGTCGGGATCAGCAAGGTCGTCTTCGACCGCGGCGGCAACAAGTACCACGGCCGGATCGCCGCACTGGCCGACGCCGCTCGTGCGGGTGGGCTGGAACTGTAATGGCAACGGACAGCAACGGAAGGACCGCCTGATGCCAGGAACGCAGCGCCGCGGTGGCGGTGGTGGCGACCGCGAGCGCCGGGACCGGCGGGACGGCGGCCGGGGTGGGCCACCCGTCGACAAGACCCCCCACCTTGAGCGGGTTGTCGCGATCAACCGCGTTGCCAAGGTCGTCCGCGGTGGCCGCCGGTTCAGCTTCACCGCGCTGGTCGTGGTGGGCGACGGCGACGGCACCGTCGGCGTCGGCTACGGCAAGGCCAAGGAGGTGCCCGCGGCCATCGCCAAGGGCGTCGAGGAGGCCAAGAAGCACTTCTTCAAGGTGCCGCGGATTGGCAGCTCCATCCCGCACCCGATCACCGGTGAGGCCGCCGCGGGTGTGGTGCTGCTCAAGCCGGCCAGCCCGGGCACCGGCGTGATCGCCGGTGGCGCGGTGCGGGCCGTGCTGGAGTGTGCCGGCATCCACGACGTGCTGAGCAAGAGCCTCGGCTCGGACAACCCGATCAACATCGTGCACGCTACGGTGGCCGCGCTGAAGGGTCTGGTCCGGCCGGAGGAGATCGCCGCCAAGCGGGGGCTGCCGCTGGAGGACGTGGCGCCGGCTGGCCTGCTCCGGGCCCGCGCGGCTGGTCAGGGGGTGTGAGGTGGCTCGGCTGAAGGTCACCCAGATCCGCTCGGCCATCGGGGCCAAGCAGAACCAGCGCGAGACCCTGCGCTCGCTGGGCCTGAAGCGGGTCCACGACGTGGTGGTCAAGGAGGATCGGCCGGAGATCCGCGGCATGGTCAGGACGGTGCCCCACCTGGTCGCCGTCGAGGAGGTGGAGTAACCCGATGACAATCAAGATTCACCACCTGCGCCCGGCACCCGGCTCCAACACCAGGAAGACCCGGGTGGGTCGGGGCGACGGCTCCAAGGGCAAGACCGCTGGCCGCGGCACCAAGGGCACCAAGGCCCGCTACCAGGTGCCGGACGGCTTCGAGGGCGGTCAGCTGCCGCTGCACATGCGGCTGCCGAAGCTGAAGGGCTTCAAGAACCGGTTCCGGGTCGAGTACCAGGTCGTGAACGTCGAGCGGCTGGCCGAGCTGTTCCCGAACGGCGGCCCGGTTGGTCCGGACGAGATGGTCGAGGCCGGCGCGGTCCGCAAGGGCAGGCCGGTGAAGGTGCTCGGCGCTGGCGAGCTCGGCGTCGCCCTGGTGGTGAGCGCGCACGCGTTCTCCGACACCGCCCGGGAGAAGATCACCTCGGCCGGAGGCACGGTCACCGAGCTGTGATGACGTCGTGATGACCAGGATTGTGGATAAGCAGGACTGTGGTGATCATGGATCGGCATGCCGCCGGGTGGACGGGTTCAGGACCGTCACCCGGCGGCATGCCTCAATCCGCAGGTACGAACCGTCCCATACCCACCCGTACCGGCCCGTCCCTTAGTCGATCGCACTTTGACTGTTAGAGTCGCACCCTGCGGATAAGGGCACCGCGCAGGGAGCCGTGCTCGATCCATCCCAGACCACACCGACCGGGTGCCACAAGCCCCGGCCACCCGACGGAGAGGCCGGTGGGACCCGGCTTCCATTTGGCGCAGGAGGATCCGTGCTTTCCGCGTTCGCATCGGCGTTCCGGACGCCTGACCTGCGCCGGAAGCTGCTGTTTTCGCTTGGCATCGTCGCCCTGTACCGGCTCGGTGCGAGCGTGCCGACCCCGGGCGTGTCGACGAAGAACATCAACACCTGCATCGAGCTGGTGAACCAGGGCGCTTCCAAGGATCTCTACAGCCTGGTCAACCTGTTCAGCGGTGGTGCGCTGCTGAAGCTGTCGATCTTCGCGCTCGGCATCATGCCGTACATCACCGCGAGCATCATCATCCAGTTGCTGACGGTGGTGATCCCGCGGTTCGAGACGCTCCGCAAGGAAGGCCAGTCCGGCCAGAACAAGCTCACCCAGTACACCCGGTACCTGACGATCGGGCTGGCGATCCTGCAGTCCACCGGGATCATCGCGCTGGCCCGCAGCGGCAACCTGTTCGTCGGCTGCCCGAACCAGTTCCCGATCATCAAGGACCAGTCGGTCGTCCACCTCGGCACCATGGTCATCGTGATGACGGCGGGCACCGCGGTCATCATGTGGCTGGGCGAGCTGATCACCGACCGCGGCGTCGGCAACGGCATGTCGGTGCTGATCTTCACCTCGATCGCGGCCCGCATCCCGGCCGAGGGCGGCACCTTGCTGCGCAACGGCGGCGGCTTCTCCTTCTTCCTGATCTGCCTGCTTGGGCTGGCCATCATCGCCGCGGTGGTCTTCGTGGAGCAGGCGCAGCGCCGCATCCCGGTACAGTACGCCAAGCGGATGGTTGGTCGCCGGATGTACGGCGGCACCTCGACCTACCTGCCGCTGAAGGTCAACCAGGCCGGTGTCATCCCGGTCATCTTCGCCTCGTCGCTGTTGTACCTGCCGCAACTGATCAGCAGCCTGTCCAGCAACAACAACACCACGAGCTGGTGGCAGCGGTTTATCAGCAACCAGCTCACCAACCAGGCCAGCTTTGTCCATATTGTCACCTACTTTATGCTTATCGTGTTTTTCACCTACTTCTATGTGTCCATCACCTTTAACCCGGAGGAGCGGGCCGAGGACATGAGGAAGTACGGTGGGTTCATCCCCGGCATCCGGCCAGGGAGGCCCACGGCCGAGTACCTGAGCTTCGTGCTCTCCCGCATCACGCTGCCTGGCTCGCTGTACCTGGCGACTGTCGCCGTACTGCCGAACTTCTTCTTCAGCTTCACCCAGGGGAACAACCAGAACTTCCCCTTCGGTGGCACCGCCGTGCTGATCATGGTCGGCGTCGGGCTGGACACGGTGAAGCAGATCGAGAGCCAGCTTATGCAGCGTAACTACGAGGGGTTCCTCCGGTAGTGCGCCTCGTACTCGTCGGCCCGCCAGGGGCGGGGAAGGGCACGCAGGCGCAGTTCATCGCCGCGCACTTCTCCATTCCCAAGATCTCTACGGGCGACATCTTTCGGACGAACGTCAGCCAGGGCACCTCGCTGGGACTGTCCGCAAAGCGCTACATGGACGCGGGCGACCTGGTGCCGGACGAGATCACCATCGCCATGGTCCGCGACCGGCTGGCCGAGGACGACGCCAGCGACGGGTTCCTGCTCGACGGCTTCCCGCGCAACGTGCCGCAGGCCGAGACGCTGGACAAGATGCTCTCCGAGCTCGGCACCAAGCTCGACGTTGTGCTCGAGCTTGTGGTGGACGACGAAGAGGTGATCCGGCGGTTGTCCGGGCGCCGGACCTGCCGCACCTGCGGGCACATCTGGCACGTCGACTTCGACCCGCCCAGCAAGGACGGCACCTGCGACCACTGCGGGGGTGAGCTGTTCCAGCGCGACGACGACCTGCCCGGCACGATCCGGCACCGGCTCGAGGTGTACGCCGAGCAGACGTCGCCGCTGGTGGCCTTCTACGCCGATCGTGGCATCCTGACCGGCATCGACGCGAGCGGCCTGGTCGAGGACATCACCGATCGGGCGATCGACGCGCTGCGCCACATTGACGACTGATCAGGCTGACGTATGGTCGCAGCACGCTGGTATCGCGGGTGGAGGTGGCGGGATCGGATGATCCAGATCAAGACCGACGACGAGATCGCGCGGATGCGTGCCGCGGGCCTGGTGGTGTGCCGGGCGCTGGCCGCGCTGCGTGCCAGCGTCCGGCCCGGGATCAGCACGGCCGACCTGGACGCCATCGCCGAGGAGTGCATCCGCGACGATGGTGCTGTCCCGTCGTTCCTCGGTTACCGCGGCTTTCCGGCCCGGATCTGCACCTCGGTGAACGAGGAGGTCGTGCACGGCATCCCGCGGCCCGACAAGGTTCTCCGCGAGGGTGATGTGATCTCCATCGACTGCGGTGCGATCGTGGACGGCTGGCATGGCGACTCGGCCATCACCGTGGGGGTAGGCGAGATCCGGCCGGAGCACGCCCGGATGATGGCGGTCTGCGAGGAGTCGATGTGGGCTGGCTTCGCCGCCGCCCTGGCCGGGGGCAAGCTGACCGACATCAGCCACGCGGTCGAGGTCGCCATCCGCGGTGGCGGCGACTACGGCATCGTCGACCATTACGGCGGGCACGGCATCGGCACCGAGATGCACCAGGACCCGCACGTGCTCAACTACGGCCGGCCTGGTCGCGGCCCCCGGCTGGTGCCCGGCCTCTGCCTGGCCATCGAGCCGATGATCACTATGGGCGGCCCGGAGACCCGTGAGCTGGAGGACGGCTGGACGGTGGTCACTACCGACGGCTCCTACGCCGCCCACTACGAGCACACCGTGGCGATCACCGCGGACGGCCCGTGGGTGCTGACCGCCGAGGACAGCGGAGCAGCCAAGCTGGCGGAGTACGGCGTCCAGGTGCCTGCCCGCACCCCATGACACGCGGAACGATTTTCGGGCCAGACGGGCAGGCGTCAGGGCACCGTGCGGAGCTAGGGTTGGTGTGTGACAGACGAGCTTCGGGCGAGCAACGCCGACCGGGAGGCGGTTGTCCAGCGGCTGAACACGGCGTTCAGTGAAGGGCGGCTAGACCTGGCTGAGCTGGACGAGCGGGTGGCCAAGGCGTACGCGGCAAAGACCCTCGGCGACCTGCGTGGCCTGACCATCGACCTGCCGGCCGGGTCGGCCTCGAGGCCGGGGTTGAAGCCGGCTCCCGCCGACCAGGGGCCGCCCCAGCCGCCGGCCACCGCCCAGAATCTCAAGCAGGCCGCCCTGGAGCTGGCGCACTCCCGGATCAACGCCAAGCTGGAACGGGATCGGCAGCGGGTCGCCCGCCGTCGGCAGCGGTACGAGATGGCCCACCTCCGCGGCTACGGCGGCTCGGTCGCCGCATGGGCGTCGGTGAGCCTCATCTGCTTCACCGTCTGGCTGGTAGCCGGGCTGACCGGAAGCTGGGCGGTGCCATGGTTCCTCTGGGTGGCCGGTCCGTGGGGTGCGGTGCTGCTGATGCGATATCTCAGCGGCCACTCGTCGCGCTAGGCATAGTCCGTGCTGGGCCCAGTTCGCCCTGTACCCAGTTCGCCCTGGGCCAGCTCACGCTAGGGCCCAGCGCGGCCGCCCCGGTCACCCGGTCGGCGTCCTACGCCGTCGTGACCGAGGTCGAGACCAGGGACTCAAGCTCCACCTGCATATCCATCTCAACTCCTCAACCTATCGAGATAGATAAGTCTTGACCATAGCGCCTGTGAAGCCTGCTCGACCCACCGCTGAGATTCGGTAGGGTCGGCCGGTGACCGATGGACTGCCGCGTGACGAGGACCTGCGGGCCGGGAACGTTGAGCGCGACGCCGTGGTGCAGCGGCTGACCGATGCTTTCGGTGAGGGTCGGCTGGAGCTGGCCGAGCTGGACGAGCGGGTCGCTCGGGCGTACGCGGCAAAGACCTTGGGCGAGCTCAGGCCGCTGCTGGCCGACCTGCCCGGACCCGCCGCCCGGCGGGACCGGGGGGCGGCCACGCTGCCCGGGCCGACCGCGCCGCTGCCCGCGCCGCCGTCGCGGCGGGTGGCGGCGCGTGGGCCTGGCAGGCACCCGTTCCCCGTCTGGATCCGCTGGCAGATCTACTCGTGGGTGCTCGCCGTGTCGGTCAACCTGATCGTCTGGCTGTTGGCCAGCATCGCGAACGGCGACCTGCTCTACTTCTGGCCAGCCTGGGTGGCCGGGCCGTGGGGGGCGGCCATCATCGCTCAGGCCGTGGTGGTACGGCTGGAAGGCAGGCGCTGAGCCAGCCGCCGGGCTGGGCCGGCCGCCGGGCCGTCGGGTTTGGCGATCTCGCCATGAGATCGCTACACTCGTACGTCGGCGTTCCGTCGCCGTTTCCGCTCGTGCTGTGGCCGCACGCGCGTACGACGCCCTCTGACGCGACGCCAACCTGCACAGGTATGTAAGCACACGTCACGATTGCGGAGGACATGCCCAAAAAAGATGGGGCCATCGAGGTCGAAGGTCGGGTGGTCGAGCCCCTCCCGAACGCGATGTTTCGGGTCGAGCTGACCAACGGGCACAAGGTTCTGGCACACATTAGTGGCAAGATGCGGCAGCACTACATCCGGATCCTTCCGGAGGACCGAGTGGTGGTGGAGCTCTCGCCGTACGACCTCACCCGTGGGCGCATTGTCTACCGCTACAAGTAGGTCCGACACCCGCACAGGCCGGTAACGCGGCTGAACCGCGTAGCGATCAGGAGTGGCAACAGCCGTGAAGGTCAAGCCGAGCGTCAAGAAGATCTGTGACAAGTGCAAGGTGATCCGCCGGCACGGGCGGGTCATGGTCATCTGCGAGAACCTGCGCCACAAGCAGCGGCAGGGCTGAGCAGGGGCCTGGCCAGCATCATTCGCACCCCATCCGTGGCGGTCACTGACCGCCACGGTCCACCCTCGGTCGGAGGCCGAGGCCCCGCCGAGGGCAGGCGGGGGCGGGGTGGCGGCAGACCTCCGCAGGACATGTGAGGAGCACCGCCCGACCATGGCACGTCTCGTCGGCGTCGACCTCCCCCGCGAGAAGCGGCTGGAGATCGCGCTCACCTACATCTACGGCATCGGCCGGACCCGGGCCACCGAGACACTCGCCCAGACCGGGGTCAGCCCGGACCTGCGCGTCCGCGACCTGTCCGACGAGGACCTGGTCAAGCTCCGGGACTGGATCGAGGCGAGCTACAAGGTGGAGGGTGACCTGCGCCGCGAGGTCGCGCAGGACATCCGCCGCAAGATCGAGATCGGCTGCTACCAGGGCATCCGGCACCGCCGCGGGCTGCCCGTGCATGGGCAGCGCACCAAGACCAACGCGCGCACCCGCAAGGGCCCGAAGAAGACCATCGCCGGCAAGAAGAAGGCCGGCAAGAAGTAAAGGTCCGGCAAGAAGTAGCAGCCCGAACGGCCACCCAGCGATCTGGAGATACCACACAGCATGCCTCCGAAGACCCGCGCCGGTGCCGGCGTGAAGAAGGTCCGGCGCAAGGAAAAGAAGAACGTCGCGCACGGACACGCGCACATCAAGAGCACCTTCAACAACACCATCGTCACGATCACCGACCCGTCCGGGAACGTGATCTCCTGGGCCTCGGCCGGCCACGTGGGCTTCAAGGGCTCGCGCAAGTCCACGCCGTTCGCCGCCCAGCTTGCCGCCGAGAACGCCGCCCGCAAGGCGCACGAGCACGGCATGAAGAAGGTCGACGTCTTCGTCAAGGGCCCGGGCTCGGGCCGGGAGACGGCGATCCGCTCGCTGCAGGCGGCCGGTCTCGAGGTCGGTTCGATCCAGGACGTCACCCCGCAGCCGCACAACGGCTGCCGGCCGCCGAAGCGTCGGCGGGTCTGAGGCCGGAGGAGTAGAGAAGATGGCTCGCTACACGGGTCCGATGACCCGCATCTCGCGCCGGCTCAAGGTCGACCTGGTCGGCGGTGACCAGGCCTTCGAACGCCGTCCCTACCCGCCCGGCGACCACGGCCGCGGCCGGATCAAGGAGTCGGAGTACCTGCTTCAGCTTCAGGAGAAGCAGAAGGCCCGGCACACCTACGGCGTGCTGGAGAAGCAGTTCCGCCGGTACTACGCCGAGGCCACCCGGCAGAAGGGCAAGAGCGGCGAGAACCTGCTCCGGCTGCTGGAGTCCCGGCTGGACAACGTGGTGTACCGCTCCGGGCTGGCCCAGACCCGCCGGCAGGCCCGCCAGCTCGTCAGCCACGGCCACTTCCTGGTCAACGGGCAGAAGGTCAACATCCCGAGCTACCAGGTGAGCCAGTGGGACATCATCGACGTCAAGCCGAGGTCGATGAACACCCTGCCGTTCGTGATCGCCAAGGAGTCCTACGGCGACCGGCCGGTGCCGGCCTGGCTGCAGGTGCTTCCCAACAACCTGCGAATCCTGGTCCACGGCCTGCCGGAACGGGCGCAGATCGACGTACCGTTCCAGGAGCAGCTTATCGTGGAGTTCTACTCCAAGTAGTGTCCAGCACCGCCCACATCTCCCGGCGTCATATGGCGGGCGCCAGAGAAACCAGGGAAGGACGATCATGCTCATCACCCAGCGACCCACGCTGACCGAGGAGCCCATCAACGAGTTCCGCTCGCGGTTCGTCATCGAACCGCTGGAGCCCGGCTTCGGCTACACCCTCGGCAACTCGCTACGCCGTACCCTGCTGTCCTCGATCCCGGGCGCGGCCGTGACCAGCCTCCGGATCGACGGCGTGCTGCACGAGTTCACCACCGTGCCGGGGGTCAAGGAGGACGTCACCGACCTCATCCTGAACCTCAAGGAGCTGGTGGTCAGCTCCGAGAGCGATGAGGCAGTGACCATGTACCTGCGCAAGCAGGGCCTCGGTGAGGTGACCGCGGCGGACATCGCACCGCCGGCCGGCGTTGAGGTGCACAACGCCGACCTGCACATCGCCACCATCAACAAGAAGGGCCGGCTGGAGATCGAGCTGACGGTCGAGCGCGGGCGCGGCTACGTCCCCGCCACCCAGAACAAGCAGCCCGGCCAGGAGATCGGCCGCATCCCGGTTGACTCGATCTACTCGCCGGTGCTGAAGGTCAACTACCGGGTCGAGGCAACCCGGGTCGAGCAGCGGACCGACTTCGACCGGCTGATCGTGGACATCGAGACCAAGATGTCGATCACGCCGCGGGACGCGGTGGCCAGCGCCGGCAAGACGCTGGTCGAGCTGTTCGGCCTGTTCCGCGAGCTGAACGTCGAGGCGGAGGGCATCGAGGTCGGCCCGTCGCCGCAGGAGGCGGCGGACATCGCCAACTTCAACATGCCCATTGAGGAGATGGAGCTGACCGTCCGGTCGTACAACTGCCTCAAGCGTGAGGGCATCCACACTGTGGGTGAGCTGCTGTCCCGCAGCGAGGCCGACCTCCTCGACATCCGAAACTTCGGCGCCAAGTCGATCGACGAGGTCAAGGCCAAGCTGGCTGGCATGAGCCTGGCCCTGAAGGACAGCCCACCCGGGTTCGACCCGACCCGCGCGGTGGACACCTTCGGCGCGGACGGCAGCTACGACGACGGCCAGGATTACGCGGAGACCGAGCAGCTCTAGCCGGTCCTAGTCAAGGAGAGCACCGATCATGCCCACGCCGACCAAAGGCCCGCGTCTCGGCGGCAGCCCAGCGCACGAGCGGCTGATGCTCGCCAACCTGGCGAAGTCGCTGTTCGAGCACGGGCGGATCACCACCACCGAGGCCAAGGCGAAGCGGCTGCGCCCGCTGGCCGAGCGGTTGATCACCTTTGCCAAGCGCGGTGACCTACATGCCCGGCGTCAGGTGCTGACCGTCGTCCGGGACAAGAGCATCGTGCACAAGCTGTTCGCCGAGATCGGGCCGATGTACACCGCGCGGCCGGGTGGCTACACCCGGATCATCAAGGTGGGCACACGCAAGGGCGACAACGCTCCGATGGCACAGATCTCGCTGGTCGAGGCGATGACCGCGGCGCAGTCGGTGGTCGGCGAGGCGGAGCGGGCCCGTGGATCCCGGTTCGCCCCGCGCCGGGCGGTGACCGGCCGCACCGCCGAGGCGGCGCGTGACCTGGCCGCCGAGTCGGAGACCGCCGCCAAGGTCGCCACGCAGGCCGACGCCGAGTCGGCCGAGGCCACGCCGGTGGCAGCGGATGCGGAAGCCGAGACATCCGCATCCGCCGAGCCCGCCAGCAAGCCGGCCACCAAGGGTGACGCCGACGGCACGTAGTCCCAGCAAGGCGCCCCGAGGAGCCCGTCACCCTATGAACGGTGGCGGGCTCCTGTCGCTCGCCGGGTTTACGCTAGGTCGCTGTTGAGTCTTCGAGGGAGGGTCTGACATGCCCCCCACGCAGGTCTGCGGCGTGCGGGTCCCGGCCTGGTCGTGCCGCTGGTATCGAAAGCTTGGGTCGGATCTCCGCGGTGTGTTCGAAGCCTGACGAGGATCGCGTCCGGCTGCGGCTGGATCTTGCCTACGATGGGGGCGGGTTCGCCGGGTGGGCGCGCCAGCCGGGCCGGCGGACCGTGCAAGGCACGATCGAGGAGGCGCTGGCCCGAATACTGCGCATCGAGGTGGCGCTGACCGTGGCGGGCCGTACCGATGCCGGCGTACATGCCACCGGCCAGGTCGCGCACGTCGACGTTCCCGCGCAGGGCTGGGCCGGCCTGGCCGCCACGCTGGCCCGAAGGCTCAACGGCGTGCTTCCCCCCGATGTGCGGGTCCGCGCGGTGGCCGAGGCCCCGGCCGGGTTCGACGCCCGGTTCGCCGCGCTGTACCGCCGCTACGCCTACCGGGTCAGCGACGCGCCGTACGGCGTCGACCCGCTGTGCCGGCACCACACCCTGGCCTGGCCCCGCCCGCTCGACCTGACCCGGCTCGCCGCCGCCTCCACCTGCCTGCTCGGCGAGCGTGACTTCGCGGCGTACTGCCGGCGCCGCGACGGCGCCACCACCCGCCGCCGGCTGCTCCGGCTGGACTGGCGCCGCGACGGCGACCATCTCCTGGTGGCGACGGTCGAGGCGGACGCGTTCTGCCACTCGATGGTGCGCAGCCTGGTCGGGGCACTGCTCGCCGTCGGCGAGGGCAGGCGGGAGCCGGACTGGCCGGCCGGGCTGCTGGCGCGGCGGGAGCGGGCCAACGAGGTCGCCGTGGCGCCGCCGCACGGGCTGACCCTGGAGCACGTCGGCTACCCGCCGGACGACCAGCTCGCGGCCAGGGTCGAGCAGAGCCGCCGAGTCCGGCTCTGACCGCGTTTTGCCCTGATGTTTCCCAGGCGGTATCGTAGCCTGCTGGCACCCACGGCGCGTTCCTGCGCGACTCACCGGTCGCTGGGTGTCCCCACACGTTGAGTTGAGAAGGTTGACCTGTGCGCACCTACAGCCCCAAACCTGGCGATATCACCCGTCAGTGGCACGTGATCGATGCGACCGGCGTGGTGCTTGGCCGGCTGGCCAGCCAGGTCGCCATCCTGCTGCGGGGCAAGCACAAGGCCCAGTTCGCCCCGCATCTCGACACGGGCGACTTCGTGGTGGTGGTGAACGCCGGCAAGGTCGCGCTGTCCGGCACCAAGCGTGACACCAAGTTCGAGTACCGGCACTCCGGCTACCCGGGCGGCTTGCACAAGCGCAGCTACGGCGACCTGCTGGACGCTCGACCGGAGCGGGTCGTCGAGCGGGCCGTGCGTGGCATGCTGCCGAAGAACACGCTGGGCCGCCAGCAGCTCCGCAAGCTGAAGATATACGCGGGTCCGGAGCACCCTCACACCGCGCAGCAGCCGGTGCCGTTCGAGATCACCCAGGTGTCGCAGATCACCCAGGTGTCGCAGACCAGCTAGTGCACCAGCCGGTGCGTGGCCCGCACCCGGCTGTGGCTGTCCCAGACGCCGTCCGAGCAGCAGTAGGAGATATCAGGCGTGACCACTGTCACCATCGAGACCGAGACACCGCTCGCCCCAGCACCTAGGCCAGTCGCGACCTCCGGCACCACCAAGCCGATCGTGGGACGGCGCAAGGAGGCGGTGGTCCGGGTCCGCCTGGTCCCCGGCTCGGGTGCCTTCACCCTGAACGGCCGCACCCTGGAGTCGTACTTCCCGAACAAGGTGCACCAGCAGATCGTCAAGGAGCCGCTGGTCACCGTCGACAAGGTCGATCAGTACGATGTGTTCGCCAACCTGCATGGTGGTGGCGTCTCGGGGCAGGCTGGCGCGCTGCGGCTGGCCATCTCCCGGGCGCTGGTCAGCTTGGAGGCCGACGACCGTCCGGCGCTGAAGAAGGCCGGTTTCCTCACCCGCGACGCCCGTATGACGGAGCGCAAGAAGTACGGCCTGAAGAAGGCCCGGAAGGCGCCCCAGTACTCCAAGCGGTAGGCACTCCACGCGGTAGGTCACCCACGCCGCCCCGTCCACGGCGGTCGCGGCAAGATCGCGCAGCAGGATTCAGGCGACCCGGCGACGGGCCGCCTGATTTCGTGTCAGGCTTGACACAGGCCAGGGGGGGAAAGCATGGGCCGGCTCTTCGGTACCGATGGTGTCCGGGGGCTCGCGAACGGCGAGCTGACCCCGGAGCTGACCACCGCGATCTCGGTCGCGGCGGCGCACGTGCTCGGTGAGGCGGCCAGCCGGGCCGGTGGTGCCGGCCGGCCGGTCGCCGTGGTCGGCCGCGACCCACGGGCCAGCGGCGAGATGCTGGAGGCGGCGGTGCTGGCCGGGCTGACCAGCGCCGGTGCCGACGTGCTCCGGGTCGGCGTCCTGCCGACTCCGGCGGTGGCGCACCTGGTGGCCGAGACCGGCGCCGACTTTGGCGTCATGCTTTCGGCCAGCCACAACCCGATGCCGGACAACGGGCTGAAGCTGTTCGCCCGCGGCGGCCATAAGCTGCCGGACACGGTGGAGGACGAGATCGAGGCCCGGCTGGCCGAGCGCTGGCAGCGGCCCACCGGCGCTGGCGTCGGCCGGGTGCACGACCTGCCCGACCCGGTCGAGCGATACGCCAGCCATCTGCTCGGCACCGTGCCGGCCGGGTCACCGCTGGCCGGGCTGCACGTCGTCGTCGACTGCGCGAACGGTGCCGCTGCCGCCGTCGCGCCGCTGGTGTACGCCCGGGCCGGCGCCAAGGTGACCGTGGTCGGTGCCGAGCCGGACGGGCTGAACATCAACGACGGCTGCGGCTCCACCCACCTGGAGGAGCTGATGGCCGCCGTGGCCAAGCACGGCGCGGACGTCGGCATCGCACACGACGGCGACGCCGACCGCTGCCTTGCGGTGGCCGCGGACGGTTCGCTCGTGGACGGTGACCAGATCCTTGCGATCCTCGCGCTGTCGCTTCGGGCGGATGGTGCGCTGGCCGGCGACACCGTGGTGGCGACCGTGATGAGCAACCTCGGCTTCCACCACGCGATGCGGGACGCGGGGATCATGGTCGCCACCACCCCCGTCGGCGACCGGTACGTGCTGGAGCGGCTGCGCGCGGATGGCCTCTCGCTGGGCGGTGAGCAGAGCGGGCACATCGTGTTCCGCGACCACGCCACCACCGGGGACGGGCTGCTCACCGCGCTGCAGCTGCTGACCCGGATGGCCCGGTCCGGCCAGCCGCTGGCCGATCTGGCCGCCGTCGTCCGCCGGCTGCCACAGGTGCTGCTCAACGTGCCGGTGTCGGACCGGGCCGCGGTGGCCGGTTCGGCCGCCGTCCAGCAGGCGGTGGCGCTGGCCGAGGCTGAGCTGGGCGACGACGGCCGGGTGCTGCTCCGGCCGTCCGGCACCGAGCCGTTGGTCCGGGTCATGGTCGAGGCGCGCACCCAGCAGCTCGCCAACGCGATTGCGGGCCGGCTCGCCGAGGTGGTCGCCGCCACCTGAGCCCCGGGTCTCCGTGTTGTTCAGTCCAGCGGGTTGACCAGCCGCAACCCGGGAAACCGGCGGAAGTCCCGGTCGGTGCTCGCCACCACCGCCCCATGGTGCATGGCGAGTGCTGCCAGGTGTGCATCCATCACCAGCGGTCCGCGGACCTGCGCGTCCTCACACACGCCGGACAGCCCTGCCAGGTGGCCGTCAGGGGGTTCGATGACCCCGGCCACTGGCAGCGCCAGCCACTGGTTCACATAGCTCAGCGCCGCGATCATGGTGAGTGGCTCGGCCATGATCCGCGAGCTGGTGGTGATCCGGATGAACGCCAGCAGGTTGACCCAGGTGAACCGGACGGCTTCGGTACCGTTCAGCGTCTCCTCGAACCACCGGCGAACCTGCCCGTGGGAGTGGTTCCCCTTGTCGATGGCGATGACGGGTATGTTCGCGTCGATCAAGATCACCGGTAGTCCGGTCCTTCGGTCTCCTCAAGGAGCTGCCAGACGCAGTCAAGCTGCTGGCCCGGCCGCATGCCCAGGTTGACCGGCTCCACCCGATAGCGCTCCCGCGGGGGCTCGGCGGCCGGTCGGTCGAGGCCGCGGCGGAGCATGGTGTTCACCGTCTCCTTGAAGCTGCGCCCGGTGTGGCGCATCTCCTCGCGGACTCGCCGTATAACGTCGTCCTCGAGAGTGATGGTCGTTCGCTCTGACATGCTTAGGATGCTAGCAACGTGAGCATCATGATGCTAGGCGGTGACGTCGAAGACGGCGATGACCTTGGTGGCGGGCAGCCTGACCATCAGCGCGCCGGGCACGCTGTTGCGCCTGCCGAACTCCGCGGCCTGGTCCGCGCCCATGTAGCGACCGCCGACGGCGGTCGCCGCGTGGAGCAGCTCGGCGGGATCCTCGCTGGTCACGGCGGTGCCCTGGACCTGCACAAAGGCGTACGGCGGCTCCTCCAGGTCCACGCACAGCGCCAGCCGCGGGTCCCGGGCGATCGCCTGGCCCTTGGCAGATCTCTTGCCGGTGGTGAAGAGCAGGTCGTCACCCTCGACGACGAACCAGATCGGCGCGACCAGCGGTCGCCCGTCGAACGCGGTGAAGGCGAGCTTGCCGGTGCGGGTGCCCGCGCTGAGGAAGGTGCGGACCTCGTCGGTGAGGGTGGTCATCACACCAGCCTGCCACAGCCGGCCGTCGGGCAGCCGGAGGAGCAGCGCGCTCCCGGCCGCTCTGTCCTGGACTCCGGCGAACGTGCCGTGGCCGAGCAGGACCGCGACCGACCGGCTTCGGTGGCGTCGACGGTGAACGCTGGGACGATCGGGTAGCCGAGGAAGGCGAGCACCGGCAGCAGCCCGGCCGTCGCCGCCAGCCATCCCCTCCGGGAGACACGCGGCGTGACATAGGTCACCCCGATCGTCAGCAGCCCGGCCGCGAGGCTGATCCCGACGGCTCGCGGGCTGGCCAGCGTAGACCGCATTATGCCCAGCTTCCAGAGGGCGAAGGCACTGCCAGCTATCGCAAAATCCCGAGCGGTGGCGCCACCACTCGAAGGAGTTCATGCTGCATAGGCCTGGGTAGACCGGCGAATCCGTCGAAATGGTCCTTACGGATCGGTGACCTGTCTGCTCAGTTAGTCTCACTAACATGTGCGGCATCATCGGGTACGTCGGTCAGCGGCCGGCCCAGCCCATCGTCCTGGACGGGCTACGCCGGTTGGAGTATCGCGGCTATGACTCGGCCGGAGTAGCCCTGTTGGATGGAAATGGCGGAATTCTGCTGGAGCGAAAGGCGGGTCGGCTGGAAAACCTGGAGAAGCAGCTCGGCGGTGTCGTGCACCGGGGAAGCTGCGGCATCGGGCACACCCGGTGGGCCACCCACGGGGGCCCGACCGACCGCAACGCACACCCGCACGCGGACTGCGCCGGCCGGATCGCCGTGATCCACAACGGCATCATCGAGAATTTCGCGGCACTGCGCGCCGGGCTGGAGGAGCGCGGCCACGAGCTGGCCAGCGAGACCGACACCGAGGTCGTGGCGCACCTGCTGGAGGAGGAGATGGCCGGTGAGGCGGCGGACCTGACCGCGGCGATGCGGGCGGTCTGCCAGCGCCTGCACGGCGCGTTCACCCTGCTCGCCGTCCACGCCGACGCCCCGGACGCGGTGGTCGGGGCGCGGCGCAGCTCCCCGCTCGTGGTCGGCCTCGGCGCGGGTGAGACGTTCCTGGCCTCCGACGTGTCCGCGTTCATCGCGCACACCCGGGACGCGGTCGAGCTCGGCCAGGACCAGGTCGTCGAGGCGCGCCGGGACGGCTACACGGTCACCGACTACGCCGGCACGCCGGTCGACGGCAAGCATTTCGCCATCAACTGGGACCTGGCCGCCGCGGAGAAGGGCGGTCATCCGTACTTCATGCTCAAGGAGATCGAGGAGCAGCCGGCCGCCGTCGAGGACACCCTGCGTGGTCACCTGGTCAATGGCCGGATCGTGCTGGACGAGGAGCGCATCGACCAGCAGGTGCTGCGCGACGTCGACAAGGTCTTCGTGGTGGCCTGCGGGTCGGCGTACCACGCGGGGCTGATCGCCAAGCAGGCCATCGAGCACTGGACCCGCGTCCCGGTCGAGGTCGAGATGGCCTCGGAGTTCCGCTACCGCGACCCGGTGCTGGACCGGGCCACCCTGGTCGTGGCCATCTCGCAGAGCGGCGAGACGGCCGACACGCTGCAGGCGGTGCGGCACGCGCGCGAGCAGAAGGCGACCGTGCTGGCCATCTGCAACACCAACGGCGCGCAGATCCCACGAGACTCGGACGCGGTCCTCTACACCCGCTGCGGCCCGGAGATCGGCGTCGCGGCCACCAAGACGTTCCTGTCCCAGGTCACCGCCGCGTACCTGCTCGGCCTCGGGCTGGCCCAGGCGCGGGGCACGAAGTACGAGGACGAGGTGGCGCGGGAGTTCGAGACGCTGGCCGCGATGCCGCCGCTGATCGGCGAGGTGCTGGCCACGGTGGAGCCGGTGCGCGAGCTGGCCCGGGAGGTTGCGCACTCCAGGGCGGTGCTGTTCCTCGGCCGGCACCTGGGCTACCCGGTGGCGCTGGAGGGTGCGCTGAAGCTCAAGGAGCTGGCGTACATGCACGCCGAGGGGTTCCCGGCCGGAGAGCTCAAGCACGGGCCGATCGCGTTGATCGAGGAGGGGCTGCCGGTCGTGGTGGTGATGCCGTCGCCGCGCGGCCGGGCGGTGCTGCACAGCAAGGTGCTGTCGAACATCCAGGAGATCCGGGCCCGGGGCGCCCGGACGATTGTGATCGCCGAACACGGCGACGCCGCCGTCCGGCCGTACGCACACCATCTGGTCGAGGTCCCATGCACGCCGACGCTGCTGGCCCCGCTGGTGACGACGGTGCCGTTGCAGGTGCTCGCGGCCGAGATCGCCCAGGCCCGCGGGTACGACGTGGACAAGCCGCGCAACCTGGCTAAGTCCGTCACCGTCGAGTAGCTCCAGCTCGATGATCGCCGGAATGTGGGGTGCCGTGGCAGGCTGTCCGGTGTGATCGTCGGAGTGGGGATCGACGTGGTCGGCGTGCAGCGGTTCGGCGCGTCGCTGGCGCGTACGCCGGCCCTGGCCGAGCGGCTGTTCACGCCGGCTGAGCGGGTGACTCCGGACGGGCGGCCACGCACCACCGAGTCGCTCGCCGCCCGGTTCGCCGCCAAGGAGGCGCTGGCCAAGGCGGTCGGCGCGCCCGGCTCGCTGGAGTGGCATGACGCGGAGATCACCGTCGGTGCGGCGGGGAGGCCGATCCTGGTGGTGACCGGCACGATCGCGGCCCATGCGGCAACGCTTGGCATCGCCCGCTGGCACGTCTCGCTCTCGCACGACAACGACGTCGCCACCGCCGTGGTCATCGCCGAGGGTCCGCCCGTGACGGACGGGCAGCCCGGCGGCTCCCGGCAGGACGGTCTATAGTGGACGGCGTCTGGCCGGTGGCCGAGGTGCGGGCCGCCGAGGAGGCGCTGCTGGCCACGCTGCCGGAGGGCGCGCTGATGCGGCGTGCGGCGTACGGCCTGGCGGTCCACTGCGCGCGGCTCTGCGCCCGGGGCGTGGGGACGCGGCGGGTGTACGGCGCCCGGGTCGTGCTGCTGGTGGGCGCTGGGAACAACGGCGGGGACGCGCTGTACGCGGGCGCGACGCTGGCTCGGTGGGGAGCGCACGTCATCGCCGTCCTCCTGGACCCGGACCGGGCGCATGCCGGGGGGGTGGCCGAGCTGCGGGCTGCCCGGGGGTGGGTCGTCCCGGCGGGGGGCCGGTCCGCGGACGAGGCCGTGGCCGCACTCTCCCGGGCCGACCTGGTGGTCGACGGGATCGTCGGGATCGGGGGGCGGGGCGGGCTCCGGCCCGCGGCGGCCAGCCTGGCCGAGGTGGCTCGCGAGTCCGGCGCGGTGCGGGTCGCGGTCGATGTACCGTCCGGAGTGGACAGTGACACCGGGGCGGTGGCGGGAGCGGCGTTCGAGGCCGACGTCACGGTCACGTTCGGCTGCTACAAGCCCGGCCTGGTGGTCGGTCCTGGCGCGGTCACCTCCGGCCGGGTGGTGCTGGTCGACATCGGGCTGGCGCCGTACCTGCCGTGGCCGGACCTGGCGATTCTCACGGTCGGTGACCTGCCCGGCCTGGTGCCGGTGCCCGGGCCGGCGGATGACAAGTACACCCGGGGTGTAGTGGGCGTCGCGGCCGGCTCGGCGGGGTACACCGGGGCCGGGCTGCTCACGGTCGGCGCCGCCGTGCACGGGCCAGCCGGGATGGTGCGCTACGTCGGTGCGGCGGCGGACCTGGTCCGGTCGCGGCACCCCGAGGTGGTGGTCGCCGACGGGTTGCCGTCGCGGGCCGGCCGGGTGCAGGCCTGGGTGGTGGGGCCGGGGCTGGGCACCGATGCCGCGGCCCGGGAGATCCTCGACGACGTGCTGGCGTCCGACGTGCCGGTGGTGGTTGACGCCGACGGCATCACCCTGCTCGCCGCGACGCCGGACGCCCTGGCCCAGCGGGCGGCGCCCAGCCTGATCACCCCGCACGACCGGGAGCTCGCCCGGATCGCCGGGTTCGAGCCGGGCGAGGACCGGCTGGGTGTGGTCCGGCGGGCAGCCCGGCGGCTCGGCTGCGCGGTGCTGCTCAAGGGGGACGCCACGCTGGTCGCCCGGCCGGATGGCACCGCGTACGTCGACCGGTGCGGCACGCCGTGGCTGGCCACCGCGGGCAGCGGCGACGTCCTGGCCGGCATGATCGGCGCGCTGCTGGCCGCGTGGGGTGGCCGGGGCGGCGGCGCCGGGCCCGACGTGGCGCTGGCTGCGGCGGCGGGTACGTACGTGCACGGGGTGGCCGGCGAGCTGGCGGCCGAGCACGGCGTACCCACGGCGGCCGACGTGCTGGCCGCCGTACCTGCCGCCTACCGCCGTGCCGTATCCTCTCCCGCCCCCCGCTGACTCCCGGTGTGGTCACCTCTCGGCGTTGTGGTCACCTTTCGTTGGTCTGGCTACCCGTGTGGTCACCTACACGCCTTGTGGTGACCTCTTGTTGGTCTGGCCCGACGTGTGGTCACCTCTCGGCGTTGTGGTGACCTCTTGTTGGTCTGCAGCAACGAGAGGTCACCACAAGGCGCACAGGTGACCACACTGTTTGAGAGAATGGAGCGATGCAGCGTAGCGAGGCGCGCATTGACCTAGCCGCCATCCGGGCAAACGTCGAGACGCTGCGCGCCGCCACCCCGGCCGACGTGCTGGCCGTGGTGAAGGCGGACGGCTACGGCCACGGCCTGGTACCGGCCGCGCGGGCGGCGCTGGCCGGCGGGGCGACCTGGCTGGGCACCGCGTTCGCCGAGGAGGCGCTGGCGCTGCGCCAGGCCGGCATCACCGCGCCTATCCTGTCCTGGCTGGCCACACCCGGCGAGAACCTGACCGCCGCCGTCGCGGCCGACATCGACCTGTCCGCCGCCGCGGTGTGGGGCCTGGCCGAGATCGTCGTCGCCGCCCAGACCGCCGGCCGGACCGCCCGGGTGCACCTGAAGGTCGACACTGGGTTGGCCCGCGGCGGCGCCACCCCGGCCGACTGGCCAGAGCTGGTCACTGCCGCGGCCGAGGCGGCGGCCGAGGGCACCGTCCAGATCATCGGCATCTGGAGCCACTTCACCTACGCCGACACACCCCACCACCCCACCAACACCCACCAGATCGACGCCTTCCGCGCCGCGTTGGAGATCGCCAAGGACCTCGGCGTCGTGCCCCACCTCCGGCACCTGGCCAACTCCGCCGCCACCCTGACCCTGCCGGACGCCCACTTCGACCTGGTCCGGCCCGGCATTGCGGTGTACGGGCTGTCGCCGACCCCGCCGGCCCGGCCACCAGGCCTGGTCCCGGCGATGACGCTGGCCAGCCACCTGGCACTGACCAAGCGGGTGGCGGCCGGCACGGGAGTCTCCTACGGCCACCAGTACCACACCGACCGGGGGGCCACGCTGGCGCTGGTCCCCCTCGGGTACGCCGACGGCGTGCCGCGCAGCGCCACCAACACCGCCGAGGTGTGGCTGGCTGGCCGGCGACGGCGGATCGCCGGCCGGGTCTGCATGGACCAGTTCATGCTGGACGTCGGCACCGACCCGGTCCAGGCCGGCGACGAGGTCGTGCTGTTCGGCCCCGGCCACGACGGCGAGCCGACCGCCCAGGAGTGGGCCGACGCGCTTGACACCATCTCCTACGAGATCGTCACCCGCGTCGGCGCCAGGGTGCCCCGCAGCTACTCCGGGAGCACGCCGGTGACCCGCGGGAACGCGCCGTGAGCCGGACCACCCACCGGGTCGGGATCGCCGGCGGCATGGCCGGGGCCGGCGCCGCCGCGGCGGCCGCCGGGATCGCGCTCGGGCGGTACGCCATCGGCCGGAGCCGCCGCACCGGGCCAGACACCGAGGCCGGCGAGCCGTTCGGCCGGCTCGCACCCGACCGGCGCCGTACCGTCACGGCCGACGACGGCACCCCGCTGTACCTGGAGGAGGTCGGGCCGGCGGACGCCCCGCTGACGGTGCTGTTCGTGCACGGCTACTGCTTGTCCCTCGGCTGTTGGCACTACCAGCGGCTCGGCCTGGCCGACACGGTCAGGCCCGCGCTGCGGATGGTCTTCTACGACCAGCGCGGGCACGGCCGGTCCGCCGGCTCGGCGCCGGACGGCTGCACGATCGACCAGCTCGGCGCCGACCTGTACACCGTGCTGCGCGACCTCGGCGCGGAGCCCGGCGGCAGGCACGCCCCCACCCCGGTGGTGCTGGTCGGGCACTCGATGGGCGGTATGACGATCATGGCGCTGGCCGAGGCTCATCCGGAGTTGTTCGGCGAGCGGATCGTCGGCGTGGCGCTGCTGTCGACCAGCACAGGCAAGCTCGCCGAGGTGACGTTCGGGCTGCCGGCGCTGCTGGCCCGGGCCAAGAACCCGGTGCTGCCCCGGCTGGTCAGCCAGCTCCGCCGCCGGGCCCGGATGGCGGAGCGGGGCCGGCACGTCGGCGGCGACCTGGTCTGGCTGTTCGTCCGCCGGATGGGCTTCGGCTCGAAGGACGCCAGCAGCGCCCAGGTCGACTACGTCGCGGACATGATCGCCGGTACGCCGATCCACGTCATCGCCGACTTCTACCCGGCGCTGGTCGAGCACGACAAGCTGCACGCGCTGCCGGTGCTGCGCGGCATCCCGGTGCTGGTCCTGGTGGGCGAGCGGGACGTCGTGACGCCGGCCTCGCACAGCCGGGCCATCGCCGAGGCGCTGCCGGACGCTGAGCTGGTCGAGGTCGAGGGCGCCGGCCACCTGGTGATCATGGAACGGGCGCCGGTGGTCAACCTGCGGCTGCGGGCGTTCGTGCACCGCGCCTACCGGCAGGCCAACGGCGGCCGGTGGTGGCATTCCTGGCGCAAGGTGTGAGTCCTCGGTGAGCCTGGCGGGCAGGGGCCGCCCGGGCGGGCCGCGGGTCCGGCTGGTGCCGGGTGCGCTGGAGGTCGCCGAGGCCGCGCACGCCTGCCGGACCTGGCCCGAGCTGGCCGCCACGGTCCGGCGCTGCACCGCCTGCCCGGAGCTGGCGGCATACCGCGGCCAGGTGGTGGTCGGCGACGTGCCGGCGGGTGGGCCGGCGCGGGCTCGGCTGGCGCTGGTCGGCGAGGCGCCCGGGGCGGAGGAGGACGCGGCCGGGCGACCGTTCGTCGGGCGGGCCGGGCGGCTGCTGGACGGGCTGCTCGCCGCGGCCGGGCTGGACCGCGCCGAGGCCGCCGTACTCAACGTGCTGCGCTGCCGGCCGCCCGGCAACCGCCCGCCCCGGCCGGAGGAGGCAACCCGCTGCCGCGGCTGGCTGGACCGTTCGCTGGAGCTGGTTCAGCCCGAGCTGGTGGTCACGCTCGGGCTGACGGCGGCGGTGCTGTTCCTGGGCAGGAGGGTCACGCTGGCCGCCGTCCGCGGCGCGGTGCACGAGGTCGACGGACAGCGGATCCTGCCGACGTACCATCCGTCGGCCGCGATCCGGTTCGGCCCGGACGGCGTCCCGCGGGCCGCGCTCGCCGAGGACCTGCGACTCGCCGCTACCCTCCTGGGCTGATCGGTTGTATGAGCTGGCTCGGGTTCTTGGAATCAACCGGTCGGTTCACCAGCGCGATTGAGCAGGAAATCGTCGTGTTTCGGTTGGTATCATCCAGTTTAGCGAGTCGCATGGTCAACCGTTCAGCCGCTCGGCGACAGCGTCCGGCTCGGCTTGCGTTTACGTAGCTGGACAGGACATGTCGTTCTAAAGTGAATGGATTGACCACCAGGTTAGGGTGTTGACCTTCGGTTCAGGGCGCAATCAGTTCCGTGAGCGGTGCCAGACGGAAGCCGTCCACCCCCGCCACGTCGACTTTCGTTCGATCGTCATGTTTGAGCCAATCGCTAGCGATCAGAATTCGGGAGCCAGTGCTCAGGATCGCCTGTACTTCCCGAGCATAGTCGAGGTGGTAGGGGCATTCCCTGGTCCGGTGTGGGGCGGCGTCGGTGAGGACCAGGAACGACTGCGGTCCGATATCCTCAGAGAGTTCGCGGCATCTCTCCATGGCGTCCTCGAGTGCTTCGTCGTTATCGCCACCATGTCCGTGCGCTGTCGAGGTGATGAGGGCGATGAGAGCTGTAAGGTCGTTCAGCGGACCCAGCTTGCGCACGAGGAACGGCTCGTGCGCACCGTGGTCGGTGTAAAGGATGGCACGGTACTCGTCGAAGCGCATGGTATCGGCGTGTGTTACGAGTAGACGGAGGGCTTCGTCTAGGACCCTCGTCATGCTTGCGGTGACGTCGACCACGAGGACAAAGCCAGACTTGAAGTGCCCAGCCCCGAAGGCTCTGCGGACGGGGACGTCTGATGGCGGCATCAGAGCGATACGAACGGATTCGGTGAAGCTGGAGGGCACATTCCCGGGTCGAAACTGTGCTGCGATGTGGATGCGGGTCCAGCTGTCGCCGTGGTTTGTATCGGGATCGACCGGCTGCCTGAAGTCGCAGTGGTTGCATACCCATGTGGCGAGGGGGCGGAGCCCGATGGCGTATCGCTTCGCGACGCCGAGGGCGGTTCGATGGGCGGCGCTTGACTGATCAGAGCCGAAAACGCGGTCAATAGAACCCGCTGGCATTGGCTGTCGATCCTTTGCCTCGATCACGAGAAGGTCGCGGGGAAACACGCCTGTCGTTGAAACGGTGACATCCGGAGTGAGTATGCCGGATGCCGTAGATCGTCGCGGTTCCCGCCATACGGCGAGTTCCACCGAGGGGTCATTGTGGTGACGCAGTGACGCGACGGGGTCGTCTGTCGCGCCGACGGACAGGACCCACACCCCATTGAGGGTTATGCAAAACGCAGTGTGAAGAAGTGAAGTGTTCGGACGGCGCGGAAGGCTGTGGCGTAGGTGGATAGCGGTCGGCGGTAGTCGGTGTGCATGA
>Ga0307470_10000053_pt1 | contig 82743 bp, 76 predicted proteins | sample atmos_gasesAM3C__FD_204565 | JGI IMG/M metagenome (GOLD analysis project Ga0307470, IMG submission 204565) | Hardwood forest soil microbial communities from Morgan-Monroe State Forest, Indiana, United States - atmos_gasesAM3C_05 | ecosystem: Environmental > Terrestrial > Soil > Temperate forest... | reverse complement strand
GACCCTATCTGCTTGCACCCGACGCCGATGGACTCATCGCCTTTTTGCAGGAAACGCTGAACGCCGAGCTGCTGGGACGCTATCCGGATGCCGAGGGACGCGTGATGCATGCGGCGTTGCGCGTGGGTGATTCGCTCATCGAGATGGGCGAACCGACTGGCGAATACAAGGCCAGACCGATGGCCCTTCACATTTACCTGGACGACGTCGACGGCGCCTACAACCGCGCGCTGGCCGCCGGCGCGACCTCGACGCATCCACTGACCGATCAGGCATACGGCGACCGCGAGGGAGGAGTGAAGGATCGCTGGGGCAACGTCTGGTACTTCGCCACGCATCAGGAGAACGTGACGGAGGAAGAACTGCAGCTGCGCTTTGCCGGCACCGGCGGCAAGCCGCGCAAAGAGGCGGGCGTTGGTCCGCGTCCGGCGGGGTATCACACGGTTACGCCGTTCGTGCACGCACGCGGCGCGCGAAACCTGATCACCTTCCTCGAAAACGCGTTCGGCGCGAAGGTCGAGCACGTGACCGAGATGCCCGGGCGTGAAGTCGCACACGCCGGCGTCCGCATCGGCGACTCAATGATCGAGCTCGGCGAGGCGCACGGCGAATCGCAGCCGATGCCGTCGGTGATCCACCTCTACGTTCCTGATACCGACGCTGCGTACGAGCGCGCCGTCCGCGCAGGCGCGAGGTCGGTGGAGTCACCGGCCGACAAGCCGTACGGCGAACGAGCAGCATTCGTCATCGACCCGTTCGAAAACCAGTGGTTCATCGCCACGCCGAAATAGGAGTGCGGTCGTCTCGACCGCGGGCACTCGGGCGTCCCGCCCGAGTGCTTGTTCGCGCGACGCATGTGGGGATTCCGGCGGTGGGCAATCAAGCGCCGGCCTGCTGTTCCTGTCCCTGGGTTCCCTGTAGGTGCCTTGCGAGAACGTCCTTCGATCTACCATCCCAGTTCCAGAAGCACTCGGGCGAGACGCCCGAGTGCCCGCGGGCGAAGACGCCCGCACTCCTCTGAAACCCCTACGGGTAGCAGCCGTAGCAACAGCGACAAATCAGGATCGAGGTGTGTTCATGCGGATGATGAGAATTGCGGTCTCGGTGTTCGTTCTTTTGCTGGCGGCCAGTGCCGGCTTCGCGCAGTCGAAAGAGCGGGCGGACATCCCCGAGGGGTCGAAGTGGAAGATCACGGACCTTTATGCGAGCGACGATGCCTGGCGCGCAGCCAAAGACAAACTCGCGGCGCGCATCCCCGAGGTGAAGAAGTTCAAAGGGACTCTCGGCACCTCGCCGCAGCAGCTCGCGGCTGGGCTGGAGATGGTCAGCGATCTGAACAAAGACTTCACGCGCATCGCCATCTACGCGGGCCTCAGCTCCGATCAGGACACGCGCGTGGCCAAGTACCGGGCCATGAAGCAGGAGATGGATCAGCTCGGGTCGTCGTTCGGCGCCGACACCTCATTCGTCGAGCCCGAGATTCTGAAAATGGATCGCGCCACGATCGATGCGTTCATCGCTCGGGAACCGAGGCTCGTCCCCTACACCTTCTATCTGCACGATCTGCTGCGGCGTCAGGCGCACACGCTCTCGGAGCCGGAAGAGAAGATCATCGCGGACGCCGGCTTGATGTCGTCCGCACCGGCCGAGGTCTACGGCGTCTTCACCAACGCCGACTTCCCCTTCCCTACGGTCACGCTTTCCGACGGAACGACGCGCAAGCTCGATCTGGCCACGTTCGCGGTCTCTCGTTCGCTTCCCAACCGCGAGGACCGCAAGAAGGTCTTCGACACGTTCTTCGGCGCGCTCGGCGACTATCGCGGCACGATCGGCACCGCGCTGAATGCCGAGGTCCAGAAGGACCTCTTTTACATGAAGGTGCGGAAGTATCCAACGACCCTGGATGCCGCGCTCGACGCCGACACCATCCCCACCTCGGTCTACACAAAGCTGATCGAAGGCGTCAACGCGAACCTGCCGACGTTCCACCGCTATCTCAAGCTTCGCAAACGAATCCTCGGCATCAACGACCTGCACTACTACGACCTCTACGCGCCGCTCGTCGCCAACGCGAAGCTCGAGTACTCACTCGACGAGTCGAAGAAGAACATTCTCGGCGCTCTCGCTCCCCTCGGCACCGGTTACACCAACGTGATCGAGCGCGCTTTCAACGACCGCTGGATCGATCTCTATCCGAACGCCGGCAAACGCACCGGCGCCTACTCCAGCGGCGGCGCGTACGACGTTCACCCGTACATGCTCATCAACTACAACGGCCGGTACGACGACATGAGCACGGTCGCGCACGAGCTTGGGCACACGATGCAGAGCTACTTCTCGAACAAGACGCAGCCCTATCCGACGGCGGGCTACCCGATCTTTGTGGCCGAGGTGGCGTCGACGTTCAATGAGGCACTGCTGAACGAGTACATGCTCAAGCAGATCAAGGATCCGGCCACGCGCCTCTCCCTGCTCGGCAGCTACCTCGAGAACATGAAGGGGACCGTGTTCCGTCAGACGCAATTCGCGGAGTTCGAGTTGCGCATTCACGAAGCAGCGGAGAAGGGCGAGCCGCTCACCGGCGACACGTTCGACAAGATCTACTACGACATCGTCAAGCGCTACTACGGCAACGATCAGGGCATCTGCATTGTCGATGACGTGATCAAACACGAGTGGGCGTACATCCCCCATTTCTACCGCACGTACTACGTCTACCAGTACGCGACATCGGCGACCGCCTCGGCCGCGCTGTCAGAGAAAGTGCTCTCCGGCGACGCCAGCGCCACGAAGCGCTATCTGGCATTCCTTTCCGCGGGCGGCTCCAAGTACCCGATCGACTTACTGAAGGATGCCGGCGTCGACATGACGACGTCCGAGCCGCTCGACCTGACCATGAAGAAGCTCAATCGCGTGATGGACGAGATGGAGGCGATTTTGAAGCAAATGGGTCGGTGAGTCTGCGCGGCCTGGCGGCCGCGCGTTGTCCGTTGTCGGTTGATTGCGCCTTCGGCGCGTTGTCGACTGCTAATCTTCGCTAACTAACTGACAACGCGCGAAGCGCAATCAACCGACAACGCGCGCAGCGCAACCAACGCGCGAAGCGCATTACCCCGGGAACCGTCCCCTCCCTCCGCGCCCGCCCCGGCCTCCGCGAGTGCCGTTGTTGCCGCGGTCTCCGCGATCGGGGCGGTTGTTGGCGGCGATCTGCTGCTGGAGGGTCTGCCACTGTTGCTGCGTCAGGAGCGTTCGTTCGGCGGCGAACATCTGGACGCGCCGGTCGAAGAGCGCATCGCGGATGCCGCGCATCCTTTGCCCGGCTGCGACGATGTCCGCGGATGCCGGCTGGCTCCCGTCGAACGTCTCGCGCAACTCGCGCGCGGCGACCATGCTGTCCCGTTCGAGCTTCGCGATCTCCTCGGCCTGCTCGTGGCTGATGCGATCGAGCGATGCCGTCTGGTCAGCCGACAGCGCTACGGCAACGCTGATCTTCGGATCTTTCCACCAGTCGGCGGGCGGCATTGTGTCCAGACCGTCGCCTGCGCCCGCGCGCGCGAAGCCGCCGGGCCTTCCTCCTCCCTCGGCAGCGCCAGGATAACTGCGAGGGCCGCGGTCGCGGTCATCAGAGTCCGAGGTGCAGCTCATGAAAACGATGGTAACGAGCGTGAGGAAGAGGGCGTGTGCGATGCGAATGCGTTTCATGTCCCCAGCCTACGACCTCCGCTTCGATCTGTTGAGCCGTAGTCTGTCCTTTGTCTTAGAATCGTTGCAGTCCACAATCCGGAAGAACGAGGTGCGTATGCGGTCGATGATCGTCGGGGTTCTCACGCTGTTCATCGCCAGCGCGGTGCTGGCTCAGTGGGAGCCGCCCGACGCACCGAAGGATCCTCCCGACACCGGCGGCACTCCGCGTGTCATCTTCGTCCATTCCTACTTTCCCAAAGCCCCGAAGACAGCCGGCCTCGATGACCGGCTCTCGCTGCACATCCAGAACTTCTCGACGCTCCTCAAGGCTGCGAACGGAAACTGTCAGGCCATCGTCCTCTTTCTCGATGGAATGCCGATCAAAGGAATCAAGCCGGAGTCATGCGACCCCGTGCTCGGGCATGTGCGCTACCGTCTCCTGCGAACCCCGGACGACGAAGCCGCGTGGCACACGCTTCTCGGGAGCCCTAAGGGCTATGTGAATGAGATCGAGGCGAGCGTTGGCTCCAACGCGCAGTTCCCGATTGCAACCTCGGCGAGATTCAATCTGGAAGTCATTCCTCGCCCGCAACTCCTGGTTTTCATCACGTTACTTTTTCTTGCACTGGGCGTCATGGTCTATCTCTGCCGCACGACAAGTCTGCTTCGCAGCGGCACGCATCCGGTTCCGGGCGAGCGTCCCTACTCCCTCTCGTTGTTCCAGATGGCGTTCTGGTTCTTCCTCGTCATCGCCGCTTATGTCTTCATGTGGCTGATCACTGACGAGCTGGACACGATCACCGACTCGATCCTCGCGCTCATCGGCATCGGCGCCGCCACGGCCCTCGGCGCGACGCTCATCGACCGGACCAAGACGGCGCCTGCGCCGGACGAGCCGGGCGGCAAATCGCGAGGCTTCGTCAACGATGTGATCAGCGATCCGACCGGCGTAAGCCTGCATCGTTTTCAGATGTTCGTCTGGACGCTGGTCCTCGGCGTGATCTTCATCGGATCCGTCTACAAGAATCTGGAGATGCCGGAGTTCAGCGCCACGCTGCTCGGTCTCATGGGAATCAGCTCCGGCACCTACCTCGGCTTCAAGGTTCCCGAGAAGCAGGGGAGCGACACGACGCCAGGTGCGACGCCGATTGCGGAGCCAGTCAAGCCGCCGGAGCCGCCGGTGAAGCAGTGATCAGTGGATTAGAGACAATCAGAGACAAGAGACAAGAGATCCGGAGGCAGTCCTCCTGATCTCTGATCGATTGTCTCTGACCTACTCGTCGAGGATTCTCAGAATCGCGGTCAACTCACGCTTCACATCGCCCAACGCTTTATCGGCGTTTTTCGACTGCGCCGTCGATTGCACTGACGGCTCCGAAGCCGCCGTTGGTGCAGGCGACGCCATCTCGATCTCGAGCCGTTTCTTGGCACCCGCGATCGTGAAGCCCTCCGAGTAGAGAAGCTGTTTGATGCGGAGGATGATGTCGATCTCGTGCCGGGTATAGAGACGCTGGCCGCCGCCGCTCTTGTTCGGAGCCAGCGGCGGAAACTCCGTTTCCCAGTATCGAAGCACGTACGGCTGCACCTCGGCGACTTTGCAAACCTCGCCGATCTTGTACAGCCGGTCTTCCTCATCCACAGCCATCCCGAACGATTATAGGGCGCTACTCGGTGCCGAAGGCCACTGCGCCGGCGCCGTCGGTCTCGATCTTCCCATCGAGCTCGTTGAAAAGGCCGACCGCGGCGGCGAAAACGTCGTCGACCGTGATCTCGTTCATACAGCCGTGGTGCATCAGCGGGCAGTCACGTTTGTAGCAGGGCTGGCAGGCGAACGGTTTGCGGACGACGCGCGAGGCGCCGGGAATCACGGTCCGGTCGGGATCCGTCGGTCCGAAGATCGACACGGATGGCACGGCGAGGGCAGTGGCGAGGTGCAGCGGACCGCTATCGTTCGTGACGACGACCGAACAGTGCGAAATGGCCGCGGCCAGTTGCAGGACATCGCCGTCGCCGCCGACGATGGGCAAGCCGCGGGTCGTCGCGGAGATTGCTGCTGCCTGATGTTTCTCGCCGGGGCTGGTCAGCAGGACGACCGAAAAGCCGGCGGCCTGCAGCCGTTCCGCGAGTTGGCCATATCGCTCGTCGCCCCAATGTTTGGCGCGTCCGTAAAGCCCTCCCGCGTGCAGGCCGAATAGCGGGCCGTTGTCGAGCCGCACGCCGGCGTCCCGGAGCTGGCGGCCGGCCTGTTCGCGAAGATGGATCGGAATCGACATCGTCGGAATCTCATCGACGACGCGCGGTGCGTTCATCGCCGCGAGGAGCGTCGAATAGTCGTCAAGCTGGTGGCCGCGGGCGGGGTCACGCCGCACGCCGTGGGTGAGCAGCATGCCGCGCACGTCGGTCGAGTAGCCCCAGCGTTCGCCGATCCCGGCCGCGAACGCCACCATCGCCGCGCGGAACGAGTTCGGAAGGATCACGGCGCGGCGGAAGCGGCCGGCCTTCAGCAATCGGATGCGCTCGCGCGTGTCGCCGTTCCAAGCGATGACGTTGCGGAAAATGCCGGCCGAGGCGAGGAGCGAGGCGATGTGTCTGGGCGCAGCGACGGTGATGCCGCCCTCGGCGCGATAGCGGTGGTACAGCGCGCGGTACGTGGGCAGAGCAAGGACATTGTCCCCAACCCAATTGAGTCCGACTACGACTGTCTCACTTGGCATCTGTTGTTTTGACTTCGATCTCACCCGATGCATTCCCCTTCCACCGGTCGTGCATCCACAACCATATCTCCGGGCGTGCTTCGATGCGCCGGGAAATTACGTCGTTGATGCGCTTCGTCAGCGCTGTGGCGTTCCTCTCGTCATCGCCCAGTTGATCGATTCTGATCGCTTCCTCGAACTCCAGTCTGTGCCCGGCTTCGTCCGCAATGCAAAAACCGAACACAATCGGCGATTGCAGCCGCAGCGCCAACTTCGCGGGCGCATCCGTCGTCCATGCCGGACGGCCCAGAAACGGAACGAGAATCCCTTCGCGCGCCTGCACCGCCTGATCCGGAAGGAGGACGACGACTCCCTTGTGCGACAGCGCTTTGAGTAAGGAGCGCGCGGCGCCTTTGCGGTCGACCACCTGCACGCCCGTGCGTGCTCGAATGAGAGCCAGATCGCGCTCGAGGAGCTCGTTGTCGAGCGGCCGGGCGACTGTATGCACATTCTTCACGAGCGCGACGATCGCCAGCCCGGCGATCTCCCACGCGCCGTAGTGGGCACTGAGGAGGATGACTCCCCGTCCCTGCGCGATGGCATCCTCGAGAATGTGCTCGTTCACGAAGCGGCAGTGCGAGGGGATTTCTTCGATCGGGACATGCTGCATGCGAATGGCGGCCAGCGCCTCGCGGCCGAAATGCCGCCAGCACTCGTCGAGGATCGCCCGGCACTCGGCAACGCTCTTGTCGGGAAACGTCGCCACGAGATTGCGCATCGCGAGCCGGTCACGGCCTCGAAGGACGTGCCGCGCCAGCGTGCCGAGGCGCGAGCCCCAGCGGCGTAGGCCCGTGTATGACGCCGAGCGTACCGCGCCGGCAATGGCCCGATAAAGGAGATACTCGACGCGCTGCAGAAGCGCGTTTTTGCGGCGGCGGCTCATGGCGGGTGTGGGCGTGTGTCGGGACCAGTGATCGATGCTGAGTAGATTAGTGGATCAGTCGATTAGTAGACGAGGATCAGAGCGTTTAGGTTCCACCAATCGACTAAGCAACTAATCAACTGCCCCACCCACCGCTTTCGCAATCGCCTCAATCACCCCGGGCTCGATGATCATTTCGACGGCGATGGCGATGATGCCACGGTCGTCGATTTTGACCTTGTCTTTTTCCGTCGTCACGATGGCCTCGGCGCCTGCATCGAGCGCCGCCTTCTTGATCGCGGCGATGTCGGCTGCCGTGTAGCGGTGATGATCACGAAAGCCGCGCGTCGCGACGACAGTGAGCCCCTGTTCGCGGAGCGATGCGAAGAACTGATCGTTGCCGGCCAGACCAGCGAACGCAAAAATGCGCTGCGCAGTCAACTCCCGCGGTACGACGATCCGGAGGTTGCGCTGAATCACGAGACCGGCATCAGCAAGCGCGGAGCGCCCTTCGCGCATCACACCGCGTCCGGCATCGATCACGACGTCGAGGTCGCGTGCGAGCTGCAAGTGCTGGAAGCCATCGTCGAGGATGAATAAATCGCAATCATTATCAGACAAGAATCGTATTGCATTATCATATCGCTTTGATCCAACGATTACATGAACCTTTTGCAGCTTGCTTTTGATAAGTACCGGCTCGTCGCCGAATCGTCCGGCGTCGAGCGATGTCACGAGTCCCGCTTCGGTATCAGCACGTCCATAGCCTCGCGTCAGGATTGTCACGTTCAGCCCGCGCTCCGTGAGAGCGCGCGCGATGGCGATGACTGCCGGAGTCTTTCCTGCCCCTCCCGCAGCCAGGTTGCCGACGGAGATGACAGGCCGCGGCAAACGCCGGCTCTTCAGAATGCCGCGCCGGTAAAGAGCGCGCCATAGCCGGTTCACCCCGCGCCAGAGCAGCTCGAGCGGTTTGAGCAGGATCATCACGCCAGCATCTCGATGATGCGAGAGGCGGTCCGGTCCGCAGCGCCCCGGTTCTGCTCGACGGTGCGCCGCGCTTTCTCTCCCGCCGCGGCGCGGGCAGCGTCGTCATCGAACATCCGACCCGCGAACGCGAGAACGTCGCTGGCGGTTCGCGACTCCACCGCGCCTCCCTCCCGAAGAAAGATCTCGGCGATCTCGCGGAAGTTCGACATATGCGGGCCGAACGTCACAGGCACACCTGCCGCCGCCGGCTCGATCGGATTGTGACCGCCGGTTGGAAGGAGCAGGCTTCCGCCGATGAAAGACGCGGTGGCATAGCGATAGATCTTCGCCAGCTCGCCGAAGGTGTCGAGGAGCAGAACGTTCGCCGCGCCATCAGCCCATTCGCTGCGCCGGACGAAGCGGATCTTCGATGCGGTCAGCAGTGCGGCCACGACATCGAATCGCTCCGGCTTTCTCGGCCCTATGATCACGAACGCGTTATGCGCCCCGATGAAACGCTCCAGCAGCGGCACGAGTTCTTCGTCCTCGCCCTCCATCGTCGAGCCGAGGATGAGCACCTTGCGGCCCGCGATGAGCGCTTCGAGCCGCGGCCCGATCTCGAGCGGCCGCTCGTCGGGGGCGTAGTCAAACTTCACGTTGCCGCTCGTCTCGACGATGCCGGCGGGAGCGCCGATGGCGATGAAACGCTCGCGGTCCGTTTCCTCGCGGGCAAGGATGCGGTCGTATTTTCGGAGAACGCGACCGACGAGTCCCTTCAGCAGTCGGTACCGAGGAAACGAGCGGTCCGAAATGCGCCCGTTGGCCAGCAGCATCCTCACCCCGCGCTTTCGAGACAGCCGCGTCACGTTCGGCCAGATCTCGGTCTCCATCGTTGCGAAGACACGCGGCTGGTGCTGGTTCAGGAAGCTCTTCACGCTTGCCGCGAAGTCGAACGGAAAGTACGTCACGGTGGCGTTCGGAAAAAGCTTAAGCGCCTGCGCCTGCCCCGTGATCGTCGTCGTCGTGACGACCATCGTCGTCGCCGGTCGTCGCCGGAGAATCTCCTCGACGACAGGCCGCGCCGCCATCGTCTCCCCGACCGACACCGCATGGATCCACAGATCGTGCGTTGCTGCGGGAGTCCGATAGAACCCCATCCGCGCCGGGAAATTGGCGAGGTACTTCCCACGCAGAGCCCCCGTCAGCAGGAAGTAGGGCAGCGCGAGAACGAACGCGAGGTAGAGCAGCACCTCGTAGAGGACGAACATTGGTGAATCATAGGGTGTGGGGGGTGGGAGTGGAATCGGGTGCGGGTATCCGGAGTCGGGGTCGGCGTCAACTCGGCAACTCGCAACGAACGCCAACCCCAAATCCGCCGCCCGCTCCGGACCGTAGATGACGGGCAGAGGGGCAGATCCATGAGCGAGAACGACAACATCCAGAAAATGCAGAGTCTCTATGCCGCATTCGGACGTGGGGACATCAACACTATCCTGGCCAACGTTTCGGACGGCGCCGACTGGGGCACAGACACCGTTGCCAAGGCTGTTCCCTGGTACGGCATCCGGCGCGGGCGGGAAGGGGTGGCCGATTTCTTTGCCACGCTCGAGCGCGAAGTCGAATTCACGACGTTCGAGCCGAGAGTCTTCGCCGCAACAGGCGATCAGGTCTTCGTCCACGTCGACATCGCCTACAAACTGAAGAAGAACGGCCGCGAAGCATCAACCGGCTCGGTCCACGAGTTCACGTTGCGTGACACCGTCGTGATCCGCTTCCGCGCCTTCGAAGACACGGCCTCCGTGCGCGACGCCTGGAACGGTTGAGACCTTTCGAGGGGGTGTCGCCAGTCGGGTGTCGGGTGTCGGATATCCAAGTGTCGGCTGTCAGGGATCAGGCGTCGGAGAAATCAAAGACATCGTGGGCGTTCTTGATAAGGGCCCGGTCCGAACTGAACGATCCGACGCTGGCGGTCATCGCGGTGGCGATCGAGAACGGGCAGAAACCCGAGGATATCACCGTAGTCACTCCCCCTCCGGATCAACGGCTCGGTCGGCGACGCGCGATCCGAGCACGAGGACGCAATCCCCGCTTAATGCGCTCGACCAACCCATCCATTTCGCGCAATTCACTCTCGGACTGGCGCGAGGCAGCCACGGTTGCTCTGTCTACATGGATTCACGCTTTCGTTTATACGCAGAGGGGCACGCCCATCTCATGGACTCTTCTGGATCTCCTGCACGCTCGCAACGACAAACGCCCTGCATTGAGCACGAAGATTGTCGCGTTCTGCGGCATGGAAAGAAGGGAGCTCCATGCCGATCCAGTTCTTATGACCATCCTCGTCGACGAAGCGAAATCGGTCAACGCCTGCGACGCGCACGAACGCTGCGATGACGAAATCCGAGGTGAGCCAGGTCTCGTCGTACCACGGGTCTCGATACGCCGCATCGTCATCCAGATGGGGCTTCAGCGCCGTCAGGATGCGACGCGAAGGACGATCGCGCCGCGGGTAGCCCCGATAACCGATGCGTCCGAGCAGAAACGCCGCGAGAGGACGAAGTACGGGGTCGGACAGGGCGAGAAGCAGCGCGTCGTCGGCGCCCGCGTCGGAGCGCCAGCCGAGGAATTGCATCATGGCGAGGCGGAACATGCGGTCGTTATTCTCGTCCGCCGCCTCGGCGATCAGTCTCGGCGTGACGTTGGGATCATCGCAATGAGCGAGATCGTCGCCCAGGACGCGATCGTATGGTAGCCACGCCTTTCCCGTACCGGCGCTGATCGCTGTTGCAGGGGATTCGCGGATCTTTGAAAGCTGGGCCTCGAGCCGGCCTATTTGTGGACCCATACCTGTACTCGCCGGTTTTTCGGCTCGTCTTTGCCCGCCGAAGTCGCTGCACGCGCCCAATCCGAGCCATACGATTCGATGGCGATCGTATTCGTCACGCCTTTGCTCACCAGGTACACCTTTGCGGCCTCGGCACGCTTTGCCGAAACGTCCTGCGCGTTTGCTTCTTTGAGGTCCGCGCCGCCTCCGAGCTGAACCTGCAGCGTTGGGTCGGCCTTGAGCCTTGTGACGAGTGTATCCAGCTTGGTCTTGTGAGCCGCAGTCAATGCGGTGGTGCCTGCGGCGAATCCGTCGACAACGACGTCGAATTTCGCCGCATAGAACTGATTCATCGCTCGCCCAAAGGACGCCGACGGCGCGTCCGTGCAGTCCGCCTTCGTGGCGCCCGTGAGCACGATAGGAGAGTCTGATTTGTCGGCGACCTTGTAACCCCACGTCAGTGCGCCCAGCGGCTCCTGCGTCTCCTGAACCACCGCCACGCTCACGAAACTGATCGCGAAATCTCCGTGGCCCTTACGCACCTCGATGTACTCGGGTGCGTCATGGAGCTTGGTCGAGTCGCTGCTGGTTCCCTTCGTGGAACTGCCTGGTTTTCCCCAGGTCGCACCCTCGGTGGCCCACTTCTTTGCTGACTGATCCCACATCGCTCCATAAAAGGGATCGTTTTCTCCTTTGGCGAAATGATCGGCGCGCGTCCCGGTCGTCTCCTCGAAGGGGCTGTACGTTGCCTTATCACCGTACGGCAGGGGACCGCCTGCATACCCGGGTGTGGTCCCGAACCGGGCCTTGACTGTCTGCGCGAATGCGACGTTCTTTGCGTCGACCTTGTCCTTGTCGGGCTTGAAATCGATGTCAACGTCGGCTTTCCGCTGGCTGACCGCTTTGAGCTCCCACGACATCTCGCCCTTCGACAGCGTCTTCTTGTCCTTCTTTGACGCTGGCAGCGCCGGCGCCGGCGTGGCCGGCTGTCTCTGAACAGCACCGGTTCCTTCCTGACGCTGCTGAACGACATGCGTCAATTCGTGCGCCAGCAGTTTCCTGCCGGCGATGGACCCCGCCTGATACTCGTGCTCACCCATCACCACGTGATTGCCAAACGTGAACGCTCGAGCGTGGACGGACTGCGCGGCGGCAGCCGCACGATCGTCCGTGTGCAGACGAACCTGACTGAAGTCGTGCTCGAAGCGCGGCTCGAAAAACGCCCGGACATTTGGATCGAGCCGCTCGCCGCCTCCCAGTAGACTGTCCCCCGGCCCGGCGTCAAGCTGGTCGCCGCGGTTGGTGCTTCGTTCGACGTAGGAGCCGGCAATGCGCATCACCTCGTCCGCGACACGGTCTGCATCCCTTTCGCTGGCCGGCACGTTGGCTCTGACCGGAATCCTGCTGAAATCGTGTGCGAAACGGGTCGCTGCAGACGTCGAGTGCTCCTGATCTGTTCCGACAGGTCTCATCGGGCTGACCGATGGATCGTGCGAGCGGTTCTGTCGGGTGGCGAAAGTATGCATGAAGGCTGCTCCTTCCGATCGAGCGAGGCCTTTTCTATGCCTCGTTCTTTATGGAAGGAGATCTTACGCTTACTGAAGTCGCCAGCGCGTCCCGCTCGGCGTGTCCTCGAGCAGAATGTCGCACTTCGGATAGATGTCGAGCACCGGATCTCGCGATTCGCGATCACGTCGTCACTCCCGGCTCGCCGCCTCCTTTTTGTGCTGACGCCTTCCTCAGGCGCGGCGGAGCTCGAGGACGAGCGACGCTTTGAACGAGTAGTGGTCGATGAGTCGGTCGTCACGTCGGTCGTGCCACTCGGCGACACGCGACGCATGCTTCGCAGCCTTTGCTCCGACCCCCGACCCCCGACAACCGACTCCCTCCGCCCGTAGTATCCTCATCGAATGCCGGATATCGACTTTGGCCCGAACGCGAAGGCGTCTGATGTGTCGCCGTTCTCCCTCGGCGTATTGCGGGATGTTATGGCTGCGGCGAACGTCGCCAAAGTCCTCATCTCCAGCACGCAGAGGAGTCCCGCCGATCAGGCCCGCGTGATGTACAACAATCTCGAGACGCAGGGTGTCGCTGCCCAGCGCAAGTTGTACAAGCCACCAGGACAGGCAGTCATCGACGTCTATGTCGCCGGAAAGGCCGCGAACCAGACGCCCGACGCGATCAAGGCTGCGATGACGGCAAAGATCAACGAGCTCGGTCCGGAAACGGTGTCGCATCACGCGGCCGATCCGAAAATCCTGAACGTGTTCGACGTCGCGCCGTCATCGGTATCCGACGTCGACGCGTTCCAGACCGCGGCCAAGGCGGATAGCCGCGTATCGAAGTTCCTGACGCCGCCGAACGATCCCGGCCTGCACTTCGAGATCCCACAACCGCAGAACCCCGATTAACGGGTTCAGGCGCGGTAGAGCGCCGCGCCCCAGTGCAAGCCCGAGCCGAGGGCGGTGAAGCAGACCAGCATGCCCGGCTTGATCCGGCCTTCGGTCACGCACTCGTGATACAGAATTGGCAGCGTGCCGGCGGTCGTGTTCGCGTAGCGCTCGATGTTGTGCGGAACGCGATCGGAGCTGAGTCCGAGTTGTTTCGCCACACCTTCGACGATACGAAGGTTGGCCTGATGCACGAGCAGAATGTCGATGTCCGATACGCTCATACCCGCTGCCGCGCAGACCTCGCGCACTGACTCGGGCATCTTCGAGAGCGCCTGCCGGAAGACTTCGCGGCCGTCCATGTCAGGGATGATGTCGCTGTCGTCGATCTGCTGATGCGTGACGAATGGGCGAAGCCTGAAGCCGGCGCCGCGCGTGTAAAGCGCTTCGATGTTCGAGCCGTTCGTGTACAGCTTTGACGCCAGGAAGCCGCGGCTGTCATCGTCGACGGCTTCCACTACGACCGCGCCCGCGCCGTCGCCGAACAGCACGACCCGATCGCGAATCTTCGTGTTGGCTTCGCGCTCCGCGGCGGTGACTTCGCGATCCTCGAGACCGATCGTCGTCGCCCAGCCGTTCTGCCACGGCATGAACGGTGTGTGGACGTCGCCTCCAATGAGGAGAATGCGCTTGTATTTGCCGCTCAGGATCAACGAGTCGGCCAGATCGAGGCCGTAGAGAAACCCGGAGCACTGCTGACGGATATCGAAGGCAGGGAGTGATTCGCGGAAGCCCATCTTCGCTTGAACGACCGGGCCGTTACCCGGGAAGAAGTGGTCCGGAGTCATCGTGGCGAAGACGAGGGCGTCGATGTCCTCCCTGCTGCGTCCGGCAGTCTGCAGCGCCCCCTCGGCGGCCATCATGCCGAGGTCAGCAGAGGACTGGCCGGGATCGGCGTAGAAACGCTGCGCGATCCCGCTGCGGGTGCGGATCCACTCGTCGGTCGTGTCCATGATGCGGGCGAGCTTCTCGTTCGGGACGAGATTTTTCGGAATGCCGATTCCGCTGCCGGTAATGACGCTTTTCATCGAATGGAGAGCATACACGTCCCCGGCGGCGCGGGGATTGCTTCGTCCCTCGGATATCGGAGGATTTATGAAACTCGTACTCACTTGCGCGATCGCGATGCTGGCGATGGCGTGCATGCAGAAGCAGGCCGACGGGACGTACAAAGCGACCACCGACACCGCGGTGTCCGACGCAGCGAAGAAGGCACACGACGACGTCGTGAAATCAGGCCAGGAGATCAAGAAAACGACGGAAGACATTGGGAAGTCGGACGCCGCGCAGAAGATCAAGAACGGATCCGTCGAGCTGGGACGAGGCGTGAAGGAAGGCCTCGGCCAGGTCGCACAGAAAGCGGGCGAGGGACTGCAGAAGGCGGGCAAGAAGGCCGAAGACGACGTCAAGAAAACGGAGACGGCGGCGAAGCACTGATCACCCTAGCGACCCGGGCAGCTTCTCGACCCATTTCGAGATATCATTACGCATCCCCAGAGTCCAGATTGAGTGTCTCGATAGGAGCGCCAGTGACGCTGTCGGGGTCCTTTGATGTTTCGTGCGATCTTCCGATACGGTTGCCAAGCACTGCTTGTTCTCGGACCGGTGTTCACGCTGAACTGGTCGGTGCTGAACCTTTTGGGATGGGGCGGCAACGGGCCATCGGATTTGATTTCGCTACAGCTATGGTTTCTGCATTTGACGGGACCGAAACAAGTGGTCGAGCTCAAGTTGCGTCTCTTGGTGTCATCGGTCGCACTCGTGGGAGTATTTACCGCCGAGATTTTCGATCTCTACCTACCCGACCGACAGCGAAGAGAATTTCGAGCCGAGTACTTCGCGGAAAAGCAACGCGAGTGGCAGCAGCGACTCGGAGAAGATGTTCGCATCAACGTTATGTTCGCCCATCGCCCTTGGTTTTTTCCATTCTTCAGAGTGTTTCGGTGGGGTTGGCGAAGCGACAATTACGCTCCACCGGAAGGTCATTTCGATGCAAATCTTCTGCTCACCGAGTGGCAGGGGGTATGCGGGTTAGCCTTCCGCGCGCGCGAGGCGAAATTCATCGATTTTCGAAGTTCACCGGCTCCGGTGCACGTTGGCCGGCAGCGTTGGCCTCCATGGAACCAATTCCACTTATGGCCGTCACAGCTTCGGAAGACGGCAAAACTCCGGTACATTCTGAGTATTCCGATCATGAGGGAGCGGCCAAGTGGCTCGTGGCACGCGGAAGGAGTGATCAACCTTGATTCGATCACGGATGCCGGGGCCATCGTACTTGACAGAAACAAAACAGGGTTAATCGAGTACTTTGTGAAATCCGGCAAGATACTTACCTGCTTGAAATAGACAAAAACGGAAACCGGGAGTATCGATGAAAACAGAGTCGAAGAAGGCATCACGTCACACGAAAGGGCACGTCAAAGTGCAAAGCCATCCGATCTCTCAGTACCTCAAGAAGTCGGCGGCTAAAGAGTTGGCCAACCCCCCTGAGTTTCCTCAGCTGGCACACAGCGGAAAGTAGAACAATTCGATGAAGTAGGTCCGGGTTGGTCTATCCTTCCGCGCGATGGAAGCACAACCCGAACAGTTCGACGAGCAGGCCCCGTGGACGGTGGACGACGCATCGTCGTTGTACATGATCGACCGCTGGGGGACCGGCTATTTCGATGTCAACCAGGCCGGCGATCTCACGGTCGCGCCGCTGCAGGAAAGCGGCATCGCGGTGCCGATCATCGATGTCTTGCGCGAGGCCCAGGTGCTGAACCTGAACACTCCGCTGCTGATCCGTTTTCAGGACCTGCTGCGGCATCGCGTCGAGACGCTCAACAACGCCTTCAACAGCGCGATCACCGAGCATCAGTACCGCGGCAGCTATCGCGGCGTCTTCCCGATCAAGGTCAACCAGTTGCGCGAAGTCGTCGAAGAGATCCTCGATGCCGGACGGCCGTTCAACTACGGCCTCGAAGTCGGCTCCAAGCCGGAGATGTTCGCGGGCCTGGCCATTCACAGCGATCCCGAAGCGCTCATCGTCTGCAACGGGTACAAAGACACCACCTTCATCCGCATGGCGCTTCTCGGCCGCAAGCTCGGCAAGAAAGTGATCCTTATCGCCGAGAAGCTGTCGGAGGTACGCGCCATCACGCGCATCGCCGCGGAGATGGGCGTCGAACCATGGATCGGAATGCGCGTCCGCCTGCTTTCGAAGGGCAAAGGCAAATGGGCCACCTCGGGTGGCGAACACGCGAAGTTCGGGTTGTCCACGGCCGAGATTCTCGAAGCCATCGACATCCTCCGCGAGGCGAAGATGGAGTCGGCGTTCAAGCTGCTCCACTTCCACATCGGCTCACAGATTCCGGACATCCTCACGATCAAGCGCGCCGTCCGCGAGGCGGCCATGTACTACGCCAAGCTGCACAAGCTCGGGCATCCGCTCGAGTACCTCGATGTCGGCGGAGGCCTGGCCATCGATTACGACGGCTCGCGCTCGGAGTTCCACTCGTCGATGAACTACACGCTCGAGGAGTATGCGAGCGACATCGTCTACAACATCATGGATGTCTGCGACGACGAGAAAGTGCCGCATCCGAACATCGTTTCCGAGTCCGGCCGCGCCATCGTCGCGCATCATTCCGTGCTCGTCGTGCAGGCGTTCGGCGCGATCGAAAAGACGCCGCTGGAGCCGCGCACGGTGCAGTCGACCGATCACAAGCTGACACGCGAGATCCTCGACATCGATCAGAGCCTGAGCGACGAGAACGTGAACGAGGCATGGCACGACCTGCAGCAGATCAAGGAGCAGTCGCAGCAGATGTTCGAGCTCGGCCTGCTGCCGCTCGACGTCAAGGCGCGCATCGAGACGCTCTATTGGGAGATCGCCGAGAAACTGCAGAGCATCATCCGGCACATGGATCCGGAAGAGGTGCCCGAGGATCTGCGCACCCTCAACATCGAGCTGGCCGATCAGCACATCTGCAACTTCTCCGTCTTCCAGTCACTGCTGGACCACTGGGCGCTGGGACAGCTCTTTCCGATTGTTCCGATTCACCGCCTCAACGAACGTCCGCAGCTGGAATCGACGCTCGTCGACATCACCTGCGACTCGGATGGCAAGGTGTCGAAGTACATCGACCGCAACGATGTCCGCGAGACGCTTCCCCTCCACGAGTTGCGCGATGGCACCCCCTACTACCTCGGCATCTTTCTCACCGGCGCCTACCAGGACATCATGGGCGACATCCACAACCTCTTCGGCCGCGTCAATGAAGTGCACGTCTTCCTCGACGCCGATGAAGAGAGTGGCTTCTACATCGAGGAAGAGATCCCCGGCCAGACGATCGGCGAAGTGCTTGCCATGACCCAGTACGAATGGCGCGATCTTGAGAAGCGGATGAAGACGCAGATCGACGCCGCCATCAAGCAGGACATCGTCCGGCCGAACGAAGGAATGCGCCTGCTCCAGGAGTTCGAGCGCGGACTCAAGGATCAGACCTATCTCACGATCGAGTAACGCACGTGTGACTCAGCGCACGATCGAGTGAGCGCCGCGTCATCGGTGGAGTCTTCAAAGGGGTGTCATCTCAGGGGAATACTCACCCGGCCCCAAACCGGAATCGGTGGCTGGACCGGGGCGTTAACTTCCGACGAACATTCAACCGACAGGAGAAGCAAATGCGTAAGACATTCGCGCTGTGTGCGCTGGCGCTCATCGTCGTGGCCGGTAACGCGTTCGCCCTCGGCGAAGCGCGCGTTCAGGGGAAGGTCACCGATGCGGCGACTCATAAACCGATCGAGAATGTAGTCATCACTCTCGACGCGGTCACCGGACACAGCTTTCACGCTCAGTACAAGACCGACAAAGACGGCGTCTACCGTTTCATCGTGCTCGACGGTACGCTCTTTTACAAAGTCACCTTTTCCGCTCCCGGTTACTCCCCCCTCGAGCAGCAGCAGGTCAAGTTCACCCTCGGCGACATCAACACTCGTGACGTGGTGCTCGCTCCTGGCGGGACGGCCGCGAGCGGGACAAAAGATGCGCCCCCGGCCAAGGTCGATCCCAGCGTCCTCGCGTACAACCAGGGCGCGGAGCTGGCCAACGCGGGCAAACTTCCGGAGGCAATCGCCAAGTTCGAAGAGGCTGTCGCGGCCAAGCCTGATCTGACCGCCGGCTACGAAGCTCTGGCCAGGCTCTATCTGCGTACCAAGAACTACGACAAGGCGATCGACCGCGCCAACAAGGCTCTCGAAGTCGACAACGACAACCAGGATCTCTTCTCGGTCCTGGCCGAGTCGTACGCCGCGAAGGGCGACAAGGCGAAGGCGGCCGAGTACCGCAAGAAACTGCCGGCCGACGCCACCGCGATGTTCAACGACGCCGCCAAACTGATCAACAGCGGCAAGGATGCGGAGGCAGAGCCGCTGCTCAAAGGTGCCATCGCCGCGAATGACAAGTTCGGGCAGGCCTACTACGAGCTCGGCATGATCTATGTGAGGACGCAGAGGAACGCCGAAGCCAAGGTCAACCTGCAGAAGTATCTCGAACTGGAGCCGAACGGCAAAGACGCCGCCACGGCCAAAGAGATGCTGAACTACGTGAAGTGAAACAACCCAACAGCTCGATTGTTAGATGATGACGGGGGGCGGAAACGCTCCCCGCATTTGTTTTGGAGACCATCATGCGCAATCTACTGATGATGACCGCGCTCCTGTCGTTCGCAGCCGGCTGCGCAAGCAGCGATGCGACATCTTCGATCGAACCGGAAATCACGCTCGTGCAGCTCTCCCGGGTGGCCGAGGGGATGAGGAGCGATACCGGTCCCGTGTCGGTGCACTACGGGGTCGAAGTGAGAAATCCCACGGACGCGCCCATCCACCTCGACCGCGTGAGCGTGCAATCGATCGGCGGCGGAGCCTACGACCTGCCCGCGCACTCGCAGGGCTTCGATGTGACGATCGCTCCGAAAGAGAGCAAGTCGGTCGACTTCTGGGCGCCCGCATACGTCGTCACGCCAGCTGCATCGGGAGCGAACGGCCCGGTGACGGTCCGGGCGACGGTGGAGCTCGACGCGGCAGGGAAGAAGTTCCAGAAGATCAGCATGCAGAACATCAGCCCGGCGGGCGGGAACTGACGGCTGGCCGGAAGCTGCGTTAGGTTCCCGGCGGTGCACCGAATCTCCCTCGCTAATCAGTTCAACCAGCTGAGTCTTGCAAAAGAGGTCTAGGAGAAGCGGTCCGAGTCGAACTCTAGCCGAATATGAGTGTGATGCAATCAACGCCGAGTCTCATGCGAAAGACTCCGAGTCTCTTGCATATGACTCCGAGTCTCATGCGAAAGACTCCGAGTCTCATGCGAAAGACTCCGAGTCTCATGCGAAAGACTCCGAGTCTTATGCGAAAGACTCTGAGTCTCATGCGAAAGACTCCCGAGTCTCATGCGAAAGACTCTGAGTCTCATGCGAAAGACTCCCGAGTCTCATGCGAAAGACTCCGAGTCTCATGCGAAAGACTCCCGAGTCTCATGCGAAAGACTCCCGAGTCTCATGCGAAAGACTCTGAGTCTCATGCGAAAGACTCCCCAGTCTCTTGCATGCGACTCCGAGTCTCTCGCGAAAGACTCCCCAGTCTCTTGCATACGACTCCGAGTCTCTCGCGAAAGACTCCCCGGTCTCTTGCATGCGACTCCGAGTCTCTTGCAAAAGACTCTGAGTCTGGTGAAAGGCCAGCCCGGTGACTTTCCACGTGGAACGACCGGCTGACGCAGAGCCGATCGCGGGCAGCCCTTGTTACGAACTGACCGCTCTCGTCTCCACCAGCCCCTCGAATACCTGCAACGCCAGGTCGACACGGCCAAGCGGCGCTGAGACCTGCACGCCGGCCACGCGGTGGCGTACGCGCTCGAGAGTCTCGCGCGCGATGGTGACGCCTTCGCGCAGGCCGTGCTCCTTGCTCTTCTCGCTGGCGATGCGCATCCGCTCCATCACTTCATCGGTTACGGAAACGCCCGGGACTTCGTTGTTCATGAACTGGGCGTTGCGGTATGAGAGCAGCGGCCAGATTCCGGCGATGACCGGCAGGTGCATGTCCTCGATCTGCTCGAGGAACTTCTCCAGAACGGCGGCGTCGAAGACCGGCTGCGTGATGGCGTACTCGGCGCCGGCTTTCACTTTCCAGTCGAGACGGCGCAGCTCGTAATCGAGATCGAGATGACCGGGATTGACGCCGACGCCGATCGTGAACTTCGTCGGCTCGCCGAATGGATTCCCGCCGAGGTCGAGGCCGTGATTCATCAGGTTGGCCATGTTCGTGAGGCCGATCGAATCGATGTCGAACACGGCGGTGGCATCGGGATACGGGCCCATCTTGGGAGGATCGCCGGTGATGAGCAGCAGATTGCGGAGTCCGAGCGCCGCACATCCGAGCATGTCGGAATGCATGCCGAGGAGGTTGCGGTCGCGGCAACAATAATGAAGAACGGTTTCGATGCCGACGCGTTGCTGGAGCAGCACCGCGACCGCAATCGCGCCCATGCGGTTCTGTGCGCGCGGACCGTCAGGAACGTTGACGGCATCGACGCCCGCCTCCCGGATGGCATGAACGGATTCGATCATCTTGTCGGGATTCGGTCCCTTGGGCGGCGTGATCTCGATCGTCGTGACGAACTCGCCAGCGGCGATCTTCTTTCCCCATTTGGAGCGCTCGGCGAACGGTACGGCGGTCTTCGACTCGCTGTTTTTTCCATCCGCATCCTGCTCGATGACGACGAACGAGCGGCGCGGCGACAGCGGGCGGACCGCATCGGCCATGACCTTGATGTGTTCCGGCGTCGTGCCGCAGCAGCCGCCCAGAAACTTCACGCCTTTTTGAATGAGCCGCTTCGCGTACTTGGCCATGTAGTCGGGCGAGGCCATGTACATCTGGCGCCCGTTCACTTCGCGCGGCAGGCCGGCGTTTGGCTGCGCGGAGATCTTCTTCGCCGTGACTGCGGTGATCTCCTCGATGGCGTCGAGCATGACGTCCGGCCCGACCGAGCAGTTGAGACCGATGACGTCGGCTCCCGCGGCATCGAGGCGTTGGGCGATCGTTCGCGGCACGTCGCCATAGATCGTCCGGCAGTCGTTGCCGATCGTCATCTGGGCCACGATCGGAAGCGAGCAGATGTCGCGGATCGCCAGGATGCCCTGCTCGATCTCGGCGATGTTCGACATCGTTTCGAGCACGAAGAGGTCGACACCGGCGTCGCGCAACGCGGCGGCCTGCTCGCGGAAGTACTCGCGCGCCTCGTCACGTGACGTCGGCCCGTAGGGCTCGATGCGGATTCCGAGCGGGCCGATGGCGCCCGCGACGAAGACGGAATCGCCGGCGGCCTGGCGTGCGATGGCAGCACCGCGCTCGTTGATCTCGCGGAGGTCGTCCTCGATGCCGAAGCTGCGCAGCTTGATGCGGTTCGCGCCGTACGTATTCGTCTCCAGGATCTCGGCGCCGGCGCGAACGTATTGCTTGTGAACTTCGAGCACGATCTCCGGATTGCGGAGATTCAGCTCGTCGTAGCACTTGTTGATGAAGACACCCTTGGCGTAGAGCATCGTGCCCATGGCGCCGTCGAAGAGATAGACGTGCTCGTCTGCGATTGCCTGGATGAAGTCGCGCATAAAAAAGCCCCACGCCGGAAATCGACGTGGGGCCAAATCGAAGAACGAATTCGAACTTGCCGGCTATTTAGCTTTTTTTACCCTGGTTGCAAGCGACCCCAAATCAATCCAGCGAGGGCCGAATGTAGGCCGTCACTGACTCTTTGTCAAATGCCCGGTACCGGGAAACCCTTTAACCACAGAGGCACAGAGGTCACAGAGGAATGTCTTTCTCTCTGTCCTCTGTGTCTCTGTGGTTTGACTATCGCCCGAAGACTCTCCGCAACTTGTCCCACGCCCCCTCGACGTCGCGACGGCTTCGATCGACGTCGTCGGCCCACTTGCGGAACTGCTCGAGCGTGATCGCGGGAGGCTCGTCGAAGTTGCCGCGATCGAAAAAGATTCGTCGGACGATGTTGCCGAAGAAGCCGGCAGGACACTTGTGGGTCGGCGCGGTTCCGTCGAGAAAAACTTCCCGAATCGGCGGCGGGCAGCCGTCCTGCCAGAGCATGCCGGTCTCGGAGTCGATCTCGCGGAAGGTCACGCCGGCAGGCGCCCGCGGCTCCGAATGGAGATGCGGAATGGAGCTCATATACGCCCCCCAGATCGGAATAGCCGATTCTCCGGACGAGAGCCGCAGCGGCGCGCCGTGGTCGAAGCCGACCCAGACGCTGGTGACCATGTCGGGAACGTAGCCGACGAACCAGGCATCGCGGTAGTCGCTGGTTGTGCCTGTCTTGCCGGCGACGTAGCCGAGGCCGTAGCGCTTCAGCCGCGAGGCCGTTCCGCGTTGGACGACGCCGCGCAGAAGGGTGTGCAGGACGTAGGTCGCGTCGGCGCTGGCCACGCGTTTCTGCTCGAGCTCATGAACGTAGAGTTGCTTGCCGGCACTGTTGCGCACTTCGCGGAGAAGGTACGGTTCGACACGCACGCCGAGGTTCGGGAAGGGCGTGTACGCCGCGGTCAGCTCGCGCATCGATACCTCGGTCACACCGAGCGGGAGCGCCGGAATCTTCGCGAACTTCTCTTCGAATCCGAACTTCTCGGCCGTGTCGACGACGCGCGAGACGCCGATGTCTTCGCTCAGCCGGACGGTCGGAACGTTCAACGAATGCTCGAATGCCTCGCGGAGCGTCACGCGGCCCCGATAGCGGCCGTCGTAGTTGTGGGGCTCCCAGTTTTCCTTGCCGCTGACCTCGATCGACACCGGCGCGTCGAGCAGGAGCGAGGCGGTCGTCGCCTTCTTCGAGGCGATTGCAGCGAGGTAGGCGAATGTCTTGAACGCCGAGCCTGGCTGGCGATGCATGGCCGAGGTTCGATCGAAAGGAGAGAGGTTGTAGTCGCTGCCGCCGACCAGCGCGCGAATGCCGCCGCTGCGCGGATCGATCGACAGAAGCGCAACCTGCAACGGTTCCGTTCGCGCCTGGGCGCGGAGCCATGAGTGGGTTGCCTCGAGCTGCGCGGGAGCGCGGGCGGCGAGGCGCTCGGCGTTCCGCTGTGCGTCAGGATCCATCTCACAGGCGATCGTCAGTCCACCTTCGATGATCGGACTGACGCCGATCTCTTTGACGATATCGGCCCGGAGAGCGCGCAGGTAGAAGGGATACGGCGCGCGCGGAATCGCTCCGCCGCGGAACTCGACGCCGCGGCGCTTTGCCTCCTGAAACTGCGCGTCGCTGATCCAGTCGTGATCGTGCATGACGCCGAGGATTGCATCGCGCCGCGCGCGCGCAACGTCCGGCCGCTTCTCGGGCGTATCGCGATTCGGAGCGCGGATCATGCCTGCGAGAACCGCTGCCTCATCGACGCGAAGCTCCGAGGGACGCTTGTCGAAATAGAGGCGTGAAGCTTCGTCGATTCCGAGCACCGGCTTGCCGCCGCTGTGCCCGAGGTAGACGTCGTTGAGGTAAATCTCCAGGATCTCGTTCTTCGACATCCTCGCGTCGAGCAGAATCGCCAGCACGATCTCAGTGATCTTCCGCCGCCACGTTCGCTCCTGCGAGAGAAAGCGTGACTTGATGATCTGCTGATCGATCGTCGAGCCGCCCGCGGCGATGCGGTGCGCGCGGATGTTCTCAAAGAAGGCGCGGGCGATTCCGATCGGATCGATGCCGACGTGATGGTGAAAGCGAACATCCTCGGCGGCCAGGAACGCGCGCGACACATGATCCGGTACCGCCGCGATCGTCACCGGCGGCGTCGTGCGCCAGTCCACGCCGTACATCGTCGCCACGCGCACGGGCGCCTGATGCGCCATCGAGACGATGATGGTGGGAGCGCGCCACGAGTGGTTGACCAACTGGCGTGTCAGCCGGCGGTTGAGGATGAAGATGTAGATCGAGAAGGCCGCGAAGACGAGAAACACGACGACGGCGATCGCTGCGATCGATCGAGTAAGCCATCGCGGAAGCTGATGCGTGCGTGACAATCGCGACATCTTCGTCTACATTGAAATTTGTGCAACGCCGTTGCCACGCAGCACAGATTTTCATTCAAACGTACGGCTCCCCATCCCGACAGTTTTGAATAGGAGAGATTCCATGGCTGCCAAGAAGTCTGCAAAGAAGTCGAAGAAGTCAGCAAAACCCGCGACGAAGTCCGCAGCAAAGAAGGCCGCGCCGAAGAAGGCAGCTCCGAAGAAGGCAGCTCCGAAGAAAGCCGCCGCGAAGAAGTCTTCGGGCAAGAAGTCTTCCGGCAAGAAGGCCTCGGCTAAGAAAGTAGCCGCCAAGCGTCCCGCGCCGAAGAAAGCCGCGAAGAAAGCGGCGAAGAAACCGGCCGCGAAGAAGGCCGCCTCGAAACGCGCCGCCGCTCCGAAGAAGGCCGCCCCGAAGAAAGCTGCCCCGAAAAAGGTCGCACCGAAGAAGGCCGCTCCCAAGAAGAGCGCCCCGCTCGCCCGCGCGAAGAGCGTGATCAGCAGAGTCGTCGAGACCGTGAAGAGTCTCCCGGCCGACATCGGCCATGCCGTCTCGAACGTCATGCCCGGCGGCAACGGCGGATCCACCAACGAAGGCGGATCGAACGGTGGAGGCTCGAGCAACGGCGGATCCAGCAGCGGCGGCTCAACCGCCAGCTAAGCGCTTGCGCGGCCGAGATTTCGAGGCCGTATCTTCCGCAAACGCGAACCTCGACCAACCTCCTCGAGCTCACGAACATCGAGCGCCTTCTCCCCCCGCAAAAAGCGCGGGGGGCGAAGGCGTTCGATTGCGGGTTGGAGCGCAAAAGCTCAAGACACGAAGGAGAGATCCAAACCTTGAACCTTCGCGTCTTCGCGTCTTCGCGTGAGAAATGGATTGCGGCCGAAACCGGCGCTGTGTCCTCAGTGTCTCTGGGGTTTTTCTTGTCCGACCTACCCCGCGCTTTCGAACACTTTGCGGATCCGCTTCGAGAAGTACTTCGCGGAGAGGCCGCCGTTCCAGCGCTTGAGTTGTTTGGCTTTGCGGAATGATTCCATCGCTTGGGTCTTGTAGGTGTCGTCGGCTTCGAAGGCGTATTGGGAGTATTGCGAGGCGCCGAGGAAGGCCCAGATCCAGGCGTTTTTCGGCATCTCCTGGGAGAGCGTCTTGAACTTCACGGATGCGTCGTCGAACTCGCCGCGGAAATAGCTTTCCAGTGCGTCGCGCACGCGGCGCGTCGGGTCGGCGAGTACGACTGCGCTTGCTTGCGCGGGACGCGTAGGAATGGTCACGGGCGGCGGAATCGGAGCGCCGGGAGCGGGCGCGAGATCGGCAATCTGCGCGGCGTTTTGTGCGGCGCCGATTGCATTGGTCAGATCATCGTTCGATCGCGGGTTGGCGCTTCGCGTCAAGGCGTCGGTCAGGAGTTGCGTGGCCTGCGTGTACTGCGGTGTGTTCCCCGCTTTCCGCTGCTGCGCGGCTGCGAGGCGCGTTCTTGCCTGATTGATCGCCGCCGCTGCCTGTTGACGGAGCGCCGGATCGATCAATGGAGCGGCCGGTTGTACCGGCATCGGGACGGGCGCTGGCACGACGCGCGGCTGAGGTGCGACAGGCTGGGGCTGCGGTTGCGGTTCGGGAGTGTTGGCCGCTTCGAGTTTTGATTTCGCGCGCCGCAACAGATCGCCCAGCGGGCCAAGGTCGGCTTCGCCGGGTCCGCTGGTCTTCTCGAGATCAGAGATCGCCTGTTCGTACTTGCCCGTATTCAGATAGGCAACGCCGCGATAGTAATAAGGGTGATAGGTGATGAAGATTGCGCCGTAGGTGCGCTCGTGATCGCTTTCTTTCGGATGTCCGTTGATTGCCGCCGTCATCTTCTGAATCACAGTGGACCATTGGCCCTTGCCGACGGCGGCGATGCCCGCATCGTAATCGTCGTACCACGACGCAAGGGCAGCCGTGGCAAGCAACAAACCAATCAATCCGATGGTGAAGGTGCGCGCAAATTTCATGGCTTCGCGACTTCCTTTTCCAGTTCGTCGAAGTTCACATCCCCCGTTTTGATCACCTTGCGGTTCCGCTTTCCCGCTTCGATATCGACCGGGACGGTCTGCTTCGTTCCGTTCGGGCCGGCCACGGTGACCATGTAACGGCCCGGCTCGAGATCGATGCGCGTTGGCATGTCCTTCTTCTCGTCGGTGAGGTCGACCGCTTTGCCCTTGTCGTCGACGATCGCTTCCAGTTCGCCCCACGGTGACGCAGAGAGCAGGAGCGCGCCTTGCCCGCCGGTGATCGGCGCCGACGTCGGCGGCGCGGTGGCGGTGACGCTGGTCGTGCTCGGAACCGCGGCCGGCGGCGCGCTGCTCTGTTTGTTTCTCATGACGAGGAAGCCCGCAACGCCGAGCACGATCACGACGGCCGCGGCGATGCCGATCATCATTCCGGTGTTGCTCTTTTTCGGCGCGAACGATCCCGGCGCGATCTGCCGCTCGATCATTGTGGCCTCGGCGCCCTGACCGCCTGCCCACTTCTGCTCCGCCGCGGTCGGCGCCGCCTGCCCCGTGAAGCGCTCCATCACCGTCGCTTCATCGCTGCCGGCGCGCGTGCCGGGTGCGCCGGGCATTGTGTTTGTCGGCCCGAGGTTGCGCTCCATCACGGTTGCTTCATCGCTACCGATCTTCGTGCCAGTTGGACCCGTGCGCGGCGCCTGCATCGATCCGGCTTGCGTCGCCTGGGTCGGCTGGCCGGTCATCGTCTGCTGCGTGGCCTGTTGGCCGCTGTACGTTCCGCCCGGCCCGGTCGTGAACTTTGGCAGCTCGGCCAGCGTCTGCGCACCGGAGAGCGTGATCATCCGTTCGCCGAGTCCGTACTTGGCGTCGGGGGGAACGGTGTTGCGGATCGCTTCGAGTGCATGCTCGAAATCCGCTGCCGTGGCGTAGCGATTGTCACGGTTCTTCTCGAGCGAGCGCATGATCACCGCTTCGACCTGCGCGGGCACCTTCACTGCCGGATTGATCTCGTGAATCGGCAGCGGTTTCTCGGTGACGTGTTTGAGGATATAGCCGTGCGGGTTGGTGGCCTGGAACGGCGCGCGGCCGGCCAGCATCTCGTACATGACGATGCCGAACGAGTAGAGGTCGGAGCGGGGATCGAGATGCTCGCCTTCTTTGAGGAAGCCCGCTTGTTCGGGCGAGGCGTATTTCAGTTTGCCGAGGAACATGCCGGTCTGCGTGAGGCCCTGTCCGCCTTCGCCTTCCGCAAGCTGCTTGGCGATGCCGAAGTCGATGACCTTTACGAGCAGTTTCCCGTGGTGGTCCTGCGAAAGCATGATGTTCTCGGGCGAGATATCGCGATGGATAAGGCCCATGGAGTGGAGGTGATCGAGTCCGCTGAGGGCCTGGATCGAGATCTCGATGGCAAGCCTTGAAGGCATCGCCCCGTTCTGCCCGATCCACTTCTGGATATTCGTACCGTCGATGAACTCCCACACCATGTAGTAGGAACCGTCGTCGAGCTGGGCGAAGTCGTAGAGCATCGCCAGGTTCTTGTGCTTGATCATCGTCGACGTGCGGGCCTCCTGAAGGAAGCGCTGCATGCCCTGATCGTCGGCGGCGACGTTCGGCCGCATGATCTTGATGACGCGAAGCTCGTTGAGGTGGATGTGCCGGACTTTGAAGATCTCGCCCATGCCGCCGACGCCGAGCCGGTCGAGGATCTGGTACTTGCCGTCGAGCAGCTTCGACGAATACGTCCTCTGGAACATCGTCACGCGCTCACCGCACGCGGGACACTGATCCAGTTCCATATCGATCGGCTTTTTGCAGCGAAGGCAGTTGATTTGGCTCATGGGTTGCTCCGGGTGTTAAGCAGCGATCAGAGACAAGAGACAAGATCAGGGGCGCTGATTTGGTTCGGATCTTCAGTCGCTTGTCTCTGATCGCTTGTCTCTGATCTCTGATCTCTGGTTTTCCTGATCTCTGCTCTACTGGCTCCTCAACACATAACTGCACGCCGGGTCGGCGCCGAATCGCACGACGTCTCCAGGCTTCAGCGCGATTTTCTCGACGCGCGTGTTATTGACATACGTTCCATTGGCGGACTTCAGATCTTCGAGCATGCACGCCCCGCCGTTCATCGTGATGCGGGCATGCCGGCGAGAGACTGCGGGATGGGTGAGCACTACGGAGCAGGTGCGGTCGCGGCCGACCATGATGCTGTCGCCTTGCAACGAGTGCTTCTCGTTCGCCTCGGGCTTCACATGCACGAGCTGCCACTGTTGCGGAGCAGCTGCCTTTCCGGCGGGCATTTGTGCCGCGGGCATCGGGCGGACGGTCGGCGTGTATCCGGGGCGGAGGTTGTACTCCTCCAACGCTTCGAAAAACGCACGCGCCGATTCGTAGCGCTGCTCCATGCGCGGATGCATGGCCCGCAACACGATCGCTTCGAGCTCGGCGTCGATCTCCGGCCGGAGAGCGCGCGGCGGCTGCTTCTCGCCGCGATAGATGGCGTCGATCAGCTTCGGCAGCGAGCGGCTGTTGAACGGCAGGGAGCCGGTCAGCATCTCGTACAGAACGACGCCGGTCGAGTAGACGTCGCTCTTGGCGCCCGCGTCTTTCGGCTCGCGGATCTGTTCGGGCGACATGTAGTGCGGCGTGCCGAGGAGGAAGCCGGACTTCGTCAGGACGGTCTGCGTACTGCCTGTGCCCCCCTCCTTGATCTTGGCAATCCCGAAGTCAGTCACCTTCACGACGCCCGCGTTTTCGCGGATCAGGTTGGCCGGTTTGATGTCGCGATGGACGATGCCTTTGCCGTGCGCGTAGACGAGCGCTTCGAGCAGACACTGCGCCGTCCCGATGGCATCGGCGATCGGCAACGCACCGCGCTCGGTCAGCAGCACGTCGACCGGAGTTCCCTCGACGAGCTCCATCACGAGGACGGCGCTGTCGGATTTGTTGATGAACTCGTAGAAACGGGTGATGTACCGATGCCGCAGCTTCTCCAGGATATGGGCTTCTTTGACGAAGCGCTTCCGGGCCGTCACTTCGCCCGCCAGCTCTTCATTGATCACCTTCAGTACGACTTCATATCCCTCAGGCAGAATCTCGCTGCGGGCGACCGTCCGGCCGACATAGACGTGGCTCATCCCACCTTCTCCGAGCTCGCGCTCGATCCGGTAGTTGCCGACGACGTTGCCGATCATTTCAGGACGCCCTCTTCATCCCAGTAGAACCCTTCTTCGCAGAGAGGCACGAAAAGGAATTTGTGCGAGCCGACGCGCACGATGTCTTTCGCCACAAGGTCGCGGCGAGGCTCGATCTCGGCCTCATTGACGTACGTACCGTTGGTGGAGTTGTGGTCCATGAGAATGAACCGCCGCTCCTCGGGACGAAAGACGAGATCGGCGTGATGCGACGAGGCCTGATCGTCGTTGACGACGACGTCCGAGCGCCGGTCGCGGCCGAGGACGTTGCGTCCGATGCGGACGGGAAACGATTCGCCGCGCGCCGCTCCGTTCAGTCCGATCAGCCAGGCGACGACGTAGCGTTTCGGTTGTGCCGTCGGATCGAGCTTCTGCACGGCCACGGTGCGATCCGCCGGCTCGGCCTCGAACGCGACACCGGCGTCCACGCGGGCCATCGTCTTCGGCGCGGGCACGGCGGTCGGCCGGCGCGGAGGCTCGACGGGAATGGGAGCCGGACGCTGTCCTTCCTGCGCGCCGAACCGCGTTGGCCGCACGACCGGGACGTCCGGCTCGGCATCATCCACCGGGCAATACGGACAGAGATCCCAGCTCTCGTCGATGAAATGCCCGTTCTCACACCGCTTATCAGCCACGATCAGAGCCTCACGCGTGGAAAGCGATCGCAACCGCGTTGCGTCCGCCGAAATAGATGATGTCGCCGTCTTTCAGGAACCGCTTGTCGATCTTATGGTCGTTCACGTACGTGCCATTTGACGAGTTCCGGTCGATCAACAGCACTTTGCCATCGATCGAGACCACTTCCGCATGCAGCCGGGAGACTTTCGGATTCTCCAATACGATCTCACACATCGCCGATTCCCGTCCGATGCGAATGCCCGAACCGCCGAGCCCGAGACGCTCGCCGGCGCGGGGGCCGTTGAGAATCGTGAGCTTGCCCAGCATCTGCGGCGCGCCGGGCGGCGCGCTGGAGGGCGAGACCACACGCTCCGTGGTGACTTTGAGCATGTCCGCGGGGATGCGCGGACGGCGGATGCGGGGAAGAGTCAGGCCGAGGGCGAGGGCGGCGAGCGCGCCACCGGCGCCGGCCGTGGCGACGGGATGCTTGCGCCAGAGCGGCATCGACTGCAGCGCGCGCTCGGTGTCGCGCCGGAAGTGGATCAGATCGGGCGAGTTGGGGAACAGGCTGTTCGCGCTGGCCAGCTCGGTCGATGCCACGGTCCACTTGCCGTCCTGCGCGGCGTCGAGCGACGCGCGGTAATGCCTGTCGAACTCCCCCTGCTGGTTGATCGGCACCTTCGCCTCGGCAAGGAAACTCCGGGCGACGTTGATCGGAACGAGAAACTTGATTGCCTCCGCGTCGCTGCGACCCCAGGTCGAAATGCCGACGACTTCGCCGTTTCGGTTGACGGCCGGCCCGCCCGAGTTGCCCTGATAGATGGCCACGTTCGACTGAAACACCGGCGTGTTGGCGACGTTTCGTTTGATGGCGGTGATGATGCCGGGACTGAGCGTCGTCTCCAGGTCGCTGTCGCGCGAAAGCCAGCCGCCGATGACATCGTCGGTACTGCTGGCCACAGCGGGATAGCCGAACGCCCAGATCGACTCGCTGACACGCGTGGAGTCGGAGTCGCCAAGCGTCGCCACGGGCAAGTTCTTCCGTTTCACGCGCAGGAGGGCGAGATCGGTCCCATGCTGCGCCAGCGCCGGCGAGAAGCGCTCGATCGTAAACGGCAGTATCTCGCCGTTCGACAGATCGACTTCGTTGGTCACTTCACGCGCCACGAGATGGCCGTTGGCTGTGAGCGCGTCGATGTAGCGGTCGAGCGCACCGGTTCGATGAAGCTTGCGAAGCTCGTCGACCGGAAAGTGTTTGATCAGTGCCGCGATCGCTCCGTTGTGAAGGAGATCGCGGTCCAGCGTGGCGGCGTCGCGGGTCGGTGCGACGACATGCCCGCTCGTGAGAATGAGGCCATCGGGATTGATGATGAAGCCGCTGCCGCTGCCGCCTGCTCCTGTTGGCACATCCATTTCGTTCTGGCCGAGGTTCTGGGCAGTGACGCCGAAGCCGTCCTGCTTCAGGGCCGCTTCAATCGTCTTGATCGTCGACGGCGCGTAGCGGAATTGCGCGGTTGCAAATGCGCTGATGCGCACGACGGCGGGCTTCACCTCGTAGACCATCTTTCCGACATCATCGAGGTGCGCCACATCACCGCGGCAACCGAGCGCTGTGAGAAACAGAAGGACGAAGAGGAGGCGGGACAGGGGTGCCATCGGGAGGTTACCGGCGTGAGGGAGCGGTGGGTTTGGAGGCGGCTCCTTGATGTTGGTTCCAGTAGACCCACGCGCCGGCGGCACCGAGCGCGAGAACGATGACGAGGATCCAGCCGAGCAGCGATCCCCGAGGGGCCGGCGCGGCATCGGCGCGGATCGGCGTTTCGATCGTCTTGGCCGTTGCCGCATCCGAGTCGACCGGCGTCTCGAGCGTATCGTCGGAAGTGGGGGCCTTGGCGTGTTCGAGCGGCACATTGCCCGGCGCAGTCGGAGGCTCTGCGGAGACCGGGGAATCCGCCGTCGCTGGCGCGGCCTCTTCGGCCTTCGCAGCAAGCGGTTCGGTCAGCGGCACGATGGGCGCGGTGTCGCGCTGCGTCTCATCGTACGGGTGATCGGCCAGCGTCTCATCCGCATCGACCAGCGTCGCATCGCCAGGGTCGTCGGCCGGAACGATCTTCGCCACGATCACGGTGACGTTGTCCGGTGCTCCCCGTGACAGCGCCCGCTTCACGTATTCGGTGGCCGCCTGATCGATCGGCAGAGCAGCGATCTCCTTCAACTCCGGCTCCTTGACGAGGCCGTGCAGGCCGTCGCTGCAGAGAATGAAGACGTCGTCCTTCTGCACGTCGAAGGGTCCGCTGACATCGATCTCGACGTCTTCACTCACTCCCATCGAGCGTTGCAGGACGTTGCGGCGCGGATGCGTCTCAGCCTCTTTTGCGGTGAGCAGCCCCTCCCGCACCATCGACGCGACAAGCGAGTGATCCTCAGTGATCTGGCGGATGTCATCGCCGCGGACGACGTAGATGCGGGAGTCGCCGACGTGCGCGAACCAGGCTTGGTTGTTCTTGACAACGAGCGCCGAGGTCGTCGTCCCCATCCCGCGCAAATCGGGATTGGCCTGCGCCTCCGAGAAGATCCGCGCGTTGGCCCGAGCCAGCGCCTCGCGCAAGGCCTGGGAGATGTCGTAGGTCTCGCTGCCGAGGTATTGCGCCTTTACAGTCTCACCGGCGAGCCGGGATGCCGTGGCGCCGCCGCGATGTCCGCCCATGCCGTCCGCAACGACGAGGAGCCTGCCGCCGGGGTGACTATGGCTCTCCTCACGGGGTGTGGTGTAGGTGCCGAAGTCCTGATTCTCCGAGCGCACCAGTCCCACATCGGTGCGCAGGACCGCCTGAACACCGAGGCGCGGCGTGGGGACGACCGGCTGTTCTGCCGAGACGAGCTCGCTCATATGCGTGGAGACAGGCGAGGATTATACAGGGTTGAGGGAGAAGGGAATGGAAGGCGGGGAACCGATCCGTGACTCACTCGATCGGGGAGAGATAGGAATCGAGGGTGGCGAGGAGCGGCGGGAGATACTGCTCGACGATTGTCCAGATTCGGGCGATATCGATGCGGTGGTAGTCGTGTACGAGTACGTTGCGCAACCCGACGGCTTCGCTCCAGGCCACGTCCGGCAATGCCCTGCATGTCTCTTCCGAGACTCGATTGGCAGCCTCGCCGACGACAGTCAAGCAGCGGATGACTGCATGTTGCATCGGGCGGTCATCGAGAAAGGCGGTACGCCCGATTTGGTTGCGATGGCGAGGGCGTCTCTCGCATGAACGCGCATGTCCTCGAGATATCCGAGGTCACGCAACGTCAAGAGCCACCGCCGATGAAAGGATCTCCCGCTTCCGGAAACGGTTGTCGCTTCGTTCGATCGCCTCGCGCTCGACGAGGTCGACATGGCGCTGAAAGAGTGTCTCAAGCTCCCGCTGCATCTCCAACCAGTTCGTCAGACTCCAGGGTGCACCGGCAGCGAATTGCACCATTACGTCAACATCGCTGTTTGGGCCGAAGTTGCTTGTTACAACGCTGCCGAAAAGCGAGAGCTCCGTCAGCTTCCAGCGACGACAGAAGTCTCGTAGCTTAGCGTTGTCGACTTCGATCGCGATGTGGGGCATAGAAGGAAAGTTTACCGGCTTTTCCCGAGCGCCGCGAGGCGTGCGGGTCGTAAGGAGTGCGGTCGTCTCGACCGCGGGCACTCGGGCGTCCTCGCCCGAGTGCTGTAAGGGCGGAGGCCAAAGAATTCTTCGACGCTCTTGATTGCCTGAAACTCCTACGCACCCGAAGAGAGTTCTCGACCGGCATCGAGGATTGTTACCTCCTCGAAAGTCCCGCCTGAGGTCAACGCCCCCTCACATTCCAGCACAACCTCCAACTCCGCGAGCCGGCGCGCGTCGAGGTACTCACCGGCCATCGCTTCGAATAGCAGCTCGACCCCGGCGCGATGGCGGCGCGTGAGGGCGGGCGGCGGGCATAGGCCGCTGGCGCGGAGGGCTCGCGTTAGCGCGAGTGCGGGCGCATCCTTCGTGAGATGTTGGGGGAGAGCGAGCAAGCCTGGTGAGAGCACCTCGCTGACATCGTTTCGCGAATCGAGGACGCGTCGCCGTATCCGGTTCTTCGATGCAACTGTTTCGACGACGCGGCTGCGCGTTTCGGGCAGAAAGTAGATGGCGCGCACGGAATCGCGCATCTGCCCGATGCGGTGGGCGCGGCCGTTCCGCTGATCGAGTTTCACCGGGTTCCAGGGGATGTCGTAATGAACGACGACGCCTGCCCGCTGCAAGTTCAGCCCTTCGGACGCGAGATCGGTCGCGACCAGCTGGTGGAGCGATCCGCGGCGAAAGGCATCGATCGCGCCACGTCCGTCGCGCGCGGTTGCTATCCCGCAACGAAGGCGCTTCGCCAGCGCGCGTGCTGTCGCCGCGGAGCCGGTGAATATCAGCGTTGGATCATCGGACAATGCCGCTTCGAGCAGCGACGCTTTCGCGTCTCCGGCTTGCTCGACAACTGTCCGGATCTCATCGAGCACGCGCAGTTCGTCTCGAATTGCCTCGAGGTCGATCCCCGAAGCAGGCGCGAGCAAATCCCAGAAGAGAATCTGCTGGAACGCATCCGCATCTTCGTCGGCCGCGAACGCTTGCCGGTAATCGCGGCGCGAAAGAGGTCGGCCGCTTTCGATGACCCGCTCGTAGAAGCGGCGCTGGCGGCGAACGGATTCGAGCAGCGCCGCGGGACTCGACTCGAGCCGCCTCCCGAGAAACTGCCGCAGCAATGGCGCGCTGGCGCTCAGCGGAAACTGCAACGCGTCGATCGGCGCATCGACAAGGGGATGACGGATGACGCGGCGGTCGAGCGCGCCGAAGCGCAGCTCCGGCGGCAGGACGTCGCGCTCGCGCCGGATGACGAGCTCGTGGACGATCACGTCGAGCGCCGACGCGTCGCGGCTGGCGAATGCGTCATCGATCGAAGCGACGCCGCGAAGGCGCAGCGCGTCGTCGGCGGCGATGAGCGAGACGAGCGCGAGAAGGTCGTCGACGGAGTTGCAGATCGGCGTTGCCGTGACAAGCAGCAGCCGCGCGCAAACGGAGCGGCGCGCGAGTGCGCACCAGCGCTGCGTGCGTCGATTGCGGAATGCGTGGGCCTCGTCGACGACAATGAGCCGGTCGCCCTGACCGACGATCGGATCTCCCGCGAGGGCGTCGTGCGTGATGATCCGCGCCTCGACTGCGAAGTCGCGCAACGTCTCGCGCCATTGCCCGGTCAGCGACGCCGGCACGATCATCTCGACGCCCGAACCGCCGCACTGGAGATGTGCGGCCACCGTCGCTGCCACAAACGACTTGCCGAGGCCGGCTTCGTCCGCGAGAATCGCCCCGCCGTAGCGGCCGATCAGCGACAGCGCGCGCGTGACGGCCGCGCACTGATGCGGCGCCAGGTCAGGCATCGCCAGCCAGACCAAGCCGCTTGCGAAGGAACGACGCCAGCCGCTCGTGCTCTTCGTTGGAAACACCGTAGAGCACAGCCACGGTTCGATCGATGTCCTGCATCGCGGCCGGACTCTCCGCTGCGCGCCGGGCCGCGCGGAGCAACCGGTTCCAGGAGGAGCTTGCGTTGAAGAAGGCCGGAAGCGGCAGGCGCGCGACCGTGCGTCCGAAGTACCGAAAGTACGAGTCTTTGGCGTGCTCGGCGATGGCGATGGCCAGAACATTGACGATCGTCGAGTTCAACATCGCTGCGATGACATGCGCCTCGTCGATCGTCACCGCATCGATCGCATACAACGTCTGGTTCGGAACGAGGGGGATATTGCGCTCGCCGAGACGCACGGAATCCTCGAGCACAGCCGCGCAAAGACCGCGCGAAAGATCTTTCCAGACCACCTTGATGCCGACGTGCTCGGGACGCACGTACGACAATTTGAGCGAATCGACTTCGACGCCGCGCGCTTCGGCAAAACGCTCGACCCAGCGCGGCGGATTCGGCCACCCTCCCGCTGGTGGCCACAGCATCCACGTCGGTTCGCCGATCGTCCAGCGCCGCACATCGCGGCCACGCACGCAGCGGCAGACAGAGCTGAGCGGAACCTGGAGGCCGTCGATGGTCTCGATCGTGTTCGCGCGGACGCGCCCGACATCGAGAAAAAACGAGCCGTTGTCGCCGGTCTTTACTCCCATCACCGGCGTGCGGCCGAGTGTTTCGGCGAGCGACGCGTGCGACGCATGAATGCGCGCGACGATCGCATGCACATCGGGCGGCAGAAGCGACCACTCGGAGCCTTGCAGTGTCAGTGCTTCGCGGGAAACATCGAAGGATTCGCCGGCCGCGGTGACGGAAATGGAGGGCGACGGAGTCGCGCCATTGCGCCGCGTCAGCGTCATGCCCAGCGGGAACGTGTCGGCATCGAAGTGGCGCTTGGCATCGGAGGACCAATCGTCGAGCGCGACGACGTTCGCCTCTGACGCGCGCCGCAACGGAGCCGCATAGCCTGCATTGAGCAACTTGGCGGGCACGAGGAGCGAGACGACGCCTCCCTGCACGGCCAGCGAGAGGGCTCGCTCGACGAACGCGATCGAAAGATCGGGCTGATGAAATGCCGCCGCGCCGCGCGAGCCGTCGCCGTGAAAGAGAGGAAATCGCTCCGCGTACATTCGCTTCAGGCCCGGCTCGATGCGGCTGTTGCGAACCCAGGGGGGATTGCCGACGACGACGTCGAATCCGCCGCGCGCCATCACATGCGCGAAGTGGACGTCGAACGAGAAGAATCCGATCTCGCCGTCCTCGATCCGATCGAGCAGACGGCGGTTTGCACCGATTCGCTCGTACAGCTCACGGCACCGCTCGATGTTCAGCGCGCGAAGGCGGCCGAAGAGATCGCGCTGCGGCGCGCAGAGCTGCTCCTGTTCGCGCTCGTCAAGGTCGATCGCTTTCGCCACGAGCTCTGCAGCGAGGTGCCCGTCGTTCGCGCGGATCAGTCGCGCGACGGAGGCACGCTCGCGATGCGGCGCATTGCGGTAGCGGGCGATCAGGTCCGACTGCGCCCGCAACGCGTAAATCCATTCGCGATAGACGTCGCCTCGATTGTCGCCGAGAAAATCGGTTGGGCTCAGGAGCGAGTTGCCTTGCAGGATGTTGCGGTCGAGATTCGGCAACGGCTGGATGCTGTCGGCAGACGCATCCGTCTGCGCGACGATGGCCAGCCAAAGCCGCAATTCGCACAGACGCACAGCCTCCGGTTTCAGATCGACGCCGTACAGCGAGCGCTCGACGATGCGCCGGCGAAGGTCGCGAGGGACGTCCTGCTCGAGCGCGAACGTGAGCCGCTCGACAACGCGAAGCGCTCCCAGGAGGAATGCGCCGGAGCCACAGGCCGGATCGAGGATGGCAACCTCCTGCAGACGCTGCGCGAGCGCACGGGCATTGCGCGGGCGGCGCGCGGACTCGCCGCGAAGCGTGGTCTCCAGGAAGTCCTTCGCTGCGTCGTCGCCATCGCTCAGCCACGCCACGATCGCGCGCGCCGCCAGAACGTCGACGATGGCGCGCGGCGTATAGAAGCTGCCGGTGGACAGCCGCTCGTCGTTCGCCATCAACGACTCGAATACTTTTCCGAGCATCTCCGGATCGATGTGCGTTCCGGCCGCATCCGACTCGTCGATCGAAAACGCGAAGCTCTCGAACACTTCCTCGATCACGCGCCGCAGCAGCTCATCCGGCAGATCGAGACTCGGATTTCGTTCTTCGAAGGGAGACGGCTCGAAGAGACCGCCGTTGAGATACGGGATCCTGCCGAGCCCACGTGCGTCGTCGTCACGCTCGCGAACGGCCGTGTTGAGACAGCCGAAAAACAGCGGTGTGAAAAGCGTCTCGTAAACACCTCGCCGGTTGCGGATGGCGGCGTCGATGCGGTCGATCAGAAAGCGCCGCTCCCCATTGAGCCACCCTTTCTGCTGGATGAAATAGAGAAACAAGAGACGCGAAAGGAGCAGCAACGCCTGACCATCTGCTGCCTCTTTCGCCTCATGCGGACGTGCCGCGACGATCGCCTGCGAGACCTCGCGCACCGCGCGGCGAAAGCGCTCGAAAAACTGGCGCGTCAACGACTCGCGATCGAGGGCGCGGTCGAAGATGCGCGCCGGCTCGCGGCCGGAGGCGAGCAGGTTGAGCCTGTCGAGCGCGTGTGCCGACGGGCGTGCCAGGTCGATGTCGAGACGACGATGCTCGCGCCGCGAGGAAAGATCGTGAATCTCCAGCCGCACCGGCGCGACTGCGACGACCACCGGCTTGACGAGCGCGTTGTACGACGTGAGCGAACGGAGGAACGCCCCGATCGCACCCGCCTCCGGCAGTGGATCGCCGCTGACGATGTAGAGATCGAGCTCCGGCGTGCGCGCCGCAAGATCGAGTGTGACGGCATCGCTCCATCCGATCTCGATCCCGGCCCGGCGCCACTCGTCAAGGACGATGGCGACTGGCGCGACCTCGTATCCGAGCTCGCGGAAGAGCGTGAGCACCGCATCGCGCGACGTGCATTGCTGGATGCGCGCCGCGGTGATCACGCCGCACCTCCGCGCGATACACTGCGCGGGCCGGCATGCCGATTCGTTGGGCGTATCTCAAGCGCGTACTCGCAGGTGCGATCTTCGGCCTCTACATCGCCAACCTTCTTTACTTTCTCAACCCGCAGATCGACATCACACCCGGTCGCCTGGCAACGGTCACGATCGTCTATGGCCTGATCTGCGGCTTGCTGGCCGGTACCGTCCTCTGGCTCTTCCGCGTCCTCCGCGTACGCCTCCTCGGCAAACCGGAAACGGACCGCGACTACCGGCCACACGGCTTCGGTTTCGTGGTTCTGGCGGCGTTCGTGGCCACGGCCATCTACTGGATGCACCTCGAGGTGTTCCGCATCTATCTGCCGGTCGGCGCCGTGCGGGTGCTGTCGAAAGCGACGAACGTGATCACCGCGACTTCGTTCGCGCTCCTGCTGCTCTGGTTTGCCGAGCGCAACGCCAGCCGCCGTACCTCGCGCATCCTCTTCGTCTCCGGCGTACTGCTGATCGCGATCTCGTCCGTCTTCCTCTACCAGCGCCGCGACAGTTACCGCACCGAGGCGCAGTCGGTGGTGGCGAATGTCGGGACGGTAGCGGGACAGCGTCCCGTGATCGTCGTTGCCATCCGCAATCTGCCGTACGACTGGATCCTCACGATGACCGGCGAGGGCTCGCTGCCGTTCTTCGAGCAGGCACGCGCGCACGACTACGTCACGCGGCTCGAGCCCTTCCCGACGATCAGCCCGAAGTCGCTGTGGGCCTCGGTCGCGACGGGGAAGCTTCCGTTCCGCCACGGCGTCACCGGACGCCTCGGCTATCGCACGCCGCTCAATCGTTCCGGCGAACGCTTCCTCATCATTCCGGGAGGTGTCGGCTTCAAAGTGTGGGGACTGATTCCGCCTGTCGAGCGCGTGGCCACGCCTCTTCCTTCCGGACTCTCTCTTCCCTTCTGGACCGTCTTCGAGCGGCTCGGCATTCACTCCGCGGTGATCGGCTGGCCATGGTCGCAACCGATGGGAGCGTCGCGCCTGGTCACCGATCGCTACTTTGAAAGCCCACCGCGAAAGGAGAGCGAGGTCGTTCCTCCGCAATTCGCCGCCAGCGCGGCGGCCCTCAAGGCTGTTCCGGCGGAAGCGGATACGCAGCGCTTCAATGGCACGGGCAACGCGCGCCAGCGGATCGTGAACAGTCTGGCCGACGATCTCACCTCGGTCGCCATCCTCCGCGCCTCGGCGCAAAGCTTTGCGCTCACTGTCTGCACGCTCGGCGGACTGGAGCAGGCGCAGCGCGCCATTCACATTTTCAGCAACGAGCTCCCGCCCCGCTCGACCGTGAAGGGGATGGTCCTGCGCGCGTACGCGGAACAGATCGATCGGATCCTGGCGGCGCTCGCGCGCGACTATCCGAATCACACGCTCGTGGTCGTGTCGCCCTCTGGACCCGTCCCGCCGGAACTGCCTGCGACCCCCTATGCGCTGCTCCGCGATTTCGTCGATCCGGCCGACCCCAGCGCCGACGACGGCTTCGTGCTGATCCGCGGTCCCGGCATCGTCCGCAGTGACAAGCCTCGCTCCGCGACCGCCTTCGACGTCGTGCCGACCGTTCTCTACATCGCCGGCCTCCCCGTCGCCCGCGACATGGACGGCAGCATCCTCTCTGACGCATTCTCCGAGGAGTCCTTGCGAACGAATCCCCTGTCGGTGGTGCAGACCTACGAGGCGAAGAGACTCGTAGTACGGCGCGGCGGAAACTAGCTGGAAGCTTCCAGAATCTCTCTGGTCAATTCGCCGCTCCCGTTCATCGAGCGCCTTACGTCGAGCAAATCGCGATGCACAAACATCGAGCGCCTTCTCCCCCCGCGCTTTTTGCGGGGGGAGAAGGTGCCGAAGGCGGATGAGGGGGGCAAGAGACTCCGCAAGAAAGATGTTTCTGCGCCTTGGGAAGATTGTCTGCTCAAGTGAGGAACCGACTCCGGCAGCACGCCGCACGCAGGAAGAGCCAGCAAACCTCATCGCTCCTCCCACTTCCGGTTCCCGCTGTTGTAGCGCAGCAGCCGCACCCTTCCGCTGGGGCCAAACACGCGCACCGCGTAGAGCTGGTCGATGCCGTCGCTGATGTAGATCGTCCCCGGAGTGCCGTTTCCCAACGGCGAGAACGAGCAGATCGTAGAGCGGCCGAATTGAAGGGCAGGATCGTCGGGATTGAGCGGGTCGCCGTCGGGATCGCGCAATCCTTTTGGCAGCTGCGCGATCGCGGCGATGTGGTACAGCGGCATCGTCACTGCGGGGCCGAAGTAGCGCCGGTCGACGCCGGACTTGATGTCGGCATTGGCGATTCCGTTGCCGTTGCCGTCGTCGTACAAGGTATAGGTCCAGTTGCTTCCCGTATTCACGAACTTCACTCCCGCATTCGCTCCTCGGGTGATTGCACGCGAACGGACCGCACGCAGGATGCTGCGCATTTCGTTGCCCGCCGCTGCGCACGAAGAGCGCCGCCGGAAGCTGGCGAAGGAGGGAATCGCGCAAAGGGCGATCATTCCGATAATGGCGACGACGACCAGGATCTCGATCAGGTTGAAACCGCGTTGACGTTTGGGCACACGTTCTCCTTTCGGGTGATCAGGTGGTTGGGGATCAGCGGGCAGACAGCAGCGATCGGTCGACCGCTGATCTCTGGCCGCCGGCCTCTCCGAGGTGGCCGCCCCGCTTGCGCGAGGCGGCCTTTTGGAGGGGCGGCGCGTTACCGCGTCGCGGGGGAGGGCGATGAGGACGACTTCGAAGGCTTGGCGGACTTGGTGCGCTTTCCGCCACCGAGGCGGCCGGCGTGAACCTTCGCGGCCAGCGTCGTCTTGCCGTCGACCGAAAGGTAGCCAGCCAGACGCTCGTACGACTTCTCGCCGAAACCCTTGACCTGCATCAGGTCCGAGGTCTTCTTGAAGCTGCCGTGCTCCTTGCGATAGTCGATGATGCGCTGCGCCGCTTTGACGCCGACGCGCGGCAGGAATGCGAGCTGCGCCGCGTCCGCGCTGTTGATGTTGACGACGCCTGCCGGCGCAGCCTGGGTCGGTTGTGTGTCGGCCGCCATTCCCGCAGCCGACATCGAGAGGATGAGAATTGCCGAGAGGACGATGAGGTGGGACTTCCGCATGGTCTTTTTCTCCTTATTGGTTGGTGGTTGATTGGTTGGTTGAACGTTGACGCGTTTCGTTGTTTTGGCTGTTACCCACACGAGGACCGTTGATCCTCTGCATCAGATGGAAACTCGTGGCTCCGTTTGGCACCACCTCCTTTCGCGGCTTCTTAGTGCGATCGGACGGCCAGCGTGCCTAAACGGGCAAGTCGTTGTGGAAACGCGACTTACGCGAAAACGCGAAGCGCGCAGCGTCAAGAAAGGCGCCGGAGAGCAAAGGATTTTTACGTGGAGGTTGTTTGGCGGGTGTCAGGCCAGCGTGGCAGGAAGATGGCCGCCCGCTTCGAGCACGTAGCTCGCCCACGGCCGGCCGCCGAACTGCGTTTTCGCGTCGCGGTCGTGGCCGAGCCAGGTGCGGATCGGGACCGTGAAGCCGCTCTTCTTGCGTTGGAGGATCGCTGCCGGTAGCGGTTGCCGCGGCGAGGCGGCAAGGAGATCCTTTCCGTTGAGGCGCCCGTTCGCGACGATTGCGGGAGCGACCTGCCGGAGAAGAAAGGCGTCGACGAGCGGCACGCGTACTTCGAGCGAATGTGCCATCGATGCCCAGTCGATGTCGCGAAGAAGCTGGCTGCGTAGGAACAGCGACGATTCGAGAGCCATGACGCGCGCCACAGGCGTTCCGGGATCGGGCGTGATGGTTTCGCGAATGAGGTCGAGAATACGGAGACGCTGCAACCCCTCGCATGCCATCTCTTGGCCCACGACTGACGCTACATCATCCGGCAGGAAGAGGCCGCGCTTCATCAGGTAGGCACCTTCGTACGAGGTGCAGTACTTCAATGTGTACGCCGTCTTCGGGCTGAAACGGGCCTCGGTTCTGGCCATCTTCGGCTGCATCCGGGCGAAGGCGCCAGCCAGGCGCGGCATGTACCGGAACGCGCCGAACATGCGCACGACTCTCGGGATGATGCGGAAGGTCGAGTAGCCGCCGAACAACTCGTCACCACCCGTGCCTGATAGCGCAACCTTCCAGCCCAGTTCCGCGGCGGCCTTGCAGACAAAGTAGGAGTTGAGCCCGTCGAGAGTCGGCTGATCCATCGCCTCGAGTGCCTTTGGCAGCGCATCGTGAAACGTCTTGGACGAGAGTGTCGACGTCCGGTGAATCGTTCCGTACTCCCTGGCCACCACGGCGGCCAGCGGCGCTTCGTCCTTGTGAGTTCCGTCGTATTCCGCAAAGCGGAGAGTCACCGTGTGCAGATCGCGGACGCTCTCCATTGCCAGGGCCGTGATCGTGCCGGAGTCGCGGCCGGCGGAGAGAAACGCGCCGACCGGGACGTCGGCGACGAGGTGGTAGCGAACCGACTCACGGACCGCGTCAGCGATGATCGCTGCCCGCTCCTCTTCGCTGAAACGAACGTTCTCATTCACAGCGTCGCGGAGGATTCCGGCAATCGAAAAATAGGAGCGAGGCTCCGACGGACCACTCTCCGTGACGATCATCGAACTGCCTGCCGGCAGTTCGCGGATCGCTTCGTAGATCGTGAAGGGCTCAGGAATGTTGCCGCGCAGCAGGAATCCGACGATGCCGGCCGGATCGCGCGCCGTCGATATGTTCCCGCCTGCCACGAGCGCCTTGACCTGCGACGCGAAACGGAACGTCGCTCCGTCGTTCGCGTAGTAGAACGGCTTGATCCCGTACGGATCGCGGGCAACGAACAGCGTCCGTCTTCGCGCGTCCCAGATCGCGAAGGCAAACATGCCACGCATGCGAGGGAGCATGGCGTCGCCCCACGTTGCGTACATGCGCAGAACCACTTCCGTGTCTGACGTCGTATCGAACGTCTCGCCCTCGGCCTCGAGCTCTGCGCGCAACTCCGCGTAGTTGTAGATTTCTCCGTTGAACGTCAGCACAATCCGGCCGTCGCGGCTGACCATCGGCTGATTGGCGCGGTTGCTGACGTCGATGATGGAGAGGCGCCGGTGACCGAACCCGATACGTCCGTCGCTCGACATCCACGAACCGGCTGCGTCCGGACCGCGCGCTCGCATCGCCTCCCGTGTTCGCGTCAGCTCATCGAGGTCCACCAACGGTGCGCCGGCGCGAAAGGAGACGATCCCGTTGATTCCACACATGAAGGGGCGGCAGTCTCACACATCTGTCTTAAATCCCTCATGAAGCGGGAAGCAGAGATCAGAGGACCAGAGACAAGAGATCAGGGGAATAGAGACAGAGATCAGAGGACGAGAGACAAGAGATCAGGGAATCACTCTGGTCTGCATCTTCCTGGTCTCTGATCTCTGATCTCTGATTCTCTGGTCTCTGATTCTCTGCTCTCTGATTCTCTGGTCTCTAGTCTCTGCTCCTCTGATCTCTCCTCCCCGGGCTTATACTCCGACTCGCCGCCCATGAAGGAAAAGCGTGACATCTACCGCTTCCTGCACGTCACGCCGCGGCGCATCTACGAGCAGCTTGATCAATACGTCGTCGGCCAGAAGCACGCCAAAGAAGTGCTGGCCATCGCCGCGTACAACCATCTCAAGCGCATCGAGTACCTGAAGTTCGGCGGCGATGTCTCCATCCGCAAGTCGAATATCCTGATGATCGGCCCCTCGGGATCGGGGAAGACCTACCTGGCCCGTACGCTCGCGAAGATCCTCGACGTTCCCTTCGCCTACAACGATGCCACGGCATTCACCGAGGCGGGGTATTACGGGGAGGACGTCGAGGTCGCGATCGGAAGGTTGCTTTTTGCCACGAATCAGAACGTTGACGCCGCAGAGAACGGCATCGTCTTCATCGACGAGATCGACAAGATCGCACGGCGTTCCGGCGGCACGCGCACCGGCTCCGGATCGCGCGACATCGGCGGCGAAGGCGTGCAGCAGTCGCTGCTCAAGATCCTCGAGGGCGAAAAGCTCTTCGTTCCGCTGAATGTGACGTCACACTGGAACAAGTACGACTACGTCGAGATCGACATCGCCAACATTCTTTTCATCTGCGCCGGCGCGTTCAGCGACATCGACGACAACAGCGACGCCAAGCCGATCGGCTTCTTTGGTGATGGCGACATACGCGCGAAAGACATCTCCACCGAGGAGTTGGTGAAGTACGGGTTTCTCCCCGAGCTCCTTGGACGCCTTCCCGTTCACGTCGAGCTCGATTCCCTGAGCGCCGACGATCTCGTCACCATCCTCACCGAGCCGCGCGAGGCGATGATCCCGGAGTATCAGCGCCTCTGCGCGCTCGACCAGATCCAGCTCGAGTTCTCGGCCGGCGCGCTCTACGCGATCGCCGAGGCAGCGCTGAAACAGAAGCTGGGCGCGAGGGCGTTGCGCGCCATCCTCGAGAAGGTGCTCCATCCGGTGCTCTTCACCGGCCCCGAGCGCGCCGGCGACCGCGTTGTCATCGAGCCGGAAGATGTGCGAAGAGTGATCGCGTAAACTCTTCCCGTGCAGACCATCGGCATCTCCGCGAAGACCACCTCGGAGGACGCGCTCGCTTTCGCCGCGCGCGTCACCGCCGACCTTCGCGGCCGCGGCTACGACGTCTGCTTCGACTACGGCACCGCCGACAAGCTCGGCGACCGCGGCAAGTGCGTCGCCAAAAGCGACCTCGGCAAACACTCCGAGCTGCTGATCACGTTCGGCGGCGACGGCACACTCCTCTCCGTGGCCCGGCACGCTCCGAAGGATGTCCCCATCCTCGGCGTGAACATGGGCACGCTCGGGTTTCTCACCGAGGTTCGCGTGGAGGACTTTCCGGAGGTCATCGAGCGCGTGCTCGCGGATGATTTCGAAAGCGAGAAGCGCGTCACCTTCGATGTGGAGGTTCGCGGACCGGGCCGCGATCACCGCAAATATCGCGTGCTCAACGACGCTACGATTAACAAAAGCGCGCTGGCTCGCATCATCGAGATGCGCGTCACCGTCGGCGGCCAGTTCGTTTCCTCGTTCCGCGCCGACGGCCTGATCATCGCTACGCCAACCGGCTCCACAGCCTACAACCTCTCCGCCGGCGGCCCGATCATCTATGCCACGATGGGCGCCGTAGTCCTGACCCCGATCTGCCCCCACATGCTCTCCAACCGCCCCATCGTCCTCCCCGACGACCTCGAGATCGAGATCGGCATCGCCACCCCCAACCAGGAGATCTTCCTAACCCTCGACGGCCAGGAAGGCCTCCCCATCGCACAAAACGACAAGGTCTGCATCAACAAGTCCCCCAACCCGGTGACCCTCGTCCGCACATCAAAGACGAGCTACTTCGATGTGCTGAGGACGAAGTTGAAATGGGGGGAGGGGTAGGAGGGGCCGGGATCCAACCACCGAGGCGGGACGCCTCGATGGCCGCGGGCGAGACGCCCACACTCCAAAACTGCGTCACAAGGAGTGCGGTCGTCTCGACCGCGGGCACTCGGGCGTCCTCGCCCGAGTGCTGTCAGGGCGGAGGTCGAAATTCGTCGACGTTTTTCTACAAAGACTGACCCGCGGCTAGCTAGCCCCTCACCCCATCTTCTTCAGCAACCCAATCTGCCCCGCGTGATACAGGTTGTGCTGGATCACGCCGTGGAGCATCACGTAGATCGTGTACTTGCGGCCGGCGACTTTCTTGTCGAGATCGTCCGGGGTCAGGCGGGCGATCACGTCGGACAGATGGCTCTGAGCATTTTCCATCTCCGAGATCGCGGCGGGCCAGGTCAGTTGGGAGACGTCGCGCCAGTCTTCCTCGGGTGTCAGTTCGCGGGTCTCGCCGCCGAGGCGGGAGGCGACGGCATTCATCCAGGTGGTCATGTGGGCGGTCAGCTCGAGGATCGAGTGCGCGTCGGGTAAGGGATGAGCGCGGGCGCGTTCTTCACTAATCCCGTCGAGGAGCGGCTGGATGTCGACGCCGGTCCACGAGGGGCCACCCCAGGAACGGTTCAACTGGTCGAGAATGCGTTCGATCTCTCGCATGGCCCGCGATTCTGCTACATTCGCGCCGCAAACCAAACAAAGGATTCCGATGAGTTACGTCGTTCGTGAGTGGCTGAATCTCGCAGTCCGCTGGACCCATGTCTTCGCTGCGATCATGTGGGTCGGGCAGACCTACTTCTTCACCTGGCTCGATCACGCCTTCCACGGCGAGAAGCAGGTGTGGATGGTCCACAGCGGCGGCTTCTACATCGTCGACAAGCAGAAGCGTCCGGAGCTGCTCAATCAGACGCTGCACTGGTTCAAGTGGGAAGCGTTCTTCACGCTGGTGTCGGGCTTCGTGCTGCTCGTGCTCGTCTACTACGACGGCGCGATCATGGTCGATGAGAGCATCCTGAAGATGACTGCTTGGCAGGCCGCCGGCCTCTCCCTCGGTCTCATCGCGCTCGGCTGGTTCATTTACGATTTTCTGTGGATCTCGCCTCTGCGCAACCACGAAGTGGCCGGCGCGATCGTCTCGTACGCGTTGCTCGTCGGCGCAATCTTCGGCGTCACGCATCTCTTTGCTTCGCGCGCGGCGTACATGCAGATGGGCGCGATGATGGGCTCGTTCATGGCGCTGAACGTCTGGGTGCGCATCCTCCCCGCGCAACGGCAGCTCATCAAGGCTGTCAAAGAGGGAACGGAGCCGGACATGCGTCTGGCCGATCTGGCCAAGCAGCGCTCCAAACAAAACACGTTCATCGTTCTGCCGGTCGTCTTCATCATGATCAGCAATCATTTTCCCGTCGCCACGTACGGCAACCAATACAACTGGCTCGTGCTCGCGGTGCTCGTCCTGGTCGGATGGGGCGTGGCGAAAATCATCCGCACGAGGTAAAGACAATCGAATGAAACGAACTTTTTCCGACGAAGAGCTGCGGGCGGCCGCGGCGAAGCTCGATCCCGTTCTCACGAAGTTCATGGCCCGCTTTCCCGGCGAATCCGGAGCGCGTCAGCCGGTGCACACCGTCTATGGCGGCGCGCATCTGTTCAAGAGCGATACGACCCAGAAACTTGGCGTGCTGGCGCTTCGCGCGCTCGACGAGTACGGTCCCGACGCGGCAACCCTCGGCGACGCCATCGGTCTCGATTCCAGGTTTCGTGATGTCGTCTACGCGCGTGTGACCGAGAAACTCCGCCGCGAGCCGGTCGAGGACTTTCGCATCGACTTCGAAGACGGCTACGGCAACCGCGCTGACGCCGAGGAAGATGGGCACGCCGAGGCGGCGGCGAGGGAAGTCGCGGCAGGAATGAAGAACGGCACGCTGCCGCCGTTCATCGGCATCCGCATCAAACAGTTCTCGCAGGAGCTGATGCCGCGCTCCATGCGCACGATGGACATCTTCATCACAACGCTGCTCGACGCGGCCGGTTCGCTGCCGCCAAACTTCGTTGTGACGTTGCCGAAGATCCAGTTGCCGCAACAGGTAACGGCGCTTGCCGATCTGTTCGACGCGATAGAGCCGAAGCTCGGACTGTCCAAGCACGGACTTCGCTTCGAGTTCATGATCGAGACCACGCAGGCCATCCTCAGCGAGAACGGTGTGTCCAACCTGCCGCTCTTTCTCGATGCTGCGCGCGGGCGCGCCGTGGCCGCGCACTTCGGAACGTACGACTACACCGCGAGCTGCAACATCACCGCGGAGCATCAGCGCATGGACCATCCCGCCTGCGATTTCGCGCGGCACATGATGCAGGTGGCCTACGCCGGCACCGGCCTCTGGCTCTCCGACGGCGCCACGAACATCATGCCGATCGCCCCGCATCGCGGAACGCTGACGCCGCAGCAGGTCGAAGAGAACCGCAACGTCGTTCACCGCGCCTGGCGCCTGCACGCCGATCACATCCGCCACTCACTCATCAACGCTTACTACCAGGGATGGGACCTCAATCCCGCCCAGCTTCCGACGCGCTACGCCGCCGTCTACTCGTTCTTCCTGGAAGGATTGAAAGCGGCCACGGACCGGCTCCACAACTTCATCGAGAAGGCGGGACAGGCCACGCTCGTCGGCGATGTCTTCGACGACGCCGCCACAGGGCAGGGCCTGCTCAACTACTTCCTTCGCGCCCTGAACTGCGGCGCGATCACGGAGGAGGAGGCGCTGGCCACCGGCCTCACACTCGATGAGCTGCGCAGCAGGTCGTTTGTGAAGATCATGAAGGGGCGAAGAGAAGCTGGGTAGAAAGACCCTGCCAGAGCGTCAGCCTTTGTTTTCGGGCCGTCGCAGGAATGCATCGAAGGCAAGATCGGCCACATCGATGTCGAGATTCTCCACATCGATGTCCAGATTTCTGACTGCGATGTCCAGATGTCTAACAGCGATGTCCAGATTTTCCACATCGCAGTCTCGATTTTCCACTGCGATGTCCAGATTTCTAACTGCGATGTCCAGATTTTCCACTTCGCAGTGGCGATTTTCCACTGCGATGTCGAAATTTTCGACATCGCAGTCTCGATCGACCACTGCGATGTCTAGATTTTCCACATCGATGTCTCGATTGACCACATCGAAGTGGAGATTTTTCACATCGCAGTCTCGATTGACGATATCGCAGTCGAGACTCTTCACGTCGATGTCTCGATCGACGACAACGCAGTCGAGATTCTTCGCAACGCAGTCTCGATTGACGACATCGATGTCCAGATTCCACACATCGCAGTCTCGATCGACGATATCGCAGTCGAGATTCTTCACAAAAACCCCAACCCGATGGGTCTCGCAGCCTCGTTCTGTCTTCTTCGTGAGCCGGGTCACCACATTTCCAACATTCCAAACCTAACCTGTGAGGACTGCACGCGGTTGTCCCCGCCGAGCACCCTGGCCGAAGCATCTTCCGCATCGAAGGAGCTCTACTTGAGTCGTTTGAGGAATCGTTTTGTTAACCGTCTGCTCATCGCCGCCGCAGTTGCGTTCTTCACATCGACCGTTGCCATAGCCGGGGTGGTTGGAAGCGGCACGCCGGCGTCCTGCACCGAAGCAGTCCTGTCGACGCAAGTCCAGGCCGGCGGTACCGTGACGTTCAACTGCGGTGCCGGGCCGCAGACCATCCCCTTCACGTTCACGATGGCAATCGGACCGTCGAACCCGGCTGTCACGATCGACGGCAGCGACGCGATCACACTGGACGGGACGGGCCTTACGTTGGGAATGGTGAGCGTCTTCGGAAACGCCACGTCTTTGCCGGATGTGACCTTCAGGCACATCACCTTCGCCAACGGCAACATCACAACGGGGCTGATCGCGGGCGGAGCGATTCAGAACTATGGAAAACTGACGCTCGACACTGTCGTGGTAAGGAACAGCCATGCGGACGGGAACGGCGCCATCTTCCAGGAGCCATGCACCGGTTGCCTCGACCCGTTACTCACCGTCACGCGCAGCCTGTTTCAGAACAACAGCACCGGTGGTGGCGGCTCCGCGATCACTGTGGAGGGTGGAACCGCCACCGTGTCCGACTCAACGTTCACCGGCAATTCGGGACCGAGCGGCGGAGCGATCTACATCTACAGCAACTCGACGTTCAAGGTCAGCATGTCGATCGACCGCTGCACGTTCAACGGCAACGCCGCGGTTCCCTTCAGCGGTGGGGCGATCGCCGTCGTAGTGCTCAACTCGGGCAGCAGCGTCTCGATCACGAATGACACCTTCACGGGCAATTCCGCCACCGGCGCCACCGGACAAGGTTCCGCCATCTACCTCGGCGCGTCGCCGGTGACGATTACCAACTGCACGATCGCCGGCAATAGCGCCGCCTCCGGAGGCGGCGCCGTCTATTTCGGCGACCGGACCGCCGTCGTCAACAACACCATCATCGCCAGCAACGGCGGCGGCAACTGTTCACTTGCTTCGGGGGGCACGTTCACCGGTGGACACAACATCCAGTACGGCGACTCGACCTGCTTCTTCATGACCGTGGCCAATCCGCTGCTTGGTTCGCTGGGGGACAACGGCGGCGCGGCGCGAACAATGGCCCTTGGCACCGGCAGCCCCGCCATCGACGCCGCCGATCCGGCCAAAGCTCCTGCGACGGACGCGCGCGGTGTGGCACGAACAGACGGCAACGGAGATGGAATCGTCGTCGCCGATATCGGAGCGTTCGAGGCGCCCACCTCGACTACGAACACGAATCCGCTGGGGCGCCATCACGCCGTTCGCCATTAGAGGGATGGCTTTCACAGTTGTCAGCGCCGCATTCCAATCGAGCGATTTGCCGAACAGGAGCACTTCGCGCCGGGCCATAACCTCATGCCAGTCGATTGCGCGACACCCCTCATCCGCCTTCGGCACCTTCTCCCCTCGAAAAGCACGAGGGGAGAAGGCGCTCGATTGAAGAGCATGGGATAACTACACGACGGCATGACTCCATGAACGTGCGAGCCTGCGAACGCGCGATTAACGTTACCGCCCAACTTCACGACCGAATCTCCCCACGAGCGCCTTCTCCCCCACGTTTTTTGTGGGGGAGAAGGTGGCGAAGCCGGATGAGGGGGCGTTTGCCTTTCGCGATAACGTTGCCGAACAGGAGCACTTCACGCCAGCCAGAAACCTCGTCCACCCGCTGAGACGTGTGAGAAATCCGGCGGCTAACTCCCTCGATACGTTGAATATCCGTACGGGCTCAGCAACAGCGGCACGTGGTAATGCTGTGCCCCCTTCTCCACCATGAACTCGATCACGACGCGCGGGAAAAACCCCTCGGGATTGTAGGAGCCTGTGTCGAACGAGATCCGGTACAAGCCAGGCTCCGGCATCTCGTCGAGGAACCTCAGCCGTCCGTCCGCGTCGGTCGAGCCGCTGGCGACGATCACCCAACCTTCGCGGTCCATTTGGGGTTCCCGAGGAGGGGCCATGTAGGGGCCGTGGCTCAGGACGACGGCGACGCCGGCCGCTGGCCGTCCTTTCGTTGTATCGAGAATGTGTGTCGAGATTCCCATCAGCCAACCAGTTTCAGTAAGCGCAGCTTCGTGATTTTCATCTGCTCTCCGGCGGCGATGCGCAATTCCTCGTCGGGAGCATTCTCCAGGCGCTGCCACGCCATCGCCAGCATCTCGTCGGCGCTGCGGCCCGTTGCGCAGACGATGTAGATGTAGCCGAAGCGCGTTTCGTACTCGCGGTTCGCGGCCGCCAGCGCGTCCATGCTTTCGCTCGATGCCGACGCCGTCCCCGATTGTTCCTGCCTGGCCCAGCGCGACGCCGACCGCTCGCCGATTCGCGGATGGGCCGCAAATGCTTCGCGCCAGTCGTCGGGCGTAAGGCCGTTCCAGGTCTCCTCGGATGCGTGCATCAGATCGTGTCCCGCCGCAAACGGACGCGCCGCCATCATCCGGCGCACCCACTCGCTCGATCCGCAGCAGTTGCGCAGTTGCGCAGCGGCGATGTCGTCCGTCAGCGTGCTCACGTACTCCGCTGCTGCATTCGCGCGGCCGTCTTCCGTGGCCACGCCGAAGACGCGCAGCCGGCTCACGCCGCCGTCCGGATAGACGTTCAGCCGCAGGTGCGTGACCGGGCCGTTCTGCTCCAATTCGTCGATGAAGAGATGCCGCGTGTGCGCCTGCAATTTCGTCCGCGGCAAAATATCGAACCATTCGTCGCTGGCGAATGCGCGCGTCCCTTCGATCGACGTCGTATCGGGATAGTTGCCCTTGAAGTGATTCGTGTCGACCTCGATGCGCTTCACCACGCCCTCGGCCGCAAGTTGCACGATCACCCAATCGTGCCCCGGCCCGCGTCGCCGCTTCGTCTCCCAACCGTCGCTCATGTTTACCGCGCGTCCCGGCATGATCAGGTTGTGCTTCGGGCCGAAGAACATGTCGCTGCAAGCCAGCACGTCGCCGCCATGCTCGGCGGCGGCGAGATCGGTTTCGATCGAGAGTCCGCCTTCGCGGCGCCAGTCAGGAACGACTTCGCCGTGCACGCGCAGCCGGGCAACGCCGCCGTCGGGATAGATGTGCAGCCGCAGATGCGTGAACGCAAACGCGGACTCGATTGCGAAGCGGTTCTCGGAGTTGCCCTCGAGATCGGACTTGGGAAGGATCTTGATCCAGTTCGTCGCGTCAGACAGCAGCGTCTCGACATCGGCCTCGTGCCGCACCGCGCACGCCTCGATCGAGCACTGTGCAGGATAGTTCCCGCGGAAAAACGCCGTGTCGACGACGACGCCGCGCACGACGCCGCGCAACCCGAGGCGGATGATGGCGAAGTCGTGGCCAGGCGTCCGTTTGCGGCGGCTCTCCCACCCATCCATCCACTTCCCGCGGTCGGTGTACTCGTGCTCCTTCCAGACCGCCTTCGCCGGCTTGAGAAGATTCTCCTTCTCCGCGAAGTAGTCGTCGGTGGCGTAGAGCACGAAGCCGCCGAGGCGTTCGGAAGCGAGGTCGAGGAGGTCCTGGAAATTGGTTTCGCTCATCTGTTTATCGATCAATTCTCACCCACGAACCCACTCTCCAATCGCCCCGCCGAGGTGCCGGCCATCCTCCCACACCTTGTGTCCGCGAACGAATGTCGCCTTCACGATGCCGGTCAGCGTTTCGCCGGCGTACGGCGTGACCTTGTGCCGATGCTGCACGAGCTCCGTCTCCACGACGAACTGCCCCTTCGGATCGAAGACGACGATGTCCGCATCGTAACCGGCAGCGAGCTTTCCTTTGCGCTTGTCCAATCCGGCCAGCCTCGCCGGCCCGATCGTCATCAGCTCAGCAATCGTTTCGAATTTCACGCCGCGCCGCTTCCCCTCGGTCCAGACGATCGGCAATCCAAATTGCAACGATGCGATGCCGCCCCAGGCCTTTGCGATGTCCCCTTCATTCATCCGCTTCAACTCCGGCGTGCAGGGCGAGTGATCGCTGACGATGGCGAGGAACAGTCCCTCGTCGATCCCGCGCCACAGCGCATCGCGGTTGGCCCGCTCCCGGATCGGCGGCGCGCACTTGAACTCCGTCGCGCCGTCGGGCACGCGCTCGGCGTCGAAGTAAAGGTAGTGCGGCGTCGTCTCCGCCGTTAGCGGCACGTTGGCATCGCGCGCGCGCCGGATCGTCTCCAGTCCGTTGGCAGACGAGAGGTGCACGATATGCGCTTTCGCCCCGCTGTTGCGCACGCACTCGTAGACGAGCGCGATCGCCTCATCCTCGGCCTCATGCGGCCGCGACGCGAGATAGCTCGCGTACGAGCTGGCATCGTCGCCGTGTGCGTGAAGATGCTCCGGCAACTCGGCATGGACGAGCAGAGGCGCGCCCGTTCCGCGCAGCGTCTTCAACGCCTCCGCCAGACCAGCGGCATCGAGATGTCCGAACTCAGGGACGCCGGAGTCGACGAGAAAGCATTTGAAGCCGCGCGCACCGGCATCGAGCATCGGCCGAAGCTGATCCGCGTTTCCCGGAACCGCACCACCCCACAAGGCCACATCGACGCGGCACTTGCCCTGGAGCGCATGAACCTTGGTCTCCAGCGCCGATACGGAAGTCGTCGGCGGAATCGAATTCAGCGGCATGTCGACGATCGTCGTCACTCCGCCGGCCGCCGCCGCATGCGTCGCCGTCTCGAACCCCTCCCACTCCGTCCGCCCCGGCTCGTTCACATGCACGTGCGAATCGACCACACCCGGCATCAGAGTCAGCTCGCCGTAGTCGTCAACCCTGACGCCGTCCGGAACATCGTCGTAATCGCCGACGCGATCGATGACCGCGCCTTTAACGTGAATCGTCGCCGGACGAATGCCCTGCGGCATGACGACATTGCGGCTGCGGAGAATCACGTCGCCGATGATAGCGGCAAGGGAGTGCAGGCGTCTCGCCCGCGGCGGCGAGGCGTCTCGCCTCGGCGTGGTTTCCGTGACGCCGGAGGTTTCTCACATCGAAGCGCTAATCGTGCCGATGCCGTACTGAGATGGCTGAACCCGTTTGCGACGAAGTACAACTTGCCGACAGTGATTCCGAGGGACCGAGCGAAAGTCGTCGCGTCGGCATCGTTTCCGTGATGCTGGACGTTCTTCGCATCGACGCGCATTACCGCCGGGCGAGACGCCCGCCGGCCGCAGGCGAGACGCCCGCACTCCTTGCTACGGCTGCGGAGCTGCCACTTCGCGGGCGTCGGCGCCGCGGGCGGCGTGGCGGTACTCGGTCATCCGAGTCAGGATCTCTTCGCCGGTCGCCGGGGCGTTCAGTTTCGGGATCGCCCCTCCGCTGAGGTAGGACAGCGCGTTTTTCACGGCCATCCAGACTGAGATCGCAAGGACGAGCGGCGGCTCGCCGGTGGCTTTGCTGGAGCGGATATTCAGCGCGTTTTCGGCATCGATCCAATCGACGTTGAAGATTGGCGGAACGTCCTGGATGTTGGGGATCTTGTATGTGGTCGGCGAGTGCGAGAGCAGGTTGCCTTTGGCGTCGTAGCGCAGCTCTTCGTTCGTCAGCCAGCCCATTCCCTGGATGAAAGCGCCGGTGATCTGGCCGCGGTCGATGCCGGGATTGATCGGCTTGCCGATGTCCATGAGCAGATCGCTGCGGCGCACGTGCATCATGCCGGTGAAGCGGTCGATCTCGACTTCGGAGATCGCGGTGCCCTGCGTGAAGTAGAGGAAGGGCGCGCCACAGCCTTTGTCGGCGTCCCAGTCAAGACCCTGCGTCGAGTAGAAACCGCGCTCGCCGACGGAAACGCGCTCGAGGTGACACATCTTCACGAGCGCCGGGAACGGGACGCGTTGCGCAGGATTGTGGCGGTCGAAGACCTCGCCGTCTTCGAATACGATCTCATCTACCGATTGCGAGATGCCGTCGACGCGCTCGAAGTACTCGGCGGCGACGCCGGCCATGCGTTCGCGGATCTTCCGGCAGGCGTCGGCGGCGGCGCTGCCATTGAGATCGGCGCCGCTCGATGCTGCGGTAGCCGAGGTGTTGTTGTTCTTCTCGGTGGAGGTGGGCATGAGTTGGACGCGCTCGGCATCGATCCCGAATTCGTCGGCCACGATCTGCCGGATCTTCGTGTTGACGCCTTGTCCCATCTCCGTCGCGCCGGTTGACACCTGCACCGATCCGTCGAGATAGACATTGACGAGAGCGTTGGCCTGATTGAGGAACTTGGTGTTGAACGAGATCCCGAACTTCACAGCCGTGCAGGCGATGCCGCGCAGATGCGTGCGGGACGACGCGTTGAAGCGGGCCACCTGCGCGACACGCTCGTGATAATCGCCGCGCGACGCGATCTCATCGAAGAGGTGCGGCAGATGATTGTTGCGCACGACCTGACCGTACGGCGTGGTGTTCCGCTCGTCGATGCCGTAGCAATTGCGACGGCGGATCTCCAGTGGATCCTTCTTTAGAACCACCGCGATCTCTTCGAGGATCGTCTCTATGGTAGCGATGCCCTGCGGTCCACCGAAACCGCGGAAGGCCGTGTTCGGCGGATAGTTCAACCGACACACAGTGCCGCGGATCAACGCATTCGGCAGGTAGTAGGCATTGTCGGCATGCGTCAGCGCGCGGCCGAGGACAGAGGTCGAAAGATCGGCGAAGGCGCCACCATCGGAGTAGAAATCGATCTGCGCGGCGGTGATCACGCCATCGTCATCGAACGCCACTTTGTAATCGTTCTGGAACGGATGGCGGCCGCCGGTGACGCACATGTCGTCGTCTTTCCCGTAGGCGATGCGCGCCGGGCGCTTGAGCTTGTGCGCGACGAGCGCCGCGATCGCGGCAGGATGCGTGGCCTGACATTCTTTGCCGCCGAATCCGCCACCCATGCGCTTGGTCACCACGACCACTTTGTTGATCGGAAGGCCGAGGAGGTGCGCGATGACGTCCTGGACCTCGGAAGGATTCTGCGTCGATGAGTGGACGGTGAGCTGATCGAACTCGCCCGGCACCGCGAGCGCCGCCTGCGACTCGAGATAGAAATGATCCTGCCCCCCGTTGACGAACGTCCCTTCGAGGATGTTCTTCGCCGAGGCGAATGCGGAGGTGACGTCGCCGCGCTGAATCGTCATCGTCTTGCCGATGAAGAGTCCGCGCTTCTTTGCCTCGTCGATCGTGAAGACCGGCTCCAGCTCTTCGATGTCGATCTTGATCGCTGCCTTCGCGGCACGGATCGCGGCGCGCGACTCGGCGGCGATGACGACAATCGGGTGCCCAATGAACGACACTACATCCTCGGCTAGCAGGAACTCGTCCTGGATGATCGCTCCGAAGAGGTTGTGGTGCAGATCGCGATAGGTGAAGAGACCGGCGATGCCCGGCAGCGCACGTGCCGCGTCGAGGTCGATTCCGCGGATGCGCCCGTGCGCTACCGGCGACCAGACAAAGTCGACGATGAGCTCACCACGGAGCGGCGCCATATCGTCGATATAGATCGACTCGCCGCTGACGTGACCAACGGCCGAATCGTGCGGGATGTTTGTTCCGACCGAGGGCATGGACTGGAAAGTATAACGGGGACGTGGTTATCCGCAGATGTCGCAGATGAAACGCAGATCAAGGCAAACCTCAATCTGCGTCGATCTGCGTCATCTGCGGATAAAGGTGTTCTCGATCAGCGTCTCGATCGTTCGTGCAGTCGTTGCCAGATCGCGCTCGTTCAGATCGCCGGCGAGCGCGGTGCGCCACTGCTCGTAGGCGGGACGCAGCTTCTCGATCACAGTGCGCCCGCGGCGCGTGAGCGCGAGGCGCGACGAGCGCAGATCCTCGGGGTCATCGCCGCGCTCGACCAGTCCGAGTTGCTCGATGCGGACGACCATTCCGGTCATGTTCTGTTTCGAGACGAGCATCATGCGCGCGAGCGCGGCCAACGACATCGGCTCGCCTGCATGCTCCAGCGCCGCCAGGATCGCCCACTGCTGGGGCGTGACGCGCGCCTTCTCGAACACCGGGGCAAGGCTCCGCGTGAGGAGGTTCGCAAGCTGGATGATGCCCGCGACCAGGTCCCGTTCCGCATCGGCTGGCATGTGTGAACGTCAATGTATTGACCAATGGCGTGCGCTGTCAAATGCGCGTGCTAGGCTTGCTGCATGCGGCGGATCGCCGATGCTCTGCTCCTCGGCGCCATCGTCATCGCCGGCGCCGTGCTGCGCTTCGGCGGGCTCGCCGTGCCCAGCCTCTGGCTCGACGAGATCCTCGATTACGACGTCGCCACGAAGCTGTCGCACGAGCCGTTCTGGCGCTGGCTGACCGGTTTCGACAGCGAGCACGGACCGCTCTTTTTCGCGACGGAGCTGGCCGGACGCCTGGCGCAGACTTCGGAGATGGCGGCGCGGCTGGCGCCGGCGTTGTTCGGGGTGGCGGCGATCGTGGTGGCGTGGATTGCGGGAGTCGAGTGTCGAGAGTCGGGTGTCGGAGTTCAAGGCGCTTCCGCTCCGACTCCCGACCCCCGACTCCCGACCCCCGCGAACGCAATCGCGCCAGTGTTCGCGCTCCTGCTGGCCGGCTCGCCGCTCGCGATTTACTACAGCCGCGAGGCGCGGCCGTATGCGCTGCTGATGCTGTTGGCGACGGCGATGCTGGCTGTGCTGCTGCGGGCGGTTCCGCGGTACCAGGGCGACGCTGTCGTGAACGATTCGCACAACCGCGGCACGACTGCACTCATCGTGGCGATTCCTCTCCTCGCCCTCTTCGCAACATCGGGCGCGACGCCCTTGCTCATCGCCGCGGCGATCACGGCATCCATCGCGTTTCTCCTAGATCGACAAAAGGGATTGGCGTTCTTTGCCGCTGCGGCAGTTCTCGCCTCGGCTTTGGTTCCGCTGCTCTACCGGCGCATGCCGGCAGCGTCCGCTGCTGCCGGATTCCGCCCCATCAGCTCTCGTTTCTTCATTCGACTCCTCCAGTCTTTCTCCGTATCCGCGCTCGATGGGACGAGCGTTCGCCGCGCGGCCTACGTCGTCGCGGCCCTTGCGCTGATCGGCGCAATTGCGCTGCTGCGTCGCGACCGCGTGCGCGGTGAGATCGTCGTCGGGATGGCCGTGTTGCCGGTGGCCGTCAGCCTGCTGGCGCTCTGGCGGCTCCGGCACTGGTACGCAGTTCGTTACGTCGCCACGGCTCTGCCGGCCTACCTGCTCCTCGCCGCCATCGGAATCAGCGCCGTGCTGCAACTGATCCTGCGACGCCGCGCGGCGATCGCGATTCCCATCATCGCGATCATCGCCGCCGCGTTCATCGTTCGCGAAGGATGGCCGGCCGCGCGGACGGAGCCGTACCGCAAGCTGAACTGGCGCGTCATCGCCGCGACGATTCACGAGCATGCCCACGCGCACGACACCGTGCTGACGACGAACGACTGGTCGTACGTCTGCCTCGATTTTTATCTCCGCCGCCTGCCGCCGCGCGTGCGGCTTCTCAGCGCCGGCGAGTCGTCAACGCGCGCGGCCAGCGTCGCCGCGCACAATACGCCGCTCTGGATCGTCAGCGCAGGCTTTCACCGCCCGGGCGATATCGGCGACTGGAGCTGCCAGTTCCCGGTCGTGCTGGCCAGTCCGCTCGAATCGTTCCGGCTGCATTACGCGCCCGGCATCCAGCACCTTCTGCTCAATCGCCTGACCGCCGCGGACACGCGCGCACTCGTCGCCCGCTACCCCTCCCACGTCATGCACCTCGGCGCCGAGAACGCTTTCTTCCTCGGCGGCGGCTGGTATGGTCCCGAAGGGGAGAGCGGCGATCTCTCGCGCTGGACGGGCCCGGAGCCGGTGTCGGTCATGCTGATTGCCTCGGCATCGATCGATCACCGCCTGCTGCTTCGGATGGCGCCATTCGATTTCCGAGGCGCGCCGCCGCAGGTCGCGACGATCTCTCTCAACGGCGCTCCACTCGCGCAGATCACACTCGCGCGCGACTGGAAGGACTATCCGTTCGATGTGCCTCGGGCGCACTGGCGCGACGGCGTCAATTTCCTGACCGTCGCCTTCTCCCGCGCGAATGTGCCGTCATCCGTCGACCCGAACTCGCGAGATACCCGCCCGCTCGCCGGACGATTCAATCTGATCGCGGTGATGCCGGCCGTTAGCGCCCTGAAACTGGCCGACTCGCGCCCGGAGCTGACGCGCGCCTTCCGCATCAACGAACCGCCGGCCGAGTTGCTCGACGAGAACGCCGCGTGGCTCGGCGATCCACACAAGCCTCCAACGCTGGAAAGACCGCAACTCGAGCCTCTCCTTGGCAGGCTCGGGTTCGATCCTCGTCCGACGTTGACGAAACTCGAGCAAGGCAGCGTCGATCTCGGGAAGCTCGCCGAGACCCTGGCGTACGACTCCGCCTGCCTCAACGATACCGACTTCATCCGCCTCGCCTACGCCACCATTCTCAACCGCGCGGCGGACCCGGACGGCCAGCGCTATTTCGAAAGCGCGCTCAAAAAACGCGAGACGCGCGTGGGCGTCGTCCGCGCGCTGATCGATTCGGACGAAGTGCGCCGAACGTCGCCGTGACCTGCGTTGTGGCAGACTCTCCCCATGCCTGAAGTGCTCTACGTCTATGCGATCGGCCGCGCGGGCCATCCGCTGCCCGACCGGGTCGAGGCGATCGACGGATCGGATCACCTGCAGGAGATCGCCGCCGGAGCGCTGGCTGCGTTCGTCACGCCGGTCGACGACGTCGATTTCTCGCAGGCTGTGATCGACGCCCGGGCAAAGGACGTCGAATGGCTCGGCGGTATCGGCTACCGCCATCAAAGTGTGATGAGCGCCCTGATGCACGGCGGCACGATCATTCCGTTGCGCGCCTTCACGCTTTTTGCCTCGGCGGAAACGCTTCGTGCACACCTCACATCCGAGAACGCGCGGCTTTCGACGCTTCTCGACCGGCTCGAAGGAAAGCAGGAGTGGACGCTTCGCCTCGAGTTCGACCCGGAGCGTTGGAGCGAAGCGCTCGTGAGGCGCGTCGATTCGCTGCGCGCGTTATCCGAGGAGATCGACGGAGCCGCGGCGGGCAAGGCGTTCCTGCTGGGCAAGAAACTCGACGATGAAAAGAAGCGTGCCTCGCGCGAGGCCGAGCAACAGGTGATGGCCGAAGTCGAGAGTGCCGTCCTCGAGAAGCTGGCCTGCGACACCGTGGCGGAGACCCGGCAACAGCGCTCCGGCGCGTTTCCGCAGATCAATGTGCTCATCAACCGCGACGAGGAATCACGCCTCGTCGAGCTTCGCGAGGCCTTGTCTAAGCGTTACGGCAACGAAGGCGTAACCCTTGCGTTGACCGGACCGTGGCCGCCGTATACGTTTGCGGGGAAAGGTGAGTGAGAGGCCAGAGACCAGAGACCAGAGATCAGAGACCAGAAAATCACCCTGATCTTTTGTCTCTAGTCTCTAGTCCTTGTGGGAAGGAGGAGTCAGAGATCAGAGATCAGAGACAAGAGATCAGAAAATCACCCCTGATCTCTTGTCTCTAGTCTCTTGTCTCTGCTTCACATGTCTGACGAAAACGACGAACTGAGCCTGCTCGAGACCCTCGATCACCTGCTCGACCGCGGCGTGGTAATCGCGGGCGAGGCGGTCGTCTCCATCGGCGACGTCGATCTTCTCTACCTCGGGCTGAACGTCGTTCTCGCCAACGTCGACGCCATCATCCGGACCTCGCAGCCGAAGCGGATCAAATGAAGCTGGTCGTCATCGGCGCGCATCTCGAACGGGTCGATATCGAGCCGGTCGCGGAGCCGCTCGCCGTCGGCGATCTCTGGCTGAGCGGCATGCCGGTCGCGGACGACCAGCCCCTCGGCGATCGCGCGCTCCTTCTTCGTGTGGCGCAAACGCGCGCATCGCTGCTCGACCGCGGCACGTTCATCGCCATCCGTTACGGTTTCACCGCGCATGCGTCGAGCGATGCGATGACCAAGTGCGCGGCGCACCTCGACCGCTGGCGGCGTACGCTGCAGGAGTGCCGAGGGATGGTGGAGATGACGCTGAAGGTCGCGGCGGCGTCGCCGCAGGCCCGTCCCGATCGTCACGACTTCGCGTCGGGCGCGGCATACTTTCGCGCACTCCACGATGCCACGCAGGCCGCATCCATCGATCCGCTTTTTCGGGAGGTGGTGGAGAAGAATCTGACGCCGCTGGCGGTGAAGCATCGCTGGTCCAACCGCGACAACGCATCGCTCGAGCTCGCGCTGCTCGTGCGAGCCGAGTCCGTCGCCGCGGTGAACGACGCTGGCGCCGCGCTCAAACGCGACTTCGCATCCGTCCCGTTCCTTCTCTCCGGTCCGTGGCCGCTGGAGGTCTTTGCCGATGATCACGAATGACGAAGAGCGCCTCCGCGCGTCGCTGACGTTCACCGAATCGACAATCCCCGACCGGATCGCCGCCGACTCCGACATCGTCGAAAACGGCCTCGCCAAACTCGTGCTCTCGATCATCGAGCTGATCCGCCGCCTCCTCGAAAAGCAGGCCCTTCGCCGCATGGACGCCGGCACCCTCACCGATGAAGAGATCGAGCGCGTCGGCGCCGCGCTGATGAAGCTCGAAGAAAAGATGGCCGAGATGAAGCAGATTTTCGGCCTGGCGGACGACGATCTGAACCTGAACCTCGGGCCGGTCCGGTCTTTGGATTGATCACACTCCTCGCAAGGAGTGCGGTCGTCTCGACCGCGGGCACTCAGGCGTCCTCGCCTGAGTGCTGTCGGGTGGCGGCGGAAATCTTTGTTGCGTAAGGGATCAACCGCAAGCGCGATTACTTCCTCTTCATCGGCGGCTCCAGATCGATCAAGTTCAACGCGTAGTCCTTCGACACTTCGTCGTACACGCCGAGCGCGATTCGTAGATACGGAGTGGCCGAGGCCACACCGACCTGGTACGTGAAGTAATTTCCCTTCGCTTTCGCCAGATCCGCGTCGGCAATCGAGAACTGCTTCGTGTCGCGGTGCGGTTCGCTCAGGCCGCCCAGGACTGCGCCCCAGGCCATGTAGACGGTGAAGGCGCCGTTGTGAACGTTGCCGGCGGCGGGCAGTGTCGTCAGCGCGGAGATCGGAACTTCGATCGTGACCGGGATGATGTAGCGCTTCTGCTCATCGATCTTCGGCGGTGCCAGCCGGACTTTCACCTCGAACGACGCGGGCGGCTGGTTGCCGAAAAGAGTGGCGATTACACGCTCGTCCATTCGGGCCGTATCCGACTTCGGCATGTACTGCGTACGTGCGCGAACGACGAGCTTCGGATCCCTGACTTTCACTTCGATCTTTCGAGCGGCTGCCTTGCCGGGCGTGGCGCGATAGCCGAGCGAGTAATACGAGTCGAGATCCTCGCCGACACTGGGAATGAGTTTCGTGACGTCGTTGCTGCCCCACGCGGCCGAACCGCCAGTCTCCTTCGCCACGTACTCGAGCATCGGCGTCTCGTTGTTGAGAACGAGGTATTCGTAGCCGATCGCCTTGTTCTGCCGGGCTCGCAGTTCCGAGGTGGCACCTGATGTCATCGCCAATCCCTCGGCGTAAATCGGATAGATCGTGAAGCCGTTCTGATTCGCGGCCTCGATCAGCGATCGAATGAGCAGCCTGCCGTCGAATTGATTCTTGAAATCCGCCGGCAGCAGAGGAGCCCCTGCCGCAAACAATGCCTCGGCGCCCGCATACATAGACAGCCGGTGCGTAGCCAGCAGCAACACTTTCTTCCCTTCCGTCCCGCCCGCGGAGCGCATCAACGTTTTCAGCGTGTCCACTTTTCGCTTCTCGTCGAGGTATGCGTCCTTCGCGGTGAAGCGCGCCATCTGCTCGACGAAAAAGCTCAGGCCGGATTCGTTTGTGATGTTGGACGTAGCGATTCTGCCGCCGTTCATCGCCGCCGTTTCCTCTTCGAACGCCTGGATGGAATCGATCTCCTGCTCCAGGTCGGCGATGGGATCGTGATTCAGCGTCGTCGTGCGGTCGGCGATCATCTCGATGGCTTTGTCGATCCTGACGAGATCGTCGGTGAATTCCTGGCGCATGCCCAGAATGCCGCGATTCCAGGTGACGACCATGACGCGGTCGCCTTTGCGGACCGTCTCATGAAGCAGCTTCTTCATCGCGGCAAAGACTGGATCGCTGCGAAACGATGGGAGCTGGAAGCGCTCCACGAAGACGATGATCGTTCGCGGCTGTGCCGGCGGCGGCTGTGGCGTGGAACGTGGGGCACCGGCGGCTTCGCCCGGCGTCGTCACGGTTCCGACGGATGACGCCCTCGCTTCGCTCTCGTACTCCGCAAAGTTCGTGACGGGCTGCCGCACGCCGTTCTCGTAGACTTCAAAGTCGTCTTTGCCGAGGCCACGAACGCGGTTCCCGTGTTTGTCGGTGACGACAGTGTCGATGTTGACGATGGATATTTCGATCGTCTCGCTGGCGTGAGGGACTGCCGGTGTCTGAGCAAGCGAAGAAATCGAACATGCAATCGACAGCAGGAGCAGACAACTCCAGGGGCGCATGAACATCCTTTCGTGAGACGGCTCGAATTGTACGCGCCCTTCCGGAATGCGGTCTCGTGATCGCTCACAGTGGCCTAAAATCCGCACCGACAAACACACATGAGCGACGACGACCAGCGGTCCGATGAAGCTCGCGAGACATTCGCGTACTTCTCCAACGAGTACGCCCAGGCGCTGCAGGCCTTCAAGGCCATCGAGGAGCAATCGTCGACGCTGATGCTGATGGGCGTCGCCGACGATCTTCGCGGCTTCATCGATCAGTTCATCGCCATGGCCTCGGGTACCAGAGCGCTGGCCGAAGACAAGGGCGAGACGCACTTCGCCGAATGGTTCGAAGAGCTGATCCACAAAGCGGAGGCGCTGAAGACGGAGATCGTTTCGCTGTAGCGATAAGTTTGAGAATCGTGAACCACAAAGACACAAAGATCACAGAGTTTTTATCTGTGTCCTCTGAGCTCTGTGGTTATCGGCTCAGTGATCACCGCGAATTACAATGCGCCATGCGCTTGCTCGCCATCCTCGCAATGGAGGTTCTCATGACTGCCACCCTCGACGCCGCCACTACGCTTGATCAACGCATCGATGATGCCGCGAAGAAGGTCGAGGCGAAAGTCATCGAGTGCCGCCGGGATATTCACCAGCATCCCGAGCTCGGGAACCGCGAGACGCGGACGTCAAAGATCATCGCCGACCGCTTGCGCGAGCTCGGCATCGAGGTCAAGACGCCGGTCGCGCACACAGGAGTCATCGGAATCCTGCGCGGCGGCAAGCCCGGACGTGTCGTTGCCCTGCGCGCCGACATGGATGCGCTGCCTGTCGTCGAGCAGGTCGATGTTCCCTTCAAATCGACCGTGCGCACGACGTTCAACGGACACGAAGTCGGCGTGATGCATGCCTGCGGGCACGACGCCCACGTGGCCATCCTCCTCGGCGTCGCCGAAGTGCTCTCCGGCATTCGCGATGAGATCCCGGGAACGCTCAAGTTTCTCTTTCAGCCCGCCGAAGAGGGCGCGCCGGAAGGCGAAGAAGGCGGCGCCAAGCTGATGGTGAAGGAAGGCGCGCTCGACAATCCGAAGGTCGACGCCGTCTTCGGCCTGCACGTCACGTCGCGCTACCCGGTCGGCGAGATCGCCTATCGCTCAGGCTCGATGATGGCCGCGGTCGACTCGTTCAAGATCACGGTACACGGCAAACAGACCCACGGCGCCTACCCCTGGCTCGGCGTCGATCCGATCGTCATCGCCTCCCAAATCGTCCTCGGATTGCAAACGATCCCCAGCCGCCAGGTCGATTCGTCGCTGGCCCCGTCGATCGTCACCGTCGGCGCCATCCACGGCGGCGTGAGAAACAACATCATCCCCGACGACGTCGAAATGATCGGCACGATCCGCTCGCTCGACGCCAAGATGCGCGACGACATCCACGCGCGGATCAAACGGACCGCCGAAGACATCGCCAAAAGCGGCGGTGGAACAGCGACGGTGTCAATCGAAGAAGGCTACCCAATCACCTACAACGATCCCGCCATCACAGAACAAATGGCCCCCACGCTGCGCCGGATAGCCGGCCCCTCCAACGTCGAAGTCGTCAACGCCACCCTCGGCGCGGAGGACTTCTCCTTCTTCCAGCAAAAGGTGCCGGGACTCTTCTTCTGGCTGGGAACACGGCCCAAGAACCAGACCGCGGAACAGGCCGCTTCAAATCACTCGCCGTTGTTCTATGTCGATGAGAGTGGGTTGGAGTTGGGCGTGCGCGCGATGGCGCATGTAGCTGTGAATTATCTGCAAACCCCGTGAGCGTCGCTTGCCATTCAACCGCGATGAAGCGCCACCACCACTGGCGGGTCCCACGCCAGGCTTCACCGCCGTGACCTAAGTGTCGAAGGCGAAACGTCGAGCGGATCGCCGCGAGACCTCCAAGGCGCCACGTATCGTCTGTTATGCTGACGAATACGTAGGGCTCGCCGCAGACCGAGGTCTTGGAGCGTCAACTTTGAACGTCAGGCCTAGTGCGCAGCCTCGCGACGTTCGGTACCATGTTCAGAGCTTATGCCCCGGATGCCTCAACGGTTCTACGAACTCGTAACCTGCGCCACGGCTACGGAGCTTGTCGATGCGATCTCGCCAACATCTGGCCACTTCTCCAACGGCGACTGGATTTTTCGCGGTCAGGGTCGCGACCTCGCACTCGTTCCTTCAGCGTATCGACGAGAACGCATGCGTCCGATGAAGAGTCGTCGATTCAAGGATTGGAGCTACCTGTCACAGGCTCGTGCTGAACTCAAACTGGTTCATCGTTTCTATAAGATTGCTGATCGCGCAGGACTTTCGATTCCTGAAGATTCGTATGAGTTGCGAACACTTCTTGAGACTGTTGATCGAAATCGTGAAGAGTTTGTACGTGATTGGCCCCCAGGGCAGCTATTGGCGCTTATCGCTCTGGCACAGCACCATGGAGTAGCCACCCGTCTCTTGGACTGGACGCATTCGCCATGGGTCGCGGCCTACTTCGCGGCTGAAACCGTTCTGAACTGCACCGCCGCAGAGCGGACGGAGTCCAGGATCGTCGTTTGGGCGTTCGATGCTTCGATCGGGATCGCAGTGCCTGCTAATGACGAGGGTGACGAGGACGAGGTGGTGTGGCGCACCGCCGGAATTGTAGAAGTGGTCACCACCCCCTATGGCAATAATCGAAACTTAGCCGCACAACGCGGCGTGCACCTGCTTTACCGCCTCACGGATGCGCCGAAACCGATGGCACGAGTAAGGCGTGACCCATTCGACCATGCGCTGCAGCACGCTCATGCCGGTGCGATGAAAGACTATGAAAAAGCGTTGTTCAAGTTTGTTCTTCCACCGACGGAAGCTGAGCCTCTTCTTCGGCTTCTTGCGAAACACGGTGTGACTGGAGCAACGTTGTTCCCGGGCTTCGACGGCGTCGCGCGCGCGATGGCGGAAGAAGACGCATGCCGACTGATTAAGTGGCCCCTCGCGTAACGTGCGGAGTTTGATGCGCTTAATGTCGTTGGCGTTCAATGCCTACTGGAAGACTGGTTCAAACAGATGATGGCGACCTCTCAATTATTGCATAGGCCATCGCTGCGTCAATCGTAACTCCGGTCACCAATAGTTGCGGAGACGACCCGACCAAAGCGTGAAGTCGCGTTCGGGTACCGCTCGTTCGATAACGAGCACAGGTAAACATCCACTCATGCACCTGGGTAGCACTTTCACTTCGGCGCCATCTGCTGCACGCGCGTCCAGTAATCGGCGCCACTCAGCCACTGGCCGCCGTCGATCACCATTGCTTCGCCGGTGACGTACGAGGCGTAGTCGGAGAGGAGGTACGACGCGGCGTTGGCGACTTCTTCGAGATTGGCGAAGCGGCGCAGCGGGATCGTCTTGCGGATCCCTTCCTCGATCATCTCGTTCGGGAAGAGGCGCTTCGACGCGCCCTCGGTGTGCACCGGTCCGGGGGCGATGGCGTTGACGCGGATCTTGTGACGTGCCCATTCGACGGCCAGCGTCTGCGTCATGGCCAGGACGCCGGCCTTGGCGCTGGCGGAGTGGACGACGCCGGGAGCGCCGGTCCAGGCGTAGTTGGCGATGACGTTGAGGATCGCGCCCTTCTTCGCGGCGATCATCCGTTTGCCGACTGCGCTCGTGCAGTAGAAGGTCCCATTGAGCACGATGCCGATGACGGAGTTCCAGCCGTTGACGGTGAGTTGGTCGGCCGGCGCGATGAAGTTGCCGGCGGCGTTGTTGACGAGGAAGTCGATGTGTCCATGATCGCCATGAACCTTCGCTGCCATCGCCTCGACAGCGTCGGCATCGCGGACGTCGAGCGCGACGAAGTCCGCGGCGTTGGCGCGTCCCGTCTCGCTCCGCAATTGCTCGACGGCAGGCCCGAGATGCTCGGCACTACGGCTGGCGAGGATGACGGTAGCGCCGAGCTTCGCCAGCTCGCGCGCGATAGCGAAACCGATCCCTGTCCCGCCGCCAGTGATGATGCCGACTCGGCCTTCGAACGTTTTTTCAGGAAGCATGGGGGGATGATATGTCAGCGATCGAGAAACGCTTCGATCTCGGAGATAACCGCGTCAAGATCCGTCGTAGCGGTTTCCCACAGGTTCTCAAAGTCGACATCCCGGTAGCCGTGAAACAGCTTGTTGCGCATTCCACGGATACCGCGCCAGTCGAGCGAAATCATTTCGGCCGTTGCAGCCGAGACGTCCCGAGCCGCTTCTCCGATGATGCCGACCCGGTAAGCGACAGCATCCCTCACCAACTGACTCGAATCGAACTCGGCTTCTGTCATCCCATGAACATAGGAGCGCGCAAGCCGCGCCGATTCGACCATGTCGCGCAGAAAACCGACATCTTCAGAGCTCAAGAGACACCGCGTCGCCAAGAATCGAGTCGCGCCGGATGGGATTGAGGCTTCGTTCGACCGAACGGCGCGTCAATAGATCGACTTCGCGTCCAAAGATTCCAACGAGCTCGTCCTCCATGTGGACCATGTCAAAGAGCGATCGTCGAGCGCCTTCTTCGAAAGTCACGAGAACATCGACGTCGCTGTCGGGCCCGAAGTCGTCGCGGACGACACTTCCGAAAAGAGAGAACTCCTTGATCTTCCAGCGCCGACAGAAGTCGCGGAGTTTCTCTTTGTCGTAGTCGATCGCGATGTGAGACATGAGGTCAGTTTACGCCCCTACGCGACGTCAAGCATCACCGCCGAGCCGAGAATCGAGGCCTTGCGGTAGCGATTCCGGCTTCGCTCGACGCCTGGACGTTCGCACAGATCGACCGGCCTTCCGAAAATCTCAGCCAACTCCTCCTCTATGTGGACCAGGCTGAAGAGCGTCCACGGAGCGCCCTTTTCCAACGTAACCATCACATCCACATCGCTCTCCGGCCCGAAGTCGTCGCGCACGACGCTGCCGAAAAGAGAGAACTCTGTGATCTTCCACCGACGGCAGAAGTCGCGGAGCTTTTCTTTGTCGTAGTCGATGGCGATGTGAGGCATCGAAAGCAGTTTACGCCGATCCGGCTTGTAGCGAACACTGGCCGGCGGGCCGCCGGCGGACCAGCCGTCGAGCCGACGGCGCTACGCCTCGGTCACGGCCGAAGCCGCGTCCGTTTCCCTCATCGCGCAACTCAGGCATGATGTAATGACATCGCAATCGGAGGCCTCGCGTGAGGGCTGTGTTCCTGGCGATTTCGATCTTCGTTTCTTCGTTCGCTGCCTGGGGTGCGATTACGGGGACGGTGGTGGGTGGGGATGGGCGGGCGATCGCGTCGGCGAAGGTTGCCGCATTTACGCTCGAGACCTCGGAAGAGCAACGCGCGCGGTGGGTCTCGGCCGATCCTGCGCGGAAGCCGCTCGTGACGGTGGTGACCGACGCGAACGGACGTTTCTCGATCGATCCGAAGGCGACGGTGGTCGATCTTCGCGTTGAAGTTTTGGGACAGCCTGCGATTGGTGTCCGTGCCGCGAACGGCGACGATGCGGGCGTTCTGCAGGTGCCGTCGCAGCCGCTCGTTCGCGCGACAGTCACTGCGAATGGCAAGCCGTTGCCTGATGCCACTGTCCTCGTCCGTTCCGGCGGCACCGAGGGCGTGGCAACGACGGATGCACGTGGGCAGTACCTGCTTCCCGATCCGAAGAGACTCGTGTCACGTATCCTCGTGCAGCACCCCGGCTACGCGCCGGTCGAACGCGAGATTGACACGGTCACGCTCAGGGATCCCGATGTCGCGATGACCGCGGGCATCGCCCTGACCGGGCGCGTCGTCGCTGCCGACGGTGAGACGCCGGTCGCCGGCGCGGCGATCCAGATCGACGATCTGATCCTGGCGAAAACCGGAGCGGACGGAACGTTCGCGATCGAGCATGCGCCCGCCGGCGGCCGCAGGATCGCTGCGCGAGCTGGCGATCGGATCAGCTCGCGGCTCGTCGGTGGCGCGAAACAGTTTCTCTTCCGACTCGGGCCGGCCGCGGCAATCAGCGGATCGATCCGCGACATCAAGAGCGGAATCGCCATCGCGGGCGCGCAGGTGACTGCGGCTGCGCCGCGTTACGGCGGTGTCGACCCCGGCGCGTCAAGCGTCACCGACGACAAAGGAAACTTCACGATCGGCGGCCTTGCGGGCGGCGAGTACGAGTTGACCGCGCTTCATCCGAGCTACGCCACGCCGCGGCTCGTCGTCAACGCGCCGCCGGGTGTCGTTGCGCGGAAGACGCTCTACGCAGCGGCCCTGGCTCGTATCTCGGGCTCGGTGATCGATGAAGGCGTGCGTGCCGTCGCCGGTGTCTCGATCAGTGCTCGGCGCGTGGGCGGTGACATGCTGTGGACGCCATCCTCGGTCCGCATGCCGTCGCGGGCGATCACCGCGCCGAACGGTCACTTCATTCTGCGAACTGCCGAAGACGGGAACCTTCAGCTAGACGCGACGAAGACGGGATTGCCGGCGGCGCACTCCGGAATCATCCGTGTCGCGCCCGGCTCACGGACGGCAGACATCGTCATCACTCTTCCTCGCGGCGTCGCGCTCGCCGGCCGCGTCATCACCCGCGACGCCAAGCCGGTGCCGGGTGCTGCGGTTACGGCCACCGAGCCGGGAGCGGATGGAGGGCGGGACGCCGAGGAGGGGGTAAGGACGAAGGCAGACGGAACGTTCGCGGTGCGTGTGCGCGGAGGCACATACGACGTCACCGTTACTGCGGCGGGCTTCGCGCCTCGCACGGTGCGCACGCAGGTGACCGCAAGCACGCCGCCGCTCGAAGTGACGCTGGAGCCGGGCGTCGAGATCAGCGGCCGCGTCACGCGCGGCGAGGCGCCGGTCGCCGGCGTCGACATCTTCATCATCAGCGGTGGCGATGCGCCGCCGGTGCAGACAGGTGCCGACGGAAGATTTCGCATCGCCGATCTGGCACCCGGCCAGGTGACGCTCGCGTTCAAGAAACCGACCGAGCTCATTCAGGCCACGCGTACCGTCACGGCGCCGGCCGCGGACGTCAATGTCGAAGTGCCTGCCGGCGGGCGCATTGCCGGACGGGTCATCGACAAGGGCACAAGTCAGCCGGTCACGTCATTCGATGCCGGCATCACCCGCGGCAGCGCGGCATTGATGCGAACGCCGGCCATGCGTGCCTTCACGAGCGACGACGGCACGTTCGCAATCGATGGCGCGCCGGTCGGGTCGCAAACGCTGTCGGTCACCGCTCCCGGCTACGTGATGGCCCGCGTCCCGAACATCAACGTCGAAAGCGGAAAGAGCGTCGAGGGGATCGAGGTGGCGCTCGATCATGGTGTGCGCGTGAGCGGCCACGTGACGGGACCGGACGGCGGTCCTGCCGGCGGGGTGCTGGTACGCGTCGATCCGACGACGTCGACGCGCGGCGCGACGACGAACGACTCGTTCACGCTGACCGATCCGGATGGCGCGTATGTGCTCGACAGCCTCGACGCGGGGCCGACCACGCTCGCGTTCAGCCGGAGCGGGCTGGTGACCGTGCGCAAGAGCGTCACGCTCTCCGGCTCCTCGTCGGAAGTCGACGCGCAGCTCGGCAGCGGCTCGTCGATCGCCGGCGTGGTCGTGCTCGACGGTGGTGCGCCGGTGGCAGGTGCTGACGTGCGTGCATTCTCGGCGGCGGACACCACGGGGATGTCGTCGCAAACGGATGAAGGTGGGACGTTCGTCATCGCCGGCGCTCCTGCCGGACACTACGAGATCAGCGCGACGCGCGCCGGCTACGGCTCTGCCACTCTGCGCGACGTGGAGATTCCCGCGCCAAGCATGTTGCGCCTAGTGATCAATCGAGGCGGCGTCATCACAGGAACGATCACCGGTCTGACGCCGGCGGAACTGCAAAGCGCTTCGGTGCAGGCGTGGTCGGCGGACGGCGCCACCGCCTCGGCATCGCCCGACGAGAGCGGCCACTATCGCATCGAAGGCGCCGCAGCCGGATCGGTGCGCGTCGGTGCGAGCGTCAAGCCGCTGCCGGGCAGTGCGCGCAACGCGGTGACGAAGGTCGTCCAGCTCGACGCCGGCGCAACGGTCAACGTCGACTTCGATTTCACCGCGGAGATCACCATCGGCGGCCGCATTACGCGAAACGGCAGGCCTCTGCCGGGCGTCGAAGTCTCGTTCGCTCCGCAAACCGTCGCGTTGCGGTACGCGCGCACGGCGGCAGACGGAAACGGACGCTACGAGATTACCGGAATCGACAACGGCAGCTACGCCGTGACGGTATACGACACCGAGCAAGGGCCGTACTCGACGGTCTACGAAGTCAAGGGCTCCTCGACGTTCGACATCGATCTGCGCGGCGTGCGACTCGCGGGACGGGTGAGCGACGCTACGACCGATGCAGCGATCGCCAATGCGCGTGTCGATCTGCTGCGGACGGATGGCGGCGCGTCTGACGTCCGGTCGACCTTGTCCGATGCGAGTGGCGGCTTCTCGTTCGATCAGGTCGGGGCGGGGCGCTTCGAGGCGCGCGTGCAGAAAGCCAGTTACGGCGCGGCAGCGGTTCCGGTGACGGTCGGTCCGGATGGCGCGCCGCCGCTCGAAGTGAAGCTATCGCCGTCGCAGGGAGTGGCGATCCGCGTGATCGATGGGCGCGACGCCCAGCCGCTCAACGGCTGGTATCACGCCGAGTCGGCCGCAGGCGAGAGTTACGACGGCGCGATTGCGGGGACCGCGGAGCCCGCGCCGATCGCGCTTGCCGCCGGCTCGTACCGCATCACCATCGGTGCCGCCGCGTACGCGCCGCGCACGATGACGATCGTGGCGCCGGGAGAGCAAACGGTGGCGCTGACTCCCGGCGGGACGATCGTGGTGTCATCGAGTAGCGAGTCGGTTGCCGCACTTCGCATCATCGACGCCGCCGGTCAGCCCGTTCATTTCGGGCCGGGTCCGGCGGCGGGGATGGTTCGTCTCGACCCCGCGCCCGGTCAGACGCGCATCGCCAATGTCGCCGCGGGAACGTACACCCTGCAGATCGTTGCCGACGGCAAGGTGCTGCGCAGCGCGCTGGTGACGGTGCGGGAAGCCGAGACGGTTTCTGCGAAGCTCTGACTCCCTACGGCTCGAGGTCGTAGCACCTCGTCAGCGAGCAACTCGCTGCATCGGTGACTTTGATGCAGACGAAGAAAGAACCGCTGGTCGTAGGAGTGCCCGAGATCAGGCCGCCGCTGGTCATGCTCAGGCCCGGTGGCAGCGAACCAGAAAAAATCGACCATGTGTACGGCGCGGTGCCGCAACAGGCGTTCATCTGGTGGCTGAAAGGCACGCCGGCGGACATCGGGCCGAGACTCTCATCCGTGATGTCGAGCGTGCTGCACGAGGGGTACGCCAACGGGCTGATCGCGACGAGAAGGAGAAAGAGGAATAGGGCCTTCTTCACAGGTACCTCCTTTTTGGCGACGACAACCAGCGCCGACCGGGGCACGGAAACCGCCGCCTGTCAATAAGGACTTCAATATAAGTCCGCCGACGTCCGGAGGGGAGTATCAGTTTTGGAAAGTACGCATCCTGCGTAACGCATGGGAACAGTAGCCGGTAGTTAAATGGCTGAGTCCGTATCCAATAGCGAACTGGCAGTCCGAAGATCACCACGTATTGCTTCTGGTGCTACTATGTACATGTAGATGTACATGAGGTGAAGCGTGGCTGAACAACATTCGATCGCGGAAGCGCGCAGCAATCTGCCGCAGCTCGTTCGTAAAGCGGAATCAGGAAAGCCCGTCGAACTGACAAGGCGTGGCGAGAGTGTGGCGGTTTTGATCGGCCGAAAGCAGTACGAACGCCTAGTCTCGAAATCGCGGCGATTCTCGGAAGCGTGGAAGGCCTTCACCAGCGAGGTCGCGCTCGCGGATCTGGAGATCGATCCTGACGAAGTATTAGCGGACGTTCGGGACCGCGCACCAGGACGGGACACTGCGCTGTGACGCTGAAGTTCCTGCTCGATACGAATATCGTTTCCGAACCGCTTCGTCCGAAGCCGTCGGCCGGTGTTTTGCGGCGGCTGAGCCGTCATGAGGAAGAGCTCGCGATCCCGTCGCTCGTGTGGCACGAGTTGCGATTCGGAGTAGAGCGGCTCCCCCCTTCACGCCGTCGTTCGACTATCGAACGGTACCTTGAGGAGGTCGTTCTCGTGACGATGCCGATCCTCGACTACGACAGCGTCGCGGCAGCGTGGCATGCGTCAGAACGCGCACGTCTTGCGGCCCGCGGGGAGACGCCGCCCTTCATCGACGGGCAGATCGCAGCGATCGCTCACGTCCATGACCTCGCCCTGGTCACGTTCAACGTTGCAGATTTCAAACGATTCGAGGGGATTCGAGTGGTGAGCTGGGCGCTGACCTCGAGGTGAGGATACGACACGCTGGTCCGCGCTGTGACCAAAGGCCCAAAGGAGAACGCTAATATTGCAGTTCGTCCGACGAGCCGCGCTGGTCGAGCCGCGATTCCGGCGTTCAAAGCGGTGGGGTTGTTGTAAGTCTCACCCCTTCTTCCGCAGCGTGCGCTCCAGTGCTTTCGCTCTGCGAAGCCAGACGCGATCGCGGCGCTTCTGGTATGCCGGCATGGTCATCTCTCGCATGGCGATGTTCTGGGCGATCTCGAGCGCTTCGGCAGGCCGTCCGTGGGCGGCGTAGAACTCCGCGGCGCTGACCAGGGGCTCGGCGCCTGTGGCGTTCTGCGCGAACTTGTCGAACACGGCCATGGCCTCGTCGTTCCGGCCCAGCCGGGCCAGTGACTGGCCGAGCAAACAGGCCGCTCGGGAGAAGTCATATTTCGGGTCCGCCGCGGTGACGTGACGAAGATCGTTCACTGCCGCCTCGTCATCACGGAGCTCGAACTCTGCGATGCCACGCCGGTAGAAGGGATCGATCGAATCGGTGCGCACGGCCAGGGCGCGGTCGAAGGCATCGCGCGCTTCGCGGTAACGCTTGTCCTCGAGCAGCAGCTCGCCGAGCTCCTCGTAGTTTCCGGGCGACGGATTCTCGATCACCAGCACGCGCAGGGCCTCGATCCGCTTCCGGCGCGACGGGCCTCGCAGCGTTCTCTGAACATTGCGAAAATCAGGCAGCCCTTCGATGAGGAAGTAGGCAATCGATCCGATCATGCCGCCGATGATGATGATGAAGATCCAGAACGTGTCGGGGCGTTTGCGCGCCCAGTGGATGAGCGCCGCTACCTGGAAGAGGAATCCGTAACCGAAGAAGTGCCCGATCATCGAGCCGTGCGATGCCCCCTGCTGCCCGAAGGCGGCAACCGAGGAGCACAGGAACAGCAGAGCGACGACGGTGCGGACTTTCATCAGATCGCCCGCCGGAGCGGACGTTCCTTTCACGTGGCGATTTGTGCCGGACAGGATACGCCGGGCGGCGCGGCCAGCCCAGAACATCGCTGTAGAAACGTCCGCGAAGAGAGCGGGTTTCAGACGCCTTTGATGACGTTGTGCACTTCGATGAATTCAGGCTCGCCCGGGTCGACTCCCGCGGCCTGCAGGATTGGCATCAGCACCTGGCCGAAGCGGTCGAAGTTTTCGTGCGTGTCCCAGATATCGGAAACGCGCAGTGCATCCTTCGGCCCGAAGGCTACGTGAAAGATGCGTCCCCGAGGGGAGCCGGCGCCGGCTGCTTCAAGTTGTTTGATGACCTGGTCGTACTGCGTCGACGACATCGATTTCGGAACAAAGCGAACGACGAACGACATGGAAGCTCTCCTTTTTTCGACGATGTTACGACGCGGGAGGGTGATCGGATTGGACAATCCTTCTGGAACCAAAGGGAACGCACCATCGATGGCTCGAAACCTGGCGCGTTGGCTCGAAAAGCACCATCGATGCTTTAAGACCTAGCGTCGTTGGTTCAAAAAGTACCGCCGATGGGCTTTGCCCGCAATCTCCCTAATCTAGCCGACTTTACGGGCAGGATGGGGAGTTTACGGGCAGGATGATTACGCATCGAGAGCACTCAGCGCCGCCTGCGTCGTTCCCGAGATCCCCGGCACCGTGACGCCAAGTTCAAAGATCGAGTGAATCATGCGGGTGATGTTGTACGCGATGACCTTCAGGAGCAGCTCGTTCACCTGAGCCGGGAACAGCTTGTTCCGCAGCGTCTCACCGAACAGCCGTTTGATGGCGCTGAACGCGCTCTCCGAGTTGCTCCGCAGATGGTAGTGCGGCAGGAACTCGTCCTGTTTGAAGTTGTAGAGGTGATACAACTTCGTCCAGAGCGGCGAGGTCGGATGATCGAGCGAGTTGCTCTTGAACGGGATGTAGGCTTCCGCTCCGACGGCGGCGACGGCATCAAGGTTAGATTGTCCGATGTAGGCTTTGTCGGCTGAGACTTCTTTGATGGTGAACGACTTCGCAGCCTCGGTGAGCAGAGGTGCGAATTCGTTGTAGTCGTGCCGGTCGCGATCGGTGACGACTGCGGAGGCGATCACGTTCGTTTTCGTTCCCACGTTCGCGTGCAACTTGAGGTAGTTCCGGGAGGTCTGCTCTCCCACCCCATACTTCGCGGTGACGTGCCGATAGAACGACTGCGTTCCGAACCCGGTCGAGTCCACGGCGAACGCGCTCTCCACGGACGCGAGAGGGGCGGAACTCGCGGCGATCAGGCCGTGAAGCATCGGAGTAATCGTTTCGTCCTCGATCACTTCGAGGACGGAGTTGTAGTGCCACGCACGCGACACGTGACCTTGCGCGCTGGCTTCGCGGAGGTCCGTCATGAACCGGCGGCAACTCACGCTCGAATAGACCTTGTACGTTGCAGAGAAGATCGCATCCGCTACCGGGATCGAGGGACGCCCTTTGCCGCGCTCAGGCTGCGGGAGAGCGGAGCAGAGGTCGCGGAGCAGATGAAGGAACAACTCCTTTTCCGCGACCTGTGCGGCGTTGTACCGCGGCCAGTTTTGCGAATAGGTCATGCGGACGGCGCGCGTCTCGGTGACCGTCGTCTCCCCGTCAGGTGCTACGACGGTCTCACGCTTCAGATAGAACTCCACCGCGAAGCCGTGTTTGCACGTCGCGTGTCTGAGGTCGTAGTCCGGGCAAGTGCATTCGAGTCCGTCGAAGGTCTTCGTGACGGTGTAGCGGCCATTCATGCTCTGCGACGGCACGCTCCACGCTTTCTCTCCCCTCGGTCGGATGGCGAGAGTTGCCGCGATTACGAGTCCCTTCTCCTGTCGTGCGTCCATGTCGTATGCCTCCATCAACTGTAGGCATAGTGTAGCTACAACGTGGCACAACGTCAAGAAGAATCTTCACTTGACTTTGTCCTACGATGTAGCTACGGTGTGGCGCTATGGCGAAAAGCAAAAAGACTCCAGCAAGGGCGGCGATCGAGACGCCGGTGAAGGATGATGTGATCCGCGTTCGCGTTACGTCCGAACAAAAAAGCGCGATCGTGGCAGCGGCGGAACAGGACGGGCTAGAGATGTCCGCGTGGGTCCGGCAGTTGGCGCTACGTGCGGCGGGAGTGTTGCCAGAGTCACGACCGAAGCGATGATAGCCACAGCTCTACTCGCGGATGAGCCGTAGTCGCCCGCGCGCGTCGCCATAGACCTCGGCGAATTCGTCCTCGTTCAGTATGAGTAAGCGGCTGATGTCCTTCGTGGAATAGCCGAGTTTCTTTTGGTAGGTCGCGAACATCTCTTGCATGACCGTCGGTTGTTCGACAGGGAAATCCAACTCGGGCGGTTCTTTGCGCCGGTAACCTGCGCGACCGATTTCCATCCATAGCCGTTCCGCCTCCGGTCCGGACAGCTTGCCGAGATCCGCAGCGCGTTTGACGATCGCCACAAGCGAAACGCGCCATTGCGCAGCCAATGTTGCGGCACGTTGCAGCGTCAGATGAGCAAGATGTGGCCGGATCTCAGCGGCAGGCATCAAGAATTCTGCGGCGAACCTATCCGCCTCCTCTTCCATTGTTGGCGTCGGGGTTCGGTGTGCTACGACATGACACACGTCATGTGAAAGCGAAAACCGATACCGCGCGCCGCCGACGTTGGAATTCATGAAGAACAGCGGCGGCAGCGGCGGCACAAACCGGCTGATCGCGTCTACGCGATGATTCTCGAAATCGTGATGCATAACGACGCCGCCCGCCGCTTCGACTAGCTTTGTTAGATTCCTGATCGGTCCAGCAGGCATGTGCCACGTTGCGCGGACGGCTCGCGCCATCTCCTGGGAGTCACCGCCGAAGTCATCCACGTCGAATTGCGGGAACTGCGCGTCATGATGGGCATCGAGGCCATCCAGAAGCCGAGTAACGTGAATCCGCTTGATGTCGATCCGCGCGTGATGCTTTGTGAGCGCCTGGCTCGATACGCTTTTCTTCTTTCGGTAGTGATAAAACTCGGCCGGGCCTAGCCCGAACCGATGCTCTGTTTGGTAAAAAAAGTCCGGCGGGTAGCGCAACTCGCGCGACAGCGCGGCGACTGTCTCCGCGCTTGCCGCGAGCAATCCGGCTTCAAGTTTCGACACTTTCCCCTGCGTGACGCCGAGTCTCAAGGCGAGGTCTTCCTGCGTTACCCCGCGTGACTCGCGCGCGAGCGAGATCATTTCAGGATTTGGGGTCGGTCTCATCGTCATCCGTATGATCGGAATCGTTGTCCGCACGACCCGTTTCGTTCTCGTCTACCTTCGGGAACGGGAGCAGCTTCGGTGTGAACGTGACCGGCGACGGCTCTTCGTCGAATATGTTTCGCATCTCAACTACTTCAGCGATTGAGCCATCATCGCCGATCGTCATCGTCCATTTGTTCACCTTTTCCAGCGGGCAGACGATGTGCACGCCTTCGATCGCAGTCTCTAGTATGTTCAGGGTGTAACCGGCCACTAGGTAGGTCGGGGACGGACCGTAGCCTGCGATAGTCATCTGCCCCAACATGTCGAGTTGGAGATCAGTCAAAATGTTATCGGGCCGGAGCGCGGGGTTGAACTTCTTGAGCCGTATAAAAAGGACGCCATCAATCGCGACCATCCACGACTGTTCGTACGGGATGATACTCACGCCTGCGACTCCATCGAATTGCTGCCGCGCGACGAACACCATCGCGTCATGAACGAACGCAGCGCGAGCGGTTTTGTCGAGGAAGGGGGATGTGTCGCGAATCTCGACGTATTTGTTCCATCCCTCGCGGACAACCACGGACAAGCGAGTCAGATGGGGACGAAGGAATTCAAGGGCGGCGGCGTGAGTGAGCGGCGGCATCTATTCTCCCGAATCAGAATCAGCGTCGCCAAAATATTCCAATTCGTATTCCGCGTCAAGCGTCTCCCTCACCGTAACCGTAGCTCTATCTCTTCGACTAACTCGCGCAGCGTCACCCGTAACGCGCGCGCTAACCCGACGATCACCAGCAGGCCGGGATTCCGAACTCCGCGTTCGATATCGGAGATGTAGTTCCGACTAAGACCACACGCCTCGGCCAAGTCTTCCTGACTCAGGCCGCGTTGCTTCCGAAGACTGCGGACCGATCGCCCGAACGTCTTCAGCAACTTCGCGGCGGACGCTTGCATGCGAGAGACTTTCCTACTATCGTTGGCACGGAGCTATCAACGATGGTTGACAAAACAGAGAGCGCGACTAGGCGGGACGCGGAAACGAGTGATCGAAATCCGAGGCGCTCCGTCTTTTCCGTCACCCTTCCGCCGTTCATCGCCCGCGTTCTGGAACGCCGCGCAGAGGAACGGGACCTCACCGTGTCTGCCGTGATCGAGGAGTCGATTCTCGACGGCATCATGCTCGACGAAGTGCAGCGCATGGCAGAGCAGTCGCCGGGCTTCGCACGCATCGCGAAGCTGTGGATACGGTCGGAGAGAACGAAGGGACAAGGGGCCGGATGATGTTTGACGATGATGCGCAGCGGGCAGTTCTGACTGCAGTCTTCCTCGATGATGACGACGGAGGAGTCACCGGCTTCATCGAGGAGTTCTGGGGAGTCACCGTTCGCGCGAAGAACCTGATTCAAGCGCGCAAGCAACTCACGGAAGCGGCGCAGACGTTTCTTGATGAGAACCGCGAGGATATCCTTCGAAGGGTGAACTGTGACGGTCAAGTGACACGAGAGAAGATGCTGCTGGAGATTTAGCGAAAGGCTTCCGTCAAGCGGACGGCCCGCCCACATCTACCGCAACCGCGATAGCTTGTATCGACGAGACAGCTCCCCGAGTTTTCCGACGATGCCGTCTAATACTTGCGGACTAGAAAGGTAGTTTCGACTCCATCTATCTAAGTCGCGGTCCGCAAATCCGCGCCTCGCTAGTTCGTCAACGTATTCGCGGAGACGGGTGTCGAACATTTCAAAGAACTTCCGACAGGTTATGAGATCGTGCTCGGCTTTCCCGGGAGGGTTAGGGTTAATCCTCGTCACTCCCGATGGGTAGCTGGTGCTCTGGATTGGCGGTTCCATGGCTCTTCGCTCCCACAGAAACCCGTTCATCTCATGCGCCAACGCCTCGACAGGTTCATCAAAGAACGGCACTAACGCGTCTAGCTGACGCTGAGTCTCTCCCGCCGTCTGTAAGGTCGCGTCTATCCCGACGCGGTGCAGCCCTACCTGCGTGTCATGACGTTGCGTGGCTTCCTCGATCCGCGCCTTCGCTTCCCTCTCGCTCTTGAAGTCAGCGACGATGATTCCCGCAGCCATCACGATGACGGCGAAGATGACAACACACGTGATGACGACACCTTGGACTGGAGAAACGGTGACAACGATTCCGATCGCGGCCATGCCGACACTCAGCAGTGCAGGCCTAGGGAGCAGCTCCGCCCACCTAGAGCCACGCCAGAACTTTCGCATCCGGTCAGCCTACCCCCGCCGGGAACTTTATGTGCAGGCTCCCGGCGACTTTGCGGGCAGAACGCGGACTTTGCGGGCAGGAGGGAGATTGCGGGCAAAGCCCCGCCGATGCTACAAAACCTAGCATCGATGGCTCAAAAAGCACCGCCGATGCTACAAAAGCTAGCGTCGTTGGTTCAAAAAGTACCGCCGACGCTACAAAAGCTAGCGTCGTTGGTTCAAAAAGTACCGCCGACGCTACAAAACCTAGCGTCGTTGGTTCGAAACGTACCGCCGATCCTAGAAAACCTAGCGTCGTTGGTTCAAAAAGTACCGCCGCTACTACAAAACCTAGCGTCGATGACTCAAAAAGTACCGTCGATGCTACAAAACCTAGCATCGATGGTGTGAATCACACCTCAGACGGCTCAAGACGCGCCAATTTCTTTGTGCTGTCGACGTTTTTCAGTTTCAGAGTCTGCTCTGGCCGCGCAATAGCTCGGCCGCCGCCACGGGACCTTTTCCCGGACGCTGCACTGTGATCAGCCGCAGTGCGCCGTCGCCGGTGGCGACGACTACACCATCTGCGCCTGCCGAGAGGATCGTGCCTGGGGTGCCGCGGCCGGTCGCCGGCGCCATCTCGATCAGTTTCAGCTCGCCTGCGAACACGCCCGGCCATGGATCGAAGGCGCGGAACTTGTTATAGATCGACGCGGACGGTTGACTCCACTGAATCGCGCCCTCGCTCTTTTCGATTTTCGGCGCGATCGTGGCGGCGGCGTCATCCTGCGGCGCCTCCACCGGCCAGCTCGCGAGGACGCGTCCGAGAGCCTCGGCGCCGATGTGAGAAAGGCGGGCGGCCACCGACGGCGTCCGCTCGTCGGGACCGATCTCCGTCCTCTCGATCGCCAGCATCGGTCCGTGATCGAGCTGCTCGTCGACGCGCATGATCGTCACGCCCGTCGTCGTCTCGCCGTGCTCGATGGCGCGCTGGATCGGCGCGGCGCCGCGGTACTGCGGCAGGATCGAGCCGTGGACGTTGAGGAATCCGCGCGTCGGAATTGCCAGAAGCGCCGCCGGGAGAATCTTTCCGTAGGCGACGACGACGCCGGCGTCGGGTGACAGCGCCGCAATCGAATCGAGAAACTCTTCGCTTCGAATCTTCGCAGGCTGTGCGAGCGGCAGTCCGAGCTCATGCGCCTTCACTGCGATCGCAGGTGCCTGCATCTTCATCCCGCGTCCGGCAGGTTTGTCCGGCTGCGCGACGACCAGCGCGATGTCATGCTCGCGCGCGAGCTTTTCGAGCGAGGGCACAGCGAATTGGGGAGTGCCGAAGAAGACGAGGCGCAAGGTGGCAGGATTGTACGTTGCGCGGGGGTCGCAGATCGGGGGTCGGGAGTCGGAGAGAGGCCGATAGCGACTAAGCTTTTCTCACACTCTTATCGCAACCTTTTCAATCGAGCGCCTTCTCCCCTACGCTTTTCAGTGGGGGAGAAGGTGGCCGTGTATGAACCTGATACATAGGTAACACATCGGCCCGGGGACATAGGTAACAGTCGGGAGCCGGTTCAGAGGCATCGAGGAGACCACGATGCCTT
>Ga0307470_10000052_pt1 | contig 84422 bp, 64 predicted proteins | sample atmos_gasesAM3C__FD_204565 | JGI IMG/M metagenome (GOLD analysis project Ga0307470, IMG submission 204565) | Hardwood forest soil microbial communities from Morgan-Monroe State Forest, Indiana, United States - atmos_gasesAM3C_05 | ecosystem: Environmental > Terrestrial > Soil > Temperate forest... | reverse complement strand
TTGGCGCATTGCTCACCACGCACGAACTGGACGCGTCGATCATCTCATGCGCAATCCGGACTTGAAATGGTCGCAACCAGAAGGCGCTCTTCCACGGCGGCCCGGAAGCGTAAAGCTCATGAAACATGGTGATCCACCGGCCGCGCAACTGGTGCCGCAGCTGTTTTACGAAATTGCGCAACAGGAACGGAACGCCACGCGACTGATAACCGTAATTCACGTAATGCAAAATGACGTGATCGTGCGTGCGCGCCAGTTCGGCCGACGCATCGCAGTCCAATCCTGAGATCACGGCGTATCCCTCTTTGGAAGTCGCCGAGGTTTTTGCCGCGACGAGAAATGTCGTGATGATGCCGTGATCGGCGGACAGGGCGCGGGCGAGATTCAGCGCGTAATCCCCCACGCCGTCAAAACTGCCGGGCAACTGCGGGACGATTTGCAGAACTGTGTCACCCGTTGGCATCGGACAAACGCTTCCGGTATTCGGCCGCTGTGTCGCGCGCGATTTCCGGCCAGGAGAATTTTTCGGCGATCTCGAGGCTCTGCCGGCTCAGTTGCTGATAATGCCCGACCACGTCCGTCAGAAGCCCGGAAAGGACTTCGGCGAATCGCGCCACATCGCCGGTCGGAACTAACAGACGGGCGAGTTCGCCGCGCAAAATATCACGCGGCCCGGGCGCGTCATACGCCACGGTCGGAAGTCCGGCGGCGAGTTGCTCGACGACAGCCATGCCGAACCCTTCCACGTAACTTGGAAATGCGCCCACGGTGCAGTCGGCGACAAGCTGCGGAAGGTGGGCCGGATCGAATTGCGGAACGATCTCGATGGAATCCTCGGGTGTCAGACCGAGATCGCGCCAAACGTTTTCGTTCGCGATCATGGTTCCGAGAAAGAGAAATTTTGCGGCGGGAACTTGCGCCCGAACCGTTCGGATTATTGCGGCCCAATCTTTGGCGCCTTTGCGCGGACTCCACATCCCGATGAACACGATCTTCTTTTGTCGCGCGCGCGTTTCCAGCGGGGCCGCGGCTTCGCGCAAGGCGCGGACGCGCTCGGGCCGAAGACCGTAAGGCTGGACGATCGTCCGTTTGTCCAACTTCATTTCGTCGCGAACGCAGGCCAGCTCATCGGAGTTTGGCAGGTTAAGAAGATCGCAATTGAAAACGGACGCATCGGATGAGGTCCGGGCGCGCCGATTGAAAAACCAATAAAACGGCCGGCCGAGCAGTTTTCCTTTCGACGGGCGCGTCCACCGTTGCGCGGCCATGCGCTCGAACTTTTCATAGAGATGGTAGAGACCAACGGAGCGACCGACGAGCAGTCCGTGGAAGCCTAACGATTTCTTCGAAAATGGCAGCGTGCCGATGAGCGCATCGATTACATCGAAGCGTTCGGCATTTTCCCGAACGAACTTTGCGGCGCGCTGCGGAAATCCAAGCAGGCGCAGCGCGGCGTGCGCGGCAGAAGTAGCCGGCTCCGGAAAGGCGTCCGTCAGGCAAAACTTTTCGACGTGATGTCCGGCTTTGCACCATTCTTCGGTGAGCTCGATCCAGACGCGAGCAGCGCCGAGGCGCGGGTCCCACGGCACGTTGACGACGGCGAGAATGCGAAGCGGCCGGTCCATTCAAACAAAAAGGCTCGTCCAGAATTTGTGGCGGACGGGATTCACGTAATGGCGCAGGGCGATCGCGGGTTTGGCGTAGCGGTCGGAATAAACGAATTGATCGTCGAGCTGGAGCACGTACTTCCCGGAATCGAACGGGGTGGCGCAATTCGCGTGCATCGTCAGGTGAGTCATGGTTTGGTTGGTGAAGAAATTCGGTTCGCCTTTCATTTCGAGAAAACGTTGAACGCTCAGCGACCAATCGAGTTTTTGAAAGAGAAGAAGGAAACCGGTATTGGCCGGATTGTTCGCTTCATCAGGGCGGCGCAACAAACGTTCGTCGCCGGAGAAACGGCAGTCCGCCAGATAAAGCGCGGGAACGTCGCGCCTTTCTGCCAGCGTGTGCAAATCGCCGGCGCCGGCAAAGAATAAAATATCGGAATCGACATAGAGCGCCGGCTTTTCGAGTGGCAGCGACATAATGAGCGCGAGCTGCCGGCCGGTCGGATGATTTTTCAGGTACGGATAAATATTTTCAGGAAGATCCTTCGGCACCCAGTCGGCGGCTTCGCGGACGGAGACGCAGGGGTCGACATCTTGCAGGAGGCGCTTGCTCGATTCCGAATAACTGCCGTCAGAAACGACGTTGAACATCACCGGCCGGCCGACGTGACGCAGAAAAGAGCGAATCGAAGCGACTTGTTCCGGCAAGGCGGCCTCTCCGGAATAAGAAAAAACTTCGAACGGAAATGAGCGTGGCGGCTCGACCTTTGGCAGCGCACGAAGAGACGCGCGATACAATCCGCGGACAGCCCGGCCTTTCGCGCGAGCGAGATGATAACCGTAGTTTGGCATGACTCAGCCAGCGGCCGGCTGCCACCGCCGGAAGCCGCGATAACTCAGGACGAGATTCAGGAGCAAGCTCGGTATTGCAGAGATAAGGTTGAAGGTGAGAACGCCGGGGACGCTGGAGAAATCAGTGAAAGGAATCAATGCGAGCTGGGTGCCGAGCGTGAGCGGAATGTAAAGCCAGGAACCGGCGATCCAGGCTTTGGCCGCATTCAGCGACCACAGAGTGCTCGCCATCGCCGTAATGACTGCACCGCCGACCATCAGCAGCAACTCGCGATTGAGATGCGCGTATTTGTTGCCGAGGACGAAGAGGAATTGTTGCGGGAAAAAAATAGCGGCAGCGATGATAACGAGACTGAAACCTGCGACGGCGCCGACGATCGCCGCGTATTGCCAGCGGAGCTTCGCCGCTTCCTGGCAACGCGCGAAGGCGGGCGCAAGGACGTTCGCGAGGAGATGACTTAGCACCGCGAAGATCATGGCAAGCCGGCCGAGCGCGCCCACTTCCGCGATCGAGTTGACCTGCCGTCCAAAAATGCTGATCAGGAAAACCGTGATCTGGCCTTGAAGACAAAAGAAGATCGCATTGGCCGCCTGACTCCGAATGAAACCGACCATCGCGGCGCGATCCTCCGCATTCTCGGGCGCACTGCGATCGATGACGCCGGCGACGTAACGACGCAGCATCCAATATTGGAGCAGCAACGTGGCTGAGCCGACCGCGAGCGCGACCGCGCCGTTCAGGAACAGATACATCAGCACCGCGATCGCGAGAAGGCGTGCAACGGCGCCGGTGAGATCGATCGTCTGAATTTTTCCGACGTCGGATCGGAGTCGTGGCACGATGCTGAGAACGCCGATAGAGAGCTGGACGCTGAGGCCGACGAGGACCGCGACAATCAGGAGCGCGGTGTAATTCGTCGACGCTCCATTCTTGACGAGCAGATAATAAAGGATCGGCACCACGACGAGGACCGCGACGAGGCCGAGTTTTCGCCGCAACCCGAGCGCAGTGTTCACCAATTGTCCGAAGCGGTGGCGATCGTGCCAGACGCGCCCGCCGATGGAAACCAGGCCGATGCTGATGCCGATGTCCGCGAGAACGTTCAGCGTTCCCTGCATCGTGTTCGCGATCGTGAAATAAGCGTACTCGCGTTGATCGAGACGCCGAATCAGCAGGATGCCGCTGACGAAACCGATGACCTGCACGGCGCTCTGGACGAGGGCAAAATTTCCAACGATCCGCGCGCGATGCAGCGCTCGCCGAATGATCGGCGCGGACGCTTCGTTCAAAGCCGGCGGCGAAATCGGGCCGAAGAAACTCATCGGGAGATTTCGCGCGACGCTGGACCGGCCGAGATCACGGTCCGCAATTCGAACCGCGCGCTAGGAAGACTGAATCTGCCTCGGTTGTTGATGCCGATTCGCGGCGGCAACGTCGTCGTGTTCTTCCACCGCCATCGGCGTGTTGTAGTACTCCGAATATTGGTAGTAATAATATTCCGGCAGCGAGGTATCGACGTAATTCAGGATGACGCCGGGCACGTTGACCTGGCGATTGTAGAGAAGCTCGAGCGATTTGCGGACGAGACGCGCGGAGGTGTAGGAGAGCCGCACCACGAACAGGGTCGCGTCGATTTTCGGCGCGAGGCTGGTGGAGTCATCTGCCGCCAGGACGGGCGAGCTGTCGATGATGATGTAGTCGTAGTGATTGTACATGTCCGCGATCAACGCGTTCGTGGAATCGCGGAGAAGATGCTCGCTCGGCTGGCCGAGTGTTTTGCCGCGCGGCAGCAGGAACAGGTTCGCGTAGGTGGTCGGAACGACAACCTCCTGCCAGTTTACCTCCTGTTTCAACACTTCCGAGAACCCGATCTTGGATGAGACGCCGAAGGCTTCGCGGAGCGCGCCGCGCCGCAGGTCGCCATCGATCAAAAGGGTGCGGGCGCCGGAGAGCGCCATCGTGATCGCGAGGTTCGACGAAATCGTCGACTTGCCTTCGTTCGGCACCGAGCTGGTGATGAGCATCGTCTTCGGCCGCGGGCCTTCATATGGCATGAAGAAAATCGAGGAGCGCACGTTGCGATATGATTCCGCGAAAACGTGGCGCGCGTCGTCCGGCTGCAACAAAGTGACGCGGCCCTTGGTTTTCTCTTTCGGGATCTGGCCAAGAACGTTCTCCGAGAAATGATGCTGGAACTCGCCGAATGACGCCATGCGGTCGTCGATCCGATCGAGCAGGAGGAGAATGCCGATGCCGGCAAGTGCGCCTGCGCCGAGACCGATAAGCAAACTCTTCAGCAAGCCGGGGCGCACTGAGACCGGCCCGCTAGCCATTTCCATGATGGAGACCTGATCGCCACTATCCACGCTCTGCGATACGTTAACGTCCTTCAGGCTGTTGGTGAGTCGATCGTAAAGGGTCTTCAGCCGCTCGGCTTTTCCCTTGATTCGATTGAACTGTGCGAGTCGCTGGCTGAGATCGAGCGCCTTGGCTTCCCATTCCTTGATGTTCGTCTGCAAATTTTCCATCTGTTTGCCGATGGATTTCCGGCGGGTATCGAGCTTCTCAATCGTGTCCTGCCGATAAAGCTCGATCAATTTTTCCTGTTTCGTGATCTCGTCATTGAGCCTGAGGATCTTCGGATGCTTGGGCCGCAAATCTTTTGAAAGCGTTTCGCGTTCAGCTTTGATCAACTGCAGCGCCTGCTTCGCCTTGAGGTAATCGGCTTCGGGGCCGACATCGGAGAACGCCATTCCAGCGCCCTTATCATCCGTCTGACCGTTGGTCGGAGGCGGTGCATCGGTTTTGCCCTGGGCGCGATCGAGGTTCTGGTCGAGATCGAGGAGACTCAGCAAATCGTATTCGGTCTTGAGCTGCGCGTATTGCTGGTTCAACCTCACCAGATACGCTGCGGCACTGTTTCCTTCTTCCTGAATGAAGCCGATGTTATTCTGCTTCTGGAACTCGATCATTTCATCCTCGGCGCCACGCAAATCTTTCTCGACCTGGATGAGCTGTTCGGTGATCGCGGTCGTAACCGTAGAGCCCTGGTTCTCGCGCATGCCTTTCTTGAAATCGAGATACTTTTGCATCACGGCGTTGAGATAGGCTTGCGTGTAATCCGGCGTGCTGCCGATGGCGATCAGGTCGAAAATCGAGGTGCGCGGCTTCTGCATCACGGTGATTTCCACCTGGACCGGCTGCATTTCCGGATGAGTCGAGCGAACCAACTGTTCGGCGCTGTGGCGCACTTCCTGGCTCTGCATCAATTGAATCTGGGTGCCGTAGAAATTGACGCTATCTTCGCTGTAGACCGCGCTCTGGCTGATGTTCAGCTTGCCGGCCAGCATCATCTTGCTGATCGATTGGAAGGACGGCGGCGTCTGATAAATGAGCCACGCTTGGACGAACAACCCGAGGCAAATCGTTAGGACCGGGATCCACCAACGGCGCTGGAGCAGCGCTTTGTAACGATGAAGGCGCGTGATGAACGCAGTGCTCCACGGCGCGGACGCGGGTCGGTCGGACGTTACGGGAGCAGGCGCGTGCATGGTTTAGAAATTGATGGCCCGCTGTGGCACCTGGATCTGGTCGTCGGGCTGGAGCACAACATCTTCTTCTGTGTGCCCTTCTTCAATGACCCGTTTCAAATCAACGATGAAATTCTTCCCGTCTTTGCGCGTGACCCTTACTTTGCGCTTGTTGGCGAAATCGCCGAAACCACCGGCGCGAATAATCGCTTTGCTTACGGTGTAGATTTCGTCCGCCGGAATTTCCTGCGGCCCCTGGCCTTTGACGTTTCCGTAAACGTAAACTTTGCCACGTGATTTTTCACTGACGCGATCGACGGCGATAATCACGGTGGCGTGATAATAATATTCTCGCTCAAGCAGACTCTTGACTGAGTAGGCAAGCTCTTTGCAGGTGCGGCCCGCGGCGGGCACGAGACCGATGTACGGCACTTCGAGCTCGCCGTTGTCGTTGACCCGAAGATGCTGCGATTCGTTGTCGCGATCTTCGACGACGCGGAAGCTGACATAATCGTTAGAACCGAGCCGCTTCTTGTCGTCGAGCACCGTCATCGAGTTCGTCCGCATCACCGTGCTGGTGGTGGGCGGGTCGACCGTGGTCGCTTTCGGAACTGACGGCATGGGACTGGAATCCTGCGCCCGCAATGCGACCGGTGCCGTGAGGCAGGCGATGGCGGCGACGGTGACGGTCCAGGTTTTCATCCAGTTGCAAGGGGTTCCCCGTTAGAAGCTGTAAGTGCCGTCAACCGAAACGCGATTCTGCCGATAATCGCGGAGCGGCTGGTCCGAATCCTTTTGCGTGTATTGATAACGAAGTCCGAGCGTCACGTGCGGGGTGAGCTGGTAGCCAAGGCTGAGCGCGCCGCCATAGCGATGAACGTGTTCGGCCACAAATGGATTGATGTTAGGCACGCCGGGAACGGGAAGGAAAAGAATCCCCTGGCCGCCGGAATCATCCGCTTTCTCATAGAACAACTCGGTCGTGAAAAGCGTGTGATAGAAAATGTTCCAGTTCGCCGTGTGGCGGATATAATTAAGCTTCACGTAATTCGAATTCACGCCGAGCTGGGCCTCGTGCCCAACCGAGAGATTGTGGCTGAAGACGGAGTTGACGCGGTGAGAGATGAGCAGGTTCGCGTAGTAATCGTCGAGGTCATGCACGTCGTTGACGACGCCGGTGTTGTCGAAATTGATGTTCTGGTAGCCGCCAGCCACGCGGATCTTCAGGTAACTTGTCAGCTGCGTTTCGAGGAAGAGACCGGCGCTGTAGCTGACGGAATCGTTCAGGATATTCTGGTCGTAGTAAGTATCGACCACATTTCCCTCGACTCCGACGGTCATCGTCGCATTCGGCGTGAATCCAATCGATCCCGAGAAGATGTCGGCGTTGCGATCGAGGTACGAGAATCGGTCGTTGATCGCGATAAAGTTGTAGTGATCGTATCCGAGTGTGACGACGGCCTGGTTCAAATCCCACAGGACGGAGATGCCTGCCGTGTTCTCGAAGCGGCCATAGTCGGCCACGTTACTGAGCGCGATCTCGTCAATCGGATCCTGTTGCAGCGAGAACCGGTCGTGAAGATTGATCCGGAAATCGCCGACGAAAACATCGAACGCGAGCTGCGATCCCGGCGTGATCAGGATCGAGTTAGTGTCGTAATTGGAATGATCGAGGTAAAACGAGTGGCCGATGCCGATATCGAACCGCAGCGTGTTGAGCTGAGTGATCGGCCAGAGAGCGTCCAGGTTGATCTGCGGGTGCAGAATGACGTCTGACTGCGGCGAGGTGGTGACGGTGATCGGGCCGGTCGGGCTGGGGAAAGTAAATGACCCGTCTTCCGCGAGATTGATATTGTCGTTGTACTCGATCCCCATCGTAGCGCTGAACCGGAATTTGATCGGGCCGACTTCCAAATTATACGGGATCTTATCGATCGATTGACGACGCGCCTCGGCGGCTGCTTCGCCCGCAAGCGAGGGCCGAACCGCATCCTGCGCCCGAATGATTCCAGCGGCGCAAAGCAGCGGAAGCAAAAGAGCAAGGGCGAGCCTGCTGGCGAAAGGCGAAGGAGATTTTGCGTGACTCATGTGGTGTCGGTCCGGTTGATTAGCAGAAGTGATACCAAGCGAATGAGCGCGGCCTGCGCACATCTTGTTAGCTCGCGCAAACCCGGCGCGAACCCGCTTCGGAGTCAAAATCTGTAGTTTCAAGGTTAGGCGATACGTGGCCGATTGTTCAATGAGATGGCCCGCACAGCAAGGAAAAAACGCCCAGCCATCGAAGCATCGGGAAAAGCCCGACGCGTCACTCACAAGCTTGCAACAATCAAATGTTTAGCGCCCCGTTTTTAAAAAACTAGAACACTTGGCGCACTCTTAGCTTTTTGGGGAGGACGATATGACTTGGAATTTGTCTCCCCGAGTTTTGGGACGTTGGCCCGTCGCGAGTGTGTTGTCTCTCGCGTTGCTTGTGAGCACCGCTTTCGCCGGTGAAACCGCGCTCGACCAGAAAACCGGCGCCTACGATGCAACCAATCCGGCGAAGAACCTGGCGCGGATGAACTGCGGCGCGACGATCGATTTGATCGGACCGGATGGACACGCGGTGGCCGCGACGATCAAAAATTCCAGCGCCACCTCGCTTTTGTTCGACGACGACACTCTGAATTATCCGCTAATGGAAGGCGACACGACGTTCGTCGTTTCGTTCCCGAGAATTTCCATTCTCGATCGCTTTACATTTGTGAATGAAAACGCCGCGGCCAAGGGCGAAATGAAAATCGCAGTATCGAATTATCGATTGCCGGCAAACAGCCGGAAATGGATCGAGGTCAATGCCGGTACGTCGTTCGCCGGGAAACGTCTCTTCGATCTGTCGCTCGCGGGGACCGAAGCGCGTTATGTGCGACTGACGTTCCATGTCACGAAACCAGGAAGTATTGCCGCCGTCGGTCTCTACGGCGGACAATCGCTTCAGAAATTCGCGGCGCGCCAGCGGGGCGCAACCCGGGTGACGAACTCTGCCGCCACTCGCCGGCTCGAGGACATGCTCAATTTCAACTTCGCCAATCTCTATGCTCACGCGCGCATTGTTTATATCAGCTCGGGCCCGGCGGAATTCGCGAATCGCATGATCGACGACGACGTCATCACGGCGTTCGAATTCGCGCCGGCCGATCCGCACCCGACAGTGATCGTGGAGTTGGCCGAACGCGAGCGGCTGCATCGCGTGAGTGCGATTTACAAAATGGCGAAGGGCCGGCTCGATGTCTTTTTGCTGCAGGATCTGGGAACCAATCCCGGCGAACTGAGTGGCGCGAAACCGATCGCTTCGGTGACGGATACCGACGGCGACGGCAAAGCCGCGCTGGATTTCGATCCGCATGGTGCACACTACGTTGCCCTCCGCTGGACGCCTGCGGACAATTCGGCGCCGCACAGTTTCGAAGTCGCCGAAGTCAGCGCGTTTGGCGAGATGCCGCTTTCGATGTTGAGCACGATCGAAACGCCGGACATTTACGCGGATAATTCGGTCGGCATGATGAGTCCGCCGCTCGTCTTGCAGCCACCGGTGGTGCCGGTGGTCAGCGAGTAGTTTTCTCCGCCCGCAAGATTTCCCGGACGGTTCGCGAGAGCGCTTCCCTCGCTTGCTCGAAATCGTCGAGGCCCAGGACCGCGATCTCAAGCAATCGCTGACCGAGATTTCGTTTTCCATCGAGCGCGGCTTTGAATCGGCCCTCCAAATTCCATTCGCCGGTATCCGCGGGACCGGACGCGACACGCTTGTCTTCCTGGATGCAGACGAAAACAAAAAGCGCCCGGCCGTTCTGTTCGAATTCGTAGGAACGAAAATCGAGCGAGACGCTTTCGGTCTGCACCTTCGTGTCGGGCCGTGCCGCCCGGAATGTCCGGCCCGTTGCGGGAAGACATATTTCCGGCGAATGACTGCGGACCAATTGAAGAGCGGCGCGCCGCGGTTTCCAATGGCCAAAGAAGGTCCACCAGTGCACGCCGCGCGGTTCTTCCCAGGCCGCGGTTTTCGCATCGTCATAATGAAGAATCACGCGCGTCGACTCAGGAATTGGCAGCGTCGCGACACTTTCGTTTCCGGCCGGCCAAGTGACGTTCCACGGCGGAAGCTGAATCAGGTTGCGCTCGTGATTGCGGTACCAAAACTCTGTCCCAATAAAGACAAACACGAGCCAGAGCAGCGCGCCCCATTGCGCGGAAAAAATCCGAGGTGGGCCGGATAACGCGGGCGCCGGTTGAGGTTCGCTTTTCCATAGCCACGACAATCCGAGCATTCCCGCCATCCCGCAGACTAATGCGACGATGCCGATCACATCATGCCAGCGACTGAGCGCATCCAGCCCGCTATTCGCTGCCACGAACACCAGCGCGGTTGCCCGAGAAACGTTGCAGACGAAAACCCATGCGCAGCCGAGGACGAGCAGGGCGATCCGTCGCGACCATCGCAGATGAAGCAACTCCCCTAGGACCAGCGCAACCATGATCCCGGCTTGGAGCGTTTTCACGCCGCTGCATGCTTCGTCCACGCCGACGAATCCGTTCCGTAGTTGGATCACGTTGCCGAGTTGATACGCCCCCACCCCAAACCAGCCCGCTATTTCCACCGCCACAGACGCGACCGCGCGCATCATTGTCTGCACGACAAAGTTTTCGAATTGAACCGGCCACGGCACGGCCGCCAGCGGAAGGCAAACCGGGAAGGCGAAATGCTTCAACCACCTCGCTCCGCCTGCGCGCACCAGTGAAAGCAGGGAAAAATCAACGACGCACAGTGCCAGCACCCAGCTGAGCAATCGCCAATCCGGATTTGCTTCTTCGATGACGCGAAGGGGAAAGAGCAGGGCCAACGTGAACGCCATGCTCAGCGTAATCATAGCGTTCTTCCGCGCACGGATGTCCGGCACGGGCCGGCGTTGCCAGCGAAAATAAAAAAGCAGGATGGCGAGGAAGGGGACGCCCCATCCGTAGTTGTACTGCGGATTCAAGGACCACTCGACGCGCAAGTGGGTGAACAACCAAAGCCAGAGCAGGCCTGGAACGAGCCAGGGCGAGAAGCGCGACATCCGCCAAAGATTCATCGGGCTGCAGACAAAGGGCAACGCCGAACCGCCGAGGCACGTCGGGTGCTAAGTAAACGCAGGCTCTCCTATGTCCTTCTTTAAACGTGTTGTGCGATCCGCGATAATCGCGCCGTTCCTCGTCGCCTCGGCCCACGCAGTTACTTTGGACTGGGACGCGGTCGCGTGGACGGCCGGAACGCTCACCCATTCCTACGACATCGATCCGGCCAATGCCGGCAATGACGTGACGGTCACGGTTTCGGGCAATACTTCACAATTGCAACCCGGTTTGGTGTCGCCAAATCCTCAGACGCCGGCAATCACGACTGCGCTTGAAGGCGGACTCAGCCCGGTGCAGAAATCACTCGAGGTCGCGATCGATCTGGCAAACCAATCGCAGGCGATTGTCGTGACTGTGAATTTTTCTGCCGGCTATACCCATGGCGTGCAGAACGTTTCCTTCACGATTTTCGATGTCGATTTTGCCAATAGCGGCGGGAATACTTTCCAAGACCAGATTCGTTCCATCCAGGCAGTCGCCGCGGATGGCGTCACTTTGGTCGCGCCGACGATTACGGTGGGTTCCGATGTTTCGCTTACCGGCAGTGGGCTCAATCAGCTGGCAACCGGAATTGCCACCAATACCGACACCGGTGCGACTTCGGGCAACGGTAACGTGACGATCAGTTTCGGCGCCACTGCGATCACCTCGTTCACGTTTACCTACGGCAGCGGCAGCGGCACCGCAGCCGACCCGACTTATCAGCATATCGGCGTTCACGACATCGCGTTCACGCCGGTGCCGGAAATCAATCCGGCGTGGAGCGCGGTTGGCTCCTGCCTGATCGCGGCCGTTTTAATTCTTCGACACAGTGCAAAATTCCGGAAGTAATGATTGTTTCGGCAATGTCCGCGCCCTGCAACGGCGCGACTTTTGTAAACGCTGGGCGCAGCGGCTGAGCATCGCGGTTCTGGCGGCGTTCGTCGCGTTCGGCGGCTATCGCGGTTACAGCGTCTGGCGGAACCGTCATCTCGCGCAACAGGCGCAGGATTTCTTCGCGCAAAAAGATTATCAGAGTGCAGCCCTGGTGGCCCGGCATCTCCTCCAACTCGATCCAAAAAATATCGCCGCACGCCGGGTGATGGCGGAATCGGCGGAGCTATCCGGGAAACGCGAAGCGCTTTCCTGGCGCGAACAAGTGGTCGCGCTCGATCCTTCCGACGCCGCGAACCGGATCGCGCTGGCTAGCGCCGCGATTCGTTTCGGTCAATTGGATCTCGCTCGCAAAACCCTCGATGCTGTCGACCCGTCGGGCCGCGCGAATTTGAAATATCATCAGCTCAACGGCACGCTCGCGATTGCCGAGAAGCAATCGGCTCTGGCCGAAAGCGAATTTGCCGCTGCGCTCGAACTTGAGCCGAATAACCAGCAGCTGGCACTGAATTTGGCCACGATCCGCCTCACCTCTTCCGATCCGGCGACGCGCGAAAAAACCCGGACCGACCTCGCGCGTTTCGTCGAACGAGGCAGCCTGCGTCTCGACGCCCTGCGCGCGCTTACCGCAGACGCGTTGGCGAACAAGTCGTTAGGCGCCGCTGAAAAATGGGCGGCGCAATTGCGCACGGAAAAAGGCGCGACCTTCTCGGATCTTCTTCTCTACGTCGAAGCGAGCCGCAAGAACTCGGACGGCGAGATCGTCTTGCGCGATGTCGAAAGGAACGCGACCCGATCGCCCGCTACCGCCGCGGCGCTCATCACCTGGATGAATCGCCACGAAATGGCTGAGGCGGCCCGCGATTGGGCACTCAGCTTGCCCGCGGAAATCTTGAACGCGCAGCCGGTCCCTCTGGCGGTGGCCGAAGCTTACAGCTTTCTTCAGGATTGGAATGCTCTGCACGCCTGGGTAAACGAAAAGAATTGGGGCGAGGAAGAATTTCTTCGGTTCGCCGTCCTGAGCCACGCCCTACATCGTCTCACCCCCGGCGATCGCGCTTCGATGGAATCGCAAACAGCGTGGGCAGCGGCGTTGAAGGCGACGAAGAACCGGCCGGACCGGCTCGCGGCGATCGCTCAATTGGCGGAGGGATGGGACTACGCGGAGGAAGCGGCCGACGCGTGGTGGTTGATCGCGAATGGAAACGAGAACGCGAAGGATGCGCTCGCCGCATTGCAACGCCTCTACAAAGCAAAACAGAATAGCCACGGGTTGCTTCGCGTCGCCAAACGCGCGCTCGAATTGAACCCGGCTGATCTCGTGGCCGCAAATAATTGCGCCAATCTCGGTCTTCTCCTCAACGGCGATAGCGCTTCGCGCAGGCTCGCGACGAAGTTGCATTCAGAAAATCCAGCGAACGCGGCCTTTCGCTCTACCTACGCCTTCGCATTGTTTACCGAAGGCAAGACGAGCGAGGCGCTCCGCGAAATGGAAACGTTGAAGGAAGCGCAGCTCCGGCATCCCACGATCGCCGCTTATTATTTTGTGATGCTGGTCGAGAACGGGAAAATGGAACGCGCCCATTCCTTTCTCTCCGCCGCGAACAAAGCGCAGCTTCTCCCGGAAGAACAACAGCTCCTCACCACGGCAACACGCAAACTTCTGCAGCACGATTCGCAGAACGTGATGAAGACTGCCGCGGTGGACAATTAGCCGCCGGTGCTAAATCCGGGGTAAAGTGTCATCCCGCCATCCACAAAAAGCGTCGTGCCCGTGACGTAATCCGACGCGTCGGACGCCAGCCAGACCGCGGCCCGCGCAACATCTTCCGGCATGCCCACGCGTCCGTCCGGAATCAACTTCAACAACTCCGCTTCCGCTCCGGGCGTTTCCCATGCGGCGCGATTGATCGCTGTTTTGATCGCGCCGGGCGCAATGCTGTTTACCCGGATTTTTTTCGGCGCCACTTCCTGCGCCATGCTTTTCATCAACTGCATCACTCCGCCCTTCGACGCGGCGTAATTCACGTGCCCGGCCCATGGGATCACTTCGTGCACCGAGCTCATGCAAATGATCTTTCCCGCCGCCGCGGAAACGTCCGGCACCACGCCGCGCCGCAAAAATTCGCGCACCGCCTCGCGCGCGCAAAGGAACTGGCCCGTCAAATTAACCGAGATCACGCTGTTCCATTGCTCGAGCGTCATCTCATGAAATAACGCGTCGCTCTGCAGGCCCGCATTGTTCACCAAAATATCGATCGTCCCAAATTGCTGCAGCATTTCGGCGAACATGGCGCGGACCTCCTCTTCGCGGCTGATATCCGCCCGGATCGCGATCGCGCGGCCGCCGTTTCTCTGGATTCTCTCGACCACGCGCATCGCTTCGTCGGCGTCCGATCGGTAATTGACGACCACATCCGCTCCGGCGCTGCCGAGCGCCAGCGCGCACGCTTCACCAATCCCGGAGCTCGCGCCCGTGACGAGCGCCTTCTGATTTTTCAGTGGCTTTAGTGACTCTGGTGAAGCGCTCATAATCTGTAAACTGGAAGCCGCAACATCAGGTTCGCGCGCCCCGGCGCAAACGGTTTGATCCGTTACGATCGTGCGGAAGCAGAGGCATGGAATTAGCTATTTGGGAATGCAGGTTCCACCACGACCTGACCATGCGATTTGCGACCGAAATTCAGGCCGATGAAAGAGCTCAAACATACAGGGCCGCACAACCAACGGCCCATCAATCCCATGAAATTCCTACTGACTCTGCGCGCCGCCCGAATGAAGTCTCGCAACATCTTGCACTCGCTGCCCAAGCTACGCATGATGCTGTTCGGGTTTGGTCTGTAGCCACCGGCGCCCTCTCCTGGCCCCAGGGCCTCGAAGCGCTCCTCGGTTTTTCCCCGTCCTCGTCCACCGACAACATCGGGTTCTGGCAGAAGCAACTCCATCCCCAGGATCGCGCTCGCGCCGGCACCGCGATTCACGAAGCGCTCGCCGGCGATCTGGATCAATGGACAGGAGAATACCGTTTGCGGCATAGCGACGGGTCGTATCTCGACATCCTGGAGCGCGCCTGCATTGTTCGCGATCCGCTGGGGCGGCCGGCGCAATTCGTCGGTTCGCTGATGAACATCACCGCGCGCAAACAACTTCAGGACCAGCTCGTGCGTTCGCAAAAATTTGAGGCGTTTGGCCAACTCGCCGGCGGCGTGGCGCACGACTTCAACAATTTTCTCACCACGATTCTCGGCTACAGCGATTTGTTGCTCGACGACCTCGACATCAAGGGCGAGATCGCGGAACACATCCGCGAAATTCGCGGCGCCGCGGGACGGGCTTCGGCATTGACCGGACAACTGCTCGCGTTCAGTCGCAAACATCCGCTGGCCCCGGCGATCGTGGATGTGAATTTGCTCCTGACGAATCTCGAGCGCTCACTTTTTCGCCTCCTCGGCGAAAACATTTCGGTGCAATGCGATTTCGAAGGCGGGAAAGAAGGACTGCACACGAAGGTCGACCCCGGTCAGCTCACCCAGATCATCCTGAACCTCGTCGTGAACGCGCGCGACGCGATGCCCGGCGTTGGTTGTCTCGCGCTGGAAACAGCGGCGGTCACAATCGAGCCCTCGGATGATCACGACTGCACCGAAGAACTGCCAGCCGGCGATTACGTTCGGATCAGCGTGACCGATAACGGAATCGGCATGACCGACGAAGTGAAGCAGCATTTGTTTGAGCCGTTCTTTACCACCAAAGACGAAGGCGGTAGCGGTCTCGGTTTGGCTACCAGCTACGGCATCGTGCGGCAGAGCGGCGGTCACATTTGTGTCGAAAGCGAGCTGGGCAAAGGCACCACGGTCAGAATTTTTCTTCCGAGAGTCCCGGCCCCGCCGCCACCGTCCTACAAGAAACCGGGCGCAAACAAATTGCCGACCGGGACCGAGACGATCCTCGTGCTCGAAGACGACATCAGTGTGCGGCATTTGTCCGTGCGCGTGCTGCGCAGTCTCGGTTACGAAGTGCTGGAAGCCGCGAATGGCGACGACGCCCAGCAATTGATCGGCCGGCGCAACGGCAAGAAGATCGATCTGCTACTTACGGACGTGGTGATGCCGCAAATGAGCGGACGACATTTTGCCGATTGGATGGGCAAAACGAGCCCGGGCACAAAGGTTATCTTCATTTCCGGTTACATGCAGGAATCCCTTCAGCCGTCCGAGCGGCGCGACCAGGAAATGTTTTTCCTCGCGAAACCATTCGCTCCCGAACAGCTGGCCAGGAAAATCCGCCAGGCCCTCGACGCCCAGGTCTAACAGGTCTTAAGTGACCTGTTGTGACGGCGCCGGTAACGCTCGAAGACATTCAAGCCGCGCGAAAGCGCATTGAGGGCGCCGTCTATTTTTCGCCGTGCCCGGAATCGGTCCCGTTGAGCGAGCTGACCGGGATGAAGATCTTCACGAAGCTCGATTACGAGCAGCGTACCGGCAGTTTCAAGGAACGCGGCGCGCGCAACGCTCTCGCGCAATTGCCACCGGACCAGCAACAGCGCGGCGTCATCGCGGCCTCTGCCGGCAATCACGCCCAGGCCCTTGCCTACCAGGGAAAACTGCTCGGCATTCCCGCGACCGTCGTGATGCCGAAGTACGCGCCGCTCATCAAAATCGGAAACTGCGAAAAGCTCGGCGCGACGGTTGTGTTGCACGGAAAGGATTTCAGCGAAGCGAAAGAGAAAGCACACGAGATCGCGCAGGAACACGGGCTTGCTTACATCGACGGCTACGACGATCCCGCGATCATCGCCGGCCAAGGCACGATGGGTTTGGAAATTCTCGAACAGGTGCCGGACGTCGACGCGGTGGTCGTTCCAGTTGGCGGCGGCGGACTTCTTGCCGGCGTGGCGCTCGCCCTAAAAAGTTTGCGCCCACCAACGAAAGTGATCGCGGTCGAAGCCGATCATGTCGCTAGTTTTTCGGCGGCAATTCAGGCGGGGAAACCGACCCGGATCCAAATGCAGCCGACGCTCGCGGACGGTCTCGCGATCGCGCAAGTCGGGGCAAACGCGTTCGCTACTGCCGCGCCGCTGATCGATCGGATCGTTTTGGTAAGCGAGGAACAAATCGCCATTTCGGTGTTGCGTATTTTGGAACTCGAAAAGGGCGTGGTCGAAGGCTCGGCAGCAACGCCGCTCGCTGCCTGTCTTTCGGGGCAACTCCCGGAACTCGCCGGCAAACGCGTTGTGCTTCTTCTCTGCGGCGGGAACATCGATCCCAACGTGTTGAGCCGCGTCATCGAACGCGGTCTCGTCGCCGATGGCCGGCTCGCCCGATTCACCGCGATCATTAGCGATCGGCCCGGCGGGCTGGCTGATCTCGCGGCGAAGATCGCTTCCGCCGGAGCGAGCATCAAGCAAGTCGTCCACGATCGCGCCTTCGCGGGCTCCGATGTTTCCGCAGTCCATGTCCAGTGCACGGTCGAAACTCGCAACCACACTCATCTCGCCGAACTGCGCGCCCGATTGCGGGACGGCGGCGTCCAGACACTCGAGGCTTGAACGCCTAAACGCACTTCGTAGTTTGGCGGATGCCAACCGCCGAGACTGAATCGCCCGCTGCTGAGTCCGCAGCCACGACGCGCCCTGACCGCGAGAAAGATCGCGTCGATTCGTTTGCGCATCGGCATATCGGGCCGAACCGGCAGGCGCGTGCAGAAATGCTCGACACGTTGGACGTCGAAAATCTCGACGAATTGATCGACGCCACCGTTCCAAAAAACATCCGCCTCGATCGGCCGCTGAATTTGGCCGCGGCAAAATCGGAAAGCGAAGCGCTCGCCGAACTGCTAACTCTTGCGCAGAAAAACACGGTCGCGCGCTCGTTCATCGGCGCCGGTTATTCCGACACGATCACCCCGCCAGTCATTCAGCGGAACATTCTCGAGAACCCCGGCTGGTACACGGCGTACACGCCTTATCAGGCGGAGATCGCGCAAGGCCGGCTCGAAGCGCTTCTCAATTTCCAGACCATGATCACGGACCTGACGGCGCTCGACATCGCCAACGCGTCGTTGCTCGATGAAGGAACCGCTGCCGCCGAAGCGATGGCGCTTTGCCGCGCCTCCGTCGGATCCGAGCGGACCACATTTTTCGTCGCGGACAATTGCCATCCGCAAACGATCGAGATCGTGGAAACCCGAGCGAAGCCGCTCGGCATAAAGGTCATCGTCGGCGATTTCTCCAGCTTCAAATTCGACCAGACCGTCTTCGGCGCGCTCGTTCAATATCCCGCGACCGACGGCGCAATCTTCGATTACGAATCGTTCGCCAACGCCACTCACGACGCCGGCGCACTGCTCGTCGTCGCCGCGGATATTCTCGCGTTGACGCTGCTCAAGCCGCCCGGAGAATTCGGAGCCGATGTGGCCGTCGGCAGCACGCAGCGATTTGGCGTCCCACTCGGCTTCGGCGGACCACATGCCGCCTACTTCGCTACTCGCGACGCCTACAAACGCCACATGGCTGGCCGCCTTGTTGGCGTTTCGCACGATACGAGCGGCCGCCCAGGTTACCGCCTCTCGATGCAAACCCGAGAGCAACACATTCGGCGCGACAAAGCGACGAGTAACATTTGCACCGCGCAGGTGCTGCTTGCGGTCATCGCGTCGATGTATGCCGTCTATCACGGCCCGCGCGGTTTGCGCGCGATCGCGCAACGCGTCCACCGAATGGCTGAGGATTTTGCCGCTTCCGTAATGGCCGGCGGATACACCGTTCTGAACGGAGAAGTTTTCGACACCGTCGGCGTCGAGTTCAAAACGATTGAAGCGCGCGACGAACTGATTGCTCGGGCAGCAAAAGTTGGATTGGGTCTGAGACCTCATCAGGAAAAAGATTTACCTGTCGCCCTCGTCGCTTTCGATGAAGCAAAAACGGAGGCTGACCTCGAAGCCTTGATCAGCGTCTTCACCACGAAACCGTTCGAACGTGAGGAGAATTCAGAGTTCAAGGCGGGCTATCGCGATGTCTGCGCGCGAACGTCGGACTTTCTGACGCATCCGGTTTTCAATACGCATCACACCGAGACGGAGATGCTGCGTTATTTGCGCCGGCTCGAGTCACGCGACCTCTCGCTGACAACTTCCATGATTCCGCTCGGGTCGTGCACGATGAAATTGAACGCGACGGCGGAAATGTTTCCGATCTCCTGGCCGGAGTTCGCGAAGCTGCATCCGTTTGCTCCGGAGGATCAGACCGTCGGTTATCGCGAGATGTGCGATCAGCTCGCGGAGTGGCTCGCGGAGATCACGGGCTTCGCGGCGGTTGCGCTGCAACCGAACGCCGGCTCGCAAGGCGAGTACGCGGGCCTGCTCGCGATTCGGGAGTATCACGCGTCACGCGGCCAGGCGGCGCGCAACATTTGTCTGATTCCCACGTCAGCGCACGGCACTAATCCGGCGAGCGCGGTCATGGCCGGATTCAAGGTCGTTCCCGTCGCGTGTTTGAAAGATGGCGACATCGATCTCGCCGATCTCCGCGCGAAAGCCGATACGCACAAGGACGATCTCGCCGCGTTGATGGTCACCTACCCTTCCACGCATGGAGTTTTCGAAACAACGATCCGCGAGATCTGCGAGGTCGTTCATTCGCACGGCGGCCAGGTCTACATGGACGGCGCGAACATGAACGCGCAGGTCGGCCTCTGCCGTCCCGGCGACATCGGCGCCGATGTTTGCCATCTTAATTTGCACAAAACGTTTTGCATTCCTCACGGCGGCGGAGGCCCCGGCGTCGGCCCCATCGGTGTCGCGAAACATTTGGTTCCATTCCTCCCGGCGCTCTCTTCAATCGAAATTCGCAATTCGAAAATCGAAAATGCCGTAGGCCCCGTGACGTCGGCGCCCTATGGCAGCGCCAGTATTCTCACCATCTCGTGGATGTACATCCGCATGATGGGCGGCGAAGGACTGACCGAAGCCACGAAGGTCGCGATTCTGAACGCGAATTACATCGCAAAACGGCTCGACGGTTATTTTCCGGTTCTCTTCAAAGGCAAACGCGGTCTCGTTGCGCACGAATGCATTGTCGATCTGCGGCAGTGGAAGAGCGGCGGCGTGGAAGTGGAAGACGTAGCGAAGCGGTTAATGGATTACGGCTTCCACGCGCCGACGGTTTCGTTCCCGGTCGCTGGAACAATGATGATCGAGCCGACGGAGAGCGAATCGAAAGCAGAGCTGGATCGATTCTGCGACGCGATGATTTCAATTCACGCGGAGATCGAGGCGGTCGTTTCCGGAAAAGCCGACAAGAAGAACAATGTGTTGAAAAACGCGCCGCATACTGCGCAGCAAGTCGTGTCCGACAAATGGGACCATGCGTATTCCCGCGAAGAAGCGGCGTATCCCGCACCGTGGACGCGCGAACAAAAGTTCTGGCCGGCGATCGGACGGATCGACAGCGTTTACGGCGACCGCAATTTGTTTTGCACCTGCCCGCCGATCGAAGCGTTCGACGCGCTGCCCTGATTAAGCCTCGGGCGCGAGCTCGGGAGTAGCGCCCACCCGCCGCGTCGGCACGTCGCGCAAAGCGGTGCCACGCGTTGCTTCCGCCGCGGCTTCACCTGCTTCGTGATATTCCGCGTCGCTGTTCACATCCCAAAGATCGTAAAGTTTCGTGTCCGCCAGAATGTTTTCCACGCACAACATCGCGGTCATCATGGCGTGGTCCTGGTTATTGTATTTGTGCATCCCGTTGCGGCCGACCAGGTGCAGGTTCGGATAACGCGTGTCGAGCTCATCGGCGATCGTCTCCACGTGCGTCGCGTAATGATCATCGTAAACCGGATACGCTTTTTTCTGGCGAACAACCGTCCCATCCAACACGTCGCCCGATTTCGCCAATCCGATCTGGAGCAGCTCACACTCCGCCTGCTTGATCAGGTCTTCGTCTTTCGCATCCCAGACGCCGTCGTGCTCGAAACAGAAATACTCCAGCCCGTAACAAGCCTTGTCGTCATCCGGCACCATCTCCGGCGACCACGAACGGAAGTTCTGGATCCGGCCGACTTTGACGTTCGGATCGTGGATGTAAATCCAGTTATCGTGAAAGGCATCGCGGTTCTTGACGATCAGCATCACCGTGAGGAAATCGCGGTACTTCAGTGAATCGGCAGCGGTCTTCGCCGCTTCAGAAACAGCGGGCTGAATTCCGCGCACCAACTCGCGCATTGGCGCCGAGGAGATCACGTGGTCCGCCTCGAGAGTCTGCGTCTGGCCCTGCGGATCCTTAAACGTCACCGTCCAGCTTTCGCTGGTCGCGTCGTAACCGAGCCCGACAACTTTGCATCCCATCTCGACCTGGCCGCCCATGGCCTTGGTTTTTTCCGCGCACGCTTCCCACATCATGCCGGGACCACGGCGCGGATACCGAAACGAATTGATGAGCGTCTTGATGACGTGGCTGCGATCACCGTTGTAACGCTGCGGGATGAGCGCGTTCTTGATCGCACTGCCTAACGACAGGCCTTTGATCCGCTGCGCCGCCCAGTCGGCCGAGATGTCCTTGCAGCTCATTCCCCAAACCTTCTCGGTGTAAGTCTTGAAAAAAGTGTTGAAGAGACGTTTACCAAATTGATTGCTGACCCAGTCCTCAAAGTTTTTTGGATCCTTCACCGGGAACAGCTTGGCTTTGAAGTAGGAAAGCAGACACAGGGTTGATCGAATGACGCCGAGCTTGATCAGCGCTTCGAACGCGCGCAGCGGATAGGCAAAGAATTTTCCGTTGTAATAAATCCGCGAAGAGCGCGGACGGACCAGCATGTCGTCCGGCAGAATCTCCGTCCAAAAATCCTCGACCGCTTTCGACTTCGAGAAAAACCGGTGCCCGCCAATGTCGAAATGAAAACCCTTGTAGGTCGCCGTCCGGGAAATCCCGCCGACGTAAACCGGGTCGACCTCCAGCACGGTGACCGGGACGTTGTTCTTCGAAAGAAGATACGCCGCCGTCAATCCCGCCGGTCCCGCACCTATGATCGCTACGTTCGTTTTCATTAAATCCTTAGGCTACCCAGTTGGCCCTCGTAAAATTCCACACGTACCACCCCTGCACGCTGAGCCCAGCCGCGCTGAGCAACGCCATGGCCGCCATGCCACTGACGCGCACCCACAGTCGCGGGGTCGGTAATTGATGCAAAAAATGGAGAATTGCCAGCACGATTAACGTGTGAACGCAAAATTCGTAGCGGAGCATGCTCTCCATGTCGACCGACGCCACCCCGCTCACCGACACGTAGTAAATGACCGCGCCGCAGAAGTAGAACCCCACCCGGGTCGTCCAGGCAAATTTGCGGCGAATAATCGGGAGCAGCTCGCACAGCATCATGGCTGTTAGGAGAACGCCGCCGAGCGTCATTGCCATCTGGCTCGCTTCTGTCGGATTGTTTAGGGCCGGAACGAGCCATCGATAACTGGACGGTCTAATTACCGCGAGGTAATCGGGGATGATCGCCCAGCCGGACTGCTGCGTGAGCATATACATATCCCAGCGGCCCCAGCGCAAAACGCAATATAAAAAGAAGACGCCTGCGCCAAGAGTCGCCCCGAGCATCACCAGAATCGCCGAGCCGTAGCGCCGAAACCACGACCGCACGCCGACCAGACCGCGCCAGCCGTTCCGGAACATCGCCTGCACCACCGGATATCCGGCGCACGGGATCCCGACGATCCGCGTGGCCGACATCACAGAGCCGTGAAGCACGGCCAAGGCCCTCGCACCCTTTCCCTCAGCCGTGCTCCAGAACATAAATCCCAAAAGTCCCATCATGAACATCGATTCCGAATAACCAACGACCAGGAAGAACGCTGCCGGATGCGCGAGGATCGCCAGTGCGCCGAAGAATTGGAGTCGCGGCGAAATGTTCCACCGCTGGCAAAACAGGAAGAAATAACTCCAGAAACCCCAGGCCGCGGCCTGCGCCGTCACCAGAAGCGCATCGTAAATACTGAGCCGCGCGCCGTAATGCAAAATCCCCGCGATCGCTGGATAGGCCGGGAAAAACGCCACGTTGGAGACTTCCATCAGTTTGTGGCTCACCGGCGGAACCGTCGTGTCGTAGCCGCGATCGACGATGTTGGCGAACCAGTAACTGTCGTGCTGGATAAGGGTGTCGTAACGAAACGAGAGCGGCCCTTCCGGCGCGATGATCAAGGCGGCGACGATTTGAAGGAGCACGATCGTCAATCCCAACGCCCACGGTCTGAACAGAATTGGCTTGGGATTCATCGGCGCCGGTTTTGAAAGCGCCGAGGAGACACGAAACCCCTCCCCAATACAAGGCTTAGTCGGCAGCGTCATTTCCACCGGAGAAAAGCGCATTCGCTCGAGAACTTGGATGTCCGTTTCTGTCTTCAGAGGAAACTTTGGACGACACAGCCGCGGCTTTATTCGCGCGAGTTGGGAATCGACCGGCCGTCAGTCCATCCCCTCGTCACCTGTCACCCGTCACATGTCACTTTCGTCAATGTCCTCCCGTGACCGTGTAGCCTTCGTTCCGCAGATCTTCGGCCAGCTCCAATTCCATCTGGAGCGCTGCTTCGTACGGCATTGGATTCAGATGCTCATACAATTCCGGCAGCAGTCGCACCCCGTATTTCTCCACTACCCACGCCGCCTTGTAACCGTGCTTGTGATTCTCGAAGCGATGTTCCGGCGGCAGCCCGCTCATCCCGACATAAACGCACGGCTTTTTCGAATCGCGCTTCGGATTCATCCGCAAAACACTCGGATGCTTTGCGACCTTCGGATCGAGCAGGATCACGTAAACGTGATGATGAAACTTCTCGGCCTTCTCCTTTTCGAGTTCCTCGTCCGTCCTGTATCGGAGCCGCGCCATCGTTGTCACGATAGGCGCAACCAGGCGGTCGCGAAAACGGCGCAAAATCCGGCTTTATTGTCGGACGAAATTCGCGTCTAATCATCGTCCTTTTCAAATGCTCCGGAACATCAAGCGAATCGAGGACGAGCGGGCGCGCATCGCGCGCTATCAACCTGGCGTGGGTGGTGCGAACTTTTTCAACAACCGCCAGTATCACGGCGATTTCGAATGGCTCGTTCTTTCGTACCTCACGAGAGCACTGTGCAATGCCGGTTGGAAATTTCCTGAATACGCCGAGAAGCTCCCGCCTCCCCAGCCGGATTTTCAGACGTATCTCACCCCGGATACACCCTTCGGTCTCATCGAGACCACAGAAGTGTTGCCGCCAGAGTATCGCCGGGGCGATGTTGTTCGCGGCAACGGCCTGGCCGGCAAGAACGGCCAAAATCCCCAGCCAGAACCGTGGTCCAGCTATTATCAGGTGTTTCGCTCCAAACTGGCGAAGCCGTATGCGCCGAATTCGTCCCTCCTTATTTACGACGACCTGACGGCTTCGCGCTTCCCCGATTACGCGCCTTGGCACGAACGCTTGTTCGCGCGATTGAAGACGTGGACTCTCGACTCCGCCACGACCTGCGATCTCACCCGGTCGCAATATCAGAATATCTTCGTCGTCGATGCGAGCGGCTTCGGCGCCGTCCGTCTTCACCCGCATTGGGATGTCATTCGAGGAACACCCAGGCGTCGCGATTACTCGCCGAACGGAATCGTTGTTCCCATCATGTCCCATCTCCACCGTTCTAATTCAGGAGCGCTGACGGAGAACGGGGACCAGAAAGCTCACGGCTTCGGTGGATCCTGACATATGGACACGACACACCCTTGCTTCAGGGATATTTCAAATTCAAGTCGTCGGCTAGCCACTACTGTAGGCGCCCCGCGGCCAAACCAGTGGACACAGCGAGCTGAGCGACCCAGAACTGCACGCGCGTGCACTTCCGGCTTACCGCCGTCTTTTCGCTTTGTGCCGGTTTGAAATCAGCGCGGCGATGATGGCTCCTACGGCGGTTATCAGCGACGGAAGCAACTTTTCTATCAATTCTGTGATCATGCAGAGCCGCGCCATGTCAAATCGCGCGCTGCGGTTGAGCACAGAATAGCGGTGAGCCGATGAAATCCTGAGATCCGTACGGGGAATCTTGGGATTTCTGCCAGATCGACGCGGACGAAAACTGCGCAGCCGCGGAGGCGCGCGAATTGGCGGGGACGCGCGGGAAATATCCGCAGGTGCGTGCCGGCCATCCGGGGAGGCACGGGCGCATTCCCGGGCAGGTGGCGGGAAGCCGCGGAGGCGCGCCCCGGCATCCGAGGATGGAGGCGAAAAATCCCAGGATAGATGTGACCCAGCCGCGGCCATGGTGATCGAATCCGCGGACGGGAGAGCTATATCCCGGGACGGACGGTGCGCCGCTCAAGATGGAAGCGATTCCCCCGCCGCGGCGCCACGCGGCGGGCGAGAGTGTCGGCGGGCGGGTTGGCCTGGCCGGCGCGCACCCGCGGAAGTCCTCTAGCGCAAGAATGGATTTCCGCCACAAATGTGAGCCGTGAAAGCCGGCGGGAAGAATCGGGGGATTCTGTCATGGGGTCCGCTTCCTTTCTCGGAAACCGCTGCGGCGCGCAGCGTGATCCACGGAACGCGCCCCTTGCCCATAAAATGCACGCGATGAATCGTTCGCTTTTCGATGCGAATGTTTGTCTAATTCTCGTTAGAGTAGCTACGCTCCCGAAATAGAACGCACATACGAATACAACACGATGGACAACTACCAATGCCAGCATTGCTCCACACTCGTTCAGAGCAGTTCGACGCCCAGCACGAGCGGATGCCCCGATGCCACTTTCCACAGGTGGACGAAGCTCGGTCCCGTCGGCGACGCCAACTATCAATGTAAAAAGTGCGGCACACTGGTGAAAGCGAGTAGGACGCCATCGACCAGCGGATGTCCGAAGGCCACATTCCACCAGTGGACGAAGTTGTAGAGTCCCGATGAACGAACATTTGGTTGGGCCGCTCACGGCTACGGCGCAGTCACTGAGTTTGCGCGCAGGTATCGGCAGGCAGATTTTACGCCTCTCGAAGCCATGAGCGATCCGCAATCCGACATCTCCTACACTGAGGTGTTGCGTCGCTTCGAAGGCACCGGGCAACGTCTGGCGAGCGCTCTCGGTGATTACATGCGCGCCGCCGATGCTGATTACACTGTTTCGTTGACGAAGCCGTGGCGAGACGACGTTCGCGAGCTCGCTCGGGGGATGCTCATGTATCCCGAGCTCATTCTCACTTACCCAGCTCCATCCGAGTACACTACTCTGTATGCAATGTATCAGCAGTGGGCCGGCCGGTTTAAGGAGCTTGCTTATCGTGTTCTAGACCTGGTCTCAGCGCTAGATCGCGCGGACATAGTCGCGACTGGCGATGAGCTTCAGAGAGTGGTCGCGGCGCTCAAGGTGGTTTCCGCGCTAACAGAAGCGCGTGTGATTTACGTTAACAGTCTTGCCCAAAACCAATAGGTCGAACCAAGTGACGCGAATCGCTGGCCGCTCTGCGCTCCGGTTTCGATGACTACAGCCTCTTAAGAGTCGTGAGAACTCTTGGGTCCGCATCAGTAGATGATTTCATCGAATGGTATCTCCGACGTGAACTCACCAAAGCCAATATTCGCAACGTTGGGCAGACGCGATTCGAGCGGCACGCCCAAATGGAAGCTACCCAACCCGGAAAACTATGGCCTGGTTATATCTCCTGGTCATGGTCATTGGTCGAGATCTCGCCTTCCGAGCTGCCAAACCTGCTTATCCTCGGCAGCGGCTGGACACGTGAAGAACGACTCGTCCGCAACCACATTCTTCGCACGCTCGATGCAGCAGTGACACACGCGTTGGACTCGGGATACTTCACGACGCAAGCGGACCGAAGGGCGCGCCACCAATCGTACTATAACGCTTATGAGCGCTCGACTCCGAGTACATCCGAGTTTGACCGAATAGTGTTGCGCACGCTTCGTGACGACGAGAGGGCCGAGGTGGTCACAGCCGGGCGCGGCGACGTATCTTACTATCTCCACGATGGATTCGGTCGTTGTTTGCCCTACCTCACATTACTTCGACAAGAGCGAGTCGAGCCTGTCGTGATCCAGGCGTATCTCGCCAAGGCGGCCTAACAACGGCGGGCAACTATGCAGCGGCGCTGCTCGCAGCACCTAATTCCGCATAGATACTCTCGTAGCGCGCCGCGGCTTCGCTCCAGGAAAAATCGCGCGTCATCGCGCGTTCCATCAGGGTCGTCCACGTCGTCGTGTCGTGGAAAATCTCGCGGGCGCGTTTGATGGAATCCCAGAAGGCGTCGGGCGTTTTTTCGTGGCAGAGAAAACCGAAGCCGCTGTCGAGAGTGCAATCGTAATCCTCGATAATCTCCTGGATGCCGCCGGTGGCGCGGGCGACCGGAAGCGCGCCGTACTTTAAACTGTACATCGCGCTTAAACCGCTCGGCTCGATCTGCGAGGGAATGAGTGTGATGTCGGCGCCGGCTTCGATGAGTTGCGCGAGCGCTTCGTCGTAGTGCTGGCGGTAGGCGAACCTGGCCGGGTATTTTCGCGCCGCGATAGCGAGCGCGGTTTCGTAGCCGGCATCGCCTTCACCCAGGATAATCAATCGAACGTCGTCGGAAAGCAGCCGGTCAAGGAGCGGCATAAATAAATCGAATCCTTTTTCCGGAACGAGGCGCGTGACCATTGCAAAAACCGGACCGGCCGGGGCCGGCGCGAGCCCGAGTCCATCGAGAAGCAAATCGCGGCAGATAGTTTTGCCCTCAAAATTTCCAGGCCCGAACTGGCGTGGCAGCAGACGATCTGTCTCCGGATTCCAGCGGCGATAATCGGCGCCGTTGAGAATCGCGACGAGCCGGTGCGCGTGCTCGCGCAGAACAATGTCGAGTTCACATCCGCCTTCCGGCGTCAGCATCTCGCGACGATACCGTTCGCTCACCGTCGTGATCTTGTCGGCGAAAACGATTCCGCCCTTGAGCAGATTGAGGCGTCCGAAATATTCCACGCCTTGCGGCTTGAAGTAGCGCTCCGGCAAATTCGTCAGATTAAAATCGAGTCCCCAAAAACTTCCCTGCTCAGCGAGGTGATGAATCGTCAGCACGGTCGCGAACGGCAAGCGCTGCTCCGCGACGAGAGCCGGCACGAGTGCCGCGGCCCAATCGTGGCAATGGAGGATCTCCGGCGTGGGCGTCACCCGCCGCGCCATCTCGAGCGCCGCTTTGCAGAAGAAAATGAAACGGGCCGCGTTGTCCTCGTAAGCGACGCCGTGTTCGCCGTAGATGCTGGCGCGATCGAAGAACGTGTCGCAGCGAATAAAAAATGTCTGCACGCCGCTGGTGGTCCGGCCTTCCACAAATTCCGCGACGTAATTTTTTTCGCCCACGCGAACATCGACCGTGATCCCGGTATCGCGCAGATCGAGCGCCATGTTCTCGCTGAGTTCGCGGTAGTACGGCATCGCGATGCCGACCTCGTGTTTGCGGGCGCGCAGCTCACGCGGCAGCGCCTCGAGCACGTCCACGAGCGCGGTGGCGCGAGCGAGCGGAGGACCTTCCGCGCTGATCATTAGGATTCGCATGGATTTGAAAGGCAGAACGTCCAACGTCCAACGCTCAACGTCCAACGTCCAATTTCAGAAAAAACAGCGACTCGCGCTCTCCTAATTCGACGTTGGGCGTTGGACGTTGGACGTTGGACGTTTTCCCCCTTCTTCCAAATACTCCGCCTTCACCCACTCCAGCGCTTCGTCCCGATTTTTCAGCGCTCCTTCGAGCTGCCGCGTTTCGACCGCTTCGAGAATCTCGCCAAACTTCGGGCTCGGCTTCATCCCCATCGCGATCAAATCATCACCGCGGACGAGCGGCGGCGGAATGATCGGCTCGCTCGCGAATTCCTCTTTTTTCTTCAGGAGAAACTCGTAGTTATCGAGCATCGCGTGGCTGCTCGCGCAATCGACGCGATGCAACTCCAGCTCGTCTTCGAAGGTCGGCCGCGCCATGAAGCGTTTCAGTTTCGCGACCCGCATGTTCGGCACGTCTTTGAACACCATGTGTTGCCGCACCGCCTCGACCGTCGCGTCGATTTCCGCGCGGGAAAAACGAAGCCGCTCCATGATTTGTTCCGTCATCTCCGCGCCGATCCGATCGTGTCCGCTAAAACGAATTCGGCCCGTTTCATCCACCGTGGCCGTGGGCGGTTTGCCGATGTCGTGAAATAGAACGCTGAAGACGAGCGGCAACGATACTTCCGCCGGTAACATCTCCAGCATGATTCGCGTGTGCTTGAAGACGTCGCCTTCCGGATGGAATTGCGGCGGCTGCTCGCATCCTTTCATCGGTTCCAGCTCCGGCAGAATCGCGCGCATCAATCCGCTGGTATCGAGCAGGTCCCAGCCTCGGGCGCGATTCGGCGAAAGAAAGATCTTCACCAGCTCGTCGCGAATCCGCTCGGCGCTGATCTGCGTAATCGAGGCCGCGCTCGCCACGATCGCCTCCCACGTTGCCGCATCGATTTCGAATCCAAGCACGGTGGCGAACCGAATCGCGCGCAGCATGCGCAGCCGGTCTTCGGCAAAACGCTGCGCCGGATCGCCGATCGCACGAATCAGTTTCCGCTCGAGATCTTCGCGGCCGCCGACGAAATCGATGACCTCATTTTTTTCCGGATCGAAGAACATCCCGTTGATCGTGAAGTCGCGGCGGGCCGCGTCCTCTTCTGCCGTCGCGAAATGCACTTCTACCGGACGCCGGCCATCGAGGTAAACGCCATCCGACCGAAACGTCGCCACTTCGAATTGAAATTCATTTTCGAGCACGACGATGACGCCGAAGTGGGCGCCGACCGCATACGTGCGTGGAAAGATTTCCTGCACCACTTCCGGCCGCGCATCGGTCGCGATGTCGATGTCCTTCGGGACCTCGCCACGCAACAAGTCCCGCACGCAACCGCCGGCGAAATACGCGACGTGGCCGGCCGCGCGCAGACGGCGCGCGATTTCTCGCGCGGTCGATTGCATAGTCTTTTCCATTGTCGACGCAATTGTGACCCGGCCGGTCAGAAGTGTCGAGAGACCTAAGAGACGGAAACGACTCAAAGGACTCAAGGGATTTTCGAATTGCGCTTTCAGTCCTTTTCGTCTTTTCTGTCCTTCAGCGATGCCCCCCAAAGACGGCTTCATTCCTCCGCACGGCGGCTACCGGAAACTGCGCTCTTACCAAAAAGCGCAAATCGTTTTCGACGCCACCGTCTTTTTCTGCGGCCGCTTCCTCAATAAGCGCGACCGCACTGTCGACCAAATGGTCCAGGCCGCGCGCTCAGGAAAAACAAAACATCGTCGAGGCCAGCCAGGCTTCCGGCATGTCCAAGGAGATGGAGATCAAGTTAACGAACGTAGCCCGGGCAAGCCTTGCCGAGCTGGAGGAAGACTATCAGGATTTCCTGAGAACACGCCGGCTATTGGAATGGCCGCTCGAGCACGCCTATTCGCGCCGCCTTCGCGCGCTTAACCGGACGCCGAACGCTACCTATGAGACTTTTCGAAAGGGCATCGAAAGCTCGGATCCCGAGATTGCCGCGAATGTCATCCTCGGGCTGGTCCGCGTGACGAACTACCTCTTGGACCGTCAACTCAGCACGATCGAGCAGGCCTTCCTGGCCGAAGGCGGCCTGCGCGAACGAATGACGCGAGCGCGCCTCTGGAAAAGGGATCGAATACGCTAGCACCGTGCCCGGCCGCGCGTAGAGGGGCGATTTCGTGGTAGAAGTGGCGCCATCTTAACCGATAAACTGCTGAAAGATGAAACCATCCCTCAATTGGTTGCTGCCGCTGGTTCCGGTCGCGATCGCGCTCCGTTACTGGCCCGCGATCTCGAATCCCACCGCGCTCTTTGTCTGTTCGGCGATCGCCATCATTCCTGTCGCGGGTTGGATCGGCCGGGCGACCGAAGAATTAGCGGCCCGCGTCGGCGAAGGGCTTGGCGGATTGTTGAACGCGACTTTCGGTAACGCCGCCGAGCTGATCATCGCCGGCATTGCCTTATCGAAAGGACTCACCGGCGTGGTGAAAGCGTCGATCACCGGTTCGATCATCGGAAATATTTTGCTCGTCCTCGGGCTATCGACCCTGCTTGGCGGCATTAAACATAAGGAACAGCGTTTCAACGCGAGCGGCGCGCGCACCTCGGTCATCTCGCTTTCGCTGGCCGCCATCGCCCTCATCATCCCCACCGTTTTTCACATGGCTGCGGCGGCGAGCCCAGCCGGCTGGCATCCGAATGTCGAGCACAAGCTCTCGTTAGGTATGGCAATCGTCCTCTTCGTAACCTATCTCTGCGTGCTCCTCTTTACCCTCGGCACGCACAAACATTTTTTCATCGGCTGCGAGGGAGAGCTTGAACAACACGTTGCCCATTGGTCGCGACTCAAATCCATGATCGTTCTCGTGATCGCTACCGGCGTCGTCGCGCTTCTCTCTGAGTTTCTGGTAGGAACGATTGAAGCCGTGCGCCAATCGCTCGGTATCACCGAAGTTTTCGTCGGTGTCATCGTCGTGGCGATCGTCGGCAACGCTGCGGAACACTCGACTGCTATCGTGATGGCGATGAAAAACAAGATGGACCTGAGCGTCGGAATCGCGATCGGCTCGAGCCTCCAGATCGCGCTCTTTGTCGCGCCGGTGCTGGTTTTCCTTTCCTACTTCATGGGACGCCCGATGAACTTCGAATTTTCGCTGCCGGAAGTTTTCGCCGTCGTGGCTTCGGTTTACATCATCTTCCAGATTAGCGGCGACGGAGAAACGAACTGGATCGAGGGCGTGCAGTTGCTTTCCGTCTACCTGATTCTCGGGATCTTGTTTTTCTATCTGCCCGAGCCGCACATCGGCTCGGAGTCGCCTTTGCCCTAAGGCGCTGTAGTGGCCGCTACACCGTCTGTGGCTGTTTTCGCCGTTTGAGCGAATGGATAATGAAGCAGACGACTGCGATGCAGATGCAGGAATCGGCGACGTTGAAGGCCGGCCAGGGATGAGCCAGCGGCACGTGCAGATCGAAGAGCGCGAAATCGATCACGTGACCGTGCACGAGCCGATCGGTCAGGTTGCCGATAATTCCGGCCAGGAGCAGCGCCAACGAAACATCGCGCAACGGATCGCGTGATTTTGCACGCCGCAAAAGCAACGCGAAAACGAAAACGAAGGCAACGCACGAAAGCACGATGAAGAAAGTGTTGTTGTTCTTGAAGGATCCGAAAGCAGCGCCGTCGTTGGTGACGTTGACGACCGCAAAGAAATCCGGCACCACCACGTGGATGTCTTCGACGCCAACGAAGCGGACGACGAGTCCCTTGGTCAGTTGATCCAGGAGATAGAGCGGCAGGCTCAGGAGAAGGATGTACTTCATTTAACAATTGCAACTGGCCACGGATGGACACGGATTTTCACAGATGGAAAACCATAACCAAAAAATTCCCATCCGTGTTGGAAAGCCCGGCCTTGCATGTTCCTGCATCGTTACGGCATCCGTGTTCATCTGTGGCTAAACCTTCCCCCCTCGCCCGTGACAACGGCCTCGCAGCGATCGCACAAGTCCGGATGCGCCGCGCTCTTTCCCACGCTGGGCCGATGCCGCCAGCAACGCGCGCATTTTTGATGCGGCGTTTTTGAAATGGCGGCGGCTACGTCCTGGCCAGTCTGCAGCGTCAGATCGCTGAGGATAAAAAATTCTTCCAGCTCCTCTTTCGGGACCGCGCCGACAATCGCTTCGTCGCAGGTCAACGTGACCGCGGCTTCTAGCGCGTTTCCAACCAGCTTCTCCTGTCGCGCTCGTTCGACGGCTTGACCGATCACACCACGCAAGTTCAACAGTTGCTCGATTTGTTCATGCGCCTCCGGATTACGAAATTCCGGCGCTTCCTCAGGGAACGTCTGCACGTGGACCGTGCCCGCGCCGCGACGATAAGCCCAGGCCTCTTCGGCGGTGAAGACAAGGATGGGCGCGAGCAACCGGCAAAGCGCATCGAAGATTTTCTGCATCGCCGCCTGGGTCGCTCGGCGACGCGGCGAATCCGGCGCGTCGCAATACATCCGGTCTTTGGTGATGTCGACGTAGAGACTGCTCAGGTCGACCGCGCAGAATTGATTGAGGGTGTGATAAACCTTGTGGAATTCGTAAGCCGCGTAAGCCGCGCGGCATTCCGCGATCACGTTCTCGAGGCGATCGAGAATCCAACGATCCACCAACGTGAAATCTGCTTTCCCGCCTTCATGCGTTCCTGATTCAAATCCATGCAGATTCCCCAACAGAATCCGGAGCGTGTTCCGGATTCGCCGATACGTGTCGCCGAGCCGCGTGAACATTTCCTCGGAGAACGGCACGTCGTCCGTGTAATTGATGCTGCTCACCCAGAGTCGGACGATGTCGGCGCCGTGTTTCGCCACGAAATGACCGGCGTCCATCGGCTTGCTGTAGCTGCTCGATTTCGAAATTTTCTTTCCGTCGACATCGACCACGAAACCGTGCGTGACGCACGCTTTGTAGGGCGAACGATTGTGCAACCCGATGCTCGTCATGAGCGATGATTGAAACCAGCCGCGATGCTGATCGGTCGCTTCGAGATACATGTCCGCGGGATCGCGCAGCTCCGGGTTCGTCCGCAACACCGCGTAATGCGAAACGCCGGAATCGATCCAGACATCGATGGTATCCGTGCGATGGCGCGTCCCTTCCGGCAAACCGAGTTCGCGCGCGAGCGCGGCATCGTCCAGTTCGAACCAAACGTTCGAACCACGCTGCTCGACGATGTCCGCCAGCTTCCGGATTATTTTCGGATCAAGAATCGTTTCGCCTTCCGCAGAATAGAAAACGGGAAGCGGCACGCCCCAACTGCGCTGGCGCGAAATCACCCAGTCGGGCCGCGACTCCACGGTGCCCGCGATCCGATTCTCGCCCCAGGGCGGAATCCAAAGGACGCCTTTGATCGCGGCGAGAGCGTCGGCGCGCAGAGCGTCGATCCGAATAAAGAACTGTTCGACTGCGCGGAAAATGATCGGTGTCTTCGAGCGCCAGCAATACGGATAAGAATGCTGGTAGGCCTGCGCGGCGAGCAGCATTTCCTTTTCGCGGAGCAAAGCGACGATGTCCGGGTTCGCGTCGAAAACATACTTGCCGGTCAGGTGCGGCAGGCCGGCTTCGTCGGTGAACTTGCCGTGATCGTCGACCGGCGAAAGAATCTGGAAACCTTTGGCCCGGCCTAACGAGTAGTCTTCTTCGCCGTGCCCGGGCGCGATGTGGACCGCGCCGGTGCCGGAATCCATCGTCACAAAATCCGCGGCGACGACACTCGATGTTCGCGGCAGAAACGGATGCTGCGCCGTGACGCCATCGAGCTGGCTGCCAGGAAACGAGCTGACCGGTTCGCCCGTTGGTTCGAAAGCAGTCGTCGCGCAAAACGCTTCCACGAGCGACGCGGCGAGCACGAGCATTTCGGAAACGCCTTCCTTCCGGAACTCGCGAAGCACATAAAGCTCCTTCGGATGTACGGCGATCGCGAGATTGGCTGGTAACGTCCACGGCGTCGTCGTCCAGATCGCGATACTCGCTTTGCCGGCGAGATCGCCAGAGACGATCGGGAATTTAACATAGACGGCGGTGTCTTCGCGGTCCTGGTATTCCACCTCGGCCTCGGCGAGCGCGGTCTGTGCGCCGCTGCTCCAAAAAACAGGCTTGAGGCTTTCGTAAACGAGACCCTTTTCGACGAAGATCGCGAAGGCGCGCAAAATCTCCGCCTCGTATCCAGGATTCAACGTCAGGTATGGATTCTCCCATTGGCCAAAAACGCCGAGCCGCTTGAATTGTTCGCGCTGGATGTCGATGAATTTTCTCGCGAACGCTTCCGATCGCTTCCGCACTTCGAGCGGCGACAACCCGCGCGATTCTTTCACGACCTTGTATTCGATCGGCAAGCCGTGGCAATCCCAACCCGGCAGATAGGGCGCGCGAAAACCGGCCATCGTTTTCGATTTCACGACGAGATCTTTCAGAATCTTGTTCAGCGCCGTGCCCATATGGACGTCGCCGTTCGCGAAGGGCGGGCCATCGTGCAGAACGAACAATTCCGCGCCCTCGCGCGATTTCTGGATTTGCTCGTAAAGGCCGGCCGCTTCCCACTGCTTGAGCATCTCCGGCTCGCGCGTCGTCAGGCTCGCCTTCATCGGAAAATCCGTCTTCGGCAGGTTGAGTGTGTCCTTGTAATTCTGACTCATGCGCGGAGCGGCGAGGCTAACATTCGCAGACTAGCTCCGCAACGAAGGAGCAGCATCTGTTGTAGCTACGGCGTCGCTACAACAGCTTCGGCGATTCTGCTAGGTTCATCGCGTGAAACAAAAAGTGGCCCTCCGGATCGCTTCATCGCCACAAGACGCGTGGAATGGTGCGATCGCGCCGTGGTTTCGGGAACTGCTTCCGGATTCGTGGAAGGAAGAATTGCCCGCGCTCGTCGTCGTGCCGACGCGAGCGCACGCACACTGGCTCAAGGGTCGCTTGCTGAGCGAGGGTCGATCGCATCTCGGCATTCAATTCATCATGCCCGCGGGTTTGCGCGAAATCTTGAGCGGCGATCGCTCTCGAGACCTGGCTCCACGCGAACATTTGCGCCTGCTTCTCGCGATCGCGGCGGAACAGGAAAACGATGGCGACAATCTCGCGGCGAAGGCGGTCGTGCGCGCGCCGGATCACTTGTTGCGAACGCTCGACCGGCTGGAGAACGCGGGCTGGGATTTCGACCGGCTCGGGCTCGATTCTTTCCAACCCATCGTGCGCCGCTTTCGCGAACAACTGCGCGCCTGCTATTTTTCCATGACCGGTGTGCACGATCGCGAGTTGCTCAGCCGTTCGAAATCAAGGCCACCGCGCTTTGCGAATCTGTTGGTTTCCGGTTTCGACTCAGCCCATTGGCCGCACTGGTTCCTTCTTCGCGCCGCCGTTGATTCCGCGGAAAACGCGACGGTGCTCCTCGAATATCCGCGCGAAAATTCCGAGATCGACCAGTGTTGGATCGGGTCGTGGGAAGAGCTCCTCGGCGAAGCGACGCCGGTCAGCTCGCCGGTCGCGCCGGCGACCGACAGCCTCTTTACCGAAGCCGAGATGCGCGGCGAACCCGCGGCTGCGGCGAATTATTCCTTTCTCGTCGGCGCGGACGCCGCTGAACAAGCGGAGGCAATCGCGCTGCTCTGTTCGCGCTTTCTGGCGGAGAAGAATTGCTCGCGGGTCGGCATTATTTTTTCGGGAACGGGATCGTTGCCGCGCCTGGTCGCAAACGAGCTGTCGAATCTCGAGATCCCGCACAACGACGGCTTCGGCCATCCGATTCCTGGATTGTTCGAATCGGCGGAATGGCGCGCCTGGCTTCAGCTTCAGCGCGGGCCGCGCCTGAATTCGCTCGTCCGTTTTCTCGGCGCCTTGCGGACGCGGTCGAAACTGTTTCCCGAACTGCGTTGCGATCGGTTCGAAAAAACGCTGCGCTCGATCAATTCCCAAATTCTGATCGACGATCTCGCGTTGGTGGAGCGCTATTGCCACGCGCATCCGCAGCCGGAACGAAAGGAAGTCGCGGACGTTCTCGCTCTCATTCAGTTCCTTCCGGCCCGCGCGACGTTCTCGGAATTTCTCGCCGCGACTGCAGAAGCCTTCGCGCGGCTGCAATGGAAACACCACTGGACGGCGCTCGCGAATCAGAGTCGTGATTCGGCGTCCAACGTGCCCATAGAATTTTCGCGGGTCCTGTTTCTGCGCTGGCTGGAAGAGATCGCGTCGACTTTCACGGCGGGCCGCGACGAAGCAGGTGATCATCCCTACGCGCGCGTGCAACTGCTGACGGTGGCGCAGGCGCAGGGACAGGATTGGTCCCACTTGATCTTCGCTGGCTGGAACGAAGGGAGCTGGCCGCCGCCGGAAAAAGGTGAGTTTGCCCGCGAAGAAGAGATCGAGGAATTCAATCGCGGGATTCAGCGGTTGAATCGCCGCGCTACCGGACAAGGGCGGCACGGCGAAGGGCACACGGCGGTGCGCGAGAATCACGCGCCTTATCTCGGACCGCGCGAGCAGCGGCAAATCGCGCTCCGGCAATTTCACGCGCTGCTCGAATCCGCGGCGGGCGGCATCGCGATCGGCGCCAGTCTTGTCCAGGAAACGGCGCCCGATCGGCCGTGGAACCCGAGCGAATTGTTCACGCAACTTTACCAGACCACGCGACGCCGGCCGTTGACGCAGACAACGTTGAAAGAACTCCAGCGCGAAACCGCAGCGTGGCTCCGTCCCACGATCCCATCAAAAATGAAAAGTCCGGTCGCGCCTGAAGCGAAACAAACGCGGGCCGCGTATGACGCGCGTCGCGAACCGGAAGCGGCTTCCGGCGAATACGATTTCGCTCTGCGGGAACCGTTGAAACGCGATCCGATCCTGAGCGTAAGTGAATTCGAAACGGTCCTGAAATCGCCGGCGCTGGTTTGGATGAAGAAGTATCTTGGCGTCGAAGGGGCCGAGGATGAGACGAATCCCTGGAGCGCAGCCACAGGCCAATGGGTCCACCGCTGGCTGAGCGGCGTCGCCCGCGGCGGCGCGGAAAAGATTTTTGTTCGCATCCCGGACGGGGACGGGATCGACCGCGCGATTCGGAGCGCGGCGGAAGAAAAATACGCCGAGGTCAAAGCGCTCAGCGAGGCCGCGCGACGAGCGCTTCCCGATTGGTGGCGCTCCGGCTGGCAAAACGCGTTTTGTCTGGCGCGAATTCTCGGAGCGAAACTGGCCACGATCGAAGACTGGCCCTGGATGGCGGTGGAATGGACGATCGAGGGCGCTGAGCCGGTTCGCATCGACGCCGAGAACGCGCTGCTTTTTCGCGGACGCATCGATCTGCTTCTGGCGCGCCAGGAAATCCGCGGCCTGGAAGCGGACGAGCTTTGGATTCTTGATTACAAAACCGGCGCGAACAAAAAGGCGCTCGCTCCCGCGCGTGAGGACACGGAAAAGCGCCGGTCGCAGCTCCACAAAAAAATTCTCGACGGCTCTGCTGTCCAACTCGCGCTTTACGGTCTCGCCGCGCGCCAACTCGGAGCGCGTCAGATTTTTCTCAGCTTGGTTTCGCCGGCAATCAAGCCGGTCGCGCCGCAGCTTTCCGTCGAGCAGATGGACGGCGAAGCCGACGCCTTTCGTGCGTTGGCGAAAATGCAGCGGACGGGAATTTTCGGAATGCTTGGCCCGGTCCGTTCGGCGTGGGCGTTCAATCGCGAATATCCCCTCGCCACGCTCGCGATCGAACCTGAAATCCTCGAACGCCGCTGGGAGCTGACTCATCCGGCGCTCGCGAAGGAAGAAGAGGAGGCCTACTGGTGAACACGCCGCACGATCAGACGCAGCGCGACCGATTCACGACGGAACTGGATCGCAATTTTTCCGTCGTTGCATCCGCCGGCTCCGGCAAGACGCGCGCGATCACGGACCGCGTCCTGGAAATTGCGCGATCGCGTCAGGCGCGGGAACTCCTGCCCCGTCTCGTGGTCGTGACTTTCACCAATCGCGCCGCGGACGAGATGCAGCAGCGCAGCCGGCAGCAAATCCTGGCGGAGAACCTCGACCCGGAAATCGTGAGCGCGTTCAACCGCGCGTTCTTCGGCACGATCCACGCCTTCTGCATGAAGTTGCTGACGAACTACGGGCATTACCTCGGGTTGCCGGCGCCGCTCGAATTGATCACGGACGACGAAGATCTCTGGCAGGAATTCGTTCAACAACAGCCGCGGCTCGGCGAATCGTTGAGCAAGAAGAACCGCGCCGCGCTTTTCCGGCTCGCGCAAGCGCGCGACATCATGGAGCTGGCGCGCCGCGCCGGGTCCGCGCTTCTCCGGCCCGGAGAAATCGGGCTGTGCCCGAACATCGATTTCAGCGACGTCTATCGCGCGCGGGACACGGGCGGACGCGACACCATTAAGCGAACGCAGGAAGAATTGGCGGATTGGGAAACTCGGCTCGGTTCGGATTGGGAATTTCTTCGGTGGCCGAACTGCTTCACGAGCGCGAACGCAAAATTCACCGCGGTCTGGCGCGAATCGCTGGGGCCGTTGCGCCGGTGGGTTGCGAACGCCGCGCTCTGCGTGGCCGCGGAAGTGCAGCGCGATTATCGCGATTACCGGCTCGAGCGCGGCGTCGTCACCTACGCCGACCAAATCGCGCTCGCCGACGAATTGCTCCAGCACCCGGCTGCGGGTCGTCGTATCCGCGAACAAAATTTTCGCGTCATTCTCGACGAAGCGCAGGACACCGATCCGGCGCAGTTCTCCGTTCTGCTTGAAATTACGCGGCCATCCGCCGCGGCGGATTATTGGCTGGAAACGAAGATCGATCCGCCGCGAGCCGGACATTTTTGCATGGTGGGCGATTTCCAGCAGTCGATCTTTGGAGACCGGGCCGATCTTAATAACTACCGGAAAGTTCACGAGACTCTGATCGCAAGCGGCTCCGCCGAAGAGCTGATTTTTTCCGTTACGTTTCGCCTCGACCAAACGCAGGTCGACTTCATCAATGCGACGTTTCGCGACGTTCTGAACGAAGAGAGCGGCCAGGTCCGCTTTGTCGAATTGCAGCCGCGCCCCGACGTTCTGCCCGGGCAGGTCATCCGCATCTCGCTTGGGGAACAATTGCTCGGCGGCCGGAGTGACTTGAAGGATTACGAAAAAGCGAATCTCGAAGCGGAGCAGCTTGCTCGCTGGATCGAGACAATCGGACTGGAAAAATTGCGGGCCGGTTCCTGGCGCGACGTCGCGATTTTGTGTCCGCGCAAAGCGTGGCTGCGCACAATGGCGCGGGCGTTACGAAAGCGCGGTCTGCCGGTCGCGATGCAATCCGAGAGCGCGATCAAGGCAGACAGCCCCGCCTACGCGTGGTTGACCGCGCTCTGCACGATCATGACCGAGCCGCTCAACGGCTACGAAATTGTCGGCGTGCTGCGCGAAGTGTTCGGAATCGCGGACGCGGACCTGGCTGCATTTGCCGAGGGCGACGGCAGCCGGTTCCGGATCGACGATCCGCGGACGGCCGGAATTGTCGGTTCGCAACTGCGTTCCCTCACCGACACGCGCGAACACCTCGAAGGCAAATCGCTTTTCGACGCGGTCACAATTCTCGTTCGCGAAACGAAATTGCGCGAGCGGCTGAATTCGTTGCCGCCGGAAGACTTCGACGATCTCGCGGGCGAACTGGATGCGCTCCTCGCGCTCGCCGCCGAATCCGAAGCGCAAGGCGCGACGTTGACCGATTTCGCCGAGAAATTGCGCGCCGACTTTGAAACGCCGCGTGAAGCGCGGCTCTCCGCGGTCGAGGGAATTCAACTCATCACGTCGCAGAAAGCGAAAGGATCGGAATGGCAGGCGGTGATCCTGCCCTTCCTCGGCCGCGACATTCGGTTTCCCTCGCCGCGTTATCCGTCACTCATCAAGACGCCGGGCTCCGGGGAAATTCTGGTCGCGTTGAGCAAGGAAGATCCGACGGACGAATTGAAGAAGGCGCGCACCCTGGCCGAGCAACAGGAGATGCAGCGGTTGCTTTACGTCGCCACGACGCGGGCCCGGCACACGCTCGTCCTCGCCCTGGACCGCAGGCTTTTCCAAAAGAAAGAGGCGCTTTCCAGCCGAGCGCAATTGACGTTATGGAAAGAGGAGAAAAACGCGGCGGAGTTTGCTGCCCTGGCAGAAATGCCGGACGCGTGTTCTCTCACGTCCGCCGCGAAATTCGAAGAGCTCCGCGGAGATGGCGATGCCGTGTCCGGTCTGGCAACTCTCGATTCCAAAACGGTGCAAACCGCGCGCCGGCACGCGAACGATTTCGTGCGCAAATTCAATCCGAGCGCTTACGATCCGGCGATCATCGGCGAGGGCGCGGCGGAAACCAGCGAGCAACCTGTTCGCGCGAAGTCCACGCCCGACACGCCGGCAACTTTGTATGGACAGTGGTGGCATTCACTTTTCCAGCGAATGCCATGGCGAGAAGGCGTCGAAGCAGCGGACGCGCTTTTCGCGCAGCTCCTTCCCTTGTCGCCGGACAAGCGGCGTTCGACCGCGGAATGGAAACGGGTCCGGCAAGCCTTGGGCGCGGACTCGATCCTGCAACAATTTCTCGCCCGCGCCGAGACGAAGGTTCATTCCGAATTTCCTTTCGCGTGGAAGATCGACGACCACGGTTGCCTGGAAGGATTCATCGATTTGCTCGCGATCGATCCCGACGCCAATCGCTGTTTATTGGTCGACTGGAAAACCAACCGGGTCGAAAAAGGCGAGGAAGAACAATTGCGGCGGCGTTACCGGCCGCAGCTCGCAGCCTACTGGAAAGCACTTGGCGAAATCACGAAGTGCGAAATCGATGCGGGCATTTTCGCGACCGCGACCGGAAAGTTTTGCAGATACGGCGCCGGCGAGTTGGAGGCGGAATGGGAACGGTTGCGGGCGTTGCCGGTAGATCAGTTTTCTGTAGCCGCGTCCCTATGGGACGCGCCGGTATAAGCTTTTTACGCGCTCGCTCACGTCGCCCACAGGGCGACGGCTACAGAAATCAGCTCGCGCGCTTGCCGGCGATGAAGTCTTCGACGCTCTGGTAGGCTTCGTCGTCGGTCATCTGCTGTGGCGGATGCTTCGAGAAATAGGCGGAGGCGGAATGAAGAACGCCGCCCTGTTTGCGGTCGAGCGCGAGCTTGGCGCAGCGGATCGCGTCGATCGCGACGCCGGCTGAGTTCGGCGAATCTTCCACGGAAAGTTTCACGTCCAGCTCCATCGGGACATCGCCGAAAAGTTTTCCTTCGACGCGAATGAAACAAATCTTGTTGTCGTTCTGCCACGGAACGTAATCGCTCGGGCCGATGTGAATGTTTTCGTCGGCGAGCCGCTCACCGATGACGGATTGGACCGCTTCGGTCTTGGACGCTTTCTTCGAGGCGAGCCGGCTTCGGTTCAGCATGTTGAGGAAATCGGTGTTGCCGCCGGTGTTCAATTGATACGTGCGCTCGACCTTTACGCCTCGTTTCCGGAACAGATCGACAATCGTGCGATGAAGCACCGTCGCCCCGAGCTGCGCTTTGATGTCGTCACCGACGATCGGCAGGTTCTTGTCCGCGAACCGTTTCGCCCAAACCGGGTCGCTGGCGATGAAGACCGGGATGTTGTTCACGAACCCGAGGCCCGCTTCGAGCGCGCAGGCGGCATAGAAACGCGTCGCTTCCTCCGACCCGACCGGCAGGTAATTCACCATGATTTCCGCGCCGGACCGTTTCAGTTCTTCGATGATCTGCTCGCGAGTCGATTCTTTTTCCAGCGGAAGGAAGGTGCGGTCGGCGCCGTATTCCTTCATGTGCTCGGCGCAACCGTCGAACACGCAGCCCATCATGACGATCGCGCCCGTCGGCTTGATGTTGTCACAGAAAACTTTCGTGCAATTCGGGCGGGCGAAGATCGCTTCCGCGGCGTCGAGCCCAACCTTGCGGCGATCGATGTCGAACGCGGCCACGATTTCGATGTCCTGCGGTTCGTAAGGCCCGATGCGGCGGTGCATGAGGCCGATGTCCGCGCTGCCGTTTTTCGAGGGCTGGCCGTAAAAATTGATTCCCTGCAAAAGTGAGCTGAAACAATTCCCCACTCCAACGACCGCGATTCTGATTTTGTTCATTGCAGGAAAACTCCGAAACTAGCCCCTGGCCCCGGGGATGAGCAAGGCGGAAAGGTGGGCATCATAGAGCAAAAGTGCGGCGATGCAATATGCTGGTGGTATTTCGCGGCGAGAGGGGCCAATGGCCTTTTCCCTCGTTGGGATTATGGGAATTTTGTTGATAATGCTGCGGCGCGCGCGTGAGATAGCCTCGATGCGCCGTTGTGGGTGGGCCGTAATTCTGGTCGTGGCCTCGGGCTTGGGAGCGGGCGTTTCCAAGGCCGGGCCGGCTTTCACCGTTGATGAAGCCGTCGCAACCGCTCGCAGGCAGAACCCAGAAATCCTGATGGCGGCGAAACAACTCGAAGCCGCGAAGGGTGGCGTCACCGAAGCGCGCTCGGGATTCTTGCCGGGCGTGGTGTCGACGGGTTTGCTGCGGAAACGCGAGACCCTTGAAACTTCGCGGCTGCGTTCCAACGATTACGAAGCCTCCCTGCGCGTGATCCAAAATGTTTATACTGGTGGCGCCATCTCGAGCCAGTTGACGATTGCGCGGCTGAACGAAGAGAAGCGGGCGCTCGAATATCAAGCGCTGGTCAACCGCGTCTCGATGGATGTGCGAATGGCGTACTACGACGTGCTGTTGGATCGCGCCAAGATCCGCGTCCGCGAACAATCGGTCCAGGTTTTCGAGGAGGAACTAAAAACGCAAAAGGAACGGCTCGAAGCGGGTCTGGTCGGGTCGCTGAACGTCAGTCGCGCCGAGGTCGCGCTCGCGAACGAGCAGCCGGAACTGATCGATGCCCAGACGCGACTCCAAAATTCCGAGCTGCGGCTCGGCCAGCTCATCGGCGTCGATGCTTCAGGGAAACCGGTTTCCGTCGACGCATCCGGCCAGTTGCAATACGCGCCCAAACATCCCGACCTGAGCGAATGCCTCGCCTATGCCGATGTGCAACGGCCGGAAGTCCGCGCCCGGCAGATCGACGTCGAGATTGAAGATGCGCAACTGGTTCTCGATCGGAGCGAATCGCGTCCGCGGGTGGAAGCATTCGCCGGCTACGAAGTTTACAGCGAACGCGATCCGGAAGTCGGACCGGAATTCAACCACGGATGGGTCGTCGGACTGAACGGCACCTGGCACATTTTCGATGGGTATGCGACCCGCGGCCGGATGCAGGCGACGCGAGCGCGGCGCGAAGCCGCCGCTCATGCGCTGGAAGCCGCGAAACTTTCCGTCGCGTCCGATGTGCGAAGCGCTTTCCTCGATCTCCAGCAAGCCGACCGCGTTTTGCAATCGGAGACGCGCAATGTGCAGAACGCCGATGAAGCGCTCGAGATCGCAAAAGGAAATTTGGGCGCGGGCCTTGGAACGCAGCTCGATGTCTTGCAGGCCGCTTCCGATGTGACCCGGACGCGGACCACGCGGCTGAGCGCGATTTATTTGCACAACGTCGCGCTGGCCAAACTCGCCCGCGCCACCGCGCGCGAACCAGACTCGTTAGGCTTCGCGCCGAAGGTCACCAAAAACCCGCCGGGCTCGAAACCGATCGCGGAAGTGGCCGCGCCGCCGGCAACCCTGGGAGGTGGCCGATGAAGGGTCTTCTCCGGGGAGCGCACGCGCCCTCGCGTGCTGGTTTGGGCGCCCTCGCCCAAACAATCTTTTTCTCTGTTGCGCCACACAATAGCGTCCGACGGCGAGGGCGCCGTCGGCAACACGCGAGGGCGCGTGCGCTCCCCGGAATCTGTGTTTCCGCGATTATTCTGTTGTGGAGTGAATTAGCAGTTCGATCAGTTAACGCCCTCACACTCGATGCCGCTCTCTCCCGGACCCTCGAAAAAAATCCTGAGATCGTGCAGGCGCGCCTTGCGCTCGAACAGGCAGCGGGTCAGCGTCTCGTTTTTCGCTCGACCGCCTTTCCCGACGTGAGGCTCCAGGTGCCGGCCGGTGTTCAAGGCGGCAAGCGCGCGGATGAACCGCCAGTCCGTCCGTTCGCGTTCGCTCGGGCGCTCTTCACCCAGCCGATTATTAACTTCGCCGCCGCCGCCTCGCTTCGCCGCGGCGACATCGAAGTGCTCATTGCGCAGCAGCGATTGAACGTCGCCGTCGTCGAAAATCTGCACACGACCCGCGTCGCTTTTTACACCGCGCTTTACGACGAATCGCTGCGCTCGCTCGGCGAAGCCCAGCGCGAACGTCTCGCCCAAAATGTCACGACTCAGTCGGACCGTTATCGCGCCGGACAAGCCGACCGGGCTGCGATCATGAGCGCGCAACTTCTGGAGCGCGAGATCGAGCCCCACATCCAGGACGCGCAACGCGGTTATGAAGGCGCTCTCCTCACCCTCGCCACCACGATGGGAAATGCCAACGAAGCCATCCAGCCCAGGGGACCGCTGCAATTTGCCGCAATCAATTACGACGCAGACGCGGAAATACCGGCGGCGCTGGCGCAACGCGCGGATCTCCAGCTCGCGCGCCTGATGGTTCGCGCCGCGGAACAGGATCAGCGCATCATCGAGGCGCAATATTATCCCGCGCTCAGCGCGGTTGTTTCCGGACTCGGCATTCCGGTGACCATTCATACCGCGAGCACCGGGTCGGCCCGCAGCTCGGAAAACACTCTTTCCTCCGAAATCGCGGGCGGCGTCGCTTACACCTGGAGGGTCGTCGACAACGGCCGGGTCACCGGGCAGGTCGCGCGGCAACGCGCCATTCGCGAGATGAACGAAATCTCGCTCCGCCAACTCGAAGCGAACGCCGCGCTCGATCTCAAACGAATCGCGAACAACTTCCGCGCGATCGAAGCCCGGTGGAAATCGCTCAACGCCGCGGTCACCAACGCCGAGCAAAATGTGAACGTGATTCAGCGCACCCTGACCGAAGGTCTTTCTTCGCAGCTCGAATTCCGCACCGCGGAGAGCAGCTTCCTGGAAACCAAAGGCGCGCTCCTTGCCGCCGCCTACCAGCAAAACATCGCCCGGGCCGAGTGGGACCGCGCCGCCGGACGCTACTTTCAGTTTTCAAACGACACCGGCGGAAAGGTGCGTTAGTTGCAGCCGTTGAAGTTTCGGGCTTCGAAAAATCTCGTTATTGCCGGGATCGCCGCCGTGCTGGTGATCTTCGCGATTATTTATTTTGCGACGTTGCCGGTTGCTGAAGTGGCGCTGGTTCAGCGCGGCACCGCGATTTCGGCGGTTTACGGAACGGTACGGATTGAGCCGTCGCTCGTCATTCCAGTGCGCGCGCAAAATTCGGGCTTCATTCAATTCGGTCAAGCGCTCTCGGCGGGACGCGGCGCGATTGGGCGCAACGTCGAGAAAGGCGAGCTGCTGGCCACGATCTCCGACGAAGCGACAGCGCGGTTGTTGAAACAAGCGCGCGCCGATTTTGAGGCGGCGCGGGAACGCGCGCAGCTGCCGGTGCCCTCGACAGAAGCCCTCAAAGTTGCCGAAGACAATCTCGGTCGGCTCGAAAAACTCAGCGGCCTCAGCAACGTGCCGCAAGTTGAGTTTGAGAAAGCGAAGAGCGAGGTGAAACGGCTCAAGGCGCTCGTCGAGACAGAACGGATCGAGCGCGATCGCAATCTCGCCGCGCTCGAGGAAGCCGCCCAAAAACTCGAGGCGCAAATGAAGAATTCCGAAATCCGCGCGCCGATGGACGGACTCCTCACCGGTATCAAAACGATCGACGGCGAGCTGGTCGCGGAGCGCGCGGAATTGTTCACGGTCTCTTCCCGCAAAAATTATGTGCGCGGCGAAGTGGACGAGGAAGACGTCGGCGAAGTGAAGCTCGGAATGCCGGCGATCGTGCAGGTCTACGCGTTTCGGACCCGAACTTTCCACGCCAAAGTCGCCGCGATCCAGCCGGCCGCGGACGTGGAGACGCAGCGTTACACGATCGTGCTCGATCTGGAAGATCCGCCGGAAAATTTGATGGCCGGGATGACTGGCGAAATGAACATTATTACGGGCCAGCACGAAAACGCGTTGCTGATTCCGACGCGCGCGTTGTTGGTCGATCAGGCGCTCGTTGTGAAGCACGGCATCCTCCAGTCCCGTACTGTGAAGATCGGTTATCGAACGCTCGATTTTTCGGAAGTGCTCGATGGCGTGTCGGAAGACGATCGCGTCGTTCTCTCGGATCAGGATAAACTGCGGCCCGGCCGGCCGGTGCGAACGCGCGTGTCGAAAGTCACGCCGCGCGTCAACGTGCAGTGACCCCGACGCTTTATATCGCGCTGCGATTTCTGCGGCATCGCAAGCGTTCGTTCGTCCTGAGCTTGTTGGGCGTCGTTTTCGGCGTAGCCATTTTCATTTGCACGCAGGCGCAGACGCAGGGCTTCGCGAAAAACTTTATCGACTCCACGCTCGGCAGTAACGGCGCGCTCCTGTTGCGTTCTCGTTTTCAAAACGCGACGAGCGGTCTGCTCGTCCCGCCGAAGAATGTCCGGAATCCCGATCAGCCGCGTCGCCATTCGCTCGACGGAATCTCCAACGCGCCCGAGATCATGCGCGTGAGCCGGCAATTCGCCGACGTCGCCTCGTGCTCCGCCGTGCTGCGCGGAACCGTGAGTGCCCGCGCCGGATTTGACAATGCGACTGTCGATCTTTTTGGGATCGACGCCGCGCAGCATCTGCAAACGACGAATCTCCGGGAACAACTCACCGCCGGCGATCTCGACGATTTCCGGAACAACCCGAACGCGATCATCGTCGGCTCGCGTTTGGCCGAGGCGTTGCAAGTGGCGCCCGGCGATTCGCTCCAATTACTTTCGCCCGGCGGCGAATATCGCCGGTTCGCCATCGCCGCGACCGCGCGCAGCGGCGTCGGCGTCGTTGATGCGGTTCGCGTTTATTGCCACGTTCGCGTCGCGCAGACGCTGCTGAAGAAACCGTTCGCCGCATCCATGATCGTGTACAAATTGCGCGATCCCGAGCGCGCGCCGGCCGTCGCTCGCCACTTCGAATCGCTCTTTCAACATGAAGCCCAAAGCTGGCAGGACCGCGAGGAAGCGAACCTCCAACTTTTCCTGACCGTTCGCGTTTCCGCCGCGATCACCGTTTCGCTGATCATCTTGCTGGCTGGGTTCGGCATCTTCAACGTCCTCACGATGTCGGTCCTCTCCAAGTTGAAGGAGATCGCGATTTTGCGCTCGATGGGTTACCGCGGCCGCGACATTTCCGCAATCTTCCTCTGGCAAGGCGCAATGATCGCCGCCGCCGGCTCCGTGATCGGCTGTCTCGCCGGCGCGCTCTTTACCTGGGGCGTTTCGAAAATTCCGATCCAGGTCCGCGGCTTGTTATACGCAAACCATTTCCTCGTCACGTGGGATTGGCGGCATTACCTGTGGGCCACGATCCTCGCCATCATCGCCGTCTTCATCGCAAGCTATGTTCCCGCTCGCCGCGCCGCCCAGCTGGCGCCCGTCGCTACTCTGCGCGGCTCGAGCGCGTAGACAGACGCGCTCTTCTCCCCTACACTGGCAGCCCGCAGGCTCTATGAACGTGCTCGACAAAATCAGCCGGGAATTTTCCGGCTTTAATCTGCTCGAATCGGGCAAACGGCTTTTCGATCGGAAGCCGCTTCAGTGCAGCATATACCTCACCGACCGGTGCAACCTCGATTGCTCTTATTGTACGGAATACGACAACTCACGGCCGCATCCGAAGCTGGAAGACCTGAAACTTTGGATCAAAAAAATCCGTGATCTTGGAACGATGCGGATCGCGCTCGTGGGCGGCGAACCGCTCATGCATCCGAACGTAGTCGAGATCGTGCGCTACTGCCGCGAGCTTGGATTCGCGACGAGCCTGACGACGAACGGCTTTTTGTTGACGCGAAAATTATTGAAGGAGCTGGAAGAGGCCGGGCTCCAAGTGATGCAGATCAGCGTCGATCGGATGACGCCGAGCCCGATCACGAAGAAATCGTTCAAGACGATTTTGCCGAAGCTCGATTACTTCAAAGATTCGAAGATCAGTCTGCACATCACCGGCGTGATCTGCGCCGACACGCTGCCGGAATCAAAGGCCGTGCTCGAGACTGGGCTCGCGCGCGGGATTCCCACCGAAGTGCGACTGGTTCACGCCGATCCCATGAGCCGATTCCGCGTCGAGCGCGGGAACAAGGCAGAGCTCGAAGCATTCATCGGTTCGATGATCGAGCGGAAACGGCGCGGCGAAAAAATCCACACGAACGAAGCGATCCTCCAATACCAGAAAAGCCTGCTGCGGAACGAACCGGTCGATTGGACCTGCACCGCCGGCTACAAACTTTTCTTCGTTTCCGCCCAGGGAAAATTCTGGGAATGCAGCATGGTCCACGGCGACAAACACATCATGGATGTGACGCCCGAGGACCTTTACGCAAACTATCGGAAGAAAAGTTGCCAGGCCGGTTGCGGCGTTTATTGCGCGGTGAGCACGTCGTTGCTCGTGCAAAAGCCGGTGAGCGTAATCTCGAAGGAAGTCGTGAATCGCGCGAAGCGGATTCCGGCGCTAATCAAACAAGCCGTCAGGTCCCCGGAACCGTCCGAGCCGACGCAGCCGCCCCAGCCCGCGCCAGTTTAGTTTGCCGCGCGAATTTGCAGCGCGCGAAAAACGTGCGCGGCAGCGCTCGCCATTCCCCACCAGCAAATCAGGACGAAACCGTTCGCGGCATCGCCAAGAATCAGCGCCGCGATCAGGATCCAGACATTGATATTGCGGCGCGCGCCGATGCAGCGGACGAAGCGGTCGAAGTTCGAAACATCGTCGAGATGCCGGCCGGCTTTGTTTTTCGCCGCGCGTTTTGCCAGGCGATCGCCGAGATCGGAAACGACATACAGCGCGAGCAGCAAGTAAGCGCCCGCCAGTCCAGCCGCGTGAAAATGAAAGGCGAGCGCCGTCCACCATGAGAGTTCGATCGCGTAATCGACTTCGTGTTCCCATTCGCCCGTAGGAGTCGTCTCCACTTTCGTTCGCGCGAGTTTTCCGTCGACGCCATCCAGCACTTCGATCACATACGCTAGCGCGACGCCCCACCAAAGATGACCGGTCGCGAAGAGCGCGGTCACCGCGAGCCCGATTAGCATCGTCGCCAGCGTGACCTGATTCGGCCGGATCGTTGTCCGGCAAAGTTTCTTGACGATCCAATCCTCGATCGGCGAATCGAGGAACCCGGGGAAATCCAGGACGCCGTTCTGCGCGACATCGCGCACATATTCTTCTGCGAGCGGGACGAGCTTCGGCGCTGGCGCTGGAAAAAAAACTGGCCGCACATGCTTCCGAAGCGCGGTCACGTAGGTCGGCTCACTCGCTGCGTCGCATCGCTGGGTTCGTTCCGTCGCCGTCCGATCAGCGTCCAGAAGAGCCGCGCCGGAGAAGTCCAAACTTTGCCCGCGCCACAACGGAACGCTTTCCGCCGGCGGCGCCGAATCGACGAGAACAGTCGTCGCGGCTTGCTCGGCCAGCGCCTTCAAGAGCCGCGCATCAAAATAGAAACCGGCCGAGACAACAAGCGTGCGTTCGTTACCCGTCACGACCTTGTCGATAAGAAACGGGCCCGGTTCGCGGCTGCGAAAATTCAGCGCAACCTCCGCCCGCGCCCAGGACGGCGTCGCCAAATGCGCGGCGATTTCCGCCGGCGTTTTTGTCAGGATCACCGCTTCGCGGAACCCGAGCCGTTGCGCGGTCCGAAGCAGCCGTTCCAAAAGCGAAATACCAAACAACTCGGCGAGCGCGTCGGGCGCATCGGCGAGAATGACAAGTTGCGGGCGCGGCGAATCCATGGAGCGAGGCGAGCAGCGCGAAAAGGTTTCACTGCCGTGGCGAGTGTGGCTACCTTAAAATTCATGGAGGCGGAAGTCTCGCTCAGTTGCGAAGGGATCGAGCGCTATCTCGGCGAAGACGAATACCGTGTTCACGCGTTGCGCGGCGTCTCGCTGCAACTCGAGCGCGGCACCGTTCACGCGGTCGTCGGGCCGTCCGGCTGCGGAAAAAGCACGCTGCTTTATATTCTCGGTCTGCTCGATCAGGCGGACAGCGGCTGGGTCACGATCGAGAACGAAGCGGTCTCGCAGCTGGCCGATGACGCCCTGGCGCGGAAACGAAACGAGCTGCTCGGATTCATCTTCCAGTTCCATTTTCTCCTCGAAGATTTTACGGCGCAGGAAAACGTCATGATCCCGATGCGGAAATTGAATGTGTTGAGCGAACCGGAGATGCTGGAGCGCTCCGCCTACCTGCTCGAGGAAGTCGGTCTCGGGGAAAAAGCGAAACGGCCGAGCCGCCATCTTTCCGGCGGCGAACAGCAACGCGTCGCGGTGGCCCGCGCGCTGGCGAACAATCCGAGTGTGATCCTCGCCGACGAGCCGACGGGGAATCTCGACAGCGCGAATTCCCGGCGCGCCTTCGAGTTGCTCCAGCGCATCGTGCAGGAAGAACGCAAGGCGCTCCTGCTCGTGACCCACAATCCGGAAATTGCTGAGGCGTGCGATTGGATCCACGAAATGCAGGACGGATTGATCATCGGCAGTCATCCGCGCGGCCGCAGATAATGCGCGCCGACTTTTTCGTTCCATGACCGCCGCCGAGACAATGCTGCGGCCGATTACGCCGCCCGGCGGCGTCGTCCATCGCGTCGATCCCGGGCCGGAATTGAAGCGCGGCGCGTGGACGAACTTCCTCGCAATGCTCGCCTCGAATTTTCGCGGCGTGTTCACCTTTCTCGTCGCGCGGATTCTCGGTCCAGCCGCGCTCGGCGTTTTTTCCGTTGCGTGGGCGACGACCGATCTCGTCAGCAAAATCGGCGTCTTCGGACTCGACGATGCGATCATCACTTTTATCGCGCGGGCCGAAGCGCGCGGCGATCGGGCACGCAGCCGATCGCTCTTTCGACTGGCTGTCTTCCTCGGCGTGTTTCAATCCACGGTGCTCGCCACGATTTCGATCACGCTCATCCGAGCGTTCGGAAGCCGGTTCGGTCTCGATCCGGAAATGGCGGACGCGCTCTCGGTCATGTTTTGCGCCATGCCGGTGATCGCGCTTTATCGCGTGAACACGGCCGTCTCCCGCGGCATGAAAGTGATGCGGCACGATATTTTTTCGCGCGGCATTACCGAAACTATCGTGACGACGCTTGCGTTTCTGGCGGCGCTTTCCCTCGGCCTGAGAAAATTTGGACCGGAGATCGCCGTCATTGTCGGAATGGGCGCGTCCGGAATTGTGGCGCTGTTTCTCGCGGCTTCGCTTTTCCGTCGAGTTTCGGGCGTCACCAATTTTCAGGCGGTCACCGAAGCTCGGCGACTCCTCACCTACGCCGCGCCGATCAGCGCTTACGATTTGCTGAACTCGATCATTGTCCGCATCGACGTCGTGATGCTCGGTTGCTTCGTCGGACGCGCGCCTGGCGTCACGCTCACCACCCTCGGCGTTTACGGCGCGTGCGTCGAAGTCGCGGGCGGCCTGCGCAAAGTGAACCAGGCTTTCAACCCGATCTTTGCGCCGATCGTCGCCGGCCTCACCGCCGACGGCGACCAGGAACACGCCGCGATCGCGTTCTCGCGTGTGTCGCAATGGATGCTCTGGGTTCTGCTGCCGCTCGTCGCCGTGCTCGCATTGGCCGGCTCAGTCATTCTCGGAATTTACGGACCGGTGTTTCGCCAGGGCGGAGTCTGGATCGGCATCGTCGCCCTCGCTTGCGCCACCAATGCGTTCGTGAGCCTGGCCGAAACCGTGATCATGGTGCAAAAGCCGCGGCTGAATTTGTTGAACTCGATCATCACCTGTCTCATCGCGCTCACCGCGAACCTGTGGTTGATCAGTCGATTCGGCGTGACCGGCGCCGCGTTCGGAATTTTGCTGCCGTATGTGTTGCAGGGAATTCTGCGCTATCGCGCGCTGCGAATGGTTTTCCGCTGGCAGAATCCGTGGGGCGATGTCGGCCGGCCGTTAGTCGCCGCTGCGATCGCGGGAATTCCGGCAATCCTATGCCGAGTCATAATCGACGGCACGATCGGCCAAGTTTTAGGCGCGGTGGTGTTCCTACTGATTTACGGTGGGGCATGGCTGTATCATCGGCGATGGACGAGATCCGCGACATGACGTGCATGATAAGGTGGGTGGCTCTGGGTAGCGCGCGCGTCTCGCGCGTTGGCGACGGCGTCCTCGCCGTCGCGGACTTTCTGAAAGCGTGTTTTGGCGAGACGCCAAAACCAACGCGCGAGACGCGCGCGCTACCCAGAGCGACATGAAACGCGTATTCATCACCGGGGCGAGCTCCGGCATTGGATTAGCCACGGCTAAACTGCTGGCCGAGCGCGGCGACGAAGTCTGGGGGACGTCGCGCGATCCCGCGCGAATCCCGCAGCTGCCGCATCTTCACCCGGTCCGGCTCGACCTGAGCGACAACGTGTCGTTAGGCGAAAGTTTTCGCCTCACGCTTCGCGAAGCCGGGCATTTCGACGTCGTCATTAACAACGCCGGCAGCGGCCACTTCGGGCCCGGCGAACATTTGAGTGCGGACGCAATTCACGCCCAATTCCAGGCGCTCGTTTTCGCGCACATCGAGCTTTGCCGTCTCGCGCTTGGCGCGATGCGAACCCAAGGCAAAGGCCGGATCATCAACGTCACTTCCCTTGCCTCCCGCATGCCGGTCCCCTTCATGGCCGCTTACAACGCAGCCAAGGCGGCAATGGCTTCATTCGTGATGACGCTCCAGCTCGAGCTCGCGGGTTCGGACATTCACCTCATCGATCTGCAACCGGCCGACATCCGCACAGGTTTCAATGACGCGGTCGCGCGAACCGATGGCGGCGATCCGTCTTACACCGCGCTTGTCGAACACGCGTGGCGCATGGTCGACAAAAATATGCAGGAAGCGCCCAAGCCGGACCTGGTCGCGCGGCGAATCGCGAAATTGATCGACGAAGAAAATCCGGCGCCGCGCGTCACCGTTGGCGGAACTTTCCAGGCGGGCATCGCGCCGATCATTTTTCGTTTGCTCCCGCAGCGCGTCCGTCTCTGGGGCTTGAAAAAATATTACCAGCTGCCGACTTGAAGATCAGCGACGCGGTCATTCTCATGGCGGGAACCGGTTCGCGTCTGCGCGGCTCGGCGGAAACGGTCGCCAAGCCACTGATCCCGATCGGCGGGCGGGCCCTGATTTCGTACGCGATTGATTCGTTCGAAAAGGTTGGCGTTGAAAGAATCCACGCGGTGGTTGGACCTAATGGCGAAGAGTTAGCCGCCGCGGTGGCGCCTCTGCTTCCGCCACACATGCAGTTTCATCCGATCCCGAATCCGAATTGGCAAAAGCAAAACGGCGTCTCGCTCCTGACAGCCGCCGGCAAAGTCCGTTCGCCTTTTTTCCTCGCGATGGGCGACCATCTTTTCGAATCGTCGATCGTCGTTTCCCTTCTGCGCGACGCCGACTTCTCGCGACTGAATCTCGCCATCGATCGAAAAATCGCTTCGATTTTCGATCTCGACGACGCGATGAAAGTTCGGATCGACGGGAACCGGCTGGTGGCGATCGGAAAGAAACTCGAAGACTACAACGCGATCGACACTGGCATTTTCATTTGCCCGGAAACGATCTTTGAATATCTGCGGCGCGTTTTGCGGAACGACGACTGCGCCCTGGCCGATGGCGTCCGCCTGATGGCCGAGGAAGGAAACGCGCTCGCGATCGACATTGGCGATGCCTGGTGGCAGGACGTCGACACGCCGGAGATGCTTGCCCAGGCGTCTTCTGTAGCAGCGGCCCTGTGGGCCGCTCAACGATCAACCTGAAGCGACGCTTCTTCTCACGCTTCGCATAGCGAAGCGGCTACAGGACTGAGCGTGCCTTCACAGCCAACACCAAACTCACGGTCGCAACCGCAAAGAGCAGGTGCAGAATGAGAGACGGCAAGCCGATCACGGCGACGAACACAAAAAACAGGACGGCGACATCGCGTTTCGTGAGCTGGATGAGAAGCGCTGCGAATTTCTCCCCGAAAACCAGAAGCCCGGAGCGCGCGACCAACACGCGATGGCGCGGATACAGCGCGCCGCCTAACGAGTCGTCCTTCAGCTCGACAACCGGCGCCGGTTTTTGGCGCCCGAGCTGCCATTCATTGAGCGCGATCAATCCGGCGGCCGCGATTCCTTCGGCAACGAACAGCCAGCCGAAACGAGGATGCGCACGGCTCAATCCGAAACCGAGACCGACGACGAGCAGGATGTTGCTCAGGACGTCGAAGAAATCGTCGAGCTGGCGGCCGCGCTCGCTCTCCATGAATTTCGCGCGCGCGATTTCTCCATCGCACCCGTCGAGAACACTGAAGACCTGGAAGAGAATCAGCCCCCACACGAACGACCAGTAGTTTCCGTCGGCAAGGACGAGCGCCGCGATGATCGGGATCGGAAAAATTCCCCACGTCCATCCGTTAGGCGTGACCGGGAAACGCAAGAGCAATCGCGTCATCGCGCGCGAAATCGGGCGGTTCAAATAACGCGAAACAAGACCATCCTGCGACTTGCCGCTGCCGCGCAGAAATCGGCGCTCGATGCCGTCGATCTGGTCGCCGTTCGCGATCTGTTCCCACGCGCCCGCTCCGGAAGGCTCCGGTAACTTCGTCGCCGTGAAATAATTTTCCCACGACGCCGGTTGCGGAAGCGAAACGGTTTGCCCGACTAGCTGCACCATCGCTTTTCGATAGAGAAACAGGCGCGTGGTCAGGACAAGATCGTAGGGCTGGCCATCGAGATCGGTGTTGAAGGCAAGCTTGGTTAGTCTTGGATTCGAAGGAATCCACCGCTGCGATTGATCGAGATTGGGCTTCCAAAAAATACAAACGCTCACCGGTAGGACCGCGAATTCGTCGATCGCCAGCGCGAGGCGATCGAGCTGGCGCAACCCGGCCACCATCCAATCTGCGGATTCGTCCGCCAGGATCAGAACACGGCGCACATTCATGCCGCCGGAATCTGCCGACGATAGATCCGATACGTCTTGTATTTCTCGGCGCCGATCGCCTCGAGAAACCGATTCATCAGAATGTTGTTTTCCAGGATCAGGCTGCATTCGCCAATGAACCCGCGCTTGAGCATCGCTTCCTCGATGATGTGGAGCACGAGCATTTCGGCAATGCCGTGCCGCCGATATTTCGGAACCACGCCGAGCGCGACCAGGCGGACGGTTCGCAGCCGACTCTTATAATAGAGCAATTTCGCGAGGCCGATGGGTAAACCAAAGGTCGTTAGGCGGCCGTTGATTTTTTTCAAAGCGACGTTGATGTCCGGGACGCAAAGAATAAACCCGACCGGTTCGCTGCCGATCTCCGCCAGCCAAACCAGATCGGGTAACAGGAGCGGTTTCATCTCCTTGGTCATGTAAGCGAATTCTTTTTCGCTGAACGGAACGAATCCCCAGTTCTTCGACCAGGCTTGGTTATAAATCGCGCGAATGCTCGTCGCTTCACCCGCGATGTCGCGCAGATTTATCTGGCGCAGGCTCACTTTCTCCGGGCGTTTCTTGAGCGCGCCCGCGAGCTTTCGCAATCGCGCGGCGGCATTCGCTGGCTCCGCGAACCACCACGCAAAAAAATCCATCACCTTCTCGAATCCCCAGCCTTCAATAAGGCGGGCGTAGTAAGACGGATTGTGTGAGGTCAGCAGCATCGGCGGATGCTGGAACCCGTCGACGAGCAGGCCGCAAAGATAATTCGTCGAGTAATCGATCGGGCCCTTGATTTCGTCGCGGCCAAGAGCGCGCAGCCAATTCCCGGCCGCCGCGAACAGCGCGTTCGCCACCTCCGGATCGTCGATCGACTCAAACATTCCAAAGGAGCCGATGTTCGAGCCGTGGAGCTCGTTGTATTTCGGATCGTCACTCGCAGCGATGCGACCGACGATTTCACCGTCGCGGCGAGCGAGAAAAAACTCCGCTTTGCCGTGTTCGAAAAACGGATGCTTTTCGCGATCGAGAAATTCTTTGCGCTCGATCACCAGCGGCGGCACCCAGACGGGATCGTTCGCATAAATTTTCCACGGCAACTTGATGAAGGCGTCGCGCTCCGTGTTCGAGGCGACTTTAATGATTTCGATTTTTCCCACGGCCGTAATCTTGTCTTGAGCGGGCCGGGAAAGCGAGTAGTAGCAACGGCCTTGTCATGCCTCAAAGCGACCTGGCCCTGAAATCCGCCGAGATCGAGGAGCTGACCGATCTCCATTTCTTCCGGCCAGTGGGATTGGTCGTCGCCCGCGCGGGGCGCGCTCTCGGGCTCACGCCAATTGGCCTCACCGTCATCGCCGCGATCATAGGCATCGCTGGCGGCACGCTGCTGTATGACGATCGGCTCGGATTATTCGGATTCGCACTGCTGATTTTGCACAGCATCCTTGATTCAGCGGATGGACAGCTCGCCCGGCTGACGGGTAAAGTTACCGAACTCGGCCGCGCCCTCGATGGACTCAGCGGATACGCGACCCACGTCGCCATCTATTTGGCGATCGGGTTCGGCCTTTTCCATCGCGGCAGCCCTGCAACGATTTTCATCTGGATGCTGTTCGCAGGGATTGCGACGGCGATTCATGCCGGGATGTACGATTATCACCGGCACATTTACATTGCCGTCGTCTCCGACGCGCGAGTGCCGAGTCACGAGCCGCGAAACATTCCGCCGCCGATCGGCTGGCTCTTCCTCATTTACCTTGGCTTGCAGCGCTGGCTAATTGGGAAACACGCCGATGTCGAAGGCGCACTGGCGTCGCGATCCAGCGGCGGACAAGTGCGGGATGAAGATCGCAGTCGTTATCGCGAGAGTTTTTATCCGCTCGTGCGCGGTTGGAATTTCCTCGGGGATAACACGCGCTTCTTTGTCATCGGCGTGCTGGTGCTGCTGCACCGGATCGATTTGTTTTTCGGGTTCGTCCTCGTGCTGATGAACCTCGTGTTCGCCGGTCTCTGGCTTTGGCAACGAAACGCGGATCGCCGTTTTCTCGCGAGCCTGTCATCGAGTAAACTGCCGGCCGAATGATTCGCGCGATCCTTTTCGACATGGGCGGCACGCTCGACGGCGACGGCCTGCATTGGCAGGACCGGTTCACCGCGCTTTACCAAAATTTCGGCGTGCCGGTTTCGCGCGAAACGTTCGACGAAGCCGAGCGCCGGGCGAACAACGACGACGCGATTGCCTCCTGCGATTTCCAAGAGATGATCGAGCACTACGTAAAGTGGCAGATGGCTCATCTCGGCCTAACGAATCCGCAACTCGAGCAACATCTGATCAACGGCTTTGTCGCGCCGGCGCGGCAAGCGGCGGGCGCGAATGTGGAATTGCTCGCCGAACTGGCGGAACGGGGCTTCGAGCTGGGCGTGGTCTCCAACGGCTGCGGTAACGTCGAGAAGCTCTGCGCCGATTTCGGTTACGCGCCTTTTCTTTCCATCGTCGTCGATTCGCGTCGCGTCGGACTCTTCAAACCGGATCCGGCGATCTTTGTTTATGCGGCCGAAAAGCTCGGCCGCGCGCCGGGCGAAATCCTAATGGTGGGCGACTCATTCGATCGCGATGTTGGACCGGCGAAAAAAATCGGAATGAAAACCGCGTGGCTCGAAGGCGCTGGGCCGCGTGATTGTCCGGAGCCATCGCTGGTTGACCTGCGGCTGCGGGCGTTGGCCGATTTACGCAACGCTCCGCTGCTCGCGGCCGCGCTGGTATGAGCGATCGATCTCTTCGCGCGGGAGTGCTCGCCGCCGGGCGCGGCGAACGTTTGCGCAGTCAACCTTCGGACTTGAAACCGCTGGCGCGCATCGGCGACCAGACCTTGATCGAGCACGTCTTGCAATCGATGGCGGCTGCGGGTGCGGCAGAAGTTGTCGTGATCATTAACGAAGATTCGCGGGCTGTTCGGGATCACGTCGCGCGGAATGATTGGCCGTTTGCGCTCCGCTGGATCGTCGAGACTACGCCGACTTCGATGCACAGTTTTCTGCGTCTCGTCGAAACGCTCGCGGCCGACGGCAGCGACGGGCCATTTCTTCTTTCCACGGTAGACACTGTGACCAGCCCGAAGGCCTACGCCGATTTCATGGAGCGCGCGCGCGTTCTTAACGCGGCGATCGCTCTCGCGCTCACTTCTCCGGGCGAAGACGAGAAACCGCTCCTCGTTCGGATGCGGACGATCGATTCGCGCATCGAAGCGTTTGGCGAGGGAGAATACGCGACCGCCGGCGTCTACGCAGTGCGCCCAATGATTTTGCAGGAAGCTGAAACGGCGCGACGCGATAACCTCCAAGCTCTCCGAAATTTTCTGCAACGGTTACTCGAGCGTGGATATGAGATTGCCGGGATTCCGATCTCGGAATCGATCGACGTGGATCGGCCCGCGGACCTGGCGGCGGCGGAAGCATTGCTCCGGAGCGCGCAGAAATGAAACGGCTGGTCGGTCTCTATCGCGAAAAACAATATTCGCCGGGTCGGCATCAATCGAACGATGCCCTGCTCCTCGATCAGATTGCGCACCGGCTGCGCGAACGCGAGTTCGCCGTCGATCTCATGACGCTCGAGGAAGCGAACGGCGCGCGCGCGAAAGCCGAGCTCGTTTTTTCGATGTGCCAGGGACGCGCCGCACTGGAGAATCTCGCACAATGGGAGCGCGATGGCGTGACGATCATGAACAGTCCTCGCGCCGCACTGAACACGCATCGCGATCGGTTGCCGGCGTTGATGGTCGAAGCGCGTCTGCCGTTTCCGCAAACGAATCTCGTCTCGACGGAACACGATCCGGATTTGCGCGGGCTGGATCTCGACGAAGGCATCTGGCTGAAACGCGGCGACGTTCACGCTTCCGTCACGGCCGATGTGCAATGGATCGATTCGCGCGACCGACTCCAGATGGGCCTCGCGGAATTTGCGCGGCGCGGAATCGATCTGGCGGCCTTGCAGGCGCATCGTGCCGGCGACGAGATAAAATTTTACGGCGTCGCCGGAGGCGCGTTCTTCCACTGGTTTTATTCGGGCAACGCCCGGAAGTACCCGTTCGATTCTGCGCGGCTCCAGGAACTCGGGAACGAAGCGGCTGCCGCGGCCGGGCTCGATATTTTCGGCGGCGACGTTATCGTTTCGTCTGCTGGAGAATTGACCTTGATCGACCTGAACGATTGGCCGTCATTCGCCCCCTGCCGCGAACGTGCGGCCTACGCAATCGCCGATTTCATTACCAAACGTGTCCATGCCAGCTAAAACGGAAACGCCTTTGCAAACCGAGTCGCTCTTCGAACAGGAGCAGCAATTCATCGCGCCGGGCGTGCAGACGATCGCGCTGCTATCGAAGCTCGCGATTGCGCGCGGCAACGGCGCGACGTTGATCGATCTCGACGGCCGCACCTATCTGGATCTCAACGCCGGGGTTTCTGTCGCCAGCCTCGGCCACGCCCATCCGAAATATGTCGCGGCGCTCACCAAACAACTTGAAGCGGTCAGCGTGGGAAGTTTTACTTCGGCGCCGCGGGCTGAACTCGTTAGGCTGATCGCGGAACTCGCGCCGGGCGAACTCTCGCGCACGCAATTTTTCAGCGGCGGCGCGGAAGCCGTCGAAGCGGGAATTCGGCTGGCGCGTTCGTTCACGAAAAGAACCGACGTGGTTGGATTCACCGGCGGATTTCATGGAAAAACCGCTGGGGTTCTGCCGATCTCGGACATCGATTGGAAAACTCTGATTGGTCCTCTGCCGCCCGGTTACCACATCGCGCGCTACGCGGACCCGACGCAATTCGACGGCTCGCCGGATGATTGTCGTGAAGCGGCGATCAAGGATTTGCGACGCGTGATCGAAGAAGAAATTAGCGGACGTCCCGCTGCGATCGTGATCGAGCCGATCCAGGGAACCGCCGGCAACATCGTGCCGCCACCCGAATTTCTCCGCGAGGTCGCCGATGTCGCTCACGAATACGGCGCGTTGTTGATCGCCGACGAAATGATCACGGGCTTCGGACGCACCGGGAAACTGTTCGGCTGCGATCACGATGCAGTCGTGCCCGATATCATGACGCTCGGAAAAGGAATGGCGTCGGGTTTCCCGGTGAGCGCGCTGGTTTCGACGGACGAGATCATGTCGGCGAAACCGTTCTCGCTGCCGAGCGCGTCGTCCTCGAGTTACGGCGGCAATCCGCTCGCGGCCGCGGCGGCGGTAGTCACTATCCAAACCATTCTCAGCGACAAGCTGGTCGAGAACTCCGCGAAAGTTGGCCGCATGCTTCGCGAAGGTTTTGAGTCGCTGGGGAAAAAACGCCGCTCGATCGCGAATGGTCGCGGAAAGGGATTGCTGATCGGTTTCGATCTCGTGGCGGATCAGAAGACGAAAACGCTGTTGCCGAAAGAACGCTGCATCGAATTTTTCAAGCGTTGCCTCGCTGAGGGACTCATCATGATGAGCTACACGCCGCGGGTCCGCGTTCATCCCCCGCTCATTCTTTCGGCGGAACAGGCCTACTCCGCGCTCGCGATTATCGACGGCGTGCTCGAGCAACTCGAAGCCGAGTAAACTGTGTTGCGCGGCGCGATCATCGGCTTCGGGGCTGTGGCCGCGAACGGGCATTCGCCGGCCTACGAGCGGTCGAGTGAAGTGAAGATCGTTGCGGTGGTCGAGCGAACGGAAGAACGGAGACAGGTCGCTCAGAAATTAATTGCCGACGTAGCGACTTTCGCAACGATCGAGGAACTCGCGGGCGCTCCCGCCATTGATTTCGTGGATATCTGCACGCCGCCGGCGTTGCACGGCGCGCCAATGCGAGAGGCGCTGGCTCACGGCTGGAATGTTTTGTGTGAAAAGCCGCTTCTCCTCGACCTCGCAGAACTCGAAGCGATGCGATCGCTCGCGCGCGAATCGCGACGCGCCGTGGTTCCGGTCCACAATTGGAAATACGCGCCGATTATTTCGCGGGCAACGGAGGCGCTGCGTTCGGGCGCGATCGGAGAGCTGCGCGCGGTCGAGATTGAAACTTTGCGGATTGAAGACTGCGCGGCGGTCGATCCCGCTCACCCGAACTGGCGGCGCGAGCCGGCTCTTTCCGGCGGCGGCATTCTGATGGACCACGGCTGGCACGCGATCTATCTGGCGCGCCATTGGTTCGGAGAAGACCCGGGCAACCTGGAAGCGGAATTGCATCGCGCAGCCAACGGGATCGAAGATGAGGCGAAACTAAAACTCCGTTTTCCGCGCGGCGACGCGGAGATTTTTCTGACGTGGCGGGCCGATCGACGGCGAAACACGATGCGGTTGCGTGGCGATCGCGGCGAGATCGCGATCGATGACGACACGCTTCGAATTCGCGACCAAGAAATTCGTTTCGAAAGTGCACTCTCCGCCGGATCGCATCACCCGGATTGGTTTGCCGCGATGTTGCCCGACGTGATCGCGCAATTTCGTTCGCCGGAAAAGGCGCTGGCCAGCTTCGACGAAGCTGCTCTCTGTCTGTCAACGATTCGGCGTGCTTACGAGACTGCGCGAATCGTCTAGGGCATTAGCCGGCGTTTCCGGCCGTGGCGCGCGGGTGCCGAAAACATAATCCCACAGCGGCGAACTGACGCCATAACCGACGTGGTCGTCATCGTAGTGGTGACGCATGTGATATTTTTTCAGCCAAAGCCACATCCCGCGCTTCATCGAAAAATGATGGGTGGCGTAATGGATCATGTCGTAAAAAAGATAGCCGCAGAGAAAACCAGCGAACGCGGCCGGCGCGACACGTCCGAACACGACGAAGAAAAGTCCGCAAAAGAAAACCGCCAGAGGGATGCTGACGATCGGCGGCATCACCAGCCGGCTGGCATCTTTCGGATAATCGTGGTGAACGCCGTGGAGCAGAAAATGGAGCTGTTTTCCCCAGCGGCTCCTCGGTTCGTAATGGAAAACCCAGCGATGCATCGTGTATTCGACCAGCGTCCAAATCAGAATGCCGAGCACGACCAGACTGATCACGAGGGCGACGGCGAGAGCGCGTTGCCGCAGCGCAAGAACGAGCATGAAGAGGACAACCGGCCCATCGATTACGAGCGGCGTCGCCGGATGCACGTGCGAGAAGAACTCGAGGAGTCGGCTCTCAAACATGCGGACCGATTCGTTCTTATTCGAGACGTAGCGCTGCGCCATATGATTCAAACCATCCTCAATTCCCAGCCCGCTTCAATGCGCGGCCAGTGCCGGCTGCTTTCGCGCCGGAAGCAATGTGTCGGAAAGAATGTTGAGCGCTTCGTCGAGATCAGCGCGGGTGTGGTTCGCGGTGACGCAGGCGCGGAAACAGATCTTCTCCTCGGGCACCGCCGGATAATCGACCGGCGCAACCCAGAGACCGCGATACCGCAACTGATGACAAAGCCGATGCATCCGCTCGCGATCGCCGATCACAATCGGCATAATGTAAGTATTCGAATTTCCCGTGTCGATGCCGAGGCCGTCGAGTTGCTCGTGGAAATAGACCGCGTTTTCCCAAAGACGTTTGCGTAACTCCGGCTGGCTGGAGCCGAGCTCGAGCGCTTTCAGGATCGCTGCGACGACGACCGGCGGGAGCGCGCAGGAATACACATACGGATGCGCATAGAGCCGCAGGTAATCGAGCATTTCCTTCGACCCGGCGACGAAACCGCCTAGGGCGCCGAACGCCTTCGAGAACGTGCCGTAAAGAATTCGCACTTGTTTGTTCACGCCGAAATGTTCCACCGCGCCTCGCCCAGTCGGCCCGCAGGCGAGCATCGAATGCGCTTCATCGACGAACACGCTCGCGCCGTGCGAATGAGCGACGTCGATGAGCGCATCGAGATGGCCGAAGTCGCCATCCATCGAGTAAATGCCTTCGACAATCACGAGGCGGCGTTTTGTTTTGTGTCGAGTCAGGGCGGCATCGAGCGAAGCCGGATCATTGTGCTCAAATCGATCGACGCGAGTCCGCGCCAGGACAGCGCCGTCACGCAGACTGAGATGGGAACGATTGTCCATCACGGCCACGTCGCTTTTCCGCATCAATCCGGAGATCGAACCGAGGGCGCCGCCGAAGCCGCTATTGAAAAGCATCGCGTCTTCGTAGCCGAGAAATTCCGCCATCCGTTTTTCGAGCTGGCGATGGAGATCGCTCATTCCGGAAAGAGTCGGCGAACCGCACGCGCCCAGGCCGTGGGTGGAGAGCGCCTCATGCGCGGCCGCGATCACTTCCGGATGATTGGCGAGTCCGAGGTAGTTGTAGGAACAGAGATTGATGACCGGATGCGGTTTGCCGCCGTAATTGAGGACCGTGCGCGCCTCAGGTGGTCCGAGCAATTGCGGCTCGTAAAGTTCGATGGCCCATTCGATCGCCTGGTGCCATTTCGTGAAGACCGGCGGCGGGTTCAGCGGATCGTTGCTCTCTCCAACGAGGAAATCGCTCAGGCCGAAATTCCCGAAACTGCCTTCGGTGCCGTCCAGCGTCTCCGGCGCGGAAATGTTTGAATTTAATGACATAACGGGAAGGTGCGGCGTTAGGACGCCTGACGGTTACTCTGAACGTGGCGAATGAGGAGCGTCGCAGCAGCGATCGCCGGATTGGTCATTCGATTGAGCAGGCCGGTAAGATATGGAAGGGGCGCGGCGTCGTCCATAAGAAAAACAGGCCGTTTTCGGGTCAGCGGGCCGCCTCCGGTTCGCCAAGAAACGGGGCAGCGCTCTTCGTTGGTCGCGACATGACCAGCGCCGCGGCCAGCAAGACCAGATTCAGGAACGTCCAGAAATAAATTTCTTCCTCGCAAAGATCGCGCATTCCGCGGGCATTGAAGATCGCCAGGCCGAGGGCGCCGGCGACGATGACCAATTCGCGCCACCAGCCGAGGAGGAGAATCTGCCGCCAAAGGAGATCGTCAATTGCCGTGAGGCGCAGGACGGCGAGAGCGGGCACCAGGGCAAATGCATATTTCAACGCCGCCCAGAGAATCAATTGCGGCGCTCGCCAGAGCTCCTTCGCGAATGGATAAATTTTGTCCGACGCAAATCGGAAATCGACGTGGCTTAAAGCGAAACCGTTGAGGAAAAACGTCAGCAGAACGAAAAGGAAAACCGCGCTGATTAAAGCGAACCAGCGTAGCGGAAGGCGGGCGCGCCGGAAAAGGTCGAGGCAGCCGGCGAACCAACAGCAGGCAAATAATCCGCCGACGAGTTTCGCAAGATCGAACTGGAAGAAAAACCGGCCAATTGCCAGCCACAGCAAAACGGCGAACGACGTGGTGAAGTTGCGACGAGGAAGCGCTACGACAAAAGCGCCGGCGGCAATCGCGGCGAGAAGAATTTGTCCGCTGGGAAACAGTTCTGGAATGCGATCGAGCAGGACGTACTTGAGATTGAAGGACTCGACGTCGTAGAGCACCAGCGGAAGCAATCCGGGAAGGAATAGCGCCGGCCTGGTAAAAAACGCGCGCCATCCAGCGGCGGCAATCACAGCGGCGATGGGAAGAATTGTCAGGATGATGAGCGACCCGTGCCGGGTGAGCGAATAACCGAGCGGCCCGAAGTAAGCAAAGAGCCAGACGGCGACTCCAACGAACCAAAGAATGTCTGTAAGTTTGCGGTAACGAAAAACCACGAGGGCGACAATTGCCGCCCCGACATAGAAGGCGATGAACGCCAGCGGCCGATGCGCCTCGTTGTGAATCCACGTAAGACCGGCTGGGAATAGCCAAAATGCGATTGCGAGCGTTACGGCCAAAGCGATGAGCTGCAAGAAAAGGCCGCGCCTTGGCTCACGCCGCCAGCCGCGCAATTCGCCCAGGAGAAATAAAGCCGCGGCTAAAAGAAATGGCGCACCTCGCCAGGCTGTTCCCACCGCCGCCCGGCGTTGCCCCTCGCTCCGGTGCTGGATGATTTTTGCATTCAACCGAGCCTGCATTTGATCCATCGGCAACCCGACGACCGGGACGCGCCAGGCATTTGCCTGGGCCGAAAGCCATCGTTCGGCGGCCTCGCGCGCGAGTCGCGTCAGATCCATTCGAATCTCTCCTTCGTACTCTGCAGGCAGCAACAGACCGTAGGGAAGACTTAACAAAAACAGCATGTCTTCCGCGTTCAGGTCGTGCCGGATATCGGCCGGGAAAAACGGGCCTCGCGCCAAATAAGCCGCGTCTTCCGTATGGCCGCCCAATTCGTTATGTCCATGATCGCTGATCGCGAACAAATAATCCGCCGGCTGAAGGCGGCCCGCGACTTCGCGGATGAAATCGTCGACCTCGCGATATTTCGCCCGATATTCCGGGCCGCGAACCGGATACTCGTGGGAAACCTTGTCCGTCCCGATGATGTGCAGGACCAGGACATCGATCGACGGATCATCGAGCCACTTCCTCGCCTTGCGATAAACAAACGCGTCCCGCTCGAGCAACGGCACGTGGAGGTCTTCATAGTTCAACGAGTCCACAAACGCCCCAGGATAAAGTCGGTTCAGCGTGTGGTCCGACGCGACCACGAGCCGCGTTCCGAGCGCGGCGAGCGAAGCGGGCCACGTCGTCCGGCTCGACGCGAACGCCGAAAAATCCTGGAGCGTCGTTCCCATCATCGCTTCGCGTCCTTCAAAGATGCTTTTGATGCATGGAAACGTCGCCTTCGCCGGGCACGACCGCGATCGCCCCGAGAGCGCCGACCTTCGCAGCGACGCCACAAACGGCATCAACTGGGGATCGAACATCTCCGATTTGCCCGCGCTATCGAGAATGAAGACGACCGTGCGAAAATGTTGCGCCGGCTCAAAACCTCGTTCCTGATCCACGCCGCGACCCGTCTTTTCCGGCGCAAGGTTGGACATCGCCGCCACCAACAAAACCAGCGGCACCAAGCCGAGTGCGATGTAACGGCCGTTTCTCACAAGATCGCTGAACCCGGGAAGAACGCGGAGAGTCAGACAAGATCGAGCCGCGGGGACCCAGAAGCGATCGCAGGCAGATCGTTCGATCGCTCGACGCGCGAAAATAAAGTGTAACGCCGGTCGAACAAAAATTGGATCAACAACCGGCTCCAGGAGGAATGCGAGCGCAATGATTTGTAAAACTCCGGGGCGAGCGCTCGAAGCTTCGGCAGATTGTTCCAGGCGATCGAAGGAAAATCGTGGTGCTCATTATGGTAACCAACGTTGAGCGCCACCCGGTTAATCGGCCCGTAATAGCTGAAAGTCTCCTGGTCCGGATCGAGCGTGTAGTGCTCCTGGATCCAACGCGCGCCGACGGGATGGAGACCTACGGAAAAGAAAAACGACCATCCCAAATACCAAAGGCCGAGCCAGCCGCACCCGAAGTAAACCGCGAGAACGTAACCGAGCACGGCAAGAATGTTCACTACCGTCCAGGAATTCCACATCGCGATCGCTCTCAGGCGCGGCGGGCGCGTGAGTTGAAAAACCGGGAAGAAGAAAAGCCAGATCGCTTTTCGATACCATTTGTCGCCGACGAGGCGCGCCTCCCATTGGTTGGGGATGTCGGCGTCCACGTCGTAATGGCCCTGATGCGCGTGATGCTTGAGATGGTAAATCCCGAATGAAATCGCGGCCGGCAGGAGATTCGGCAAATCGGCGCCGATCGCGACCAGCTTGTTCAAGATTCGGGAGCGAAAGACGAGGTTATGGGTGGCGTCGTGAATGATCACGTAAGTGCAATGGTTCGCGAACGCTCCGAACGCATAGGCGAGGAGAAGGCCGACCCACCAGCCATTGGGACCGAGGCGACTCACGCCGAAGGCGATCGCGCTTTGCACCACCACCACCAGCAAAGCGATCAACGCCGTGAATGGGTTGCGGCCCATAAGGGAGCGAACTTCCGGATGGGCTTTGATGATGGCACGCGTCCGCTCCGGATGCGGCTGGTCAAAGTCGGCCTGGTAGAACGTACCTTGCATGGCGAGGTTCAAAGATTAGAGGGCCGAGGCCCCAAATACCAACCTGTTCTAAAGTAGATGATGATCGAAAAGGCAACGGAATGGGAAACCTGTTTCGCGGCGTTCCTCGCCGAGGAACAGAGCGCGAGAGACGCAGCGCATGACGAGGGACACGTCAGGCGAGTCGTCGCCAATGCGAAGAGACTCACCGAAGCGGAGGGAGCCGATCTTGCGGTCGTGCTGCCGGCGGCGTGGCTGCATGATTGCGTGACGATCGCGAAGAGCTCACCGCAACGCTCGTCAGCCTCTCGCCTCGCTGCCGAGCGCGCCGGTGCATTCCTCCGTGCGACGGCGTACCCGGCGGAACTGATTCCCGCAATCGAGCATGCGATTGAGGCGCACAGTTTCTCCGCTCGCGTCGCGCCGCAGACGCTCGAAGCGAAGGTCGTGCAGGATGCGGACCGACTCGAAGCTCTCGGCGCGGTGGGGATCGCCCGTACCCTGATCACGGGCGGCGCCAATGGCACGCCGTTCTATGATTCTTCCGAGCCGTTTCCAATCACTCGCGTGGCCGACGATCGCACGAGTATCATCGATCACTTCTTCACGAAATTACTGACCCTGGCCGCCACGATGCAGACTGCGGCCGGACGCGCGGCCGCAGAGCAGCGCGCAGAGTTTTTAAAGCAATACCTCATTCAGCTCGGCGACGAGATAGGCGTTCCATTTCGCTGAGAATACGAAAATGGCATCGCGACCCTAACGGGATTCGAACCCGTGTTACCGCCGTGAAAGGGCGGTGTCCTAGGCCACTGGACGATAGGGTCAGGAAAAGCGGGGGCAATATCAGAAGCTCACCCGATGGTTGCAAGTTATTTGCCGAGCTTAACGCTGGCGCGAATCGCGATCGAAAGTGGCGCGCAGCTCGTGCGCACAGGACATTACGTAAAAAGTTCGATCCTACGGCTGTTTTTGTGTATCGTTCTCTTCGGCTGTCGACGCCCCGCGATTGCCGGTTCCTCACAAATGATGAAAACAACCACACTGATGCGGTTGCTGGCAGCGACGGTTCTGCTTTTCAGTGCCGCGATGTTGTCTGCGTTTGATTACACGGGGAGTCTTATCACCGCTCGCTTCCAACACACCGCAACTTTGCTCTCCAACGGCAAGGTCCTGGTCGCTGGAGGAGCTGAGACGGTTAATTTCGAGAGCAAGAAGGCGGAGCTCTACGATCCAATGACCGGCGCTTGGACGGCCACGGGCAGCATGAATACGGCACGCCATGACCACAGGGCAATCTTGTTTTCCACCGGCAAAGTGCTCGTTGTTGGAGGAGATAGCCCCGGCATAAGCGCGGAGTTATACGATCCTGCAACGGAGAAGTGGACGGCTACGGGAAGTCTAAATGCGGCACGCCATGAATTTACGGCAACTTTGCTGCCCAGCGGCAAGGTGCTTGTTGTAGGAGGCTTTGACGCCCACGGAGTTGTCGCGAGCGCCGAATTGTACGATCCAATTAACGGACAATGGACTTTCACCGGTAGCCTAAATACGGCCCGAGAAGATCATACGGCGACTTTACTGTCGAACGGCAAGGTGCTGGTCGCGGGCGGATCTCTCAACCCTGGCACCACCACTAGCACGGAGCTCTACGATCCGGCTACGGGAAACTGGACAGTGACCGGCAGCCTTGGTGGTGCTCGCTCCTTTCATACTGCAACCCTGCTTTCAAACGGCAAGGTACTCGTCGCTGGAGGATCTAGTTCCGCGACCGCAGAACTCTACGATCCCGCCAGTGGAAGCTGGACAGCGACCGGCATGTTCAGCACCGCACGTTCCAGTCACACAGCCACATTGCTTCCTAACGGCAGGGTTCTTCTCGTTGGGGGATTTGGCAATGGCGGGTCCCTCGTAAGTGCCCAACTCTACGATCCGACGAGCGGCAATTGGACTTCGACGGATAATCTAAACACTGCGCGCTACGATCACACGGCGAATTTGCTGCCCAGCGGCAAGGTCCTGGTGGCCGGGGGATATGGATCCAATACGACCACAGCTCTCGCGAGCGCGGAGCTTTCTGATGCGAAAGCGTATTCTTCCGTTGCAGTGAGTTCTTCCCTGAATCCGTCGGAAAAGGGCGAAAGCGTCACCTTTACCGCAACCGTTTCCAGCATCGGCAGCAGTACTGGAACTATCCAATTTAAAGACAACGGTGCGAATCTCGGATCGCCTGTCGCGTTGAATGCAATGGCTTCAGCGAGCTATTCGACTTCTTCTCTCGCGATCGGCACCCACATTATCACCGCCGAATATAGCGGCGATGCGAACGGCCAATCCTCGACCGGCACCCTTACTGGAGGTCAGGTCGTGTATGCCGCTTCGACTCTGGGAAACATCTCAACCCGCCTCAACGTCGGCGTGAATGAGAACGTGTTGATTGGCGGTTTTGTCATTCAGGGAAGCGCTCCCAAGCGAGTGCTGCTTCGAGCCATCGGGCCTTCGTTGACAAGATTTGGCGTCGCCAACGCCCTCGCAAATCCCCAGCTCGAGCTCCACGACAACAACGGGACCATTGGCCTTAATGACAATTGGCAAACGACTCAAGTCGGTGGCGTAATAGCTAGCGATCAGGTTCAGGAAATTCAGAACAGCGGCCTGGCGCCGTCCGACTCGGCGGAATCGGCGATAATTGCAACGCTTGCTCCCGGCTCTTACACGGCCATCGTGCGCGGCGTCGGCGGTTCAACCGGCATTGGAATGACGGAGGTCTATGATCTCAGCGACCGAGGCAGTCCGGCGAGGCTCGGAAACATTAGCACCCGCGGATTTGTGCAGCCGGCTGAGCAAGCGATGATCGGCGGCATTATTATTGTCAAACAGCCCACCAAAGTCGTCGTTCGAGCGCTGGGCCCTTCGCTCAAGCGCTTTGGCATTGCCAATACCCTGGCAAATCCGCAACTGGAATTGCATGACGCCAGTGGCGTAATTGCTAGAAATGATGACTGGCAAACGACGCAGATCGGCGGCGTAATCACGGCCGACCAAACCACCGAATTATTGAATAGCGGTTTCGCCCCGGATGATCCCGCGGAATCCGCGCTCATTGTCACCCTCCAACCCGGAAATTACACGGCGGTCGTTCAAGGTGTAAACGGGACAAGCGGCGTCGCTCTTGTCGAAGTCTACGCGCTCGAATAAGCGAGACGCCAAATTAACGCTTGAGCGAGTTGCGATCGAACGTGCCGCGCAGCTCGCGGGCGCAGGCGAGGTTGCAGGCGTGAAAGCGGAAGAAGGGCGCGAACATGGTCTTCTTCATGTCGAGTTCGAAATGGGGCGCGAGCATGGCGAGCAGTGGAAACGCGGAAGCATCGTGCATCTCGCCGACGATCCATTTGCATTGCTGGACGAGCCCGGGCGGCAGCGCCGTGAGAACATCGTATTCGGCGCCTTCGCAATCGATTTTGATCAGATCCACATTCGTTAGGCCGAGATTCTGCACGACTTCGCCGGCGTGTTTAACCTGGCAGGCAGTCGGCGAAAGCGGGCCCGACCATTCACCGCCGGGATTTTTCGCAAGGGTGAACCGGCTGAAATCGGCGCCGTCGAATGGGACAGACACGGCGCCATTCGCCGCGCCGAGCGCATAGTTGAAAACTTCGATGCCCGGCAAACCGGCCACATTTTTTTCCAGGATCCGAAACGTCTCGGGATGCGGCTCGAACCCGAAAATTTTGGCCGCGGGGAATTGCTGGTGAAAGAAAAGGATCGAAGTGCCGATGTTGCTCCCGATGTCCAGGATGATTTCGGGCCGGAGGCGTTCGGGTAAATAATATTCCGCTTTTCCGCCGCGCCGAAGCAGCACCTGGTAAATGGCGAGCGGATCGGACGTGGCAGGTCGATAAAAAATTTCGCGGCCGTGCCAGCGTAGTTTCACCAGAGGCAATCCGCGCACACCGCTGCGGGCAAGCGCGCGTGCCTGAGCGACGTCTTTGGCGAATCGCCACGAGCCCGAGCGCGCAAAGACCCTGAGAATGTGACGGAGTCGTTTGAGCATCAGTTGTGGGAAGCGAGCTGCATCACCAGCGCGGCCGTTCGCTCGGTGGCGCCGCTGTGGCGAGCGAGGACGGCGTGCGCGTTCGCTACCAGCCGAAAAGCCGCTTCGCGATCGCGCAGAAGCCACGCAATTTTTTGCTGCAAGGAATTCGGGTCGCGAACTTGCACCGCGGCTTCATTGACTATCAGAGCCTGAGCGAGCGCGGAAAAATTCTCCATGTGCGGACCAAAAAGAACGGGTTTGCCGGCGAGGATAGGTTCCACGGGGTTCTGTCCCCCACGCGCCGTCAGGCTTTTGCCGACAAATACGATGGTGGCGACGGCGTACCAATGTTGCAGTTCGCCGGTGGTATCGAGCAGGACGCAATCGGGCGACGAAGTGCGGGTGCCGCCGGACTCACTGCGCAGGCAAACCTTCAGGCCCAGACTCTCGAGGCGTCCGCGAATTTCAGGAACGCGTTCCACATGTCGGGGCGCGACAATCAAAGTGAATGCGGGGAAATCCGCGCGAAGCCGTTGAAAGATTTCACCGAGAATTTCTTCTTCACCCGCATGCGTGCTTCCGCCGAAGAGAATCGGGCTATCGCGATCGATCCCGAAGCTGGACAAAACTTCGAGAGGCAAATCGGGATTCAATCGCACATCAGTGGGATCGTATTTGATGCTGCCGACGTGGTGAATGCGATCTCGCGCCACGCCGAGTGCGACCCAGCGCTCGACGTCATCCGCTTCCTGCACACAGACGGCATCGAGAAAACGAAACGTCGGCGCGATCAGCGTATGGAAACGGAGGAAACGCGCTTCGGATCGTTTCGAGAGCCGGGCGTTGACCAAGGCCAGCGGGACGCGTCGTTTGCGCGCTTCCGCAGCGAGATTCGGCCAGACCTCGGCTTCCACGAGGATGATGCGGACAGGGCGAATCATAGCGAAAGCGCTTCGGGTGATCGGCCAAAAATCGAGCGGATTGTAGAGGGCCTCCATCCAGTCACCGGCTTCGGCGTTCGCAACCTGGAAGCCAGTCGTCGTTGTTGTCGTCAGGACGCAGAAAAATTTTGGATCGAGTTGGCGCAACTTCGCGGCCAGTTTCAGCGCGACTGCGACTTCGCCGACGCTGACCGCGTGAATCCAGGTGTTGCGATGCGCGGAGAGGCGCGCGCGGACGTCGGCCCCGTAAATTCCGAAACGCTGTCCGAGCTTGTGCCGGTAATTTCCGCGCCGAAGCAACTTCGTAATCTGGCCCGGAAGAAAGAAAAGGAGGCCGATCGGATAGAGAAGATTGTAGAAAAAACGAATCATCAGCTCGTAGACGCTTCTCTCCGCGCGGTGCTTCGTTGGAGGAACAAGACTTCGGTCGCGCCGTAACGGCGGGCGCGGGTCACATTCCACAGCGCCGAAGCCGGTATTTTTTCCGCGGGCCGTTTCTCGAGAACGAACACACCCGACGGCTCGAGCATTTCGGCGAGCTGATGACTCTCGAGCAGCAACTGGGTGTAAGCCTCGCCCGATTTTGTTTTTTCGTAGGGCGGGTCGGCGAAAACAATTTGGAAAGGTTCGGCCGTTTCCGCCAAACGCAAAAAAGCGAACACGTCCTGCTTGCGAATTCGGCCTTCGAATTTCGTCCGCGCAAGATTGCGCTCGATCGCAGAAATCGCCGCGACGTTTTCCTCCACAAACAAGGCCGACACCGCGCCGCGGCTCAACGCTTCGATCCCAAGCGCCCCGGTGCCCGCGAACAAATCGAGGACGCGCGCGCCGATAACCAGCTCTCCCAAACTAGAGAAGATCGCGGACTTCACCCGATCCATCGTCGGGCGCACCCCATTCTTCGGAACCTCGAGCTGGATGCCGCCCGCCAGGCCGGCAATCACTCTCATGGCGACGCGCCCGGCGTCGGAGAGGCAGTCCCGGCCGCAGCCGCAGCCGGTTCGTCCGCCGGCTTTTTTTTCTTCTCCGATTTTCCATCGCCGAGCAACCCGTTGATGACGCTGCTCACGTCTTTCAACTCGCGCCCGATCAACTTGTCCATCAGGTTTGTCTTCGGGCGCCCGACGGTGCCGCCGACTTGAAAATTGACTGCGGTATAGCCCGGCTCATCGATCGGTTTGAAGTTGTCGCGGATCGCGCGAAAGAGTTGGCCGCGGATTTTCTCGTTCACTGCGAGTCGCGATTCGAGCTGCAGTTTGCCCTCGAACGATACGGTGCCGGTCGCGGTGAGCCGAATATTCTCAGAACGAAAAACGAGTTGATCGATCGTAACGACGCCCGGGTCGATGTGATATTTCACGACCGCTTCGTCGAGGTGCAATTGTTGCAGTTCCTGGATCTGGAGCAGTTGTCCAAGCGCGCTCAACAAGCTGTATTGCCGCACCTGCCCATCGCGCAGAACGATCTCGCCCGCGCCACTGAGCGTGTTCGAATCGGCCGTCTTGCCGCTCGCGTCCAGATGACCTTCGAGTCTCCCGGTGACCATGCCGGGCGATCCGCCGGCTTCGGAGACGATCTTATCCGCCTGCACGTCGTTGAACCGGATGTTGACCGTGAAGGGCGAACCCGGCGCCTCCGGCTTCATCAGAAAACTGCCGGCAATGTGCCCGTCGCCGGCGCGCGCTGTGATTGCAGAGAACTCCAGCTCGTTGGAATCGTAGCGGAGCGGTGAATGGAATTCCTGAAGGAAAAACCGATCGCGCAACGAGGTCTTGGCGATGGAGACGTTCCCGCTTAGCTCGGTTGTGCTGCGAAAGCTCGAACGGAAATCGACCACCTCAAACGTGGCGACGCTCTTCAATTTTTCGTCGAGAAAACGGAACCGCGCCCGGATGACATTCACTCCTTCGATTTCCGGCGTGAACGCGTTTTTATCTTCGGCTTCGACGACGACTGGTGGCGCCGAGCTCGCGGACAGTTCTGGCGCGGCTGCGTTTTGTTCCGCTGGAGGCGGCGCGACAACTGGTGTTTCGGCGGCGGCCGTTTTCGGTTGCACCGTCACCGGTTCGGGCGGCAGAGACGGCACGCGCCATTTACCATCCGCGTTCTGGGCCCAGACGATCTCCGGGTTCACCAGCGAAACTTCCTTGATGACGAGATGCCCGCCGAAGAGCGAAGAAAATCGAATCCGGAGCCGGAATGTTTTCGCGGTGAGAAAATCCGGCGACACGCCGGGCTGAGTTTGCGGAATCGTGATCCCAGTCAGCTTCAATCCCCACCACGGCGTCACGCTGATCCGCTGAATGCGCAAGGTCATGCCGAGACGCTGGCTGAGTTCCTGCTGAATCCGCACTTGTGTCCCGCGCGACTGCACATACATGTTCACGCCCAGCAAAATGAGCAACGCCACCCCGACCACCAGCCCCAGCCCGATCAAAATGATGCGGCTCATTTTTTGCACGCCGGAAGGTTACGCCGCCGGGGTTTGAAGAAAAGACGAAAGCCAGTTTTGCCGTGAAAGATACGATCGTAATTCTCAATCCAGCCGCGCGCGGAGCACGCACCCAGCGTTTGCGCGCGGAAGTGGAGAAGCTCGCCCGCGGTTCGATTCTTTGCGCGACATCGGGAACGGGCCAGGCGGAAGCGCTCGCACGAAATGCTGTCGCCGAAGGCTACCGAAAAATCGTGGCGGCGGGCGGCGACGGCACGATCAACGAAATCGTGAACGGCATCGCCGGCCACGACGTTACGCTCGGAGTGCTTCCGCTCGGGACGATGAACGTGTTCGCGGCCGAGCTTGGCCTGCCGCTGAACGATCTTGCCCGTTGCTGGAAAATCATTCAGCACAACAAAACCGACCGGGTGGATCTCCCGCGCGCGAACGGCAAATATTTTGTTCAGCTGGCGGGCGTCGGTCTCGACGCTCAAGTAGTCAAAGAAACGAGCGGCGCGTTCAAACGCAGCTTCGGTCCGCTCAGCTATCTCATTTCCGCGGTCCAAATCGCGTCGCGAACGCCGCCGGTTTTGCGGATCGAATCCGAAGAGGCCATCGCCGTTGAAGGGTCGTTTGTCCTGGTCGGCAACGGCCGGCTTTACGGCGGTCGCTTCCCGTTTTTCAAACAAGCGGTGATGAACGACGGGCTCCTCGACGTGATCGTTTTCAAACGCCTGAATTATCTCGATATCATCCGCTACCTGCAGGACGTCGTGTTCACTGCGCAGATCTCCTCGCCGGAAGTGGATTATTTCCAAACCAAACACCTTCGCGTGAGCAGTGACGAAGCGGTGCCAGTGGAAATCGACGGTGAGCTGGTCGGGAATTGCCCGGTCGATTTCAAGATTCGCGCGGGCGGATTGCGAGTTCTCACGCCGCGCTAAGTGGCAATGGCGGACTGTTGTAACGACGGCGCCACAATACAACCCCATCGACAAGGAATTTTCGTTGCGATAGCCTCGGGGACATGCGCCTCTCTGGCCGAAAACCGTCGCCAACGACCAGGCGCTGGATTCAGCGGCCGCGGGTTGTTCTCCTTGGATTGATCGGCGCGAACCTGGCGGTTTTCGTCGCCCAACTTTTCCTCGATGCGTATCAGCCGGGATTCGTCCGCGAATATCTCGCCCTCAGCGACCAGGGCCTGCGCTCGGCCTACGGCTGGCAATTCATCACCGCGGCATTCTTGCACGATGGGCCGTGGCATTTGCTCGGGAACATGTTCCTCCTTTACCTGCTCGGCCGCGACGTCGAGTCGATCATCGGGCAACGCCAATTTTTCTTCCTTTATCTAACCGGAACGCTCGCCGGCGAGTTGGGCCATTTGTTTCTCATGCCACAAAATTCCGCGCTGCTCGCGGCCTCGGGCGGACCAGCGGCGGTCGTGGTTGCCTACGCGGCCATTCTTCCGGAGCTGGAATTAACGTCGACGGCTTTTTTCGGATTGCCGATTCGACTGAAGGCCAAACATCTCGGCTACGCCGCGGTCCTTTTGGCGGTGCTCGGAATTATTTTCGATCGCACCGCGTCGGTGGCACATAGTTCGTTTCTTGGCGGTTGCATCGCCGGCTGGTTTTACGCCCACCTGCTTGGGTTCGGCCGGCCTTCGATTCTGCAGCGCGCTCTCTCGCAACGCCGCGCCGAAGCCGAACGTCACAACGCGATGACGCCGGAGGAATTCATCGCGCAGGAAATCGATCCGCTGCTCGACAAGATTTCGCGTGAAGGAATGAGAAGCCTGACCCGGGCCGAGAGAAAATTGCTGGCGAAGGCGCGGGAGAAAATCGCGGCGAAGAATTAGGGGAAAACGCCCAACGTCCAACGCCCAATCTCGAATTAAGAGACGCGCGAGACAGCTCTTCTGAAATTCGATATTGGACGTTCGGCGTTGGGCGTTCGGCGTTTTCCGCTAGTCTTTGGCGTTCACCAATGGATTGGATCCGCAACAAATCTGCCAACACGCTGAATCCACCCCAAGTCGAGAACACCCTCGAAGGCATGGAGTCTGGCTGGCCGGCGGAAGCAACGCCGCTCCGCGAACTCATCGAAAAATTTCCGCTTGGCGAAGCGGCTCTGCTTCACCTGATCTCCGTCTCCAGCGTCTGCGCGGCCCGGTTCGTCCGGCATCCGGAGATTCTGCTCTGGCTTGCGCGCCCTGAAATTTCGACCGAACCGCGCCCCGCGCCGGCCATGCTCGTCGGCCTGCAACGAATTGCCGAAGGCTCGACGTTCGCCGGGAATTTTCGCGCGCTCCGTTTCTGGAAAGGCCGCGAGATGACACGGATCGCGCTCCGTGAAGTCGCATCAATCGCGACGTTGGAAGAGACGACCCGCGAGTTGTCGCAGCTCGCCGAAATATGTGTGCGAGAAGTTTACAATTATTGGGATTGCGAGCTGCGCAGCCGGCGCGGCGGACCGGACACGCCGTTTGCCATTCTCGGCCTGGGCAAACTGGGCGGCCGCGAGCTCAACCACAGCTCGGATATCGACGTGATTTTTATTTACGGCGAGGAAGGCCAGGTCTCGCCGAATCTCACTTATCACGAGTGGTTCAATCAGCTCGGCGCAAAAATCATCGAGACATTTGCCGCCCACGATCCGGCGGGCGCGCTCTTTCGGATCGATTTGCGATTGCGGCCGGAAGGAACGGCGGGCCCGTTGGCGCGTTCCGTCGACAGCATGGAAAACTATTACGCGGGCTTCGGCGAAACCTGGGAACGACTCGCGCTCATCAAAGCCCGCGGTATCGCCGGCAATCGCGAGCTGGCCTACGAATTTCTCCGGCAACATCAGCCATTCATTTTTCCGAAAAGCCCGACCCGCGACGTCCTGGAAGAAATCGGAAGCATCAAGCGACGCATCGAACGCGACATCGTCGGTCACGAAAATATCGAGCGCAACGTGAAACTGGGCGCGGGCGGGATCCGCGAAATCGAGTTCGTGGTCCAGGCGCTCCAATTATTGCACGGCGCCCGGAACGCGTTTCTCCAGGAGACGAGCACGCTGAAAGTGCTGCCGGTCTTGGCGGACCTCGAGCTTCTGCCTCACGCGGAAGCGCGAACGCTCGAAGATGCCTATTGTTTTCTTCGCAGCATCGAGCACCGGCTGCAGGTCGAAGCGGAACAGCAGACCCACACCGTGCCGGAAAACCCGGAAGAGCTTCAGCGGCTCGCCCGCAGTCTCGGTTTTCAGTCCTCCGAAGAATTCAACGCGTCGTTGCGCGAACACATGCAAAAGGTGCGCGCCATTTTTCGTCGAGTGATTTCAACGCCGAACGGACCGGCACCGGTCGAGGAAGGTCTTCATATTTTTCGCGATCAGAAAACCGCAGCGAAATCGTTCGCCGGTCTGGCGAAGGCGCCGGGTGGTTTTCATGTCGCGCCCCGCACCCGACAGGTCCTGCGAAATCTCCGGCCGCTGCTGTATCGATGGCTGGAGAGGGCGGCTGATCCCGACATGGCTCTGAACCAATTCATCCGCTTCGTGGAAGCCTACGGATTGCGCAGCATGCTGTTCGAGCTGCTGGTGGTGAATCCGAAGCTGCTCGAGCTGCTTGTAAAAACTTTCGACGCGAGCCGGCACGCCGGCGATTTGCTGATTCGCCGGCCCCAATTGCTCGAAGAGGTCACGCGACCCGGCGTGCTCGATCGTGAGGTCGATCTTGCGGGACATCTTCAGCGGCTTGCAGCGCTCGATCTCACTAGCGATTCCCTCGATATCTTGCGTGCTTATCGCCAAACTCAACAACTTCGAATTCTCCTTCGCGATATTCTTGGTATCGCTGATCTGGCGACGGTCTTCGCGGAACATTCCGCGCTCGCGGAAGCATGCCTGCTGATCGTCAATCGTCTGCGCGGAAGTGAAAGCGACCTGACGATTATCGGCCTGGGAAAATTTGGCGGCAGCGAAATCGGTTACGGCGCCGATCTCGACGTTCTCTTTATCGGCGACGATGTACGAGCGGCCCAGCATCTCACCGTCGCGATGGCGCAAACGACCGCAGAAGGAAGTATTTGGACGCTCGACGCCCGGCTCCGACCGGATGGCGAGAAAGGAATTCTTTCCTGTTCGATCACGGCTTACGAAGCCTACTATCAAACCCGCGGCCAATTGTGGGAAGCGCAGGCGCTGACCCGAGCGCGCCCGATCGCCGGCCCGCTCCAGAATGAATTCATGGATTTGGCAAAACGGGTGTGGCTCATCGCCGGGCAGCGGCCGGATTTATTCGCCCAGATCGATTCCATGCTCGAACGAATCCGCCGCGACCGCGGCAGCGCGTCGGACGAGCTTGATTTCAAGACCGGACTCGGCGGAGTGATCGAAGCGGAATTCCTTGTCCAGGCGCTGCAAATGCGCGCCGGTATTTGGGAGCCGCGAATGCTCGCCGCAGTCGATCAACTCACGCAAGCCGGCGTCATGAAAAAGGTGGATGCCGAAGAGCTGCGCGCGCATTACGAACATCTGCGCGTGGTCGGGTCGGCGTTGCGTCGATGGGAAAACAAGAGCGTCGCGATCCTGCCCGCGCCGAAAGCGGAACAGGAAAAATTGGCCGTCCGCTCAGGCGCGAAAAATTTGGATGATTTCGCTGACGCGTATCGCAAAGCGCGAGCCGGGATTCACGCGATTTATTCGAAGTACTTGCGTTAACGAGTGAAGAGCAATCGCGCGAGTGCGCCGAGAACGAGAAAGCTTACCGCAATTCCGGTGCAGACGACAACGAAGAGCGCAACCAGGACGCCGATAACGAAGAGCCAGTCACTTCGGCGCGGAGGCGCGGAACCAAGGCGATGGTTTTTGATGATCTCGTAATTGCGCGCGTTCGACTTGAACCAGAACGAGAACGCATCGCCCACCACCGGAATGATGCCGATGACTTCGTTCACCAGAATGTTGAGCGCCATCCGGCCGAGAAGAATTTTCGGGACACCGAGCCGAAGCGCCTGAATCAGCGCGAACGCGGAGACGAGCGCCGAGCCGGTATCTCCTATTCCGGGAATGAGGCCGATGATTGGATCGAGGCCGAAACGAAAATTCGTCCCAGGAACACGGATGATTTCATCCATGATGAGGGCGAGCCATTTGAAAAGCGGTTCGAGGCCCTGACGTTTTCGCTTTTCCTCTGGAGGCAGAACCTCCCAATCGACTTCCTGTAGCGGCGGTCTCTGACCGCCGGGCGAATCCGCGACAGACACTTTATCGAAGACCGCGATCGGCGATCACGGCTGCAACTAGCCCGGAATGCCTTTGAGCATCTGCTCGTTGGTCGGGAATTTCTTCACGAACATGAGCAGGCGCTCGATCGCTTCGCCTGGCTTGTGGCCAGCGAGACCGCGTCGGATCAAATTGATCTTCTCGAGTTCCCAGGGCTGAAGGAGCAATTCCTCGCGGCGAGTGCCGGAGAGGAAAATATCCACGGCGGGATAAATGCGTTGGTCGCTGATCTTGCGATCCAGGACCATCTCCATGTTGCCGGTGCCTTTGAACTCCTGGAAAATCAGTTCGTCCATTCGGCTGCCAGTTTCGATGAGTGCGGTGGCGACGATCGTCAGCGAACCGGCTTCCTCCGTATTGCGCGCCGCGGAGAAAAGTTTCCGTGGCGTTTCCATCGCGCGGGCATCGATACCGCCGCTCATGGTGCGACCGCCGCCGCCCATGGCGTTGTTAAACGCGCGAGCGGTTCGCGTGATCGAGTCGAGCAAAATGAAAACGTCCTTGCCGGCTTCAACGAGGCGCTTCGCGCGCTCGACCGCGAGCTGCGCGATGCGGGTGTGGCTCTTGATGTCGCTGTCGTTCGAGCTGGCCATGATCTCGGCCTGCGGACAGGACCGGCGGAAATCGGTGACCTCCTCGGGACGTTCGTCGACCAGCAGGATGATGAGCTTCATCTCCGGATGATTTTTCACAACGGCATCCGCGATGTGATGGAGCAAGGTCGTCTTGCCGGTACGCGGCGGAGCGACAATCAAACCGCGCTGGCCCATGCCGAGCGGCGTCATCAAATCCATGATGCGCGTCGTGTAGCGGTCGGGCACCGTCTCGAGCTTGATCTTGCGATTCGGGTTGATCGTCGTCAGTTCTTCGAACGGTCGCAGCCCCTGATATTTCGTCGGCTCTTCGCCATTGATCTGGTTGAGCCGGGTCAATTGCGGGCCGCGATTGCCACGGCGGGTCTCGCCATAAATCCACATGCCATCACGAAGCGCGAAACGCCGCACGATTTCCGGCGTAACGAAAATATCGTTCGGGGTCTGGACGAAATTTCGCTTCGCATCGCGCAGGAACCCAAATCCTTTACCGGAAATCTCGATGATGCCGTCGCCGTATTCCGGCTCGCGCTCGACCTCGCCATTCTGCGAAGGCGCACCTTCATCGCGTTGATCTCCTTCGTTCACCCGCGGAGTGCCTGAGGTTTCGTCGGCGACGACGCCATCGCCGCGATCGCTCGGTCCATTGTAATTTTCGCGCGGTTCGTGCGGACCCCGGTTGTGCCGGCGTGGGAAACGACGGCGCGGACGGCGTGGCCGGTCGGCCGGCGCATCGGTCTGCAGCGGTGGCTGGTTCTCGTTTTCTTCGCTCATAAATGCAGAGATTGGTTCTCGTTCGCTGCCGGAGCAGCCCTGCCGCCATTCAAACCGGCGGCCTTGTTACACCGGCAATTTCGCCAGCAATTCGTCGGGAATATCTAAGTTGGAATAGACGTTTTGAACGTCGTCGTCTTCTTCGAGGCTGTCGCACAAGCGCAAAATCTGCAGCGCGACGGCCTCATCATGGACCGGAACTGTCGTATCTGGAATAAATGTAAACTTCTGCCCATCGGTGGTGACGCCCGCGTTTTTGAGCGCCTCAGCTGCTGCGTAGAGCTGATCGTGGGAAGTGGTAATAACATACTGTTCCTCCTCGGTTGTCAACTCCTCCGCGCCAGCTTCTAACGCGATCTCGAAAAGGCGGTCTTCCTCGATGCAACCCCGCGGGACCGTGATCCTCCCCTTTTTGTGAAACATGTAGGAAACGCTTCCGCTGCTGGCCAGGTTCCCGTCGTTCCGGCTAAAGATGCTGCGGATTTCCGCGGCCGTCCGGTTCTTGTTGTCGGTCGCCGCTTCCACGATCACCGCTACGCCGCCGGGCGCGTAGCCTTCGTAAACGATCTCGTCGAAATGCTGCGCTTCCATGCCTTCGCCCGTCCCGCGTTTGATGGCGCGCTCGATATTGTCGTTCGGCATGCTCTGGGCGCGGGCGGAAACGACGGCGCTGCGGAGCCGCGCATTGCCGTCAGGATCGCCGCCGCCCGTCTTGGCTGCGATCGTGATTTCGCGCGAGAGCTTGCTGAAGAGCGCGCCCCGCTTCGTGTCGATTGCGCCCTTGAAGCGCTTAACCTTCGACCACTTGCTGTGTCCCGACATGAGATGGGAATCCGTTGTGCAGTTGCCGGACAGACCACGTTCCTTTTAGGAACCGGAGAGCCTCGAGAGAATCGTTATCGAGGAGGCAAACTTACGGGGGAATTAAACTGCTCCCGGTTGTTTTTGTCAATCTCTTAGGCCGCGACGTTTTGAGCGCGCTTTCGAGCGGTGGCATCGAGAATGCGTTTTCGCAGACGAAGCGATTTCGGAGTGGCCTCGACGAATTCGTCGGCGCTGATGTACTCGATCGCGCGTTCGAGGCTCATCTTTAGCGGCGCTTCGAGCTGGATGCCCTTGCCGTCGCCTTGGCTGCGCATGTTCGTGAGGTGTTTCGCTTTGCAGGGGTTCACCGGCAAGTCTTCCGGGCGCGCGTTTTCACCCACGATCATGCCGGAATAAATTTCTTCCTGCGGACCGACGAAAAGTTTGCCGCGCGCCTGGATGTTATTGAGCGCGTAGGCGGTACTAATGCCCGGCTCCATCGAAATCATCACGCCGCGGGTCCGGCCTTCGAGCTCCCCCTTGAACGGCGCGTATTCGCGAAAGAGATGGCTCATCAAGCCTTCGCCGCGGGTGAGGTTGACCAGATCGCTTTCGAAACCGATGAGCCCGCGCGTGGGAATGATCGCTTCGACCGAGACACGGTTGGCGTGGTGATCCATGCTGACGACCTCGCCTTTGCGCGCGGCGAGGGTCTGCATGACGTCGCCCAGATTTTCGTTGGGGACCTCGACGTATAAATTTTCCAGCGGCTCGAGCAGCGCGCCGTTCTCGTCGCGGTGATAAATAACTTCCGGCCGCGAGACCATGACTTCGTAGCCTTCGCGGCGCATCTGCTCGACGAGAATCGCGATCTGCATTTCGCCGCGCGCATTGATCTCGAACGAGCCCGCGAGTTCCGTTTCCTTCATCTGGAGCGAGACGTTGGCGCGGGTCTCGCGAACCAGGCGCTCCTTAACGTGGCGCGCGGTCACAAATTTTCCTTCGCGGCCCGCAAACGGCGAATCGTTCACCAGGATCCGCATCCGGATCGTAGGCGGATCGATGTCGACAAATTGAAGCGGCGGATGTTCTTCGCGATCAGTGAGCGTTTCACCGATGTAAACTTCCTCGAATCCGGTCAGGCCGACGATGTCGCCCACGCTGGCGTGCTTCAATTCCACCTGCCCCATTCCAGCGAACGTGAAAAGCCCGGTGACAGTCGCGCGTTCCCGCCGGCCGTCGCGATGAACGCAAACGATCGAATCGCCCACGTTCACGCGCCCGCTCACGATACGCCCGAGCGCGATGCGGCCGAGGTAATCGCTGTAATCGAGATTCGACACCAGCATCTGAAAAAATGGTTCGGGTGAGACGGGCGGCGGCGGCACGTGTTTCACGATCGCTTCGAAAAGCGGCGCCATGTCCTCGCTGTTTTCGTGGAGCTCGCGCATCGCGAAACCATTCTTGGCGCTGGCGTAAATGATCGGAAAATCGAGTTGCTCGTCAGTTGCTTTCAGCTCGACGAACAGATCGAACACCAGGTCGAGCACTTTGTGCGGGCGCGCGTTCTCGCGATCGATCTTGTTGATGACCACGATCGGCTTGGCTTTGTTCTCGAGCGCCTTTCGCAAAACGAAACGGGTCTGCGCCTGCGGGCCATCATGCGCGTCCACCACCAGCAAAACGCCGTCCACCATCTTCATGATGCGTTCCACTTCACCGCCGAAATCGGCGTGGCCCGGCGTATCCACGATGTTGATCCGGTAACCGTTCCACTGAAAGGCCGCGTTCTTCGCGCGAATGGTGATCCCCTTCTCCCGCTCGAGGTCCATCGAATCCATCATCCGCTCCTCGACCTTCTGGTTGGCGCGAAAGGTTCCCGATTGCCGCAGCAATTGATCCACGAGCGTGGTCTTGCCGTGGTCGACGTGCGCAATGATGGCGATGTTGCGGATTTTATCCATGTGGCCGGTGTTGTAGGGCAACCGCTTCGGTTGCCGGTGATGGCAGGCGACGCGCCCACCCTACAATTTCGGAGCGCGCGGAATATGGAGGCGACGTGCTCCGGCGTCA
>Ga0307470_10000051_pt1 | contig 85090 bp, 143 predicted proteins | sample atmos_gasesAM3C__FD_204565 | JGI IMG/M metagenome (GOLD analysis project Ga0307470, IMG submission 204565) | Hardwood forest soil microbial communities from Morgan-Monroe State Forest, Indiana, United States - atmos_gasesAM3C_05 | ecosystem: Environmental > Terrestrial > Soil > Temperate... | reverse complement strand
GGCCGCGGCGCAGGCCGCCGAAGCGGCGGCGTCCGCGGCTTCCGCGGCGGCGCTGGTCGAGCTGGTACCGGCGCTGACCCTGGCCGCCGGGGCCATGGAGCGGGCGGCGGCCGCGAGCCTGGCGCTCACGGCCGGGGAGGGAGAGCTCGCCGGCGCCGCGACGTCGGCCGGAGCCGCGACCGCCGCCGGCGCCGTGATCTACGACGCCTACGGGGCGGCCGTCAGCAGTTCCGCGGTGGCCTCCGGCGATGCCGCCGCGGCGGCGACCCTCCACGCCGGGGCCGTCGCCGCCGATGCCGCCGCCACCGAGGGCGCCGCCGCGGCGACCGACGCCTTCACCGCCTCCCTGCTGGCCAATCCAGTCACCCTGGCGCTGGTCGCGGTCGGCGGCCTTGCCGTCGCCATGCACAACTACGTGCTCGAGGTCGATGCGGCGGCCGCGGCCCAGGACCGCGAGTTCGCTTCCGCCGCCAAGATCTCCGACTTCCTCGACCAGTTCGGGACCGCCCTCGAGCGACTGCACGGCGACTTCACCAACATCGACGACTGGTCGAAGCAGCAGCGCGAGGCCGCGCGGCAGCTGGCCGAGGCCGACCTGAAAACCGCCCTCGCGGCCGAGACCGCGGCGGTCGTCCGGATCGAGGCCGTCAAGAAGCAGATCGTCGCCATCGAGGCGCAGATCGAGGAGGAAAAAAAGCTCGCGATCGCGATGGCCAGCGCGATGGGCGACGGCGGCGGGGGTGCGATCGCGCAGCCGTCCGCCGGCGGCGCGAGCGGCAGCCTGGTCAAGCTGCGCGACGAACTGGCCAAGCTCCAAGCCCAGCAGCAGCTGACGACGAAGCAGTCCTACGACCTCATGGCCGTCCTCGACCTCCTGGGCGAGGGCGACGCCCTGTACGGCGCGGGCGTCGCCAAGGCCACGAAGGAACAGGCCAACTTCACCGACTCGATCAACAAGGTGATCGTCGGCATGCAGGAACGCGCGGCGAAGCTCGCCATCGAGGCGGACGCCGAACTGCTCGGGACGGGCGCCGCCCGCCTCCACGCCGGCGCCATGCAGGCCGAGGCCGAGATCGCGAAGCTCGAGACCGAGGCGAAGGACAAGGGGCTGGTCGTCACCAAGGCCGAGGAGGTCGCGCTCCGCGCCGCCGGGGCGGCGATCGACCAGAACACCGCCAGCAAGCTCCGCAACGCCCTGACCTACAAGGAGGGCGAGGCCGAGATCGCCGCCGCCGCGCTCGGCCAGGCGAAGCTCGCGGATGCGACCAGCCAGAGCACCTCTGCCGGGATCATCGCGGCCGCGGTCGAGAAGGAGCGCGTGGCGCTCGCCGCGGCGGGGATCCCGATCCTGTCCGAGGAGGGGCAGCGGGAGCTCGAGCGCGCCCGCAACGCGGCGCTGGCCTCGATCGCGATCGGCAGCCAGGTCGCCCAGATCGGCTACAACATCAAGGCGACCGACGAGCAGCGCGCCGCCGAAGCCGCCCTTGCCGATGCCCTCTCCCGCTCGAACGACTACTCGCGCGCCAACGCGATCGTCACCGCCGCAGACACCCAGGCGAAGCGGGAGAACCTCTCCGGCGGCTTCCTGGACGCGCGCCGCCTCGAGATCTCGCTGCTGGGCTTCCAGCTCCAGGGGACGAAGGATCTGACCGCCGGCGAGCAGGGGCTGGCCGCCGTGCGCGAGGGCGCCCTCCAGGGAGCCGAGAGCGAAGTCGCGAAGCTCGAGGCCGACCTCGGGCTCTACGCCCAGATCAACCCGGCGGTCGGCGGCCTCGCGCAGCAGTACCAATCGCTGTTCACGGCCGAGGGCTTCGTCGCCTACCAGGAGCTGCTGCTCCAGGAGATCCACAGGAATAGCATCAACCTGGCGACCCAGGAGGGCCAGGTCAAGGCCCAGTTGCTGGCGGCCGACCTCGCCGGCGTCTCCCGGCAGATCGAGGCGTACAGGCAGCTCTCCGCCGTGTTGCAGCAACGGGCCGCGGACGAGAAGTCGGTCGCCGACGCGGTCAGCAAGGACTGGGAGACGCTGTTCCAGGCCGTCGGCGAATCGGCGGCCGGCATGGCGGTCACCTGGAAATCCATCTGGCAGGGGATGGAGAAGACCGTCGTCGACGCGCTCGCCAACATGGCGGCGCACGAGGCCGAGTCGAGCATCGTGCAGGGGCTCTTTGGCCAGGGCGCGACCTTGCAGACGGCGCTCTTCGGCGGCGGCCCCGGAGGCGGCGCGACCGCGCAGTTCCAGTCGGCCGTGTCGCAGTTCGGGACCTTTGTTGGGGCGCTCACCGGCAGCAGCCCGCTCGGTGGCCTCGGCGGCATCCTGGGAGGCGCCGGCGACAAGCTTGCGAGTGCCGGCTCGATGCTCGGCAATTCGGCCTCGCTCCAGACCGACTTCTCCAAGCAGGAATTCCAGTGGTTCGGCGAGAACTCCGGCCTGTTCACGAATAACGCGCAGGAGTTCGACCTCGCCGCGGCGCTACAGACGGAGGCGGCGGCATCGACGGCCGCCGCCGGGGCCTCGAGCAGCGGCGGGGGCCTCATCAGCGGCATCGCCTCGCTGTTCGGTGGCGGTGGTAGTGGCGGCTTGGCGAGCGGCGTTGGCGCCTCTGGCTTGCTCTACGCCGGCGCTGTCGCCTTCGCCGGTTGGGTGGTCTACAACGTCATCACCGGCTTCCTGAGCAAGGCCGGCCCGGACCCGAACACGACCTTCGGTCCCGGGATGACCTTCGGCGGCGTGCAGCCGGGCGCCTCCTACAACCAGGTAGGTGGCACACCCAGCGTTGGCCTCGGCGCCGCGGGCGCCAGTCTCACCTCCTTCGATCAGCAGTCGCAGCAGGTCGTTCAGAGCCTGCAACAGTTTTTCGAGGGTTTCGAGAAGGCCACCGGACAGATTATCCAGAGCCTGCCGGCGATCGCCGTCCAGGTGTCGAAGAACGGCCTCGAGTTCCAGGTCACGGTCGGCAACACGATCATCGGCAGCTTCCAGTCCATGCAGTCCGCGATCGATCACGGTATCGCGGCGGCCTTCAACAAGGCCAACCTCGGCAACCTGCCGAAGATCATCCAGGATTACGTCAAGAACCTGAGCGGCTCGGTCGACCCCAACCAGATCCTGGGCAACGTCCAGGTCCTGCAGCAGGTGATCGCCGGCGCGCACGGCGCCATCTCCCAGATCACGACCGACATGGCGAATTTCGGCAACCAGGTGATCAGCGAGAACATCGCGCTGGTCAACATGGGCCTGTCGCTCGCCGACCTCGGGACCATGCTGGGCGACGTGAACTCGGGGATCGTCGCGCTTGACGAGAAGGAGCGCGACTCCATCGAGGGCAAGAGGCTGACTGCGAAACAGCAGCAGCAGCTCGACATGGAGACGTACAACAACGCCCTCGCCTTGCAGGAGGCGAGCGTCAAGCAACAGATCATCCAACTGCAAGTCGAGGCGTTATCGATCGCCGGCCAGGGCGCGTATATCACCGGACTCGGGCTCGTGGCGCGGGCGACCGTGGACAGCGCCACCATCCAGGCCAAGTCGGCTGGCGTGATCGACGACGCCAACAAGCTCTTGCTCGATTCGATCAACGCGGCGATCCAGAGCGACGAGGACCTGCTGAAGCAGCTGGCCGGCCTCACGATCAAGCCCGGCGATCTCCACGCGCCTGGTGGCTCGGCGTCATCCTCGGTCACCTCGCTTGCCTCCGCCGCCCAGACGCTGGCGCAGGCGCTCCTCGCGTTGACGCAGTTCGGGATGCTCCCGTTCGACGCCGCCGTTCTCAAGATCAACCGGGACATCGACGAGCAGGAGAAGGGGCTCAAGAAGAGCAGCCAGGCATACAAGGACGAGGAGGCGGCCCGCGCGGCGGACATCGCCCTGCTGCGGCTGCAAACGCAGGCCCAGACCGATGCGGTAGTCACCCCGCTGGTCCAGCAGGCTCATGGGCTTTCGACCTTCGCGGTCGGGCTGTCGGCGATCCATACGCAATTCGCCAACATCTACAAGACCGAGCAGGATCTGGGCGCCGGCTCGGCGGAACTCCACCGCGTTCGAGTCGCCGAGCTGCAGGACGAAAAGAATCTGGTCATGCAGGTCGTCGGCGGGTTGTCGCTCCCGCTCGATACGACGGCCGCCGACGCCAAGAAGTTCAGCGATGCCATCGAGGCCCTACGGACCGGGCTCGCGGACAGCGCGATCTCCGCTGCCGAATTCAACCGCGAGATGCAGCAGATCGCGCAGCAAGGGTCGGCCGACGTCCTCACCATGGTCGAGGGCATCTACACCGCGGCGGGCAACACCAAGCAGGCCGAGCTCGTCAAGGAGCAACTCGAGCAGATCGACTTCGAGATCAAGCTGGCACAGCTTCAGGAGGAGACGGACATCCTCCTGGCGCAGGGCGTCATCACCCAGGCACTCGCCGACCAGGTGAGCGGGATCGAGGCGTTCTTCGCCGACCCGGCGAACACCCCGGACTGGGCGAAGCTCAACGCCGGGGCGAGCTCGGCGACGGCCGCCCAGGGCAACCTCGCCTCCTCCGCGCAGTCCGCCGCCGATGCCCTGCAGAAGTTCATTGATTCGCTGCGCCAGAACACGGCGATCTCGCCGTTGACGCCGGCCGAGCGGGTGACGGCGGCCGCTGCCGAGTGGCAGCGAGACCTCGGGCTCGCCAACGCCCCTGGCGCCGACGCGACCGCGGTGTCGAACGCGCAGCAGGCGGCGACGGACTACCTCACGGCGCTGCGCGACGAGTACGGCTCGAGCGGCCCGTACACGTTGATGTTCAACGCGGTCCTGACGCAGCTCCAGGCGCTCGAGCAGAAGCTCGGCCTGCCGGTCACGACGCCGAGTTACTGGTCCGGCGGAGCGCTCCCCTCCGGGCTGCCGGCGGGGTTCTATCCTGGTACCGGCAGCGGCGCGCCCGGCGGCGCGATTGCACCGCCGCCATCACCCACCGGCGCCACGGTCAACGATCCCGGGACCACGGCCGCCCGGGCCGCGGCGGATGCCCTGAACGCGACCGCGGTCGCCGGCACCGCCGCCGCCGCGGCGCTGCGCCTGATCGCGACTGGCACCGGCGGGCAGAACCCGGCCGACCGATATGCGGCGCGCGACGCTGCGACCGCGCCGCTCTCGCCCTGGGGCGCTGTACCGCCGCTCTCGCCGGCGGCCGTGGTTTCGGTGCGGCTGGTGCCGGCGCCGCCCCAGGGCGACCAGCTCACGGCAGACGGCAAGGCGGTCGTCGCCGAGCTCGCCGCGTTCCGGGATCAGCAGCGGGCCGAGGCCGCTGTTCTCGCTGGTCGCGTGGCCGAAGTCGAACGACGCCAGGCCGAGCTCACCCGCGCCATGGCCGTCGTTGGCAGCGTTCAGCGCGCCGGGAGGGCAGCTTGACCGCCAACTACATGGCGCTGCTGGCGGATCCGCTGGCGACGAAAGCATGGCTCTGCACGCTCTGGCCCTACGACGTCGCGCACGTCGCCCCGTCGCTCGTCGGGGACGGCGTGGCCAGCTACGGCGCGGCGACGGTCGCAGCGCCGGCTGGTTCGATGTCCTGGGGCTGCTGGGTCAAGCCGAGGACCTCGGCGATCGCGGCCAAGTACATCGCCGGCTTCGGCGGCGACGGGGCCGCGGCGGGCCAGCGGTTCCTCCGTCTCAGCAGCAGCGGCACGAACCTGGCCGAGGCGGTCGTCTCGAACGACGCCGGGACGCAGTTCCTCGCCACCTGGGCCGGCATGATCGTTTCGGTACCGCCGGGCATGTGGACGTACCTCTATGCCGTCCTCGACGTCGATAGCTACCCGGCGACGCTGTCGCTCTACAGTCTGACGATGGCGCCGCCCGTCGAGCGCCTGCCCGGCTACCTGGCCCTGCTGCGCAGGCAGGCCACGGTCAGCGGCACCTTCAACGCGCCCGGCAACGCCTGCTCCGTCCTGCGCGATCCGGTCGGCGCCAACCAGTACCTCGACGGCGAGGTCAGCGACTTCCAGGTCTACGCCGGCGCGCTCAACTCGACGCAGGTGCAGCCGTGGTACTGGTCGCACGGCTTGCCGTACTACAACCCGGGGCTCGGCGCCAACCTGATGATCGACGACTCGAGCTTCTTGCAGATCGACGGGGGCGGCGATGTGCTCGACCTCGGCTGAACGAGAGAAGAGGGACTTCATGGCGATGATGATCGATCGACGCATCCCGCGCACCATCCTGGCGGCGCTCCTGGCCGCCTTCGTGGCGCTCCCGGCCGGCGCCCAGAACTCCACGATCCGCGGCCTGATCCACGACACGAGTCCGGCGCCGACGGACGCCTACCTGGTGTCGAAGCTCGGCATCAGCCGCGACCAGTACCAGCTCGCGGTGGATCTCCTGGGGCCAGCGTTCCAATCCTTCACCTTGGCGTTGCCAGCGCAGTTCAGCTGCACGCCAAGCCCGGCGACAGCCGCCGCTGGCGTGGCGGCGATCACCTGCACCTGGACGGCAACGGTCGTGCCGCTCGCGAACCTTTCCGACTTTGTCGCCTCCGGCGGGAGCCATGCACGCGGCATCGTGCCGGATCCCGGCGGCTCGGCGGGGGTGACGCGCTACCTGCGCGAGGACGCGACCTGGGCCGTACCGCCGGCGCCGGTGGACGCCACCAGCAGCATCAAGGGCATCCTCGAGCTGGCCAATGACTTGTGCGGCTCCGCGACGGCGCCGCAGGTCTGTGCGACGCACCTGTCCGCGGCGTTGCCCACCAACCAGGGCGGCAGCGGGACGGTGAGCACGCTGGCCGGCGTGATGCGCGGCGGCTCGCCCATGACGGCGGCCGAGATGAGCGGCGACTGCACGACCTCGGGAAGCAACGCGATCACCTGCACGAAGACGAACGGGGTAGTGTTCGCGCCAGCGGCGACGCTGGACCCGAACACCGTTCCGCATGGAGGGACTGGCGACACGACGCTCACGGCCCATGGCCCCCTGCTCGGCGAGGGCACCGGCGCGGTAGCGGCCGCGAGCGCCGGCATCGCCGGCCAGCGCTTCGTCTCCAACGGCTCGAGCGCAGACGGCTCGTACCAGTCGCCGGTCCTGACCAGCCAGACCGCCAACTACTCCATCCCGCAGACGGAGAGCTACACCGAATGCAACGCCGCCGGCGGGGCATTCACCGAGACACTCCCCGACGCTGCCGCGGCGGGTGCCACGGGCACCGCGCACCTCATCAAGAAGACCGACTCCAGCACGAACCTGTGCTCCGTCGCCACCACCTCGGCCCAGACCGTCGACGGCGCTACGCCGGCGGCACTCGCCTACCAGGGAGCGTTCCTGGCCGTCGTCTCGAATGGCGCCAACTGGGACGTGGTCGGGACCGCCAGCGGCCCGGGTCACTATGACCCGGAAACCGAGCCCACCTCCTGTTTCACCGGTTCTTCGGTCTGTGAAACCTGGCCCGGAAACGTCGCCAGGCAGAGCTGGACCTGGCAGAACCAGGGCACTGCCACAGAGACCCTGGAAATGGAGGGCGCCACCCTCGCGGGTTGTACAAGCTGCAATTTCCAGGTGAGAGGCCTGGGGGCGCCGAGCAGCGGGACCGTGGACTTCACGGTCACGGCTCAAGTAGACCTGTCGAACCTCGGCAACGGATGCGGCATCGGCGTTCTGACGGGCACATTAGCTTCGCCGACGAAACTCTACTTCGGCTACTTCACTTCCAGCGGTGCGCCGGCGTGGCAAACGGCCACCTCCTACGCCGCGGCTGGCCTGGCCAACATCTCCGTCCCTAGCGGCAGCATCGGGGTAGACGCCAACACCCTCTCGGGATGCGTGCAGTTGCGGTACATCGCGTCGACGGGGGTGCTGACGTTCGCGTTCTCGAATGAAACTTGCAAGATCTTCAACGTGGTCGCCACGACCACGACCCTGTTGAGCGCGCCGCCGAGCTTCTTCTACTTCGTTCGGGACAACACCACCTGCCATCTAAATTGGGTGAGAGCGCGCACAGAATCAAGCGTCATCAAGAACTGGGCGGGGAAGTGAGCGGCCGAGTCTCAGCTGCGGCGGAAAAGTCGCGGCCCGGCGGCCGGCCAGATCTCGTGCACAGGCTTGCCGGAAGAGCGAGCGCGGGTCAGGTATTGCAGCAGCAGAATCGACTCCTCCGTGCCGCGAAGGAAAACCACCTCGTCGGCCCAGTCGATCTTGAGAAGCTGCTGAGTGTACGGCTCCGGCAGGCCGCGCGCGGTGTAGCACCCGATCGACAGGACGATCCGCCCGGCCGCCAGGTCCCGGGCGCGGTACTCGCCGTAGGCGTCGGCCGCGGCGATCGAGGCGCAGACGTAGGTAACCACCACCGGCGCCACCAGCGCCTGGCGCCCGTAGTGGCACGCCTCGAGGGCGAGGAAGAGCGCCACGGCGCCCCAGAGGCCGGCGTTGAAGGTCCTGGCGAACGGCGTCGTCATGGAGCGAACGCTACCACGACATCCAAGGAGCGCAAATGAGCGACGACCCGCAGCAGCCAGCCCCCGGCGGCCTCCCGTCGTGGGTGCCGAAGAACGCGATCACCTTCAGCGTGGTCTTCAGCTTCATCTGGGCGACCCTCGGCCACGCCGGCGCCATGACGATGTGGAGAGACGATTGGCCGGCCCTACTCGTGTATCTCGGCTTGGGCCTGGGCCTGTCGTGGGCGAAGGACATCGCCGCCGCCCACGCCGAGGCGCGCCTGACCGAGGCGCAGGCAAAGCTGGCCGCGGCTCCGGACGCCGGCGTCACCGGGAAGTAGCGCGGACGCGAGATGCCCACCCTGGTCCAGTACTGGCGATTGGCGGACGGCGCTCCGTCGGCCCTCGCCGTCAGCGCGACCGGCGGCACGGCGCTCGCGCTGACCGGCTGCGCCTGGAACCCCGGCGGGGCGGACTGGGGAGCCATCCTCCCGCGCTACTTCTCGTCGCACGGCTTCACGTCCCAGCCCGGCGACAACCCCGCCACGATGGAGTACGCCGGCCGGATCACCGAGGACGGGATCCCGATGGTCAAGCGCAGCATGTACAGCGGCAACCAGATCGGGGGCTACGCGACGCCGGACCTGGGGCAGGTCGGGTTCGGCAACGGCGACGGCGGTCTCGACAACCTGCGGCAGCTCGCCTTCGACGGCCGCCGCGCGCTCTTGCAGCTCGGCGGCTCGCTCAGTAACGGCACGGTCCTGGCGCTCTCCGACTACGGCACCGTCCTCGACGGCGTCGGCGCCGGCGACATGCTCGTCGACCCGCTGCGGGCGACGCTCCACCTGCGGTCACGGGACTGGACGTTCGCCAAGCCGATCCAGAGCCAGCCGGCCGACACCTACAGCCCGCCGTGCGTCGAGGTCGGGGCCTACGGCGACAAGGTCGTCTGGCCGACCTTCCCGGCGCAGACCGGCTCGGTCACGGTCGAGTTCTGGCTCTACCTGACCGGGACCGGCGGCAACAGCACGCCGCTCTCGATGTCCGACGCCTCGCACGGCTGGTACTTCCAGCTGCCGCTCGACTACCTGGCCATCGGATTGACCGGGATCGGCATGTACTCGACGCCGGCCGGCTCGATCACCCTGGGGTGGCAGCACGTCGCCTTTGCCTACGACCATGCCGCGCAGACGATCGCCGTGTACATCAACGGCGTGCTCTTGGCATCGGCCTCGGGGCTCTCGGGCTCGCTCGGCACGCCGGGAGCGGGGACGTACCTGACCGCCCTCTTCCCGTCCGCCGGGCTCGTGCTCAATGGGATCGGCGCCGGCAACCGGATGTCGGCGCTGCGGATCTGGTCCGTGGCCCGCACGCAGGCGCAAATCCAGGACGGGATGCGCAAGCGCATGGCCGGCAACGAGGCCGGCCTCGTCCTCGACGCCGGCTGCCGCGAGGGTCAGCGCGCCTACGTCTACGACAGCACGACCGGCGGCCATACCGGCATCCTCTTCGGGCAGCCGGCATGGGACGTCGCGGACTGGTCGGACCCGAACATCGCCGGCACCGCGCTCCCGCTCTGCTACGGCGAGGTCCCCGAGCTGCCGGCGATCCTGGTCGACCCGCCGAGCCTCATCTACCAGGTCCACGACGGCAGCGTGCAGCTGATCAAGGGCGTCTCCGACAAGGGCGCCTGGCTCCGGCCCCCGTTCTCCTACACCGGCGCGGACGTCGCCTTCCAGGCGCCGAACCAGATCGCCGCCGCGGGCGCGGATTTCAGCGTCTTCGCGCCGGGGATCTTCACGCCAGGAGCAGCAGCGGCCCCCCCGGTCATCCCCGGGGCGGCGACTCCGAACATGACGGTGACGATTTCCGGGAGCGCCGGCGGCGTCAACGACGGCACCTTCCAGATCGCGTCGGTGCGGCCTGCCCCCGGCGCCACGGCGATCATCTTCAACCTCGTCGGCGCGCCGATCACGACGCAGGCGGCCGGCCCTCCGGTCACCATCGCGACGGAGGCTGGGACAGCGCAGTGGGCGGCGGACCCGGCGCGCGGCTACTTCACGCTGCTCCAGAACCCGGCCGGGACGATCAGCGCGTGGGTGCGCGGCGACAACGGCGGCCCGCACGGCTACGTCAAGACGGCCGGCCAGATCATGCGCCGCGTCGTCGTGCGCCACGGGCTGCTCGCCGACCCTGCCGACCTCGACACAGCTGCCTTCGCGGCCATGGATGCCGCCAACGGCGCCACGATCGGCATCGCCGTCCAGGACAGCGCGGCGTCCTCGCCGGATCCGTTCAACAGCGCCCTACTCGGTGCCGGGCGCACGTTGCAGGACGTCTGCAACGAAGTCGCGTCGACGGTGGGCGCCCTCTTCGGCTTCCAGCGGATCGGCAACCTCTTCCAGATCGCCAGGTTCGGGGGCGTCCCGGCCGGCGCGCCGGCGGTCTCGCTCGACTACACCTCGATCGAGACCAAGCCGCAGTGGACGGCCGAGCTCCAGACCGTCCCGGTGTACCGGGTCGCGGTGGCCTATGCCCAGAACTACAACTCCAGCAACTCCTCCGCCAACCAGCTGACCGGCATCGCGCTCTCGAATCCGCCCCGCCTGGCCTTCTGCCTGCGGCAGTACCGCTATGCCCTGGCACAGGACGCCCAGGTTCTGACCACCTACAGCCAGGCCGGGGCGCTGATCGTCCTCGCCAACTATGCTTTCTACGCGGACGCGCTGGTCGAGGCCAAGCGCCTGCTCGCGCTGTTCTCGGTGCGGAGCGACCTCTACAAGATCGGCGGTCATACCCTGCCGTACAGCTCGGACGTCAACGAGAAGGCGGCGATCAGCTACAGCCTGCCGGGGGGCGCCGGGCCGCGCCTGGGGCTGCCCCGCAACTTTGTCGTCTTGTCGTTCGACCAGGCGCAGCAACTGGGCTCGGTCGGGCTCGGTGTCTGGGGGCAGGGCTGATGGCCTCGATGCTCTTCACGCTTCCGAACTCGGTCGACCTGGCCGGCGCCGGCCTCTCGGCCGGCAGCACCGCACCGGGATCGGACGTCGCGAATCTCCGATACCCGCAGATCACGAGCCCGTGGCGGAGCGCGGCGGACCTGGTGCCCGGGGTCGTCGCCTCGCCGCTCGGCTATCCGGGCTCGCGGTGGCTGCAGTACTCGGCGCCTCCGGTTCAGGCGACGATCGACTCGCGCGTCGCGGTCGTCGCGCTCGTCGCCGATGCTGCGCGTCCGGTGATCGGCGGCCTGCTCCGCAAGTGGCGCGCGCGCGCCTACGGCAGCTCCTTCGGCAGCCCGCTCTCGATCATCGTGCGCCCGGTGGCGTTTGCTCCCAACCTCTTCGCCAACCTGGTCGGCGCGCCGAGCGCCAGCGTCTGGCTGCCGGCGACGAGCTGGCTGACCGCGATCTCGCCGACCGCGAACACGGATGCGCGGTGGCAGTTCGACCTCCCTCAGACGGACCATGGCCTGCTGCCGCTCAAGCCCGGGGCGAACCTCCAGACCTTCAACATCTGGTGCCGCCGGAGCGGTTCCGGCGGGACGGACCCGACGCTCTCCGTGGATCTTTTCGAGGCCGGCGTCTTCACCGCCAACCTGGCGTCCGGGATCGCGATCACGAGGACTGGCGGCCAACTCGTCCAGGTGAGCTGGAACGCTTCCCTGCTGGCGACCGGCCTCTCGACGACACAGGCCGGCCTCCGGCTCACCGGCGTCCACGGCTCGACGCAGACGGTGGAGTTCTCGGCGGTCGAGTGGCAGGCCGAGCACAACGGCTACCTGGCCGACTCCGGTGACCTGGTCATCGCCTACCCGCAATTCGTGACGACGCAGGTGGCGCGGGTATTCAACCTCGCCTGGGTGCTCCCGACGCCCGTCAGCGTCGCCGGCGCCGGCGGGACGGTCCTCGTGGACCAGGTGGACCTGAACGGCTCGCCGGGCTACGCGCAGGCCGGCCGGCTGGTGGTCGCGGATGCGGTGCAGCCGTTCGTGAACATGGACTACGGCTGGGGCATCTCCTGGGAGGACAAGTCGCCGGTGAGCGAAACACCCGGCGGGCAGGAGTGGTTCGAGGTGCGGCCGAAGCGGCGGATCGGCGAGCTCGTCTGCAATTCTCTCAGGGACGCCGAGGCGTGGGACGAGATCTTCTCGCAGCAGCAGGGGTCGGTGGGAATCACCGGAAACTTTCTCTGGATCCCCGATCCGGCGGCGCCGGGCAAGTACTACAACCAGATACTTTGGTGTCGCCACGACGGGCTCTCGCCGGTCAAGAATCCGCGCTTCTCGAGAAATTCCCAGTCGTATAAGCTCAAGGAGGTTCTGTGACCGTGATCAATTCAACGACCGACCGGGTGGGCGCGTGGTAACCGATGCGATCCCGGACCGGACTCTTTCGCTGGTGCCGCCTCGCCGGTCTCGGTGGACAAGGATTCGCGAAGTGACCGAGCATCTGCAACGCCACATCGGCATGAGCGTCGGGGCGTGGATCGCGTTCGGCGCGCTCGCCGTCGGCCTGATCGGCAGCTACGGGGCCTGGCAGCATAGCGATGGACTGCGCGAGGGAGCCGTCGCGGCGTTGCAGCACCAGGTCGAGCAGCTGCAGGCCGAGAAGGAGGCGAAGGCTCAGCAGGTCGCGGTGCTCGCCGCCACCGTCGCGGCGCAGGGTCAGTCCCTGGCCGTCACCAATCAGAACCTCGAGACCCAGAGGATCGAGATGCAAACGCTGCGAGAGAAGCTCGCCGAGAACGGCTGGCGCCCTCTCGCGCCAAGGAGGTAGAAAGATGCCGGGGGGCGCCGATGCAAAGCTGCTTCATAACGCCGGGGCGGCCGCGCGCGCCGCTCGGTACCTCGGTCACGTCTGCGAGACGGCGGCCAAGAGCCTTGAGGAGCTCGAGCTCGCCGGGGTGGACGTGTCGCCGGTGCTCGCGAGGATTTGCGCTGTCCACGACCCTACAATGGCGCTGGCTCGGGACATCGATGGCGCGGTGCTGGCGCTCATCGAAGCGAATCGCGGGGCGGTGCGTCGCCCCTTCTTGTCGCCGCTCGCGGCCGAGCCGCCGTCCGGTGAACCCGGCGATGAGTAAAAACCCGCTGCGGCTCGGCTGCTCGCCGGAGGAGGCGGAGGCGGCGCTCGCCGGCGAGATCCGCACCTGGGGGTTCAGCAAGACGAAGGCGGCCAAGCTCGCCGCCATGATCTTCGCCCGGTGGGATCTCGCGCCGCTCGGAACCGCCAGGGCGGTCCTTGACGGCTGGGGCGCGGGCGCCGAACTGCGGGCCGCGGCGATCGGCGATCGAATGGTGGCCCTGTATGCCGGCGAGTTTGCCGGGAAAGCGCCGGCGAGAGAGGAGAGCTCCTGATGGCCCAGCGTGCCCTACCCGACCCCGAACTGCTCGCCGAGATCGTCGAGTCGCTTCCTGACGCCGTGGTCATCGCCGACCGGACCGGCACCATCGTCCTGGCGAACCGCCAACTCGAGCTACTCTTCGGGCACCCCAGAGCCTTCATGATCGGCAAGCCGATCGAGTCGCTCTTGCCCGAGCCTCTGCACGAGCGCCACCGTGCGCACTTCGCCGGCTTCGTCAAGGAGCCCCGCGTGCGCCCCATGGGCGTCGGCCTGACCCTCACCGCCATCAACCGCAGCGGCGAGGAGTTCCCGGTCGAGATCAACCTGGCGCCGCTGGTGGTGACCGACGGCATCTACTTCTGCGCCGTCATCAGGAAGAAGTCCTGAAATGGGGGACGGCTTCGAGCTCTCCGGGTGGGGCGAGTTCAAGGAACGGATCACTCGCGATATCGGCCGGATCGAGTCGGCGCAGGATCGCGTGGCACAGTCGATTCAGGACGTCCGGGAATTGATCGGCAAGAGAATCGACGCCTTCCGGACGGACGAACTGGAAAGGCTGCGGCGCGAACAGCAGGAGGTCCGCGACGAGGCGCGCCGCCTGGCGCAGGGCGTCAGCGACGAGGCGCGCCGCCTGGCCGAGGAGCTCGCCGACAAGCTCGCAGCGCTTCAGGCCGCGACAGGTTCCGACATCTCGGCGCTGAAAGTCAAATCGGGCGTCTGGGGCCTACTTGGCGGCCTGCTTGTTGCCGTTCCGGCTCTGATCTGGTTCGTTCTCAGGCACTGAAAGGTGAGGCGGGAGGGGCGCGGGCCGTTCGGATCGGCCGGCGCCCCTGGTTGAGTTGGCGGGAAGGCGGTGGCAGGCTGGGCGGGTGGCGGGGATCAGCGGGGTGCCGTGGTGCGCGGCTCGGTGGCGGGTGGCGCTTCTTCCTCAGCAAGGTCCGTAGGGAATCGGGAACGGCGTGCACTCCCAGTCCGGCGGGATGTTCGCGCTGCGGGCGTCGAGCGTCGGGCAGGCGTTGATCGATGCCAGGATGGGGCCGGAGAAGGCGACGCACCGGCCGACGCCGACTACCTGCTGGCAGACCGCGGCGACGTCGGGGAAGGCGGGGTCGCACTTCACCAGGACCGGGACCTGCTCCCGGCCGTCCACGACCGTGACCACGGCGACGGTGAAGTAGCACGGGCCGCCCGGCTCGCAGCCGTAGGAGGTCCGGCAGGCCCGGCCCTGGACGGTGAAATAGCTGATGTCGGCGCGGAGAGACGCCGCGGCGAGGGCGCACAGCAAGGCGGCGGCGAGAACGACTCTGGCGCTTCTCATGCAGGCCCTCCTTCAAGGGGTCCGTCTGTCGGTGCTTCGTTGACAGGCATGGTATCACGGTCGAGCTTGACGGCGACGCGGACCTGGCCCTCGTCGTCGGTGACCAGCCACCAGCCGTCCCGGACCTGCTCGGCCCAGCCGGCGGGAAGCGACAAGGCGGCCAAGCGCTGGGCGCGGCGGCTCACGGCTTCTCTCTCCACGAGGCGTAGCAGCGGTCGCGGTTGAAGTCGCAGGCGGCCCCGTGGCTGCCGTCGCGGCACCATAAGCGCTCCCCCTCGCACTTGGCCATCCACTCCCGAAGCGAGCGGGCGAGCTCGGCCGGCGGCAGTGCGGTCCGCTGCACGAGCGGCCGGTTCTCACGCTCCATCTCGGCGGTGCCGATGCCGAGCATAGCGCCCGCGAAGCCCGCGACGGCGCCGACGATGAAGGTCAGGATGACGGCGCGGCCGAAGCGCTGGCCCTTGCGCCGCCAGGCGTCCAGGCGCAACTGGTGGGCGCGGTACTCCGGCGTTTCTTCCTCCCACGCGCGGACGCTCATGGCTCCTCCCTTCCAGCGGTCTCCATCCCGGCCTCGGGGCGTCGTCGCTGGCGAGCAGTCCGGCGAGGGCTTGGCCAGTGAAGTGCCACAGCCACCAGGCGCGGTCGTTGGCGGTGGTGGACACTTCGGATGCTTCGATGCATGGTGCGCAGGGCGGAAACATCGCTCTCTCCTCGTGGCCTTGCGGCCCGGTAGTGGTCAGGTGGCGCTGCACATCTGCGGGCAGGCCGGCGTCAAGTCACCGGACAGGGCGCACTCGGCCCACCTCGCAGCTTGGCGGGCCAGGTAAGCGGCGTTCCACGCCAGGCCATGCCGGGCGCAGCTGGCGGCGCTGGCACCCACTGCGGCGGCGCGCTTGACGCGCAACTCGCGCAGCAACTCCGGCGACGGCTCGGCGGCGGCCATGATGGCGCAGCAGCGGTGCCAGAGCGTGCCCCAGTCCGGCACCTCGGGCTCGTGGATCGGCACGCTGGCGCCGTACACGTCAGCGCGGGTGTGGACGGCGTAGTAGCCGCAGCCGTAGGAGACGATGCGGAAGTGCGGATGGTCGCTCATGCCTTCTCCTTGCCCTCTCGGGGCCGTTGACTGTGATCAGTCTACGATAGTCCGCGTGGACTTGTCAAGCCCTATGCTCTGGCGCTTGACAACTGGACAGCGCCGCGGTAGCCTGCGTTCAGGGGGTGAACATGGCACCACAGACAGGCAGGCGGACGGTGGACTACGGAGAGGTCCTGGCGGCCCGGGCCGATCAGGCGGCCAAGGAGGACGGCTTCCCCTCCTTCGCGGAACTGGCGCGGGTGATCCTGCGGGACTTCCTGGATGCGCGGATCGACAAGCGGGCGCGGCGGGTGCTGGCGCAGGAGGCGCGGGAGAACGGGGCGTGAAGAGTAGGCAGCCTTCACTAAAGCACCTCTTGACTACGCGCGACGATAGGACGATGATCGTATCCCATGGCAACCCTCCCCGAGCTTCGACACCGAGCACTGGATCTCCTGCGGGATCTCTCCTCGACCCGCGGCAAGGCCAGGATCGGCAGGCGGTCGCGGGCGTTGCGCGCTCTCCTGGACCGCGGCCTGGTGCGCTGCCTGAATAGCGGCGACCCGCGTCGGCCCTGGTGGCCGCTCACGAAGGCGGGGCGCCGCGAGGTCGAACGCCGGAGGAAGCGGTGAACATCTCCGGCCTCCGCGTCTGGAAGCTCGCCGGCACGACGGTCGAGCAGCACGTCTGTCCGGCCGATGGCGGCTGGCACCACCTCGCCGCCACGCTCCACCGCGGCTGGCTGACGACCTACCTGGATGGCCAGCAGATCTCCTCAGTGCTGATCGGCTGGCGCGCTCAACTGCGGCGGATCGTCGCCGCGCTGAGGTTCTGGTGACCGAGCGCGACCGCTACCTCAACCGGATCGCCCGCCAGGAACAAGAGCGCCTGAATCGCGAGCGCCGCCGGCTGTCTCGGCCGCCGGTCTCTTGGCGCCGTGTCGGGCTCGCTGTCCTGTGGGGCGTCGGGCTGCTGGCCGCCGGCTCCCTCGCCTACCTCTTCGTGCAGTGGACCACAGCCGGGCTGGCGCCTGCGGGAGGGATGCCATGAGCGACGGCACCCAGAACGTCCAGAGCAACCAGTCCTCGCTCGCGGCCTGGCTGGGCGTGCGGCCCCCGAGACGTATTCCCCATCCCTTCATCGCTGGGCAGTGGATCGAAGCCGGCCAGCTCTGGCCTGCCGGGGATTCCGGCGCCTACAGCAACGCGGCGATCCAGGGCGACATGGATGGCGCTCTGCGCGGCGGCTCCTGGAACTACTCCATGGTGGCGGGGGCAAATGCGGTGGCGCGTGGCCAAGCCGGCGCCGACGCGCTTATGCTCAGTTGGCTCGGCAAGATGAAGGCCACCCTCGGGTGGATGGGCAAGGAGGTCGGAAGCCGCGACGGCGGCTACTGGTACTTCTTCCTGGTGAGCGCCGCGGTGCTGGCGCGTAAGGGCAGTCCCGCGCTGGCCGCTCTCGCCTGGGAGTGGCTGGACCTCTGGCGGTTCTGGTCGTGGACGGGAGCGCCGATCACCGGCGAGCGTAGCGCCCTGCCTGGGTTGCACCTCTGGACGATCTGCGATGAGACGAGCGACTTTGTTGCAGGGCGCGGGCCGGCGCCAGCTACGAACCCGCCGACGCTCGACCGCCTACTGATCCGGGCGATCATGCCGGAGCTCGAGCAGCTCCGATCGCGCCCCCTCGCCAATCCCAAATGGGCGCTCGCAACCCCGGTCACCTTCTTCGTCGGCTCCGACTCGGCCATGGTAACGCTCGACCGCGGGGTGGACGCGAACACCTTGCCGGTGCTCATCGGCAAGCGCGCCCTCGGCTCGGCGCCGAACCGGGCGACGACCTGGGCGCCCACCCCGCCGTGGGGCGCTGTCGAGAAGGACGGCAAGGTGGATAGGATCCGCGAGGTCGACGACCACGCTGCGGCGGTCGTCCAGGGGGCCGCTTACTACACCTCAACGATCTTCAAGGCAGTGGACGTGCCGCTTCCTGCCGCCCCGATCAAGGTCTACCACCTCGGCAGCGGGAGCATCGTGCCGGACGGGGCGGTCGCCGCGGCCGCGCAGGCCCCGCCTCCGGCGCCTGGCCCTGGTGGTCGCGCTCCCACCATCGCAGGCGGGAGCGTCATGCCAAAGAGCGGCCCCGCTGGCTGCCTGGTGTCCTCCCTGATTGAACTCGGCGTCATCGCGGCGGCGGTCTGGTCGCTGGTGGCCGTACTGGGTGGGCCATGAGCCGCGGCGTGGTCATCGGCCCGAGAGGCAGAGGCGGCATGCAGCGCGGCCACGCTGGCGATGATCTCTGGTCGCGGCGCGGCGGTGTCTGTCCGTGCTGCTCGCCACGCTGCCGAGCGACGAAGCGCCGGGTGCATCGATGGGAGCGGCACACCGAGAAGCGCCAGCACATCGCACAGGAGGTGGGCCAGCGGTGAGCTTTTTCGACGATCTCGTCAGCGCCGCCGCGGGGATCCTCCAGCGGATCTTCGGCAACGGAGCGTCAGCGCCCTTGGACACCGCTGACGCGCGCAGCACCCCGCCGTCCTCCGTGGAGGTAGTGCAGGCCGGCAGCGTAGCGCCTGCCGTCCCGGAGGCTCCGGCGGGGGCAGGCTATCCCGACGTCTTCATGCTGCCGCTGCCGGCTCTCGGCCAGATCATGCCTCACCAGCGCGAGGGAGTGCTCGCTGCCTACCTGCCCTACCTCACCGGCGCCATGGTCGAGTTCGCCATCGACACCCGGCTCCGCGCCGCCGCCTTCCTGGCGCAGCTGGCCCACGAGTCGGCGGAGCTGAGGGAGTGGACCGAGAACCTCAACTACTCGGCGGCGGCGCTGCTCGCCACCTTCCCGACCCACTTCGACGCCGAGACAGCCGCCGCCTACGCCCGCCAGCCGGAGCGCATCGCGAACAGGGTGTACGCGAACCGTATGGGCAACGGGCCTGAGGAGTCGGGGGACGGCTGGCGATACCGCGGGCGGGGGCCGATTGAGCTGACTGGGCTGGACGGCTACCGAGGGATGGGCGCGGCCCTCGGTGTGGATCTCGTAGGCAACCCGGACCTGGCGGCGACGCCGAGGGTTGGCTTCCGCATCGCTGGCCGGTACTGGGCGACGCACGACTGCAACCGGCTCGCGGACTCCGCCGATCAGGCGTGGGCCTTCCAGGCCATCACCCGCGCCATCAACGGCGGCCTGAACGGCCTGGCGAGCCGCGAGGCGTACTACGCCAAGGCGAGGGAGGCGTTGGAATGCTAGCGGACGGCTCGGCCGGTCAGCAGGCGACGATCAAGAGCATGAAGCTGCTCGGCGGCTGGAGGGGGGACGCCCCAACCGCCCCGGGACTCCGTAACTTCGGCGGCATCTGGCGAGAATGCCCCACGATCCCACCGCCAGTGGTCGCCAGGAAGCTCGGGCCGTGAATCTCCCCTCCCTCGCCTCGCTGCGCTCCCTGCTCCCCGGGCAGGCGCCAGCGCCCTTCCAGGCCAGCGACCCGGCCAGCCAGGGCGGGGCTAGCCCCTGGTTCATCGGCATCGTCGTGGCCCAGTGCATCGTCATCACGGTCGCGTGGGTGCTGGCGATCGCGGGCTGGCCGCACGCGCAGTGGTTCTGTGAGCGCGCCTGGCAGGGCGTGGCGGCGGAGCTCGGCATCCTGGTGCCGGCGCTCCTCGCGTACAGATCCTTCAACAAGCATGTGGCGGCCAAGGTCGCCATCGCCGCGGCGCAGGGGCCGGCGCCTCCGGTCATCGAGGTCAAGCCGTGACGGGCAGCGAGCTTGTCCTGCGCCGGCTCCTCTGGCTGCGCCACGGCTGCCCTCCGGAGGCGCTCTACGGCGACGACGGCGAGATGCAGCGCAGCGTCTGCCTGACCGACTTCAAGCGCGACGCCGTGGAGGCCATCGAGGCGCGCTTCTTCAGGCTCGGCATGGAGCGCTTCGCCGCGCAGCAGGCGCAGGCCGTACAACCGCGGCTAAAGGGGGGAACGTCATGAAGAAGAACGTAGTTGGTAATTGAGGTTGAGCAAGGAAACGCTGCATCAGCTCTCGGATCTGAGGCGCGTCGTCGCCGCCAGCGAGGAGCCGTTCTCGTGCGGCGGAGTCGAGAGTTGCGCCTGCATATCAAGGACCCTGCCCTGCTCCCATACTTGTCCGCCGTGGCGCCGGGGAGGACAAACGCCATGAGCAACTTCCAGCAATATCGCCGCAAGCAGATCGCCGAACTGCGTCCCTGGGAGCCGGGCGAGGATCTCGCGGCGGTAAGCATCTCCGCTCCCGACAAGGCGGCAGGCTCTCCGAAAGCCGGCGACATGATCGCCAGGAACCCCAAGAACCACGCCGACCAGTGGCTCGTCGCGGCACAGTACTTCGCCGATAACTTCGAGCCGCTCCCCGCTGCTCCGGCAGCCGCGGGCGAGAAGGGAGGAAGAGGATGAGCGACAGAGACGTCACGGTCGAGAACAGGCACTCCGGCCGGCGCTGGCAGGGGAAGGTCCGCGGGGACGGCCACCTCGAAATCATCCCCCACAATCGGGACAACCCGGTGCGGGACGTGGGCCGCGTGAGTGGAGGCGACCCCGACTGGCGGGTCGTGCCGGAGAAGGACCGCAAGTGACCCTGGGCGCCCGCATCGAGGTCCTGGAGGCGACCATCGCGCCGATCGTCGCCGAGCGCGAGCGGCAGGCCGATCGCCAGGCCTGGACGGCGCGGGACCCGGCCTGGGGCTACCTCTGCCGGACGGGCGGGGAGGGGACCTAATGGCCACATGGAAGCCATCCAACTGGAAGCAAGTCGGGGATAGCGTTCACGCCGCCCATCGCATCACACAGGTCAACGCCCAGCGGCTGCGCGAAGCCTCCGAGTGGTTACTGGTCGTCGGCGACAAGCAGACGCACCCAGCCGAATCCGGATGGCTGCTCATCATGCCAGACGGGGAGCAATTCTTCGCCCCGGCGGTGCCCAGCGAGTACCCGGAGCCGGCCTTTGTCGATCCGCGACCGAAGGAAGCTCCGCCGCCGGCGCCATCATGAACAACCCGCTGCGCTCCTCCCTGCACGCCCTGGGCACCATCCTCCTGCACCCCATCCGGCTGATCGCGATCGTCGTCCTCGGCTGCGTCCTGGTCGTGGTCGGGCTCGCCTACCGGCAGTGGCACGGAGAGCTGCAGTCGGTCGCGGGGCCGGCGATCGCCCTGGGGCGCGCGGCGAAGGCCGTCCAGGGGGCGCAGCTGCCGACGCGAGGGGCGCCGGCGGAGGTGCCGCAGTCCAGGGTCAAGGGCAAGCGCTCGCTGCGCCACCCCTTCGGCGGGCCGCCGCAGACCCTCGCCGAGAACGACCGACCGACCGATGCCGCTCCGGTCAAGGTGCGCGTGGCGACGCCCGATCAGGAGGCGCAGATCCACAAGGACACCGGCCTGCCGGCTCCGGCCGCCGGCGAGCACCGGATCTGGGGGCCGGGCGCCATCCCCTGCAAGCTGGACCCGCTGGATCACGCGACCTTCGAGTGCCGGGACACGACCGGCCACCTCAGGGTGCGCGGCAACGCCGAGGTGCTGCTCTCCGACACGACCGGGAAGGCCAGGCTGGTGTTCACGGAGGAGCGCCCTGGATTCCTCGAGCTGTCCCACTTCTCGGAAGGCTGGCGGATCGGCGGCGGCCCCACCTACACCTACTCGACTACGGCGGCCGGCCTGGGGGCCGAAATCCACGTCGCGAAGGACACCGTCAGAACCGGACGCATCACGTGGCAGGGAAGTGTCCAGGTCTTCGCGGAGCCGGCGCCGGCCGGAGCTCTCGGGGCGGTGTATGGCCGGGTACTCGGCGCGCGCGGTGCGGTCACGCCGGAGTGGCGGAGCGGGGTGCCGTGAGCCGCCGCGCGATCAAGCTCGCAAAGCCCACTGAGCGCGGCTTTCTGCGGTCTGACTTCAAGGACGCCTCGGGCGCGGCATGCTCCATTCAGGAGTCGTCCCTCGCGACCGACTACTGTATCTGGCTGGGTCAGGGCGACGGCAGGATGCACCTCACCAGGAAGCTGGCGCGCGAGCTGATCGAGTGGCTCGGCGCTTTCGCGGACACCGGCACGCTGGCGCCAATGCGCGGCCGCGGCCAGTGGAAGCCGCCAGAGCCTTAGTCAACTACCCGCTCGTCGAGCGGAGAGGGAGAAAGCCAATCATGTCCATCCGCACCGTTCGTGGGTACGCCGTCGCCAAGGGCTGCAAGCAGGTCCTCTATCTGGCCTCCGCCGGCGGGGGGCGCGTCGCGAAGTCCTGGGACCCATCCATCATCGTGCCGGCGACCGACGGCACGCCGGAATCCGTCACAGCCCAGAACGCCGCCGTGGCAGCCATGCTCGGCGTCCCCGAGCTCCAGGGCCACGTCTACGGCGATACCGTCAACGAAGGGCTCAGCGGCGCCGCGGCCGCCAACCCGCTGTCCGCGGTGGCCAACGATCCGTCGAACCCCCTAGGGCTCGACGCCGATCTCGTCGGCAAGTATGCCGTGACCGCGGACGACGTCGCCGTCGCGAAGTACGTCGCCTTCAACGGCGCCGCGCTGTGGGACCACCTCGCGACACTGGCCGGCGGCCCTCCGGGAGCCTCCGGGGCCGGCTTCGACGACGCCAAGAAGGCCAGCGAGGCGGCGGCCGCCCAGCATCAGGAGGAGCTCTACGCATGGGACGTGGCACATCCCGACCAGGCGCCGCAGAGCGAGCGTGGCAAGGCCGAGGCGGGGCAGGTCCTCAAGCTCCTCGGCGGCCGCTTCGAGGTCCGCATCCCGCACTGGGAGGAGCCGGCCGGCCGATCGGGCAGGAAGGGGGCCGGCCAGGCGGTCACCATGTTCCCGGGCGTCGGCTGGTTCTGGTTCTTCGGCCCGCAGATCCCGGAGGTGTTCGTGACCGTGCTGGACAACGGAGCGGCCGGGCACTCAGTCAAGCTGAACGCCTCGACCGACGCCGGCTTCACGGTGGTCGTGAAGGACACCGTCTCCGGCAAGTCCTGGCAGCACGTCAACACCGCCGGGAACCTGATGGGCGTCATCGCCTGGCTGGCGTTCCCGGGGTAGGGCGAGCGCTCCAGCTCGCGACGGTTCCGCGGCGACCGTGACGGCCGCGTACAAGGAGACGAAGCATGAACGCGAGGTTCGATCTGACCGCAGGGCACGCGACCGGCGATGGCGCCGTGCTCGACATCCATCGCTGCTCCATCGGTATCGGCGAGCGCTTCGCCCAGGCGACTACGTGGTGATGCACGTCATCACCGGAGACGCCGGCGAGGAGGGCAAGCCGGAGACGAGCACGCAGATCTCCACGCCCGTCCTGATGCGCAAGGGCGAGGCGCGAGCGATTGCCAGCTGCCTGATGGGAACCGCCGCGGAGCTGAAGTAGACTGAGAATCTGGTGAACCGGGGGCGCCGATCCCCGACATGGTCGACCAACCAAGGAGGACGAGACGATGCGCAAGCTGGGAGTCGCGATGCTGGTCGCGGTCCTAGCCCTGTTCGCCGGCACGCTGGCGTTCGGGCACGGGCACGCGGCAGCCATCCACGCGCGGGCAGCCCCCGCAGTCATGGTGGTATGTCGTGAACCGATCGGGCTGCGGCACCTGGAACGCCGGCCGGACGAGCTTCAGTCGATCGCTCATGATGGCCGCTCAACTCGCTCGAGCGGCTCGCGGATGGCGCGGTCCAGCAGGGCCTGCGCCCGGTCGTGCAGCCGGCGCGCCTGCTCGAGGTCGTCGCCGGCGAGGTCCATCGCCTTCAGCGCGCGGTTGCGCCGGCCGGCGATCTCGTAGGTCAGCACGGTGAGCGGCTTCACGGCGGCGGCTCCTGGGGCGAGCTGCCCCGCGTGTGCCCGGCCCCGAGCTCGGCAGCGGCGGTCTGCTGCCGGTGCCGCTCCGCGACGTCGGCGACGCCCATCGGGAAGTACTCGGCGACGATTCCGGCTTCGATCTCGTTCGCGAGGCGGCGCAGCGCCAGCACCAGATCCAACGCCTCGGCGGCCAGCCGGTAGCGCAGCCCGCAGTGGTTGCGGGAGGCCAGGTCTCGGGACTGCTCGACGACGCCGCGATCGAGCAGGGTCCGGAGATGGCGGGAGACGGAGGGTTGCGAGAGATGCGGCAGTGCGGCCTGGATCTCGGAGGGGCTCGCGCTCCCCGTCTTCGCGAGCAGCTCGACGACGCCGAGGCGGTACTCGCTGGCCAGTGCCTCGAGGGAGCGGGCGAGACTGCGGTGCGGGCGGCTGGTCATCAGGACCTCTTCGGCGACGGGTTGCCGATCGCCGCGCCATCCCCTGCCGGGTCCTGAAGGTCAAGGCCCCAGGTCCCGACCTGCCGGCGGATAGCGGCCTCCTCCTTCGCGATCTCGGCCTGACGCTCCTCGGGGTCGGAGGGCAGGAAGCGCACCGGGTTGCGGCGGCGCGAGACGGGGCGGTGATCAGGCGGCATGCCTGCCCTCCGCGGCTGACCTGCCGCGCTGGCGCCGCGGCGAGCCGAGCATCCAGCAAGCCCGGCGCCGGAACCACCGCGGCATCCCCCAGGCGCCTTGCCTGGCAGCCATCCGCCGGTAGCGGTTGAGGAGCTTCGCGTGCAGCAGCGCCAGGTGGCCGCCTTCGTCCCAGCAGTCATGCCAGGCGAAGCCCCAGCGGGCGCCGCGCGGCCACTTGACCGTGAGCGCATCGCCTAACCGGAGAGTGCAACGGGGACTCCCGGCGAACTCCCCGCCGGCCAGCTCGACGACGTGGCGGTCGATCTCCACGACGTCGACGTGTTCCACCTCCGGCAGGGAGAGCAGCCCGCGGACGACGCAGCCGAGCCCCAGGCCGGAGACGAGGACGCGCCCGCGGGCGGCCATCAGCAGCGGCAGGTGGCGGCGCAGCTCCCTGGGGCTATCTTCCATCACCACCTCGCCCGGCGAACCCTCGAGGTGCATGGTGGCGAGGGAGTGGCGGAAAAGCGCCACGTAGTCGGCATAGGGAGCGAGCGGGGGCACCAGGCCATCGTAGAGCGCCAGGAACTCCGGGATGGGCGTTAAACGACGGAGGTGCCAGGGGCCTGCCTCTGCCTCCCGGACGTGCGAGGGAACACGGCAGGCGGCCACCAAGGCGGCAGGATCGCGGGGTGTCATGACGGCCTGACTGACGGCCTTTCCCCGCGGGTCGTCGTGCTGGCATCCGGCGAGGTGCGGGTGCCAGACGTTGTCCAGCCACGTGTTGCAGCAGCCGGCGCTGGAGAAGACGGCGATCGCGCCGCTGGCGTCCACCTCGTGGTGGGGTCGCAGCCGACCTCGATCCGGATGCCGCCCCAGGGCAGCGGGAACACCACCAGGTACTTCCGGCCGGGAGGGTCCGGGATCTCGAAGCCGCAGACGGTGCAGGTGAGCGTCACGGGGCTGCCTTCAACCAGGTGCAGGCCATGGCAGCGGCAGCCGTCCGGTCGCCTGGGGCCGGCTGGAGTCGGACGAGGCAGTTATTGCCCTCGGGGAAGGTAAAGACGAAGACGGTATCCGTGGCGCCGGACACCTTGAAGCCGTGGGCCTGCTCGCCGGTGCTGAGCGTAACGCGCGCGCCGCCCCAATCGCCCGGCGCGACTGCGGGAGCCTTCACCGTCGGCGCTTGGCGGCTTCCGTGGCCCATGATCACCGCCGCGCCGGCGAAGCCGATGGCGATCCCGCCGAGCAGGAAGATCAGCAGCGAGACGCCCAGGAGGACTCGCTCCCGCTGGCCCGCCGTCGCGGAGTAAATGCCGCTCACGACTTCGCCTTCTTACCGCGGCCGGCCTTCCCTTTGGCCTTCGCCGGCGGGTGGAGCGAGTGGATCAGCCGCGCGGCCTCATCAGTGATCGGCGGCATGGCTTCCCTCTTGGCTTTCTCGCGCACCGCACGAGGGGCCTTCTTCTGCTTGGGCTCGCGCGCCGGCTTCTTCGCCGCCTCCTCGGCCTCCTCCTTCGCCCAGCCCTTCGGATCGGGCAACGCTACGGTGGCCTGCTCGAGGTAGACCTTGGCCTTGAGCCCGACCAGGGCGGCGGTCCTCTCGGCCTCAGCGTAGGCCACTTTCACGTGATCCGGCATCCCGGTCGGCGTCATCCGGCCGTAGAGCGTCGGGAGAACGCGCGCCCAGAGGTAAGCGGCGAGCATCTCGGCGGTAGCGTCAACGCCCCCGGTGAACTGGCCGAGGGCCACAAAGGATTCCCACACACGCGCCGAGGTGTCGCGGCGATCGCGATGGCTGGCCGCCGCGTTCTCTTCGCGGTCTGCCCGGTCTTCGAGTTCCCCCACGATCGTATCGTTCTGGCCGGTGCCGGCGAGCAGCAGCCGCCGGGCCTCGTGGGCGGTGTTCCCTTCGCACCGCGGCAGCAGCTCGTCGAAGCCGTAGTGGTAGCCGCCGGTCGCGTCGTTCGCCTGCTTCGTCCCGGCCGTGATCGCCAAGCGGATGCAGACCTCGAGCGCCGGCGCCGGCTGCTGGACGATCGCGGCCTTCATGGCATCGATCGCGTGGCCCATCCGCCGGCGGGCGAGCGCGGCCTTCCGGTCGGCGAGCGGCGTCTTCTCCGGTTTGCCGCCGGCGGCCTTGGTGGCGGCTCTCTCGGCGCGGCCCGAGGAGGGCGGCTTGACCCACTGCACCCGGCCGGCGTCCCGGCCCGACGCGATCACGGCCGGCACGGCGCCCTTGTCGCCCTCCTTGACTTTCTGGACCTCCCAGCTGTTGATGGCCCCCGCCGGCGCCTGGCGCGCGTCGTGGCCGTCGCCCTTGATCAACAGCACCTTCGAGTGTTCCGCCTTCAGCTCGGCGTGGCGGCGCTCGACGAAGCGCCGGGCCTTTTCGTCGGCGCACTTCGGGTTCAGGCAGCGGTCGGCGCCGTGGCCCCGCGGCTTCTTGGTGGGCTTGCCGCCCTCGGCCGCCTCCTGGTCGTCGAAGAGGCCGGGATTCTGCGACGAGCGCATCGGGCAGGTCGAGCAGGCGCCGGCCGCCGGGTAGAGCTCGGCGTCCCTCAACGGCCACGGGAACGAGGACAGCGCGCGAGTGCGGGCGGCGATCAGCTGGGCCAGCTGCCCGGCGGTGCGGGCGTCCCGGAGCTGCCACTGCATCTGCGGCTCGAGAATGTCGTCCTGGGCCTCCGTCTCGAGGATGGCGATCTGCTCGAAGTGGGCGGTTCCCCAGGCCGCGGCGAAGCCCTTCATGGAGGTCTCGGGCTGCCCCTCCGGGTCCTCGGCGATCGCCAGCCAGGCCGGCGAGAGATCGAGCAGGCGCTTGCGGCGCGCCACCCAGCCAACCGAGCGGCCGAGCTCGACGGCGACCGCTTCTTGGTTTCCAAACTCCTCGAGCAGCCCGGCGACGCCCTGCGCCTCGTCGAGCCAGTGGATGTCCAGCCGGTGCAGGTTCTCCGAGATGGTGATGACGCGCGCCCGGTGGTCGTCGAGGTCGCGGACCGTGCAGGGCACCAGGTCGAGCCCGGCGTCGAGGGCGGCTTGCAGGCGGCGCTTGCCGGCGACCACCTGGTAGTGACCGGCCGGGTCCTTGAGCTTCAACTCCTTCGCGGCGTCCTCTGGGAGCGGGCGCACCAGGAGGTTCTCCAGGATCCCCAGCTCGCGGACGCTGGCGGCGAGCTCGGCGTCCTCCTTGGCCGTCGCGGCGCTCTTCCGGCGCTTGCTCCAGGGGTTGGGGTGGAGGTGGGTGATCGGGAGCAGTTGGCCGACGGGACTGGTGGCTGGTTCGGTCATGTACGGGTTCCTTTCAGGATCAAGCGTTCCCACAGGTTTCACGCTGGCCGTCTTCCCGCCGGCGGCGCAGCGGCCAGGGCGCGCGGGCCGTTGCTCTCCTGCTCGACCCGGGCGGCCGTGCGCGAGCCCAGGAACTTGGCTGGTACGCTCTCTCGCCCGGTCTGCCGGAGATGCTCCAGCTCAAGCCTGCCGGTTGCGATCAGCACCTTGCCGATCTCGCCGGTGGCCTTGGCGCGCTTCAACTCGGCCTCGAGGGCGTCGCCGTCCGCCTTCTCGAGCCGTTCGGCGGCGCTGAATAGCAGCTCCCGGAGGTCCTCCAGCGTTCTTGTCTTGGGCATGGCGTAGCTTCCTCTCCTTGATGGTAATCCGGTGCTTGAGTCCGGCGAGTTGGTAGATGACCGCCTTCAGCTCGGGCGGGTAGAGGGCGTGGATGCTGTTGCGGCGCCGCAGCTCGCGGCGGGTAATCAGCTCGAGGTTCGGCATCCGGATGTGGGAGCGGTCGCCGTCACGGAAGGTGACGACATGGCCGCGCGGCACCGGGCCGCGGTGGCGCTCCCAGAGCAGGACGTGGCAGAACCGCCAGTTGAAGCGCGAGGGCACGGTGCGGTCGTCGGATACCTTGATCTTGCGGTAGCCCTCGGTGTCGATGACCACGGTCCCGATCGGCACCCAGGTGTTCGAGATCTGTCGTGGCTTGAACTGGGTCTCGGCCGTGCGGCCGCGAGAGCCGATCTTCTTGCCGGCGTTCCAGCGGTATGTGGGATGGCCGGGGCCGAAGCGTCCGCCAGGCGGTCGGCGTTGACAGCCGAGCTTCATCGCCTGTTGCGAGATGGCGCCCATGGGCCGGCGGAAGTACCGCTCGAGATCCGGAGCCGGGAGGGTCGGGTAGAGGCGGCGCAGCGCGGCCTTCTCGGCCTCCGTCCACTTCCCGCGGCTCAAGCCGAGGACGGCCGCCCGCGTCCAGATCGCGGTCATGCGGCGCTGGAAGAAGCGCTCGAGGTCGACGCGCGGCAGGACCGGATAGAGCCGGCGCAGTTGGCCGTCCTCGAGCGGCGTCCAGTGGCGACCGTTCACCGGCTGGCCTCGGGGTGGACGTGCAGCGTGCCGCGCAGGTGGGCCAGGAGCATGGCGCCCTCGCCGCGGTGCTCGGCGCCGACCAGGTAGGCGGCTACCGGCTGGCGAGACTCGCGCAGGTGGCGGAGGTCGACCACGGGAACGCCGGCGAGATGGGCCGGGAAGGCGAGGCGGCGGGTGCTCATGCAGGTGCCTTCTTCGGCCCGGTAAGCGTTGCCAGCTGCCGCAGTCTCTCCCGGGTCCAGCCGGCATTCCAGGCGCGTGCAGCGGGCGGGTTGAAGGCGCGCTCCTCGTCTTCGGCATCGGAGAGGTGTAAGGGTTGGCTCTTCGAGGTCGGCCTGGCGCCTGGCGGCCGCCTCCCCTTGCTCGCGGGCCTCCGCGGGGCTGACGTACTGCTCGTCGACGAGCCTCATCCGAACAGCCCCTCGCTCGCCCGCACCTCGCCGGGCCCGGCGGCCGTGATCAGCCGGCGCGAGCCCAGCCGCTGCAAGTAGGTGTCACGGCTCGAGCGCTTGTAGCCAGTCGCCTCGTCGAGGTCGGGCCGCTGCACCGCCCGCGGATAGGCGCCGATCAGGATGGCGAGGATGCGGCGCTCGCCCTCCGGGAGCCGGTCGAGCCAGTAGGACTGCAGGGCCGCTCCGGTCGGGAGGGGCTCGAAGTCATCGCCAAGGGCGGCCATGCCTGCGCCGGTGGCCATCAGCATGCCGCCACCGGCGGCGTCGACCAGGCCGCGAGCCCCGAGGCGCTGAAGGTAGGTGTCTCGCGAGGACCGCTTGTAGCCGGTGAGGATGGTCAGCTGTTCGCGGCTCGCCCCCTCCGGGTACTGAGCGATGGCGGTCAGGATGCGGCGCTCGCCGACGGGGAGGCGACCGTTCTCGGCAGGTGCGGGGCCTCCCTGCCGCGGCTGGGTGGCGCGCGCATGGGGTGCCTGCCGCGGGACCGCGGCACGGACGGGCGCTGGTGCCGCGATGGGCCGGCGCGTGGCCGCCTCGCCTGCGGCCTGCGCTCGCTGAACTCCCGCAGCGATCTCGGCCGCCGTCCTCGCCATCCCCTCGGCCGCCGCCTGGATGGCGCCGGCGTCGCGGGTCAGGCGCACAGCGATGTCCAGCGCCAGGACCGGCACCTCGACGCGCTGGGTGACGATCGGCTCGACCGCCGCCTTCTTCTCGGCCACCACCAGCGCGCGCTCGAGCTCCGCGATCCGCCGCCGCAACTCCTTCGGGTCCTCGGCCTTCGCTCGCTCGATCGTGGCCGCCATCTTCGAGCTGATGCCGGCGATGTCGACCGGCGCCAACTCCCGCGGCTCGACGCGGTGGCCGGTAGGAGTTGCCGAGGAGTCGAACGTCTCGCGTTTCAGGATCTGCACCCGGCGCAGCCCGATCGGCGCGCTCTCCGGGAAGTCGGGGGCCCACACCCACGCCTCGCCGGTCTTGAGGCCAGAGAGGGTCGGCAGGATCTCCTCGCTCTCGCCGTGGTACTTGATCCACTCCTTGATGGCGGCCACGTCCTGCGGGCCGATCAGGCGATGCACGATCAGAATCTCGGCCTGGGTCGTGATGTTCTTCGACAAGCTGGCCGGCCGTTGCGTGATCGCGGAGCCGCCGATCCCCGAAGAGCGGCCGAGCTTCCAGATCCGCGTCACCCGGCCCAGCATCTCCTCGGCGCCCTCGCGCTTCGGGATCTGCTGCGGCGCCACCTCGTGGGCCTCCTCGAGGAAGAGATGCACCGGCTCGCCGGCGTTCTTGCGGAACAACCGGTCGGCGAAGTCGGAGACGAAACGGGAGCGCTCCCGGCCGCTGAAGTGCTTGATCGAGAGGATGGCCGAGATGCGGTTCTCGATCACGACGTCGGCGACCAAGCTGCCGCCGGTCGCCTCGAGCGGCAGGTCGGCATGGCTGCCGCCGAAGACGTAGACGTCGAGACCGGGCCCGCGGCCGTCCTGCGCCGCCTTGAGGCCCCACCACGAGTCCACCGGGTCGACTACGACGAAGGGCAGCTTCGCGTGATGCAGCTGCTCGGCGAGCCGACCGCAGGTGTTGGTCTTGCCGCTCCCGCGCTTGCCGACCACCAGGAAGGTCTGCGTGCAGGCGTCGAGCGGTAGGGCCAGGTCGGCGGCGAGATGCAACTTCACGGTCAAGCAGCCCCCTTCTTGCGCTTCCTGCCGAAGCGCTCCTGATACTCGGCCTCGAGCTCATCGGCGCGGCTGGCGCAGTCCGCTGGCGCAGGCCAGGTCCCGAGGCGGTTGGCGGTGGCCGCGCTCGCTGCCACGAACAGGCACCAGCGCGTCCGTTTGCCGAGATGCCTGGCGAGGCGGGAGAGGGCCCTCACGCTCCCCTCCGGTACTTCCGCATCAGCCCGGCCACGACGCCCTGGACCTTGATATCCGCGGCCGGGACAGAGATCGCGGGCCTACCGCGGCCGAGCGCATCCAGCCTGACCGTGGCGCCCTCCGGGAAGTAGCGGCGCAGGTAGCAGTCCCCGCCGACCAGCACCGCGGCGACGTCGCCCGGGCGCGCCTCGGCCCGCAGCAGCACCAGGAGGTCTCCGTCTTGGATGCCGTCCTCTGCCGCCATGTCGCCCACGACCCGGAGGACGTAGTGGTCCTCCGCGGGGCCGGCGAGGAGGTGGCCAGGGGTCATGACGCGCTCGGTCACCAGTTTCCTCCAGCCGTCTCGGCCTCGCCCCAAGTGCAGGGCCCGCACAGGCCGGTCAGCGGCACGATGGGCGAGTTGCCGCAGACGGTACATTGCCCGGTCCAGTCAGGTACGATGCGCGGGTCGCCGTCTTCCAAGACGACCGGCTTGGGGCCGGGGTCCTGGCGCCGGCGGCGCAAGCGGGATTTCGGGGAGCGGCGCATCAGAGGATCAGGCGGAGAGGGAATGCCTCGTTCACGCCCGTGGGCGCGGCGGTCTCTTGCAGCTCGCGCTCGAACTCGGCATGCCGCTCGGCGCCGGCGTCTTCCGCTACGACGATCCGGGTCACCAGGGCCGTGATCGGCGTTCCCGAAGCGGTCGCTCCCTCCCAAACCCGCGCCTGCACGTTACCGTTGACGGTGACGATCTTGCTGGTGCTGCGGAGCGTGATCTCCATGCCTCAGCTCCCCTCGGTGGCGGCCGGCCGCGGTGGAATTCGCACGCGGCGCCAGGCGTACGGAGTCGGCAAGGGCGCAAGACTGCGCGGCGCCAGCCACTCGCGACTGAGGTGCCAGAAGCCGACCAGGACGCCCTCCTCCGTCGCCAACTCGATCGTGTCCCTGGAACTGCCGTCTCGCGGCGCGGCTTCCATGTCGTAGCTCCAGCCGCCGCCTGGCCGTTCTACCGGCGCGGCACTAGGCCCGGCGATGACTTCCCGGAGGCGCGGGAACGCCGCGAGCAGGATGGCGTCCGCGCGAGTCTCGGCCAGCATGCGGGTGAGGACGTCCCGGTCCGCGCGCGCTGTCTCCAACGCCTTCTCCGCGGCGCCTGCCCTGGCCCTGTCCGCTTCGCACTGCGCGTTCAGGGCTTGGATGACGGCTGCATCCTTCCGTAGCGCTTCCTCGGCTATCCCTGCCGCCAGGGAGCGTTCTTCGGCGAGCTTCAGTGCGGCGTCGCGCTCGCGGGCAGCCGCGACCCTGCCGTCGTGCTCACGCACCACTTCACGCTGCGCCGTGTCCCTGCCGACCTGGACGATGCGCAACTCGGCGAGTAAAGCGAGGCGCGCATTCTCGGTGTCGGCGAAGGACTGGCGGGCCGCATCGCGCTCGCGTTCGGCGTTTGTCGCCTTGCCGACGGCCGCTTCGCAGTCGCGCTCGGCGATGTTGAGTGCGGTGATCGTCGCCAGGGGTACGTCGGCGAACCGCACCCACTCGCCGGCCGGCCGCGGCACCATCACCGGCTCGACGGTTGCCTGCGCGGTGTGTCCATCCTCTGGGTGTCCGACGCTGGTAATCAACTCCTGCGTGTATCGCTGCATCGCTTCACCTCATCGGAATCTCGCCGGCTTTTTACAACCGGCGCGGGATTTTACCGGCTCAGCCGGGCTCGATCGCCCGCAGTTGCCCCGCCGCCCATCCGAGCATCTCGGGCGTCTCGTCGTAGGCCAGGGAGGGAAGATTCTCCAGCGTCATGGCCGCCAGCTCGCGGGGCTCGATCGGCCGAGACAGGCCGGTCAGAACGGGAGGGCCGCCCCGGCTCACCAGGCGGCAGGCGTAGGTGGCCCCGCCCATGTTGGTGTCGCGGCGCAGCTCATAGGTGACCGTGGCGCGCTCCGAGGCCTGGGGCTCCTCGGCCGGCGGCTCCGGGGTGACCTCGGGCGGCGCAGCATCCTCGGCTGGCGGTCCCTCGGGCGCCCGCTTCTTGGGTCGGCCGCGCTTCTTCTTCTCGGCCTCGGGCACGGCATCGGGAGGCGCATCGCCGGTCGCCTGCCGTACCAGCTCGGCCCGGTCGGCCGCGGCGCGCTCCTCGGCTTCCTGCTCGAACAGGGGCCGGCCGGTGGGCCGCCGGCCCGCAGCTGCGAGGCCATGTCCGCCTCGAAGAGATCCTGGCCGAGCGCCTTGCAGTGCCGCCGCGCCTTGTCGAAGGCGATCTTGACCGGCGCGATGTCGAACGACTTGACCTCGTGGAGGAACGCCATAACCGCTTCGAGGGTCTGGCGGCTGCGCAGCAGGCCTTTCTGCGTCCCGGAATCGCTGTCCTTCATAGAGCATTCTCCTGTCGGATCGAAGGAAATAGCCGCCCGTCCCGCTCGCGGCGCTTCATCGTGATCTTGCCCTGGGAAGCGAGCGCCCAGAGGTCGCGGAGGGTGAGCTGATAGCCGACGTCGAGCTGCTGGGCGATCTCTCGCACGGTCGCGACGCCATCCACGCCGGCGTTGGCGTTGCGTCCCAGGAGGGCCAGGATGCGCTCGTGCCGGCTGCGCCAGTCCCAATCCTTCGCCGCTCTCATCGCCCGGCGCCTCCGAACAGCCGCCCGATCAACTCCCGCACCTCGCCAGCAGAGGCCGGCACCAGGGAGGTCGGAACCTCGGCCATCCGCCGGCGTTGGGCGTCGTAGCGCCGGAACCGCAGCCCGCAGCGCCGCGATGAAGGCATCCTCGTTCGCCGCCTCTCCGGCCGCCATGATCCCGCCGGCCGGGTTGAAGCTGCCCGCGGGCCAGCCGTTGAACTCCACGTAAGCGTTGAACGGCTCGACCGCGACACCCTTCGAGCACTTCAGCGACTCGCGGTGGCCGTTGACCGCGATCCACCAATGCTCGTCCACCTGGAACTCCCAGCAGCCCGGCCGGGCGTTGAGCGGCACGACGCCCAGCCGGATGGCCAGCTGGGCGATCTCGTCGAAGGCGGTGATGATGCGGGGCTCCGCCATGGCTCAGCCGGCCAAGGCGAACCAGTTGCCGCTGCGCCTCTTCTCCGGCAGCAACGTAGTGGTAGCCCGCATGTACTCGCCGCGCGGCCGCTTCTGGTAGTCGATGGCATGGACCGTCATCCCGTACTTGCGCTCCAGGAAGGCGATGTAGGAGCGGAGGTCGCCTTCGAGGCTCCGGGCCGGCTCCGATCCGACGATGGAGTCGATGCGGACCTCGGCGTTCAAGGTGAAGGCGCGGTTGAACTCGTCGCGCGCGGCCTGGCGCTTCGCCTCGTCCTCGGCCGGCTGCGCGGCGGCTTCCGCCTTCTCCGGCTCTGGGGGCGCTGCTGCGGCTGCCGGCTCCGGTGCTGCGGCGGCTTCCTTCGCGAGGAGTGGGCGGCAGATCTTCTCCCATCCCTCATATGCCTTCCCGGCCGGAGTCTTCGGCGGACCTCCTTCCGGCGCGCCCGAGTAGTCCGGCGGCGCGAAGTCGCTGGCGCCGCTGCACCAGATGAGCGCCTCTCTCATCGCCTTGACGCGGGCCTGCGCCGCCAGGAGTTGGCCCGACAGCCTGGTCGCGTCGGCGCGCAGCGACTCGATTGTCGGTCCCTCAGCCGCTTCCTTCGCGGGCTCTGGCTTCGCTGCCGGCGGCTTCCTCGCTCTCTTCCTGGTGGTCATCGTGGCTGGCTCCTTTCGGCTATCCCTGGACCCTCTCGGGTCCGGTAAGGTTCTGCTGCAACAGGCGGTCGAAGACGCGCTTGGCCATCTCCGGGTCCATCCGCTGGAGCCACTCGGCGACGGCCGTGTTGGCGTCCTCGCGCTTGACGGTCGAGATCCAGTCGGCGCGGACGCCTCCCGCTCCCTCCGGCTCGTCGGTGAAGACCAGCATCACGAACTGGACGGGCTTGCCGTAGATCCGCGGCAGCACCTCCTTGTGGAGCAGCTCGGCGAGATCGTTGATCGGCGTGCGGCTCATGGCGCGCTCGCCTCCTCTCCCCACCGGAGCATCTCCGACAGAGGGACGCCGGCGGTGGCTGCGTAGGCGGCCAGCAGCTCGGCGCTGGGGGCTCGCATACCCCGTTCGAGCAGCGACACCATGGACGCACTGCATCCGGTGCGCTCCGCCATCTCGGCCTGCTCGATGCCAAGGCGCGCCCGTGCGACCCGGAGCGCCCTGGCGATGTCGGTCCGCGGTGAGGAGGTGTTTGCCATGCCCGGGATGGTAGGGAAGTTCGTCCGCGTTGTCAAGTCAAGGCAACGGAGAGTCGCATCGCTTGACAGAGCGCACGGTCCGCTCTATTCTTGCGGCTGGGCGCTGGCCGGTGCGTGGGCGCCTCGAAAGGACCCAGCCATGACCACTACCACCGTCGAAGAGCAGCCCCAGCCCACCGGCGCCCTCGTCCCGCTCCGGCACAGCGGCGAGCAGCGCCTGACCGTCGCGGAGGTCGTAGCCCGCACTCGCCTCGTCCAGCAGGTGATGCGCGAAGTGATGCAGGAGGGGACCCACTACGGCAAGATCGTTGGCAGCCTCAAGCCCTCGCTCTGGCAGCCAGGCGCCGAGCAGCTCATGGTCACCTTCCAGCTCGCGCCGGAGATCACCATCGAGGATCTGAGCGCCCTGCCGGAGCGGGTCCACTATCGGGTCCACGTCCGGGCGCGGGCGATCGCCTCCGGGCTGATCGTCGGCGAGGGCGTCGGCGAGTGCTCCTCCGACGAGGAGAAGTATCGCTGGCGGAAGGCGGTCTGCCAGCAGGAGTGGAACGAGACGCCGGCCGACCGCCGGCGGCGGAAGTGGATGAAGGGGGAGCGCGGTCCCTGGCAGATCGACCAGGTGCGGGTCGAGCCCGCCGACATCGCGAACACCGTCCTCAAGATGGCGACGAAGCGGGGGCGGGTGGACTGCGCGAAGTCGAGCACGGCCGCCTCGGACATCTTCGACCAGGACATCGAGGACCTGCCGGAGGGGCTGGACGGGACCGACGGTGCGGCGCCGCGGACTGTGGGGACGCCGGCGGCGGCCAACGGGAAGGCGGCGGCGCCGGCCGCAGCAGCCAGCCCCCCGGCAGGACCCGCCACGGCGAACGGCGCGCCCTCGGCGGCGGCCCGCGAGCCGGGCAGCGACGACGAACTGCCGGCCGACCGTCTCATCCCGGTCGAGCGGTGGGAGCCGGCGCGCGCGAAGTGGCACAGCTCCGGCGTCATCTCCGAGCGCCAAGTCAAGCGCCTGATCGCCATCGGCATGCAGTCTGGCTACAGCGCCGCCGAGATCCGCGCCGAGGTGCAGGCCGGCTGCGGGAAGACGCTGGAGGAGATCGCGGCCGGGCCTCCTTACGAGCTGATCTGCGGGCTGTTCGCCACGGCGAGGCCGACGCCGTGAGCGCGGCCAAGCTCTACCTGGTGCTGTTCGATGGCCAGGAGCGCTACGTCGAGGCGCCTTCGTTCGCGGAGGCCGTGCTCGCCTGGCGCGCGGCGATCGCCGTCGAGTGGGGCGCGGACTACGACGGCACCGAGGAACCGGAGTCTGTCGTGCTCATGAGCGACGAGCCGGTCATCCGGGCGAGGGAAATTCCTGCAGTGCCGGGCGTGGCCGGCGAGGTCGTAGCCGGCGAGACGGCCGAATCGCTCTACGAACGTGAGAACTGGGAGGCGGATTGATGGCGGCCGACCACTTCACGGCGAAGGATCTGCCCTTCCGCCAGGAGGACGGAACCCTACTCCACCAGCGGACGCGCGCCGCCTTCGAGCATGGCGTGAAGGCTGCCGCCCTGGGCGAGCCGCTGATCTACCAGGGATCGGCCGCGGACTACGCGCTTGCCGAGCGGCTCGGGAGAGACGCCAGCCGGGCCGAGCTTCTCCGCGGCCGGGCGTGGCTGTGCGGCGAGTGCGAGACGATGCACTTCGGGCCGAACCAGGAGGAGCCGTGACAGTCAAGCGATTCCTCCTGTCGCTCTACCTCGGTGCCGGGCGAGCGATCAGCGTCGCAGCCAAGGTGGTGCTCTGCGCGCTCGCCGCCGTTGTATTCATCGGCACCGAGGGCCTGGGCGTCATCATGAAGCTTTCCGGGGCCGAGCCGGACATGGGCTGGTGGATGGCGCTCTACATGCCCCGCTGGACCATGATGATCGCTCTCGGCGTGGTCACCTTCCTCGCGCTCCTCTTCAAGCTGTGCGAGGGCATCTACTGGCTACACGCGTCGTTCATCAGGTGGTGCAACTCGTGACGCCTCCCGCCCATCGCCCGATCGCTTCCTGCGAGTGCTGCGGGCGCCCCGTACCGGACTTCGAGCCGATCCTCTGTTGCAGCGGCGTGGACTGCGGCTGCCGCGGCGAGCCGATCGAGCCCTGCGTCTGCTCGCAGCGCTGTTCCGACGCCATCATGACCGGCATCGGCACCTCGTTCGAGGCGCGGCGCATCGCGGCCGGGATCGAGCGGTGGACGCCGCCGATCACCTGCCGCGCCTGCGGCCACCCGCGCGCCTTCCGCTGGATGCGTTCCCTGCTTCATCGGCTTCATGAACGTCGCGCTAGAGATGTCGGACCCCTTCACCATCCCGCCGTTGCTGCCTCCGGCTCCGGCTCCGGTCCAGGAGGTCATCTGATGAGCGGCGAGAGTGCGATCACCGAGTTGCGGCCGGCCGCCAGTTGGACCGACGATTGCCAGGGCAAGAAGGACTATGACGGGCCGCTCCTGAGCATCAGCACCCGGTACTGGCCGGGACCAGAGGGTGGCGGGGCGATGACGTTCGACAGCAGGACCGGCAAGGTCGGCTCGTGGCCTTATGGCCCAACGCCGAGCGCCCATGCCTCCATCCTCCTTCGTCTCGCCGGCGGCGAGCACCTGGTCTGGCGCGATGCCAAGTTCGAGGCGCTGACAACGGCCGAGGTGAAGGCGCTGGTTGAGGCCTGGGTGCGCGAGCAGCTCGCCGCGGTGATCGAGCTGCTGGGCGGCCTCGCCGCGTTCAAGGAGGATTGGCGATGAGCGATCGCGTCTACGGCATCCCCGGCCACAAGGTTCTTGCCGAGCGCCGGTGGGAGGAGATCGCCACCACTTGGAAGGGGACATCCTTCGGCGACGAGTACCGCTACATCTTCGCCGGCATCGTCTTGCTGCTCGCCAACGCTACGGTCAGCCGGCCGGCCACGCGCTCGATCGGCCTGCGGCAGTTCCACTGCTGCGAGTTGCAGGTGATCGCGATCATGGAGGACCACGGCTGGGTCACGGTCGAGAACGGCTGCGTGCGCCTCTCGCCGTCGGCCGAGGAGAAGCTGCTCGGCGACCAGGAGCGGCTGCGCGAGGCGCGGGGGTCGAGGCGGTGAACGCCGCCCTCGGCCACCTCGCGGCCCTGGCGATCCTGTTGCTGTGGGTCGTGGCCGAACTCTTCGGTCGGAAGGAACCGCCGGCGCGACCATGACCGCCCCCGACTTCAACGAGGATCTGCATCAGTACACCCTCGCCGGCCGAGTGCTGCCGAGCGTGACGCAGATCCTCACCGGCATGGGGATGCTGAAGGATCTCTCTTTCCTCGACCCGTTCTACCGTCAACGCGGGACGGCCACGCACAAGGTCGTGGACCTCGATTTCTCGGGCCTCGAGATCGACTGGGACTTCGCCGGCGCCGAGCACGTCCTCCCGCGCTATGAGAAGTTCCTGCGCTTGAAGGAAGCCGCCAAGCTCCGCCCGATCCTCTGGGAGACGCCGCTCGCCAGCGAGACGTGGCAATACGCCGGCATGCCCGACTACGCCGGCCGGTTCTTCCAGCACCTGCTGGCCATCGTGGACTGGAAAGGAGATGGCGTCGAGCCCGGGCACCGCCTGCAAGTTGCCGGCGGCTACCGGGGGCTGCTGATCGAGGCGGCCAGGGCTGGCGACCTCGACGTCGACCCGGTCGAGTTGATGCACTGTCCATGCTTCCTGGTACCGCTGGGCGGGAACGGCGAGATGCCGCGGCATCACCTGGTCGAGGACGAGGACGGGGCGGCGCTGAACATCTTCCGGGGGGCCGCGGCGGTGTGGAACTGGCGGGCCGCAAATAGTTACAATAACGGAGGCAAGGGATGAGCGATCACCGGGTCGAAGTGGTGCCGATCGAGTTGCTGCCCCACCCCAACGCTGACACGCTGAGCGTGGTCAAGGTGTTCAGCGGCTACACTTGCTGCGTCCGCACCGAGGACTGGTCGGGCCGGGCGATCGGCGCCTACATTCCGCCCGATTCGATCGTCCCCGAATTCGACGTGGAGAGCCTGCGCCGCTACGCTGCCGTCTTCGAGCCTGGCGAGCTGGTCTATGTGACCGAGAAGATTCACGGCGCCAATGGCCGGTACGTCTTCGACGGCGAGAACTTCCACGCCGGCAGCCGCACTGAATGGAAGCGCTACAACGAGGGCAATCTCTGGTGGAAGGCGCTGGTCACCACGGCCGGCGGCGCCGAGGTCAAGCGGTTCCTCATCGATCATCCCGAGATCGCGGTTTATTGCGAGGTCTACGGCCAGGTCCAGGATCTCAAGTACGGCTCCAAGCCGGGCGAGGCTTGCATCGCCGTCTTCGATCTGCTGAGCGGCAGCGAATGGATCAACGCGCAGGAGGCCCGCGACCTCGCGCCAGCGCTCCCGTGGGTGCCTACGATCGCCAGCGGCGCGCCATTTGATCTGGAAGCCATCCTGGCGTTGGCCGAGGGACCCTCGAAGGTTCCGGGCGCGAATCATCTCCGCGAGGGCATCGTGGTCAAGCCGATGACGGAACGGGCCGCGCCGGAAGTCGGCCGAGTGTGCCTGAAGGTCGTAAGCAACGCCTATCTGGAACGCGCATAACCGGAGATCAGCCATGAATGCACCGGCAGTCCTAGTCGAAGAACCCGCACCCAGAATCGATCCGCAGGCCCTGGCGAAGGTGGAGACGGAAGGCTCCGCCGTCGAGCAGCGCGCGAAGGAGATCGAGATTCTGACAGCCGAGGACCACGAGCAAGCCTGCACCCTGGAACGGGAGTGGGCCGACCACGAGAAGCAAGCCCTGGCCCTAGTCGAGCCTGCCTGCGAGGCCAGCCACCGGGCCTGGAAGGCAAACGTGGCGCTGCGAGACCGCCTGGCCGGAGCCTTCGAGCGGGCACGCCGGACGCTCAAGGCGAAGCTCGGCGCCTGGCGGGAGACGGAGCGGCGCCGGATCGAGGACGAGGCGCGACTGGCCCGCGCCGCCGCGCAGCGAGTGGTCGAGGAGGAGGCGCTCGAACGCGCCCAACGCTACCAGGATGCCGGCCGACCCGCAGCCGCCGAGGCCGCGCTGACCATCCTGCCGGCCGCCCCGGTGGTGACCGCAGCGAGGCCGCCGGCGCCGATGGGCGTCAACGTGCGCAAGACGTGGAGCGCCGAGGTGACCGACTTTCCGGCCCTGATCAAGTGGGTGGCCGAGAACCCGGCGCAGCGGTCGCAGTACCTCCTCCCCGCCATGCCTGCCCTGAACGCGCAGGCCAAGGCCATGAAGGAGGTTATGAACAGCACGCCGGCTCCGATTCCCGGCGTGACGGGGATCTCGCGGTTCTGCTGAGCGGAGGCCCGATGCTGACGCAGGCACAGGTGCTGGAAGCGATCAAGGGCGGCAAGGAGAGCCAGACTCTCGATGGCCGCGACTACGCGCGGCTGTGCGACTTCTTCCCTGTCGCCGATTGGGAGGCGCTCGGCTTCAAGCTGAAGGACGGCGCCGAGCCGAAGCCGCCGAAGCCATGGACGCAGGAGGCGGTCGTCGCGCAACTCGCCGAGGATCTGGCCTTCGGCTTCGAGAAGGCGCTGAACCGTCGCGGCATCTCGGCCTCGCTCATGTACGAGACGGTGAAGATGTGGATGTGGGTTCTCGACGACGCCGAACTGCGGGACTTCGACAGCTACGCGCAGTACGGGCTGCCGCTGTTCAAGGCGGTGGCGATCAAGTATGGGTTGCCGAATGCGATCGGTGACGACGACGGCGACGATTACAAGTATTCTACCGAGGCGGAATGGTGATGGCCGGCAAGCCCACCCACGCCATCCTCCACGACGCCGGCCGCGTCAAGGCGGCGATCACCATCCTGGAATCGCTGGATAGCTCCCCGGAGGCCCGGCGCGCAGGCCAGGCGGCAGCCAGCGACCTGAACGCTACCCTACTCACCGAGCTGCTGAACGGTGGGCGCGAGAAGGGACCGAGCGATGGCGGATAGTGTCCGCGTCTGGGAGGTGGCGCCGCACCCGAACCGCGATTACGATTACCTCGTCGTCGATTCCGCCGAGGCTGCCGGCCGCGCGGCAACTGAGGCGGCCGAGCTTGCGTGGGACGGGAGTAACGAGGCGGCCACAACTCCTGGGCCTGCGGTGACGATCCGCTGCTACGAGATGCCGCGCGATGAGTTCGAGGCGCTTGAGGAAAGCTGGTAGTGATCTCCGGTCCTCCTCGCAAGTACGGGCGCCCGATCCGCCAGCGGCGGCGTGCCCTTCCGGTAGGCGAGCAGCCGCCCGCTGCGATGGATCGTGCCCGCTGGCCGCCCATCCCGCGACCGATCGGGGAACAGCCTGCGCCGGCCTTTCCGGCGATCGCGCACCCGAAGGTCCACAACGACGCAGGACCGCGGCCGAGCAAGGGCCGCCGTGGTCCTGCTCATCCGGGCAGGAGGCGGAAGCGGTGAGCATCTCGCCCGGCGACAGGCAACTCTTCCTCCTGCTCAACGCTCACTTCGCCGGCCGGGCCTGGGCGCTGATCTCGGACGTGCCTGGCACCGCGGGCGATGGCGCGCGCGTAGTCGTCTTGAGCAACTGCAATGATCCATCGAACCTGATAACTTCGGCCGCGGAGTCGCTGGATGAGGTCGTGGAATTCGATCAGGTGAGGTCCACCTGATGTGCGATGTTTCGGGCTGCTCGGCCGTCGTCCCGTCCCACCTCTTGCTCTGCGGCAAGCACTGGCGCCTCGTCCCCAAGCCCTTGCAGCGCGAGGTCTACCGGACCTGGGGTCGGCGGCAGCGGGAGCCGACGAACCAGGTAGCGAAGGCAGAGCACGAGGCAGCCAAGCGGGCGGCGATCGAGGCGGTGAACCGGCTGGTGGCGGAGGGCAGCGGATGAAGATCCTGGCGTTGGATCTCGGCGGCTCCTTCGTCGGCTGGGCCAGACTCTTGGCTCGCCCGGGCGGCGGCGCCGACCTTACCGGCGTTGGAACGTGGTCGATCGCGGACCGGAACCGGAAGGAATCGCCGGGCGTCCGCTGGATCAGGCTCCGCCAGAAGCTCGACGAGGCGCTGGCATCTGGGCGCCCTGACCTCTGCGCCTACGAGGAAGTCCGAGCGCACATGAGCCCCGCAGCTGACGAGCCGACCACCGCGGCGGAGCGCATCCTGCGGTTGGCCCGTGAAGGATACAAGCGCTCCCGGACGCTGCCGCCCGGTGACCGAGCCGCGATCGAGGCGGTCCTCGACGACATCGCCGGTGTCGCAGCGACCATCCACAAGCCGCGGCCGACCAATATCGCAGCGGCGCATGCCTACGGCGCCGCCGAGGGCATCCTGCTCGCCTGGTGCGCCGAGAACCAACTGGAGGTCAAGTCCCAGCCGATCGCCTCCGTGAAGATGGCCGCGCTCGGGAAGGGCGGCGGATCGGGAACCGGCAAGGAGGAGGTGCTGGCCGCGGCTCGGGCTCGCTGGGGGGCCGTGCACAGCTTCCCTGGCTACGACGCCTCCGACGCGGCGTTTATCGGCCTGGCGGCACTGATCGAGCTGGGGCTGGCGCCGGCGACGGGGCGACCTGGCTGGGCGGCTCCGAAGGTGGTGAAGCCGGCGGCGCGGCGGTCGGGGACTTTGTTCTGATGGCGCGGCTCTACCACGAGCAGCCCGGCGTCCAGTTGTTCCTGGGTGAGGCGCTCGAGCTTGTTTCCGAGTTGTCGCCCGGCTCCGTCCATGCGGTTGTGACCGATCCGCCCTACGCCATCGCCGGCGAGTCGTCGATCGCCAATTCCCGCACCGTGCGCTCGATCAAGGAGACGCAGTTCTTCGCGGCGTGGCTGCGCGAGCATCTGCGGGAGTGGCTGCGCGTCCTCCGGCCTGATGGGGCGGTTTGGATGACGCTCGACTGGCGCGGCTGCCTCGAACTCGACCAGGCTGCGGCGAAGCTCGGCATCCGACGCGCGCCAGCGATCGGCGTCTGGGACAAGGAGCGCATGGGACTCGGCGGTGTCTTAAGCAGGAGCTACGAAACCTTCACGGTTCTTCAACTCAACGACTTCCAGGCGGCGAGCGCCTCCGAGCCGGATCTGTGGCGCTGCGCCTGGGGTGGAGGGAACGCGTCGACGCTGACAGACCATCCAGCCGAGAAGCCTGTCGACCTGATGGAGCGTGCCGTGCGGCTCGTGTCGCCGCGCGGCGGTCTCGTGCTCGATCCCTTCATGGGTGGAGGATCAACGGCGATCGCGGCTATCCGCTGCGATCGGCTCTTCATTGGCTTCGATCGAGATCCCGACTTCGTCAACGGCGTGCGCCAGCGGGTGATCGAGGAGACGCGGCAGGCGGCGCTCCCCCTCGCCGGCGCCCGCGGGACCACCTTTGAGCGCGGCTGGGACGAGACCACCCGCACGCCAACCCTGGCCGTCCACGGAGAGGAGGGCGAGTGAAGGAGCCCGACGCCTTCTCCGAGGGCTGGTGGTGGCCGCGCGGCGCCCGCAAGGCGCACTTCCTCCCGGTCGGCGTGGACCGCGACGGCTTCCGCGTCTCGCTCTGCCGCGGCTGGGAGTCGTCGAACCTCTCGCCGCCGATGTACAAGGCGGTCCAGGAGAGCTTCAAGTGCCGGGCCTGCGCAGCCGCTCTCGGCCGCCGAGCGCCAGGAGGGAGCGCCGATGGTCAGTGACGCCACCTACCTGGCCCACCCAAAGGTGCAGCAAGCCCGCAAGCTCCTCCTCGAAGCCTGGCAGGACCTGCGCCGTGACGAGCAGGAGCGGACCGACCGCCAGGTCTGCCGCTGCGGTCACCGCCGCGATGCCCACGGTCCGGCGCACAGCATCAACTACACCGGCGGCGTGTGCGGCGATCCGGCCTGCCGCTGCCTCAACCTCGAGGTGAGGTGATGCCGCACAGGGACGACCCAGGAGTGGCGGCGCGCTGGGGCTGCACAGAGGAAAGCACGATCTGGCGGCTTGTCCGAACCGGCGCCGTATTGGGCTTCGAGTTGCAGGAGGCCAGCGAGCCCGGCCAGCCGTGGGTGCGCTACAAGCACGACCAGTTTGGGATGCTGGCCGCGCTGATCGATCCGGTGAACCGCGGCTACTACAGGCGCATGTCAGCGAAGGAGCAAGATTGAGCCGCCGCCCGATCTACGGCGCCTGGCACCGCGCCAGAGTGCTCGCCAACTACGCCCGGACCAGCAGCCACACCGCGGCCGCGCGCGCCGCCGGCGTCAGCCCTGGATGGGCCTACGGCGTCCTGAAACGGAATAGCCGGATCGCCGACCAGAACTGCTTCACGGCCCGGACCATGCTCGAGGCCCGGCGCCTCTACGTCGAGGAGCGGCTGTCCTGTCGCGGGGTGGTCGCGAGACTCCGCGCCGCCGGCGTCGATCCGGCCCCGTCGCAGCAGACCGTCTTCGACTACCTGCGCCGCGCCGGCGTGCTCCGCACCAAGAGCCAGGCCGACGTGATCCAGAACGGCCGCCGCAACGGCCGCGACTACGAGGCGATCGGCCCCGTGGCGCGCGAGCTCGCCCGTGAGCGCCGGTGGAGCGTCCACCGCATCGCCCGAGAGCTCGACATCAGCCGCAACGCGGTCAAGCGGCACCTCGAGGCCGAGGACCGCTGCGATGCCGCGGAGGCGACCCGCCGGGCGCAGTGGGAGGCCGACACGCCGGAGGCGCGGGCAAGGCGGGAGAGACGCATCCAGGTGATGCAGCTCCGGATCGCCGGCAAGAAGCTCCGGGAGATCGTCGCCGCGGTGGGCGTGTCGCTGCCGACCGTGTGCACCTGGTTGCGGGAGGACGGCTTGACCAGGCCGCCGGTCCGGCATCGCCTGGCGGACTCGATTCGACGCCGGCGACGTCGGCCGAAGGAGGTTCCCGATGACCGAAGCTGAAGCCCAGGTCCAGCGCTGGCTCGGCGCCGCCATGGCCGCCCAGGGCCGCGGCACCCTCGACTCGATGACCGGGCCGGAGATCCTCGCGATGCTGCTCGATGGCGCCGGCGAGTTCGGGCCGCTCCTCGAGGCGGTGGCTCGGGAGCCGCCAGCCCGCAGGATGCCACAGGACGCCCGATCTTCCCCTTCCGCGCCCATCAGGCCGTCCCTGGCGTCGATCGCCAGCGGCAGCCCTACGCTGCGAGCCGCGGTGGACGATCTCTTGGCTACCCTCCGGCCGTCGAAGCGGGAGCCCTTCAGTGTGGCCATGGTCGACGCCAGGTGCGCCGATGGCCACGCCTTCCCGCCAGGAGCCGTGGTCTGCTGGTGCGGGAAGCGGACGCGGCGGCTCGAGGAGGCCGCGGCGGAGGTTCGGCCTAGAACTTGACGCCGGCGCGCCGCCAGCCGTACTATCTCCTTCCTACTTTCTGCGGAGATCACGCCATGCCGAGGTTCACCCTTATCCTGGACGATGACCTCCTGTCAGACGCGCGGAAGGCTGCGGCGCTCGAGGCGGTCCCATTCCAGTCTTACTTACGGCGCTGCATCGCTATCCACACGCGCCACGCCATCGAGTTTGACGCCAGCCTACGCAGCCGAAGTGCCCCACCCCCGCCAGATCTCGTCGAGCCCCTCCGCTCGGCGGATGCGGGGGCTGCGGGCCGATGAAGCAGCGCACGCTCGACTTACCGGAGCCGGTGCTCTTCCGGCTCGAGATTGAGGCGAGGCGCCGCGGCATTGGTATCGCCGAGGTCGTTCGCCAGCTACTTCAGGCGGCGCTTGATTCAGCGGGGACGCCGTATGCTGACGCTCCTGGCACCGGCCAGGGCACAGCCGTAGCACCGGCAGGGCACCGGCAGGCTGATGGCACAGCCGTAGCACCGGCAGGGCACCGGCAGGGCACCGGCAGGGCACCGGCAGGGCACCGGCAGGCTGATGGCACAGCCGTAGCACCGGCAGGGCACCGGCAGGGCACCGGCAGGGCACCGGCAGGGCACCGGAGAGATGGGCATGACCCCTCACCCCCCCCATCCCCGCCCCCTTCCCCCCAGACCCCCCAATCCCCACCCCTTACCCCTCCCGCTCCTCGGCTCGGCAGCAGCGCGCGCGAGCACGATGCTGAGCGGCGAAAGGGGCCGCCGGGGGGCGCCCCCGACGTGGTGATCTGGATCCCGATCGCTGGTCAGCCGCCGAAACTCGCCGATCACTACTTGGCTCCGAGGAGGGAGTTGGCGGACACGTCCTCAGCAGGCCTGGCGCCAGACGAGCGGTGGGGGCACGCCGGCTCGGCCGTGGAGTACGGCGTCAGAGCGGCCCTGGTCAGCGAGCTCGAGCGCGCCTATCCGGGGGTCGATGTGCGGCAGCGCCTGTCCGCCCTGCGTCTCTGGTCGCGCAACCACGCTGCCAAGCGACGCACCTACGAGGGGATGGCCACCTGGCTCGGCAAGCGGTGCGGAGACACCCAGGATCACCAACCGACCGAGCGAGCGGCGAACGGGAACGGCGCATCGCGGCCGGGGTCAGGCCTTCAAGGCCGCCGCTTCGACGTCCCCCGCGAGAACCAACTGCCGCCAGGCACCCTCAAACCGCGCGAGATGAGCCCCGCCGAGGCATCCCGCGCCGAGGCGGAGATCCGACGCATGGAAGCTGCCGGCATGTTCAAGAAACCACAGGAGAACCGAGATGCAGCCATCGATAGCCCCCCGGCACTACCGGGACGTGGCGAGCCGCTGTCCCGAGACCAGCACTGAGGGGATCGAGCGGTGGCTCGGCTCGCCGAGCGGCAAACTCTGTCCGTGCGGTGCCGCGATGACGCAGTACGAGCTCGCGAACGGCGGCTGCGAGAAGTGCAAGAGCGAGGCGACCTTCATGCACTTCAACCCCGACAAGGCGCGCGACGACCGGCGCCGGTCTGGCGTCCCCGCCTCCTACTGCCGGATGACCTGGGAGACCTGGGATGGCAGCCGGATGCGGATGCCGCCCGCCGTGGCCGCCTTCCGGTTCTGGACGCGCGACGAGAGCTACCTGCCCATCCTCCTGGTCCGCGGCGTCTCAAACATCGGCAAGACCCACATCGCGGCCGCCATGTTCGACGAGGTGCTGCGCGCCGGCCGGATCGGCCGCTGGCTCCCCGCCCACCAGTTGAACCTCGACGCCTTCCAGGACGAGGCGATGATGAACTACGCCTGCGCCGGCATCCTGGTCATCGACGACCTGCGCCGGCGGGAGTCGTTCTCCTACAACCGCCATGAGCGGGTCTGGACGCTGCTCGAGGAGCGGCAGTCGCAGAGCCGGCCGACGATCATCACCACCAATCTCGGGGATGAGGAATTGCGGGAGTGGGGGGACGGCTTCTACCGGCGCATCGTCGGCGGCCTCGTCGCCGATCTGAGCCTCGCGGCGGTCCAGGGATCGCTCATGGCGGCTCCATGAAGGCCGACGTCCACCTGATCTGCGAACGCTGCGGCTGTCGATGGCTCGAGGGGTTTGCTAGCCGGAGGCGTGGCGGTATGTGCGGGGACAAGCCGGCCGGCTGCGATCCCTGCCAGGGGCGGCTCAAGGTCGAGCGAATCCTTCCCGGAAGCCCGAGCATCAACCTGCGGGGATCCCGCCTGAGTTGAGAGGCGGTTACTCCGGCCGCCGCCGCGCCGCCCGGCATTCGGCGGCAAACTCTCCGAGAGCCTGCCGTACCCGTTCCCGGGAGAGTTTCAGGCGCCGTCCCACCGCGGCCAGGGACGCCCCGCCGGCGAGCATCTCCCTCCCCGCCGCCAGCTTTTCGTCGACCGTGTTGCCGATCGGAATCTGGGCCGCCGCCTCGGCCTGGGCGCGGAGCGCCCGCTTCCGGGCCCTCGCCGCCGAGCGGAGGTTGCGCCGGCCCGCGGCCTTCTGGGCAGCCGTCGACCGGGCGCCTCCGCGGCGGCCCATCTCGGAGGGGGTGAGGGGCTTCGCGGGGTCGCTCATCAGGATGGAAGGTTAGCGCAGCGCTGGGGGAGCGTCCACCGCGAGCCCCAATTCCGCCAGGTACGCCGCGGCGAGCTCGGCCGCGATCGCCGCCAGGTCGAGGCCGGGGAAGCGCGCCCGGAAGGCGGCCCTGTCGCCGTCGAAGAGCCGATGACAGCCGACGTCGCCGAACCGCGGCCCGCAGAGCGGCGCCAGGTCCCTCCAGCACCCTTTGGCCCCTCCCATCCCGCGGGCGCGGACGTGGGCCGGCTCGGAGGGTGCCCGGCGCCCGCAGGCCGCACAGGGCATCACCACGATACGTAGCCGGTAGTCGCCGGGCAGAGGACCGGCGTAGTTTCGCCTGTAACTCGCCTCCTGGCGCTCGGGGTTGCGGGCCGGGAGCGGACGGCGTGGCGTTCCATGGGCCATCCTGGCGGCCGTCTTCTTGCCGATGCGGCGGAGCGGGGAGCGGCGCATCATCGCGGCTCCCGTTCGATCTTCGCCAGCCATTCGCGGCGCACATCCTCCGGCGTTCGGCCGGGCGCCACCTCGGCGTAATGGCGACCGACGATCTGTACGTAGACCGGCGCCGGCGGCTCCTCGTAGATGCAGACCCCTGCGTCCGTCACCCGGCAGCCCTGTTCCCGCCACCAATCGATCGCTTTCCAGAAGCGGTGCCGCGGGCCTGGCTGGCTGGCGAGGACCTGGCCCTTCTTGCCGAGCAGGGCGGGGCCGAGGCGAGGGTGCCACTCAAAGGGCATCCCGTCGATCGTGTAGGTCGGGCCGCCGAGCAGGAGGCAGACCAGCTTCATCGCAGCGCCCGCACCCTACGCCGCGGGAACCGTCGAGCACAGTCATCACAAAGCCGGAGGGAGGGGGCGCCAGGCAGGTAGACGTCCACCTCGACGACGGCGAGGCCATGGAAGCGGTCGGACAGCATCGCCACCCAATTCTTGCCAGCCGGGTTGTACTCGCAGATCGGCGACTTGGTAACCCGGAAGACCTGGCGGTTGCTCCTCGGCTTCCGTCCTGGGTGGATCGGGGCGTTGTCGGTCAGGGTGCCGTAGGGCATGAAGGTCATCGCGGAGCCTCCGCGGCATGCAGCTCGCGAGCCTGCTCGACGGTCAGGCCGGCGACCTCTTCGAGGCTCCGGCGCGACTGGTGCGCTGTGTAGCCGGTCCGGCGCTCCAGCTCGACGTAGCGGGCGAACAGGTCGGGGTGGCGGATGGCGCCGTTACGAGCGTCCGCGGCGGAGCCCAAGATGCAGAAAATGCATGACAGCCGCTCGTTGCCGCCGGCGTAGGCGGGATGGGGCTGCTGGCCGGCCGCGCGGATCGTCTCGAAGACCTCCACCGTGTTCATGGCGTGGATCGGCAGCCAATCGAACCACTGCCGGCGATGCGTCGTCGCGCGGGCGTTTGCCGACCAGGTTGCGGCGACGGCGCGGCGGGGGCTCTCGGCCGCCCTGATGCCCAGGCAGTTGACCAGCACCGAGAAGCCGTGCGCCTTGGCGAACCGGCGGACCTCGCGCGCGATCGGCCCGCGCTTCAGATCGGAGGTGCACTGCCGCGTCGAGGCGGAGGGCCAGGACGGGACCTCCGGCCGCCGGCTGTAGCGGCGCTCGACCATCTCGAGCAGCGAGATGCCGGCGCGAGCGACCAGGAACGGCAGCCCGGCATCCTGCGCCTGGCGCTCGGCGTGCTCCAAAGCGCCGGGCCACTCGACCTCGCCAAGGGCGGCGTGCACGGCCACGAGCTGCTCGCGCGGCACCGTTTCAAGCAGCCGGATGAGCATCGCCTGGCTGTCCTTGCCGCCGCTATGGTTGGCGACGAAGAGGGCGCCGTGGTCGAGGACCTCGCGGACTTCGGGGTCGAGCCTCATCGCGGCCCTCCCGCCGCTTCCATCGCCCACGGCTCCCCGAGAGCCCGCACCCGTTCGAGTAGGAAGGGAGCCTCGACCTGGCCATCGGTGCAGTGTCGGCAAGGTTCCGTCACGGTCAGCCAGGGTGCCCTGCCGGTCTGGCGCTCGTACTCGGCGGTCCCCTCACAGTTGGAGCAGGCGGCTGTCTTGGCGGCCGGATCGGCGCCGCACTCGGGGCAGATGGTGGCGCCGGCCGGTGCGTCCTCGCCACACGAGGCGCAGGGAGCGACGGCTGCATGGAGTCGCGCCTCGATCCGGGCGAGTTTCCGGCGCAAGGTCTCGATCTGGCCAGCGCGGAGGCCCAGCTCCCGGCGCTCGATCTGCTCGCGCTCGGTCCTCTCCCATCGGCGCTCGGCGGTCCCGACGTGGAGCCGGGCGGTCTGGCAGGCCGCAGCCGCCGCGCGGTAGGCGGCGTGCTCGAGGTTGCGGATCTGCGACAGGATGGTCTCAATCGCGGGAGCGGCCATGGCCCATGCTCCTCTCCCTGGCGGCGTCGAAGGCCAGGTCGTCGGCGGCAAAATCGTAGGGCTCGTCCGGCGACTCATGCGAGGGCGCCTCGATGGTGTCCCGTAGGGCGCCGTCACCTTCGAGCTGCGCGTTTTGCTGCCGCGTCCGCGCTCGCCGCGCTTCGCGCTGCTTCCTTGCGTTTCTCATTGGATGCTCCCGCGGCCGACCAGCCGCATCACTTCAGGGGTGCAGGGAATGCCGGCGATCGACGTGATCATCCAGCCGCCGAAGCTGTTGCTGGTGACCACCGCGAAACAGAGATTGGATCTGTCGTCGCGGACGTAAGCGAGGGCGCTGACCGCTGCGGCGCCGCGATCTGGCGGCGTAGCGATCGGACCGCAGCCAGCCGCCGGCAACACGGACAGGAGCAGAAGTGGGGCCAGCCTCCGTGCCACCCGCGCAGCCTTCGCGCGCAACTCCCGAGTCTGAGCCTCGAACCGGCGGCTGCCGCACCAGACTCCCAACTCGAAGCACAGGAAGCCGTAGGCCAGGATGCCGAGGCCAATCCAGCGGAGGGCGGTCATGACCGCGCCTTCTTCCTCGGCGCCCTCTTGTCGAAGCCGATGCAGGCCGCCTGGAGCACCTCGCCGAAGGGGCGAGGCCAGCAGGCGCGGCAGATGTCGATACGGCTCCAGGACGCCTCGCCATCCGTCTCGTTCTTCCAGGTGTCCACATTCTCGAAGGAGACGATATCCGTGGGCTCGGCGAGCTTGCCGCAGGCGTCGCAGTGATAGGCGGCGCTCATGACCGCGGCTCCAGGATGTCGCGCAGCACCTGACCAGCGGCGCCGAGGTCCGCCGGCTCCTCGCCGTCCATGACCGACAGGATCTTGTAGAAGCGCGCCCGGTACTTGGCGATCTGCTCGATGACCGCCAGGCGCTCGCCCGGCGTCGGCTGCTCGCCTGGGATGTTCTCCGGCGTCCAGTCGGCCGGTAGCTCCTCGAGCTTCTCCCTGACCAGGATGGCCGCGAGTTCCTTCGGGGTGCGGCGCTCGCCGTGGTAGAGGATCACCGGCGGTTCCCGCGCGGTGTAACCGGCGCCAGCAAGCTCGCCGGGCAGCGGCCGGCACCGAGGCGCACCTCGCCGGCGGTCTCGATCATCCCCTCGACGAAAGCGTCGGGATGCCGGAGCGCCTCGTCGAGCGTCGGGACATAGGACGGATCGGCGACGCGCCGGCGCTCCGCCGCGGCCGCGCTCGGGACGAACGGCCGTGACCTCGGCAGCGCAGTCGCCTCCTTGATCCCGGCCGCCGTCTCCTGGCAGCGGATCGACAGGTCGGGCTCGCCCGACTCCTGGTAGATCCGGGCCGCCAGCATCAGGATGGCGCGCACCTCCTTCGGGAGCGCCGGGGCGTAGCGCTGCGCCAGCGCCACCAGGTCGCCGCCGAGCTGGCAGGGCGAGGAGGCCTCGAAGCTGGTGCCCGCCGCCAACTCTTGCCGGTCGAACACGGTGCAGGGCTGGGCGTAGAGCTTGTTCGCGGCGGCAAACGTGGCCGCCGCATCGTAGCTGGTGAAGGAGCGGACGCGCACGCCGCCCCTCCCCTGCCTGCTCAGCTCGGCGTCGAAGTACTTCACCTCGTAGCGATATGCGTCCATGTCGGTCCCTCCGGCCTCTCGGGCTGGGTCAGGTGGTTGCGGGCTGGCGGCGAGCGGCCGCGGCGGCGATCGCCGGCCAGACCATCCGCTCCGCGCACGGGTTGCAGGTCATCGCCACATGCGGCGGGGTGAGGCACGGGCCGCCGTGCTCGGTCGTCGGGCACTGTACATGCTGCGAGCAGTGTGGGCAGAAGTGTGAATGGGTGTCGCGGTTGGTGGCCATGTCGGTACGTTACACCAGCGCTGCGCAAACGTCAAGTCCCCCTGTCTAAACAATCCGCCAGCAGCGGTGTCTTTGCCTGGCATGGACGCTCCCGAGCTCGACTCCCTCATCCGCGCCGCCTGCGCCAGTCTTGCCCGGCGATACTGGCGCGGAGGCCCGCGCTTTGCCGGTCGCTCCGATCCGCCGGACCCCGGCTGGCACCCGGCCCCCGCGCTGCTCATCGCCCACCTCAGCCACCGGCCGCGGCTCGCCTGGCGGTGGCGAGCTCGCGGCGTCCTCGAGCACCTCTGCCACTGCCGGCAGTGCGCGGACCAGGCGCTGGCGTGCGCCGAGTTCCTGGACGTCAGGCGGGACACGGAAGCGGACAGAACGGCCGCAAGTGCATGCGGCAGCGAGGGATGGCATGGACACGAGGCGGGACAGAAAGGCCCACGAAATCGGGCGCGGGGGGATCGGATATAATCGCCTTCGGCCGGTGCCGGAAGGGACCCGGGAGTGGGCGCCCGCTGGTTCGACTCCAGCCCTGAAACCGGGCCGGCCATTCCCGCCATGTCCTGCGTCTACTTCCCCTGCCCGTCCGCGCCGGTCGAGACGTTGGCGGACGTGACCCGCGCCGCCGGGCAGATCCCGATCCCGGAGGCCGAGACTCGCTTGATGCCGCGATTCGAGGGGCCGGTTTTCATCTGCGGCAAGATCAAGCCGGAGCCGGTCTGCCGGTGCGGCCATTCGGCCGACTTCCTTTGCGATCAGCCTGTGGGCGGCGGGAAGACGTGCGATCTTCCGCTGTGCTGGTGCTGCCGGACGGTGATCGGGGAGGACTACGATCTCTGTCCGGTTCATGCGGCGACATGGAGCGCCAGGGCGCCCGCCGTCCAACAGGAGCTGTTCAAGGGGCCTCGGCGCCCATGAAGCGCTCCCCCCTCTTCGCCTCCGAGTTCCTCCTCTGCCAGAGCTTCGCCGCCGCCTGCCGTGAGCAGGGCTGGGTTCCGTACCCGGAGACGAGCGGCTGGGATCTCCTGCTCGTCAAGGGCGAGGTGCAGATCGGGATCGAGGCGAAGCTGCGGGCGAACCTGCACCTGGTGGCGCAGGCGGTCGAGCGCGCCGGGCTGAGGGGCTGGGCGCCGCGGACCTTCGGCCCGCAGTTCATCGGGCTGTTGGTGCCGGAGCATGACGGGGACCTCGAGACCGTCGCGGAGGGCTACGGCTTCCGGGTGATCGCGCCGCGGGTCCGCAGCGGCTGGGAGTCCCGCCGCGGCGATGTCGTCGTCGGCGAGCCGGAGCGCATCGTCTGGCCCGCCCTCGAGGTCCTGCTCGAGCATTGGCCGCCGCAGCACTTCGAGCAGCCGGCCTGGCTTCCCCCCGTCGTTCCGACCGTCCCCGCCGGCGTCTCGTCCCCGATCCGCCTCACCGAATGGAAGGTGCGGGCATTGCGGCTCCTGGCTCTCCTCGAGGTCCGGGGCTGGGTGACCATCGCCGACCTTCGCCACTTCGACATGGCACCATCGCGGTGGTACCACCACTGGCTCGTGCCGGGCGAGGTCAAGGGCCGGTGGGTGCGCCGGCCGGGCGTCGTCCTGGCGCAGGACCAGCACCCGGAGGCGTTTGCCGTGGCGGTCGAGCAGGCGCGGGCGGCGGAGAAGCGCGAGGGCGTGGCGCCGGCGTCGGTCGCAGCATCAGCGGTCCCCGAGCAGCCCTGGATGCTGTAGACTTCAGCCTGCGCGGTGGAGCAGCCGTGGAAGCTCGGTAGGCTCATAACCTACAGGTCGCCCGTTCGACTCGGGCCCGCGCAACCATCGGGATCGCATGACCCAAGGCCGGCGGCAGGGTCTCCAAAACCCCGCGGGCAGGTTCGATTCCTGCCGGTCCCGCCAGCCGCCTCTTCCTGAGTCCCGCCGCGCGGGGCCGAGGTAGGGACGGCTCGTATCCGTCTCGCTGGCCGAGGGCTGGAGCGAAGGGAGCCGCGTTCGATTCGCGGTGCTTGTCTGGCGGGTAATAGCCCGTCGGCAACTCTGGTGAGACAAATGGCCCGGGCGGCCCGCCCGTCAAAGCGCCGGGGGAAGACGGCGCAGGGGCAATGTCAGCGCGTAGCTCAGCTTGGCCGGAGCACTCGCCCTGGGAGCGAGGGGTCGGAGGTTCAAATCCTCCCGCGCTGACCACCACCTCCGATGCACCCCCGCCGGCACCCCGGCTTCGACGTCCCGGCCCACGACGGCCCCGAAGGCCGCCCATCGCTCGACGGCGACAACTGGCTGCTGGTCTGCCGGCGATGCGGCTGGCACGTCGAGGTCCGCTGGGGTTGGGGCTGGTCGGGCTGTCCTGGCTGCAACGCCGAGCTGTGGGTGGTCTTCGGGGAGGGCGAGCCCTGGGACAGTCCACAGCTGCTCTCCGGGTGCTGCGAGGACTTCAAGCCGCGGAGGCGGCGGAACGCCTGGCGGACGGCGATGCCTACGGCCGGCTCCGACGTTCCACGTGAAACCTCCCGGTGAAACAACATGGGTTGCGCGGCCGTCGCGGCATATGCTAGCGTACACGCCATGGCCGAACCCAAGTTCACCGAGGAGGAGTGCGGCAGATGCTGCGGCGCCGGCAAGATCAAGCGCGTCCGGCCGGCCTGGCTGAGGCGCCAGCGGGAAGGCGCCGAGCTGTCCCTGCGCGACTTCGCGGACCTGGTGGGTTTCTCACCGGCATACATTTCCGACATCGAGTTGGGCCGCCGGTCCTGCACGCCCAAGATTCTCGGGCGGTACGAGGGCCTGCGGTTGAAGCAGCGGGCGGAGAGGGTCTGATGCTGCCGATCCGCCCCGAGCCGACGACGCTGCTCGCCGGCCGCTACCCCGCCGCGGTCGCCGAGCTGGTCGACGCCGCGGCGATCGAGCGCGGCGAGCGGGAGACGCCAGGCAAGGACCCCCGCCATGTCTTCGACTTCGAGGACGGCACCCGGCTGATCGTCTCCCGGGAGCTGATCGAGGGCGCCGAGGTCACCCACTTCTCAGCTTCGGTGGATGTCGAGCGGGTGAAGTCGGTCGGCCTCGGCTTCCTGGATCTGGCGGTCTGCCACTTCCGGGAGATCTCCGGCTGGAAGGGCGGCGTCAAGCTGGTGCTGATCTCCGAGGGGAAGCAGATTCCACATTGGGTGACGGTGCCGTGATGGACACCACGAAACTGCGGGAGCTGGTTGACGAGGTGGACGCCCTCCACGTGACGGCGCCGGGCCGCTCAGCAAAGATCGTCGCCGCCCTCCGTGAGGTCGAGCGCCTCCTCGCCGGCGCCCAGGACGCCAGCCTCCCGGCAGCACGGTATCCGGCCCACCGGCAGCCGAAGGCGCGGCAGTCGCGCAAGGCGGCGACCGAGCGATGGGAGCGGACGCCGTGACCGCCCTCCTCGAATCCCCGCTCGCCGCGGCGACCCGTCGTCTCGTCGAGGCGACACGCGAGGAGATCGCCGCCTGGCGCCAACTCGGCGCCGTCTTGCAGCAGGCCTACCTCCAAGCCTGCGCGGCGGACCCCGGCCTGCACCGAGCTTGGGAGAAGCGGCTACGGCAGGACCCGGACGTCGGCTGGCTCGACGTCGCGGTCGAGCGGGAGAGAGCGCATGCCTGACCAGCCGGCGTCGCCGGGAGCCAGCACTACGGAGCGCTGCGCCACCTGCGCCTTCCGCCGCGGGACGCCGGCCTCGCTCTCCGAGGACACGCGCCTGGTGGCCATGCTCTGCGTCCTGTCCGGCGAGACGTTCTGCTGCCACGAGGCGCAGCGCGAGGGCGAACCCTGCCGCGGCTGGCAGCTGGCCGTCGAGCGCCGCGGGCCGCAGCCGGCGTTGCGGGCGGAACTGGCGCAGCGGTTCTCGGACATCTTCGATGACGCTCAGCGGGGGCTGCTGACCGAGGACGAAGCCATCGCCGTCTCCTTCGTCGCCATTCAGGACCAGGCCGCCGTGGAGGCGCAGCGGTGACCGCTCCCCTCCCCTTCCACCCGCTCCCTGTCCCCTGCCAGGGCTGCGGCACCGTCCTCCAGGCGAGCTCCGCAGCCGACAACGGCTTCCGCTGCCCGGTCTGCACGCGGCCGGCGTGTTACTGCTGCGGCTGCACCCAGGATCGTGCCTGCGTCGTCGAGGTGACCACGCTCGACGGGAGCCACTCCGAGCAGTTGGTCTGTGGCTGGGCCGAGCCTGGATGCTGCTCGTTCTGCTTCGCCCGGGCGGCGTACGAGTTCTACCAAGAAGCGACAGGGCGCCCGGCGGATGACCACTACTACCTGGCCTTGGCGCCGAGCGTGCGGGCGGTCAAGGGTCTCGGGTGGGGCGTCCGATGACCTTCGATGAGTGGTGGGTCACGAGCGCTGGCGAGGATGCAAAGCGGGTCGGCGCAGAGGCCCGCGATGTCGCCCGATGGGCCTGGGAGGAATCGCGCGAGGAGATGGAGAAAGCGCAGATCGCGGGGAAGCTCTCCGGCGACATCGTGTACCAGATCGGCGCGCTCCTGAGTGTCAAGGGTGCGCAGTGGAGCGGTTGCCCGGTCGGGGAGATTCTAGCCGCTGCCCACGAGCGCATCCCTGCTTGGCGAGACGCCGCCGGCGCTGTGACCGCTCTGGCCGAGCTGCTCGGCCTCGAACCTCCCCTCCCCTCCCCGGACGAGATCGTAGCCGTCGCGGTGGACGGGCTGCTGCTCCTCCGGGAAGCCTACGAAGCCGACCAGGCCGAGGACCTCGATCGGCTGCGGGTGGCGTTCGCCAAGGCCGGGCGGCTGCTCGGGAAGATGAAGCTGCCGCCGCCGGAAGGGGGCGAGTAGGTGGCGCTCATGCCCTACGCCTCCCGCACCGGCACAGCCAGGAATCTCGCGGTGCTCCGCGAGTGCGGCTGGGGCCTGATGGTGTCGGCGACCGGTGCGCTACGAACGGAGGGCTTCGCGAGGTACGCCCTCGACAACGGGGCCTGGACCGCCTTCCAGCGCGGCGAACCGTTCGACGCCGGAGCCTTCTCGCGAGCGCTCGACCTGCTCGGTGCCGGGGCGGATTTCGTGGTGGCGCCCGACATCGTATGCGGCGGCCTCACTTCGCTGCGGCTGTCCGAGTCGTGGCTGCCGCGCCTCGAACGTTTCGGAGGCAGGCGGCTCGTCCCGGTGCAGAACGGGATGGAGCCGCAGGACGTGGCGCCGCTCCTCTCGGCGAACGTCGGCATCTTCGTCGGGGGTGACACCGGATGGAAGGAGCGCACGCTTCCGGCCTGGGGCGACCTGGCGCGGAAACGCGGCTGCCATCTCCACGTCGGGCGCGTGAACACGGCTCGGCGCATCTGGCTGTGCCAACTCGCCGGGGCTGACTCCTTCGACGGCACCAGCGTGACGCGGTTCGCCAGCACGATCGGATTGCTCGACGGTGCCCGCCACCAGAAGGTCATCAACTACCGAGGCGCACCATGAAGGACGTGGCGGTCCTGTTCTCCGGTGGCCTGGACTCGACAGTGCTGGCGACGATCGCGGCGCGAGCCGGTCGCCTGGCCGCCGCGGCGTTTGTGGACTACGGCCAGCCGGCGGTGGAACAGGAGCGCGAAGCTGCCCAGCGCTGGTGCGGCAGGAATGGTAGCCGCCTAGTCGAACTGCGAGCCGCATTCCCGGCCGCGGCGGCCCTGGCGAATGGCGTCGGCGCCTCCGGGCCGCGAGTCATCCCCTGCCGGAACCTGATCCTGATTGCGCTGGCGGCCAGTTCGGCACCGGAGATCGGAGCCCGGGAGGTCTGGTATGGCGCCAGTGGCGCGGACCAGGCGAGCTATCCTGACTGCCGGCCGGAATTCGCGGCGGCTCTCTCGGTCGTCCTCGCGCTCGACGGCGGCGTTGTCGTCCGCGCGCCGCTCGTTGGTATGCTGCGCTCCGAAGTCCGCGCGCTCGCGGTCGCACTTCAGGTGGTGATCGCCGACACCTGGTCTTGCTACGAGCCGCGCCAGGACGGTACGCAGTGCGGAGAGTGCGACTCGTGCAGGCAGGACCGATGACCGACCCCGCCGCCGCCCTCTCCGTCCCCTGCCCGCACTGCGGAGCCACCCGCGGCCATCCCTGCCTGGTGGGCGGCCAGCAGGCCGGCAAGATCCCGATCCAGCTGACCGCGCCCACCAGCGGCCAGCCGGTCCAGCACGCGGCCCGGTGGCAGTCTCTCCCGCAGCGGCCGCTCGCCAAAGGGGTGTGATGATACCCATCCCGACCAAGCTGATGCTGATCGCGGCCCTACGGCCGCACCACGAGATGGAAGAGCGGGAGGCGCTCGACTGGCACCCCCGCTTCCTGACCGGCTCCCGGCGCCGCGAGGTGCTGGCCGCCTGGGAGTACAACGGGGCGGACCTGCCGGTGGGAGCGCACCCGCACCGAGTGGCGGAACGCAGGGGATTGACGGTGAGGGAGAGGCGGGTGTGAAGGAGGGGGGGTCTGCACCGCGACCCTGCAGTACTGCACGGCGACGGTGCAGAGGTAGACAGGCTCGGCTTCCGTTCAGCCCTTGACGCCGCCGCAACGACTGCGCGATGATCGTTGCCGACAATGCACCGCCATCTCCACGAGGCCGCCGCGCACTTCGCCATCCCTGGACGGGAAGGTAGCGCGACGGTTCTGTGGCTCGCCCTGGAAGAGCTCCAGGAGGATCTCGAGGCCCTGGCGGCGCGACCGCCCGGAGGCGCCAGTACCGGCGCAACCATCTTGAATCTGAGGAGAGCGAAAGACATGTCGATCCCGATGAGCGTCGGCCAGGAAGACGCCCTGGCCATCAACCCGCTGGGCGCGAAGGGCGAGCCGGAGCCGGTGACCGGCATCGCATGGTCCAGCTCCGACACCAACATCCTGACCGTCACGCCGGCCGCGGACGGCCTCTCCTGCGTGGCCGTCGCGGTGGCGCCCGGCAAGGCGACCGTCAACGTCAAGGCGACCAACACGGTGGGCGCCGAGTTGGATGCGAGCCAGGACTACGACGTCTCCGAGCCGGCGACTGGGCTGAACCTGACGGCGGCCGCGCCGACCGCGGTTCCCGCCGCTCCCGCTGCCCCCGCTCCCGCGCCGGGAGCCTGAGCCAACGCGCGAAGGGGCGGCGGCTCGCGCGGGTCGCCGCCCCGCCTTTGAACGTCCCCGTCGCCTCGGCAACGACGGCCGGGTGAGCCACCCGGAACCCCACGGAGCCGCCGGGCTCCGGCAGGCCACCTCGGTAGCGTGGAGCCGCCCCACGTGGGCAAGGAGCCACCCGGCAAGCAGTCCAGCCCATGCCACCCGCCATCCGCATCGACAAGGCCACTCCGAAGGACCTCTCCCTGCCGCTCTGCGCCTCCTGCAAGTCCTGCTGGACGCAGCGCGACAGCCGGGGCAACACGGTCCGGCGGTGCCTCGCGGCGGGCCATCCGCCGCCGGTGATCCAGAGCAAGATCGTCGAGTGCAGTAACTTCTACCCACAGAATGAGCCCTGGCTGACCGAGTACGAATCGCTGGCCTGGCTGTGGGCCAGTGGCGAGAACGGCGCGCCGGCGTTCGTGCGGCTGCGGGATCTCGAGCAGGGCATCTCGATCGGGCCGCCGCGCGCTGGATTCGGGCGATGAGCGCGGTGACCATGGTCGAGCGAACGCCAGGAGCGGTGGTGGATACTTTCCTGAGCTTCGCCGGCGAGAATGGCTTCCGCTACGGCATTCTCGGCACTTGGTATGAGTCCCACGAGGCCGGGTACAGGGACTGCGCAGCCGATAGCGCCGCCGGCCACCCCGGACGGCAAGAGTTCGAGCGCCAATGGTCGTAGGGCGCCTCCGCAGCCGGTGACCGGATGGCAGATCCAGGCTCCGAACCGCAGGACCGCGCTCTGAAATTAGGGGGGCGCCCCCGCTGCAACTTCCCCATCAAAGGTCACGCCCGCCGCGGCATCCCAGGCGGGACGCCATGCAAGAAGCCCTGCGAGCCCGGCAGGGACCGCTGTTGGCGCCACGGCGGTCGAAACCCGGTCGGGCCGGCGAACGGCAACTACAAGACGGGTGCGTACAGCAAGTATGCCCTCGCCATCCCGGAAGAGCTGCGGGAGGCCCACCAGCGCCTGCTCGCCGACCCCCAGGCCGCGCAGCTGGTCGAAGAGAAGGCGCTCGCCGCCCTCCTGCTCTCGGAGCAGATGAAGCGCACTGGCTCCGGGGCGGCCGTGGCCGCGATCGGCGCCGCGCTGCTCGAGGCCCGGGAGATCCTGGACGAGCTCCAAGCTGTCGCTGGCGACCCCGATGCCGCGGTCCGCATCCTCGCCCGGCTCGAGGCGGCGCTCGAGGCCGGGGCGACCGCCGAGCAGCGCCGGCAGGCCGCGATCCAGGCAGAAGGAGAGGCCCGGCGAACGATCGAAACGTCCCGCCGCCTGGTCGACACCGAGACCAAGATCGCAGTCCGGGCCCGGGCGGTGCTGACGCTCGAGGAGCTGCAGATGCTGGTGGTCCGGTATGCCGATATGGTGCAGGAGACTCTCCACCAGCAGGCCGCGGCGATCAAAGCGCTGCTGGCGCAGGCGAAGGCGGCCGTGGAGGCGCTGCTCTGCCCGCTCGAGCTGCCCTATCCTCCCGGCAGCGTGGAGGCAGGGATCTACAGGGCCGGCTTCGAGGCCGCGAAGTCGGCGGCGTTGGCGGCGATGCTGGCACCCGAGGTCGCGGAGGCAGAGGAGCGCAAGGCGCATTCCAGGTTCTTGGTGGACGTGAAGCGGATGGCGCCGGTGATGACGCCGGGGGAGGTAGCTAACTGATGGCGACCACGCGCGAGGTGACCGACTGGTTCGTGGACAGGGACGAGGTGCGGTCTTGGCCGCCCGAGTTCGCCACCCTCTCGAATCGGTGCCGCGGGCTCGACCCTCGCCGCTTCGTGGTCGCCATCGATCACGGCTAGCTGGTTCCATGCCCGCCCTCTCCCCCATCCCCCTCCGCCAGGAGTTCTGGCGCCTCTTCATGCTCAGGAACGCTCCTCTCGACACCGAGAGGCGGAAGCGCTGGCATGCGGTGGGCCAGGAGGGGGCCGGACGACCGCGGAACCCGACGCTCGACCGGGACGAGCGGAGCAACGGGCAGTTCCTGCCGGCGTGCGGGTTCTTCATCCTCATGTGGCTGGCCGGGCGCGGCTGGGGAAAGACGAAAGTCGGGTCAAACGCCGTCCTCGACAAGGTGGAGGCGGGAGAGTGGAAGCGCTTCGGGGTGTCGGCTCCGACGGCGGGTGACCTCCGCGGCGTCGTGGTCGAGGGACCGACCGGCATCCTTGCCTGCTCGGACCCGGCCTTCCGACCCCGCTACGAGCCCACAAAGCGAACGATCACCTGGGACAACGGGGCGAAGGCCCACCTGTTCTCCGCCGACGAACCGGACCGCTTCCGCGGCCCCAACCTCGACGGCTTCTGGGCGGACGAGCTCGCCGCCTACAAGCGCCTCGAAGAGGTCTGGTCGAACCTGCTCCTGATGTGCCGCAAGGGCCAGCCGCAGATCCTCATCACCACCACCCCGAAGCCGATCAAGCTGCTTCGCGAGTTGATGGCCAAGGCCAGCACGATCGTGACCCGCGGCCATACCAGGGAGAACGAGGCCAACCTGGCGGCCGAGTTTATCGAGGAGGTCGTGGCACCGATGGAAGGCACGCGCCTGGGGCGCCAGGAGTTGGCCGCCGAGATCCTCGAGGACGTGCCGGGCGCTCTCTGGACCTGGGGCATGATCAACGACCACCGAGTCGAGCGAGTGCCGGCTCACCGGGTGAAGGCGCCGGCGGGCGAGGACGGCGAGTGGTGGGAGGAGGAGATCGACCGGGTGGTGGTTGGGCTGGACCCGTCGGTGACGGCGACGTCGGCGTCGGACGAGTGCGGCATCGTGGCCGGCAAGCGAGGTCTGGCGCGGGCCGTGGCCCCTCCCGCCAAGCCGGCGCCGCCCCACTTCTACATCACCGACGACTGGTCCGGCGTGATGCCGGCCGAGGCCTGGGCGAGCTCGGCCGCGGCGCTGATGGCGGAGATCGCTGGCGACCGCCTGGTGGCCGAGGTGAACAACGGCGGCGACCTGGTGGAGTCGACGCTCCGCGGCGCGAACATCAACCTCCCCGTCCGCAAGGTCCACGCCGCGGTCAACAAGATGGCGCGGGCCGAGCCGGTGTCTGCCCTCTACGAGCAGGGGCGCGTCCACCACGTCGCGAAGTGGGACCCGAAGAAGCGGCTCTACACCTACGACCATCTCCGAAAGCTGGAAGATGAGATGCTGTCGTACACCGGCAAGCGCGGCGAGGCGAGCCCCAATCGTTTAGATGCTGCTACGTGGCTGATGTTCGAGCTTGCCGGGCTGAGCCCCAAGGCGTCGAGGCACTACAGCTTCGGCCGAGCAGCGCCGAGAGCGGCGCAGGGAGGGTAGGCAGATGACGGACGACTGGCGGGAGCCCTTTGCCGGCGAGGTACACACGAGAGCCGGCAGGCTCGTGGAGGGTGAGTGCCGCATCCTCTCCGACATGCACGGCGCGTTTCTCGGCGTGATCGTTGGCGGCACCAGGCTGATTGCCTGGGGAAACGTCGCCGAGCTGTGGAGGACCACGGCGGACGCCGCCGCACCGGAGCAGGCTCCCATGGACTCGGTGGAGCGAGAGATCGCGGCGGCCGAGGCGCGGGCGACGCCGGCGACGAGGCGAGCCATGATCGCGGCTGCGGCAAGAGCCGAGCGGGAACTCGATGCGATCCTTGGCCGCTTCGAGTCAATCCTCGGGGAGGGGCGCGCCTCGGGCGACGACTACCGCGATGCGCGGTGCTTGGCGCGAAGCCTGAGCGGCCACGCCGCCCACCTCGAAGCGCTGGCGGACGCCAATGACAGGCTTTCGGAGAGCGAGACGGCTGGGCATATCCGCAGTCTGGACCACGCGCGCGCGGCCGGCCACCGCATGCCGATCTGATGCCCTTCCCCCGCCTCCTCGCCACTGGCAGCCGTGCCGCCACCCTCACCCTGGCCGCCTTCCTGGCCGGCTGGGGGCTGGCGACCTGGGGGCTTGCCTGGGCCTTTCGGGCGACCTGGCTGTGGCCGCTCTCGGGGGGCTTGCTGCTCCTCGGGCTGGCGGGCTACCGGCCGCACGCGATCGTGCTGTGGCGGGGCTGGGCATCGGTGAAATGGATGGGCGATGCGGTCCAGGCGGCGCGGGCGCGGCAGGCCGGGGCGGGCGTCGCCGGCGCGGTCAAGGCCGAGGACAAGGAGCGTGCCCGGGTGGCAGAGCTGGCGCAGCAGAAGGCCCGGGCGGCGGCGGAGCTGTCGGGCGAGCCGATATCGCCAGAGGAGGTGCTGGCGCTCACCGGGGGCCGGCCGAAGACGGGGCGGCGGTGAGGATCTTCAGGAACAAGAGGGGGAGGCAGATGGACAAGGACGATCTTCCGTACGAGGTCCGCATCAACGGAGAGCTTTACGCCAGAGCGAAGGACGCAATGGCGGCCGACGCCCTGGCGATGCACTTTCTGCATCGAGGTCCGGGCGCGTGGGTGCCGGCAAGCACGACGACACCGCTGACCGTCGAGGTGCACCGGCCAGACGGAACCATCGGCGGTTTCCAAAACCCACCGCCAGGTCCCTCCCTTGCCGAAGTGGCCGAGCTTCAGGCGCAACTGCTGGAACGCAGGGCCGGCGAGCGCGAGCAGTATGCGGCATTGGAGGCAGGGCGCTATCGCACGGCGGCGGAAGCGGTAAGGCAGGCCGGGCGCCCTGACTGGCTTGCCGGTGAGCAGCAGGAGGCCTGGAAGCTCGCCAGCGAACGGAAGCCCGTCCCGCCGCTTCCCGCGCTTCCATCCCATGGGTAGATGAAGCGCCGCCGCGGTTTCCTCCTGGTCGTCCCCTGGGATGCCGCCATGGTCGACCGGCTCCGGGCGCTCGACAACCTGGCGCCGACCGGCAGGCGGGACCCGCTGCTGCTAGTCCTCCTCTCCCGCGAGTTCCCGCTCCGGTCTGTGGCCCTGGAAGCCCTGGCCGCCGAGGAGGAGGGCTTCGAGTCCGACCTCGGCGCGGCGACGGTGCTATGATTCCCGACGCGATGACCCGCCAGCCGACACGGCGTGAGGGCTTGCCACCCACTTCGTGGGCGCCAACCGCCTCTTCCGCGGACCCGGAGCCGGAGCGGTCCGAACCGGCCGAGTCGGCCGCGGTGGACGCCGGATGACCAGCCTGGCCGCGGTGCTCGCCGCCCACGAAAGGACCCTGACCGGCAGCGCGGGACCGCCCTATCGCGCGCCGGTGGTCGACTTCCGCAAGCTCCCTCTCAAGCGACAGATCATGGTCCCGTACCTCTTCGGCTTTCAGGCCGGGTGCTGGCACATCTACGGCGCCCCGATGCGCGTGGTGCGCCTGCTCTACGACGGCAACGAGATCGAGGTGCCGGTTGCCTTCGCCTGACAGCCCCAACCGCTACGTCACCCCCGGCGGCGACCTCTATGTCGAGCTGCCGGGCGGAGCGATCTGGCGCCTGTTCAACGCCTCGCTGCACCCGATACGCCCCGACCTTGACCAGGCGACCTACTGCGCCTCCTGCGGTGGCGAAGAGGCGCGGGGATACCGCTGCTGGCCCTGGGGCGCTGGCGAGTGGTGCTGCCGGGCCTGCAACCTCATGCTCGATCGGCAGCGCTCCGTCCTCGGGATCAACCGGCCGCCCTGGGAGGTGATCGCCGAGGGCTACGGCGCCAAGATGCCGAAGGCGGCGCGCTTCCACCAGCTAGCGCGCCTCCTCGTGCGCGGCATGGACGACGCGGCGGCGCAGGAAATGCCGGCCGCGGCGAACGCCTACCTGGATGAGGTCCGCCGGGCGTGCCGCAAGCACGCCTACGAGCGCCCCGGCGACCTGAACGACCCCCGCTACCAGGAGAGCTGGCGCCACGCGGCGGCCCTGTTGCGATGGATCACGCTGCTCCGCAGGAACGACTGCGGCGCTGCCGGCCCGTCACCTGCTGGCTACCTCCCCGTGGAGGAGGTGCGCCGGCTGGAAAGCCTCCCGGAGGTCAAGGTCGAGCGTGCGACGCTGACCCTGCACCCTGCCCCACTTGACTCGGCCACGCTCGCGGCGCTCGCCAGGGCAGCCCACGTAGTTATCAGCGGCCCGATGCAGCGCCTCCGGCCAACTCCCCGGCCAGCCACGCCACGTTTCCAGCATCTCTTCCTCATGGGCGGTCCCGATGGCGCCGTCTAGTGGAGAGCGCCATCACCCCGACTCGTCGGCCTGCCGCCCTCGCGGCAACTCGCGCTCCCTCCGCTCGACGGCCAAGATGGTTCCGCCCGCTTCCTTCTCGCAGCTTCTGCCGCCCCGGCCAGCCACGGTGCTCGAGGTCGTCTGATGGCCGGCTCCCAACTCATGCTCCCGCCGGCCTCCGGCTCCTACCCGGCCAGCGCCAACGCCGGCGGCCTGGTGTCGCTGTACAGCGGCGTCGATGCCTACTCCTGGCCGCAGCCGGTCGTGGCGCCCTACGACCCCCGGCACGTCTCCTACCCGTTCTGGCCGGGGATCCCGATCTACCCCGAATGGAACACGGAGAAGGGCGTCCGGGAGGGCTACTACGCCTCGAGCGTCTTCTACGCCGGCGCCTCGCGCATCGCCACGCTGGCCTCCGGCATCCCCTGGATCGAGCAGAAGCTGGCCGATGACGGCGGCTGGGAGCCGGTCGAGGACTCCGACCTCGAGAACCTGCTCGAGCGGCCGAACCCAAAGATGAGCCGGGGGCGCATCGTCTACCGCAAGGTCCTCCACATGCTCTGCGGCGGCAACGGGCTCTGGGGCAAGTATTTCGAGAACCCCGACCCTGACGCCCGCGGCCGGGACCGCGGCAAGGTCCTCGAGCTGTGGCCGGAGTCGCCGGTCTTCGTCCAGCCGATCCCGCACCCCACCGAATGGATCCTGGGCTACCTCTACTGGGACGGCGCGAACCGGCGGGTGTGGCGGGCGGAGGATCTGATCCATTCGATGATGGAGGATCCGATCAACCCGTATTGGGGGGCGGCCCCCTTGAAGGTCTTGGCGCGCGGGATCGATGCCGACAACGCCATGGTCGACGCCCAGCGGGCGATCGCCAAGAACCTGGGCGTGCCGGCGGGCATGTTCTCGGCGAAGGACTTCATGCAGGGCGAGGAGGGCCTCGAGGCCTGGCGCTCGGAGATCTACGACGCCTACGTCGGGCCGGACAAGCGTGGCCTGCCGTTCGTCACCGGGGGCGACGTCAAGTGGGAAGCGCTCGGCATGAAACCCAGCGAGATGGATTGGATCGACTCTCGCGGTGTCCTGCGCGACGAGTTCGCCATGGTCCTCCACATCGATCCGGCGATGTTCGACCGCGCCGGGAAGACGTACGCAAACAGCGAGCTGGCCCACCGGGCGATGTACCACTTCGCCGTGATGCCGCTGATCGACATCATCCGGGAGGCGCTCAATCTCTCGCTGATCGGCCGCGAGGAGCAGCGCACCCGCTACATCACCTACGACACCTCGGGGATCATCGCGCTGCGCGACGACATCGGCAAGAAGCTGACGGCGCTCAAGGACGCGGTCCAGAGCGGCGTGCCGCTGAACGACGCCCTGACGCTGCTCGATCTCCCGGTCTCGAACCAGGAGGGCGGCGACGTGGCCTTCATCCTCGGCTCGCTGGTGCCGCTCAAGCGCGACCTGTCCGGGGCCGCGACGGTCGGGCGCCGCGGCGGGTTGGAGCCGTTCGCAGCGGGGCCAGGAATCAAGCCGCCGCCCGGCGACCCGAGAGCGGTGCCGGATCCGCAGGCGGACGCCGCCGGCGGCGATGTTGGAGCGCTCGCGGCCGCCACCGCCAAGGCGCTTCGCGAGCTGCACGGCCTGCGGCGGAAGCGGATCGCGGACCGGCTGCCCGAGGGCGCGGGAGAGATGGTGGAGCGGCAGCGGTACGAGTGGCAGACCGGCAGGGGCGGCCAGCGGCGGCTGGTGGTCAAGAAGCAGCGCGGGCAGGGCTGGCACAAGGCCAGCGGGGCGGCGGGTGGGCGGATCTAGCCGGAGAGGGTGGAGTAGATGTACACCCGGCCCTACGATATCGGTAATGGGCGGCTGGAATGGCGACCCGAGGAGCAGCAGAATTGAAGCGCTCCGAGCGCCTCGGCCAGGCCCAGCTCCGCGCCAGCGAGAGGGCGCTGGGCCGCATCGAGCTGGACCGCCGGCAAGCGGACGAGCGGGTCATGGAGATGCTGGGCCTAGCGCCGGAGAAGTACATCCCCAGGCCACGCCGCGAGACGCCAGCCGAGGCCCGCGACCGGCTCCGCAAGGCCGCCCCCGCCTTCGTCGCCGTGAGCCACCGAGCCGCACCGAGCGCCGAGAGGCCACGCCGCGACGGCTCCGTCCCGATCGAGATCGAGGCGGCGATCGCCAAGGTTCCGCGGACGTCCGGCCAGCGGTTCCGGTCTCAGAGCGGCGCGCAGTACGTGGTCGGCAAGGACGGAGCGGTGCGCCGGACCGACAAGGCCCGGGGCGGGAAGGCGGCGAAGCGGGCGCGGCGCCGGATGCGCACGGCGCCACCCGAAGCCGCGCACGGCGCTGCCGGACCCGGCTGGCTTCCGGGCGATCCGCTCGAGGTGACCGGCGGCACGGCCGGCCCGCGGCGAGGTCGCGTGACCGAGGTGTCGCCAGAGGGGCGCCTGCTCAAGGCCCGCATGGACGACGGCACCGACATGACCTTCCCCGCCGGCGTCGGCGGACCCTGACCCGAGAAAGGAACTGCGCGATGTTGTACCTCTGCATCCTCCTCCTCGCATTCTTCTTCATGGCCCACTGCCCGACCGAGGGCGCCCTGACCGTGCGCGCCGCGATCGGATGGATCATCTTCATCATCCTGGTGCTGCTGCTGATCTTCGAGCGGCACGCGCTCGGCATCGTCGGACCCTGATGCCGTGGGCCGACTGACGCCATGGGGCGTGCCGTCGTCGAATCGCATTGGCGCCGGTCCGACTGAAGGCGCCCAACTTGCCACCGCGGCAGCGCCGACCGAACTGCGCCAGCGGTACGCCGACAACCCGCTCGCCGCCAAGCTGGCCACCGTCGAGGTCGCTATCGCCGCGGTCCTCCTGCGCCTGGCTTACGTCGAGTGCAGCCACGGCGTCGGCTGCCCGATCTGCGTCCTCGAGCGCTGCGGGGAGATGTTCGGGGTATCGCGCTACGACTGCCGGGAGATCCTGCGCCGGGCGTACGAGCGCTACGGGGAGGGCAAGCGGGCCGCGGATGCCGTGCCGCGCACCTGGGCCGCGGCGCTTGGAGTGCTGCGGTGGGCGCGGTCGAACCTGGAAGCGGAGATCGTCGGCGCGCTGCGCCAGGGGCACCATGCCGGCTGAGTTACCCTTGCCGTCGATGTTGGTACCGACACCGGCCGCGGCCCCCGTCGCGTACACTATCGCCGGCTTCCCGGTGATCGTTGACGACCGCCTTCCGCCGGGCGCCATTACGATCCTGGTTGCGCCGGATGTAGCCAGGCAGTTCGCCGCCGACTTCGCGAAGCCCGGCGTTCCGTGGCTGCCGCTGTTGCAGGAGGTCCTGGCGGCCCTGCGCAGCATTCGCATTCGAGCGCGCGAGGCATCGGATGGCTGACGACCTCCTCGCCACTCTCGCCGATATGGTACTGGCGATCGAGGATTCGCCCTATCGGCGAGGGCGGCCCATCTACTTCGTCCATGTGCCTCGCTCGCTGTCCGAGATGACGCCCCGCGAGCGCTGGCGGTACCAGCATCGAGCGAACCGCCTGGCGCGGCCGTGGGGCATGGTCGGGATGCTCAGCGAGCCGATGCCGGAACTCGCGGTCCATGGCTGAGCAGACCATCAACGGGTTCCCTTGCCGGACTGCCGAGAGTGGGCCAACGCCGGAGCCTCCGCTGCGGCCGATCGTGTTCGGCCATTCGTTGTTCTGCCAGTGCCTGACCTGCCGCATGAAGTGGGCAGCGGCGGCGCGCGCTGTGGCTCGCGCGATGCGGGAGCGACGTGCCTGACCCCTCCGTCGTCTCCGGCTCCTCCGTCGCCACCGAGGAGACCTCCGAGGGCTACGCCGGCGCCATCCAGGAGATCAGCCGCCAGGAGCTGCTCGACGCTCTGGGGGAGGCGATCGACAAGGCGGCTCCCGGGCTGAAAGACGCCTTCCTCTCGGCGATCGCCGACGCCATCGACGGCGTGGATCTCCGGCAGCTGAAGCGCGCCCTGGCCTCCGGGGACCTCGACGAGGCGCTCGACGCCATCCCGTTCGACGACCTGCAGTCAGCGATCGCCGGGATCGCCGCCTCGGGAGAGAAGCCCGGTCCGCTGGCGGCGCCCTACAACGCCGGCGTCGACCTGGCGCTCGGCACGCTCCCGGCCCACGTCGCCGTGGAGCTCGACCACAGCCTGATCCGCTCCGAGGCCGCCGACTGGCTGACCGAGCATGGTGCCGACCTGGCGCAGGCGCTGACCGGCGAGACGAAGGCCGGCATCCGCGAGCTGCTCTCCTCCGCGATGGAGCGCGGGGGCCAGGACGTCTACGACGTCGGCCGGGACATCTCCCGCGTGCTCGACGCGCAGACCATGGCTGGCTTCATCGGCCTGAACGAGCGGCAGGCCGTGGCGCTCGACAACTACATCGACGCCCTAGCGCAGACCGACCGGGCGGACATGTCGGATGCGGCGATGCAGGACGCCATCGACCAGCGCTACCAGGAGATGCTCGACTACCGCGGGGAGATGATCGCCAGGACCGAGGCGAGCCGGGCCGGGAACGCGGGACAGAATGACGTCTGGAATGACGCCGTGGATCAAGGTAAGCTGGACGGCGAGGCATATGAGGTGGAATGGGTGGCCAGTCCGACGGCGTGTTCCGCCATCTGCGCCGATCTCGACGGGCTGACCAGGGCGATCGATGGCGAGTACGAGGATGAGGATGCTGGCGAAGGTCCGCCAGCACATCCATCGTGCAACTGCTCCGAGCGCCTCGTGGCGGCTGAGGAGGAAGCTGCGTGACCAGGACTGAGCGCTTCTGGAACTCCCACTGGACCGCGATTGCCGCCTGCGCCTTCTTCCTCGACATGCTCTACTTCCACATCGCCGTCACCCGCTACAACTGGCGGCGCGACGACCAGACCAGGATGTACGCGCTCCGGCACCACCTGGCGGACGCGCTGCGGTGGCGACCTTGACGATGGCCGAGAAGGCGGCCCGGGCGATGCTCATGGCCTACCTGCGGCGGGAGTGCCCGGCTCTCTTCCGGCCCGGCATCGTCTTCACCGCGGAGCAGCAGGCGGCGATCAGGGCGATGCCTCGGGACCAGGCGACCGAGACCGTCATCGGCGTCTTGAGGCCAGAGGAAGCGCCGGCATGAAGCAGGCCGATCGCGACCGGCTCCCGCCAGCGCCGACCACCGCGGCCGAGAACTACCGGCACGGCCGCTACCCGATGCCGACCGCGAATCAGGCCCGGCTTCAGCTCCGCGTGGCTGAGGCAGACCGTTGGCTCGGCCTCATCACCCAGGACGAGCTGCACCAGGTCAGGAAGAAGGCGGCCGAGGTGATCGGCCGAGAAAGGGACCAGCCATGACAGGAACGAGGGAGGTTGAAGATCTTGAAGCTCTCGGGGAGCGGCATCGCCAGGACGCCTTGCGCGAGATGGCCGAGGCCGCGGGCGAAGAAGATCTCAAGCGGTACGAGAAGCTGATGGAGGAGGTCCGCGATACCTGCCAGGCGGTGCTCGATCTGGCCGCCAACCGCAAGGCCACCCCGCCGGCCCCCGTCTTCGTCCAGCTCCGCAACGCCCGGGACCAGCCGATCGCCATCGACCGGACAAAGGTACTGTCGATCGAGGGCTTGGGCGCGCCAGCTAGCGATGAGGTCGAGTACTGCAACGTCTACCTCGCCATGCTCGACGAGCCGCTGGTGGTGCGCGGCACTGAGGAGGAGGTCGTGGCGGCGGTGGAGGGCGAAGCCGCCTACGATCCGACGGCGCCGGGCGAGCGGGAAGCGTTTGCGAAATGGATGAGCCATCCGCGGGTCTCTGTTGATCTTGACCGCCTCGCTGACGCCCGGGCGATCGCCGCGCGCCAGGCCGAGGACCCGCGCATCCGGTTCCTCGACCCGACGCCAGAGGAGGACTATCTCCTGCGCGCCCTCCGCGAGTTGACGGAGGCGATCGGCGATGCGCTCGGCGACTCCTGCATCTGCCCGCCGAAGAGGGCGGCGGAGTAGCCCATGGCTCTCGACGCCTATGGACCCGACAGCGCCGGCCGGCGGGGAAAGGCCGACGTCCAGCAGCATCCTTCCATCTCGGCGCGCGAAGCCGAGGACCGGCGCCACGTCCTCGGTCGCGCACGGCGCCCGCTCGAGCCGCGCGGCGAGCAGTCCCACGCCGCAGTCCACGCCGAGATCGCTGCGGCCCAGACCCTCCTGACCGCGCTCGACGCCGGCCAGATCAGCCCGAAGCTGGCGAGCCAGCAGATCGGCCGGCACTTGGCGGCGGCGAAGCGGTTGCTCGGTGGCGGCCGGTGAGACTCCGCGCCCTCAGCCGCGCCGTCTGGCGCCACCGTAACTGGCGCGCGGGCCGATCCCTCTATCGCTACTACGGCATCCTCGCCGAGCCGCTGATCTACGGTGCCAGTCCGAGCCGGATCGCCGCCGACCAGTTCAACTCCAAGCTCGGCCGCTACCAGCAAGAGATCGCCGTTGAGATGCAGGCGGTCTTCGACCAGCATGCGGATCTCTGTGCGCAACTCTCTTGCGTCGAGTTGTCGCCAGACCATCTCGTGGAGGGCTGATGCGGGGCCGCTGCACCGGGCAGTGCTTTGCCGTCTTCACGCTCGGCGAGTTGACGCTCGACCGGCTTCGCGCCGGCGAGTCCTTCAACAAGAGCGACGACAACCCCATGGGCGACGACGCCCCGCTGCTCCTCGCCATGCTGATTCCACTCACCGCTGAGGAAGCGACGGCGCGGATCGAGCGGCTCGGCTTCGTGGCGCACGGCGGGGGCGCTGCCGCGCACTGGTCACGCGACCTTGGATCCTCCCCCGACGGCGAGCCGATCCACATCGCCTTCACGAACGGCGAGCGCCAGATCACGGTAGGTCCGCTCCGCCACGACTGGATCGGCCCAGGCGCCATCCGGGCCGGCTGGACAGCCTATGCCTGGGTGCGCGATCCGAAGTGGAGCGAGGTCCGCGATGTGTTCGCCTGCCGGCACTGGAACGAGCAGACCGGCCGCTGCGACGACTACGCCAACCGGGACCTCGGGGACGAGACCCACGGCGACTCGATCCCGCGCGGAGCGACCACCTGGTAGCCATGGACCTCCCCGACCTCTCCATCGTCCTCCTCGAGGCCCGCCGCGTCGGCATCGCCAGGGAGAGGGCCGCCCTCTTGGTCGCCGGCGTCTGGTGGAAGCTCCACGGCTGCCCGATCCCCGGGATCGAGGGCTGGCTCCGCACCACCTGGCCCCCGGACGCGGCGGTCGAGGCGCAGGACCAGGCGGCCGAGCCAGGCGGCTGGCGGGTCCGGTTCCTGGCCGAGCTCGCCGCCGGGCGGGGCGTTGCGGCGGCCTGCGACTTTGTCGGCGTGAGCCGCGGGATGGCCTACAAGGCGTCGGCTTCCGACCGGGAATTCAAGCTGGCCTGGGACGCGGCCGCGCTCGAAGGGCGGCGCCGAGTGGCGGTCAAGCGCCAGCCGAGTCCCCAGCGGGCGTAGTTCTTCCCCAACCCGACAGGGTTTTTCCCCAGCGATTCAGGGTCTTTCCCCAGGCCCTGGCGGTTATTCCCCAGCCAGGGCCGCGTTCTTCCCCAATGGTGGACGGTAGACAGAGGTAGACACCAGGCGGGACGACACTACCCGCCAGGATGCCCGAGCAGACCACGCTCGCCTTCGCTGGCGCGGAAGGGCTGGACCTCAAGGGGGTCCCGCCCGGCCATCCCCGTCTCGCCGGCAAGTGGGCCGCCGCTCCCGCCACCGCGCACAAGCGCTCCGCCGAAGCCACGGTAGCTTCCGACCGCGCCCTGAAATCCGGTAGCTCGACCGACAAGGCCGCAGCCGCCAAGGCCCACCGTACCGCCGCCGTTGCTCACACCGCCGCGGCCGACGCTCTCCGCACCGCGGCCATGGGGCCAGCCGGCTACCAGGGCGACGCGCAAGCGCAGATCCAGCACCACAACGACCGGGCGGTCTGGCACTCGCAGCGGGCAGCTCTGGCGCGGGGGGCGAAGATGCAGACGGCGTTCGGCGGCGACCCGGCCGCGGCCTTCAAGGCCGCCCTCTCCGGCAAGCAGCGCAAGAAGCTCTCCGACGCCGACTTCGCCGGCCCCGATCGCACCTACCCGATCGACACGATCGCCCGCGGCCGCAACGCGCTCGCCCGCTCCGCGCAGCAGGTCGGCAAGACGCTGACCCAGGCGCAGGCCGACGCCATCGCCGCGAAGGTCCACAAGCGCTATTCGTCGATCGGCAGCGACGACTCCGGCAAGGCGCGGATCTGGCGGCCGGTGCTCCGGCTCAAGGGCGCACCCGACCTCACCACCCCCAGCTTCGGCGGCCCGCTCCCCTACCTGACGAAGAGCCTGGCGGTCGAGTTCGAGGTCAAGCAGGAGGACTCCGGCAAGGGCGAGGCGACCCACTACATCAACACCTTCCAGCACCTCGACCTCGACCGGGACGTGACCGTGAAAGGCGCCTTCGCGCAGTCGATCCTTGAGGACCTGCCACTCATCAAGGGCCTCTACAACCACGACCGCAACTCGCTCGTCGCCGTCCCCCGCCACATGGAGGAGGACACGAAGGGCTGCCTCGTCGTCTCCCGGTTCGGCAGCTCACAAAAGAGCCGCGACACCCTGGCGGACATCAAGGATGGCCTCTTGACGCACTGCTCGATCGGCTTCCGGCCGCGGCCGGGTGGGACCGAGATGGGCGTCTTCCAGGGCCAGCGGGCGCAGTACCTCAAGGCGCTGAAGCTTAAGGAGTACAGCTTCGTCCCCTTCCCGGTTGACGAGCAGGCCAACGTGGTCGGGGTCAAGAGCCTCGACGACATCAGCCAGATCCTGTGGCAGTTGCCGCGGGCGATCCAGTGGCTGTGCAGCCCGGAGGCGTTCGCCGAGCTCGCCGAGGAGACCATCCTCGAGGCGATCGACATGTTCGAGGACGCGGCCGACTCGCTGCGGGTCGTGGCCGGGCTACCGCCGGAGGACCCGCCGGACGAGCCGGTGTCCGACCCGGAGCTGGAGACCGCCGGCGGTGGCGACGACGAAGAGATGACGGCGGAAGAGGTCGCGGCGCTCACGGCCGCAGTGGCGAACCTGAACGGTGTCCGAGACATGGCGCCGAGGCTCTGAGGAGAAAGCTATGGATGCGGCAGTGACCAAGGCGGTCGACGACCTCAACCAGATGGTCGGTGAAGTGCGCAGGTGGCACGAGGACACCGAGAAGATCAAGGGCGACGTGGGCGAGCACGCCAAGAAGATGCAGGACTTCGGCGTCAAGGTGGTCGAGCTGGAAACCCTGATCACCAACCTCAAGGCGGCCAACGAGAACGCGAGCCTGGCGATCCAAAAGCTCGCCCGCGCGCCGCGCCTCGACGCCCACGGCGACCCGATCCCCGGCGGCGGCTCGACCAAGATGTACGTCGAGAGCGACGAGGAGCACAAGGCCTTCGACCGTTACCTCCGCAAGGGCGAGAAGGCCCTCGAGGCGAAGGAGTGGGATCTCCTGAATGGGATGGAGAAGAAGGCGCTGTCGTCCGACACGGACCCCGGCGGCGGCGTGCTGACGGCGCCCACCATGGAAGCGGGCATCCTGCACCGCCTGCTCCAGGTGACGCCGATCCGTCAGTATGCCCGCGTGTCGACGGTCGGCACCGGGAGCCTGCGGATTATCCGGCGCTCGACCCAGCGGTTCACGATCACCGACGTCTCCCAGCGGGACACGGCGACTCGAAACACCGAGACCACGCCTCGCAATATGTACCAGGCGCTCGAGATCCCGATCTACGAGTCGGTGGCCGAGCCGGGCGTGACGCTGACCATGCTCGAGGATACGCTCTATGACCTCGAGGCCGAGATCGGGGCGGATGCCGAACTGGACTTCGCCGTCTGGGAAGGCCAGCGCTTCGTGATCGGCGGCGGCGCCAGCAGCAACGAGCCGCAGGGCTTCCTGACCGCCTCCGACCAGAACGGGGGCGAGGTCCCCACCGTCCCCTCCGGCCTGGCGAACGACATCTCGATGGACTCGCTGATCGCCTGCTTCTACTCGCTGCCGACCCCCTACGCGGCCAACGCGGTGGCGACCTTCTCGCGGCTGACCGCGGGCTACCTCATGCAGCTCAAGGACGCGATCGGCAATTACCTGTGGCAGCCCAGCACCCGCGAGGGCGCGCCGAGCCTCTTGGCCGGCTACAAGTGGTTCGAGAGCTTCGCGATGCCGGGGCCGACCGGCTTCGGCGCCGGCACCTTCGCCACCGGGGCGGCCGTCGTCGCCTTCGCCGACTGGCAGCGGGCGTACCGGATCGTCGACCGCCGCGGCATCCGGATCATCCGCGACATGCTGACCGCGCACCCGAACGTGGTCTTCAAGATGTCGAAGCGCATCGGCGCCCAGGTCGTTCTCGGCGAGGCGATGCGCATCCTCCGCGTCGGCGTCAGCTAGCCGGCTTTGTAGAAATCCAACCACGGATGAGGTCGAGAAACTACAAAGCGAGGTGAGCCGATGGGCAGCAACCTACAGCAGGGCGGCGCGGGCTTCCGGACGGGGGCTGGTCCCGGCCCAGCCTTCCCCTACCGCGAGGTCGGCGCCGGCAATGAGCGTGTCGGGGCGGACGGCGTGCGGGTCCAGGTGCGCGAGCAGCTCTGCGTCTACGCCGACCTCGCGTTCGGCGCCGCCGGCGGCGTTGCCATCCTGGGGCCGATCCCCGCCGGGGCCGTCATCGACACCGTCACTTCGACGGTCGACATCGCCTTCAACGCCGGCACCACGAACACCCTGCAGGTCGGCACCGCCGGCAGCCCGGGCTCGCTGGTCGCCTCCGGCGTTCTGAACCCGGCCTCGGCGACCCGCCAGACCGCTGGCATCGTTGCCGCGCCCCTGGCCGCCGCGACCACCTACCAGGTCACCTACGGCCAGACCGGCACGGCCGCCACCGCCGGGCACGCCCGGGTCACGATCCACTACTCGCTGCCGTAACGAGAGAGCGCCGAGGAGAGAGCCATGCAGAGGGATCTTCACAGCAACATCCTGGACAAGCCGGCGCTCGCGCCGCAGGCGGTCACCGGCACGGTCACCGGCGCCTGGATCGACACGACCGTCGCCGGCGGCTTCGAGGGGCTGCTCTTCATCCTCAACTGGGGCGCCGTCACGACGCTCAACTCGACCAACTTCCTGACGCCCAAGCTCCAGGAGGCGAACGACCCGGTGGCCCAGGCGGACGCGGCGGACGTGGCCGCGGCCGACTACCTGAACACGGTGGCGCCGCCCGCGGCGGTCAACTCCGACGTCCACGGCACCACGTCGCGGCTTGGCTACCGCGGCTACAAGCGGTTCGTGCGCCTCGTGCTGACCGCGACGCTCTCGCCGTCGGTCTTCGCCAGCGCGGTCGCCGTGCTGTCCCACCCCAAGTACGCCCCGACCCCGGGCTCGTAAGGGAGCCTGACGCTTGCCAGAGATCGTCACCGTGGGACCTGCACCGAAGCCGGCGCCGCTCAGCGGCCGCCAGCGGGTCAGGATCATGCGCGCCTGCCGGATCGCCATCAGCGGCCACGAGGAGCAGAAGCTCGAGGTCGGCCTCGAGGTCGAGCTGCCGGGCCACATCTGGCCCAGCCTGGTCGTCTCCGGCGCCGCGGTCACCCTCTCGGAGCCGGCCGGCTCCCCCGAGCCGCCCGCGCCGCCCATTCCGGCAACGGCAAGCCCGAACGGCGGCGGCGCATCCCCAGCCGCACCACCGCAGGAACCCCCGCCGTTCGACCCGGAGGCCGAGCTCCCGGAGGCGAAGCGCAAGAGCCGGCTCGTCAAGAGGGAGGGGTAGGCCATGCCCGGGCAGGGCCGCTCCGGGTCGGTCGTCATCGCCTCCGGCCAGCCGTACTCCGGGGTGATCGACACCGACGGGATGCACTTCCTGGCGCTCCAGCTGCCGGCCGCCATGGACGGAACGAGCTTCACGCTCTACGGCTTCGCCGGGGCGGGCGCTTCCGGCGACGGTGCGCAGGCGTTCTCCGACGCGTTCACGGCGCTCGGCGCGGGCCCGGGCGCCTTCCGCCAGATCTTCGACGCGGCCGGCGTCGCGCTGCCGCCGATCACCTTCGCGCCGGACACCTGCGTCGGTGTCGACAGCGACGTCATGTCGAAGCTCGCCGGCTTCCGGTTCATCGCTCTCAAGTCCTCGACCACCGAGACCGCGGCGCGGACGGTCGGCTACTCGCTCAAGGCGTGACCTGGCGATGCGCGCGCTCTTCCTCAACCTCTGGGCCAAGGTCAAGGCCGCACCGCCGGCTGGCGAGCGGGTGACGCAGGATGGCTCGGTCCGCGTCGATGCGAGCGGCAATGTCCGGGTGATCAAGACCTCATGAAAACTCTGCGCATCATCCTCGCTCTCGCCTCAATGCTCCTGGCCGACCAGGCGCTCGGCGCTCCGGTCACCATCCAGCAGATCCCGGGCGGCGACCATGCACCGGCGCTCGCGGATACGCTTGAATGGCAGCGGGCCAGCAACGGCATCAGCATCTTCTCGACGCTGCAAGAGCTGTTCAATGGCCCGTGGGCCTCCGCCAGTCCGACCGCGACCGCGCAGCGGGCGGCCGGGAAATGGCATACGCAGAATGGAGACTTTGAGGTGCATGGTGGTGCAGTGTGATCGACGTCCCGACCCTGCAGTCCTGGCTCGGCATTCCGTCCACCCAGGACGTGACACTGCTGACCGCGCTCGAGGCGCAGGTCGTCTCGCTCGTCGAGGCGAACACCGACCGCTACTTCGGGCCGGTGGCGCCGCAGTCGGAGGTCATCTCGGGCTCCGGCAGGCAGGAGGTCTTCTTGCGCGAGGAGCCGGCGGCGCCTGGGGCGCCGATCGGGATCACGGCCGGGGCCTCGGTCGGGTCGCTCTCGGTGACCCTCGCCTCGGCCCCGGCAGGCCTCCAGCCGCGGGCGCCGCTGCTCCTCTCCGGGGCGTCGGTCTCAGAGATCGTCCTCACGGCGCCGAGCTACGTCGCCGGCGCGAACCCGGTCGCGCTCGCCTCGCCCGGGATCGTGAACGCCGGCCAGTCCTCGGCGGCCTTCCCGGTGCTCTACGCCGCCTGGCGGCAGAGCATGCAGCAGGCGGCGGTCCCGTTCGCGCCGCCGTCCAACTATGGCCTCCCGGCGACCCCGGGCGACTACGAGGTGTGGGGGCGGAAGCTCCTGCTGGCCTCGACCCCGCCGGTGCTCTCGGCGAACGTCTACGGCAACCTGCGGCAGCCCTCCGCCGGCGGGGGTTGGCCGCGGGGCGTCAAGAACCTGGTCTTCCAGTACCCGACCGGCTACGCGGCGGGGCAGGAGCCGCCGGAGATCCGCTTGGCGGTGACTGCGCTCGTCGGGATCTTCTACTCGCGCCGCGGGGATGCAGGATTGCTCTCGCGCGAGTCGGACGGCAACGCCTCACGGGCCTACCTCGCGACGCCGGCAGGGAAGAAATTCCTCGACCAGTTCCCCGAGATCACGCTGGCGCTCGACACCTGGCGTCGACGGGCGATGGGCGGGAGGCTCTGAGATGAGCTTCCAGCAGCGCATGGCCGCGACTGCGGGGCGACTGGCGCAGGCCCAGGGCGGCCAGGTCACGCTCCGCAAGGTCACCGCTGGGGCGTACAACGCGACGACGCGGCGCAACGCGACGACGACGACGGACCACGATCTCGGCTGGTGCCGCTTGCAGGCCCAGGTCGTGAGCGATGCCTTGGGCAACCTGGTGCAGACCGACAAGAAGGAGATCGTGGTGCCGGCCGATCAGCTCCCCGCCGGCATCGTGCCGCTCAAGAGCGACCTCGCAGTCCTGAACGGCCAGCAGTACGAGGTCCTGAGCGTCGGCTTCGAGGGATTCCCCCCTTACGAATACAAACTGGCGGTGCTCGCTTGAGCATCACGATCCAGCCGCAGGACCTCGCCGCCGCAGCAGGGCAGATCATCGCCAGCGCCCGCGGGATGGCGGAGGGTCGCGTCCGCAAGCTGATGACCTCGGTCGGCCTGCGCTTCGAGCACGACGCGCCGTTTCGCACCGGCCGGGCTCGGGGATCCGTGCAGCCTTGGGTCGGCACCTACGAGGGGCTCGAGCCGCCGCCGCCGAAGCAGACCTTCTACCCGCTCGCCGGGCAGCCGGAGTACGACGCCGCCTACGCGGACTGGAAGCTAGGCGTGCCGGCCGGCTGCATCATGGCAGTTCCCTACGCGAGGAGGCTGGTGTACGAGCACTGGTCGGCGCAGGTTCCCGACGGCTGGCTGCAAGCTCTCCTGGCGGACGAGATCTCGAAGGCGAGGAGCGCCGCCTAATGGCTGACTCCCTCACCACCTGCGAGGCGAACCTGGTCAACCGCCTCACCGCCTTCGCTGCGGCCCAGACCACGGGGCCGCTGGCCCCGCCGCTCATCGTTTTCCGGGACCTGAACGTCGAGCCCGGGACCGACCCGCAGACCGCCGGCTACTTGCAGTGCTGGCCGTTCGAGGACCTCGGCGAGCGCAAGGAGGCGTCGGGCGGCACGACCCAGTACTACGCTTCGACCTGGCACTGGGCCGCCACCGTCTGCATCCCCAGGAACGCCGGCAGCGGCCTGGCGACGGACTGGGCGGAGGCGATCCGCGGCCAGTACCGTGGGCTGCAGCTCGACGACCTGACGGTCACCGCGGTCGACGTCGTGCCGATCAAGATCGCGCCAGCCGATCCCTACTACCAGACCCAGGTCATCGTGCGCGGCGAAAAGTACAGCGACCAGGCGGCAGTCGCCTGAGAAAAACCTGAAAGGTACCCCGGTCATGGCCACCACGAAGTTCGAGATCGTCCACACCATCGCCAAGGACAAGAGGACCGGCGCGCCCATCGTCGACACGATCGTGCGCGACCCGGAGACGCAGGAGCCGATCGGCAAGGTGAGCCACATGAAGGTCACCGGCGGCCCGATCGAAGGGTTCTCCGCGGTGGTCGAGTTTGGTCCGCCGCCACCACCTCCGGCACCCGAGGGTGCGCAGGGCGCGAGCGGCGCGGACCAGGGCGCGGCCACCACCACCAAGGACACCGGCGCCAAGGGCGTGCAGACCGGCGCTGCGACGCCGCTCGCCGGCGGCAAGTAGAACGCCGCTCGCCGAGATCAAGAAGCGCGCGAGCAGCCAAGCGTCAGATCACTTTTTCTTGAGAGCGAGGTAACCCATGGCCGGGAATAGCAGCGGCATCCAGGTGCGCAAGATCCGCGAGGTCACGCAAAACGTCCTCCCGGCGGGGTCGATGCAGATCGTGCCGTTCGAGACCTTTAAGCTGTCGGGCGAGCTCCAGCGCGAGCAGCCCGGCAACGTCACCGCCGACCGCACGGTCGTCGACAACCCGGCGACCGACATCAAGGTGGCCGGGACCGGGAAGGCCGACTTCAGCTACGGCGACCACGATTCCTTCTGGGAGGAGTTGCTGTGCGGCGTCGTCGGCACGCCGTTCACGGTCTCCGCGAGCACGATCAGCGCCGCGGCGACCGGCAACAAGCTGGTCGGTCCCGGCGGCAGCTGGACCGGCGTGGCCGACGGCGACATGGTGCTGGTGACCGGCTTCGCCAGCAACCCCGCCCTCTTCGTAGCGCGCGTCAACGGCGCTCCGACCAGCACCGACCTGGTGCTCGACACCAACTGGATCACGCTGGCCAACGAGGCGGCCGGCCCGACCGTGACCGTCTACCACTCCGGCCGGTTCCGCACCGGGACCACGATCCTGACCAGTTGGTACGAGACCTGGAATACCACCTCGAACGTCGGCGACAGCTCGGGCGGCGTCGGCGTCGGCCAGATCGTCCTCGACGTGCCGCAGCCGAACAAGTGCACGATCTCGGTCACCTTGACCGGCATCAGCTCGATCGAGATCGCCACGCGGCTCGCCAACGCCTCGCTCCAGCCGACGGGCAACCCGCTGATCAACAGCAACACCAACTTCGGCGACAAGACGTCCATCAACTCCGGCATGGGCTTCCGCTACGGCAACTCCGGCATCGCGGTGCCGACGAACCCGACCCTGATGCCGACCTTGCGTGTCAAGAAGTTCCAGCTGACCGTCGCCTCGCCGCTGCTCGCGGAGGGCGGCGCCGGCATCCTCGGCGCGGTCGACCTGTCGAGCGACAAGCGCTTCGACGCGAAGCTCGCGCTCCAGGTCTTCCGCAACACCGCGGCGGCCGAGACGATCTACACCGACGGCAAGGACCCGGCGAGTATCTGCCAGATCGGCGTCGGCTTCCGCGACGGCAAGGGCCACCGCATGTACCTCTGGCTCCCGGCGCTCCAGCCGACGAAGCCGGCCTCCACCGGCCTCTCGCAGTCCGGCCGCGAAATGGTCGACGTCGAGTACATGGCGAAGAGCGACGGCGCTGCCGTGGGCACGCTCCAGCTGACCAAGTTCTCGTAGGCGATTCCCCTCCCCGCCGCCGGCGCGGGGCTCGCGGGCGTGGCTGGCGCTTCGCGGGTCGACCGGCGGCGGGGGATTTTCCTCGAACCCCAGCCCGACAGGAGAGCCAGCCGATGGAACCGATCTCCACCCCCGCCCCAGTCCCCGAACCCGAGGCGCAGGCCGCGCCGCCCACGATCCACGGCGCCAACGGCCAGTCCGCCGCGCCGCTGCCCGCCGCCGCCGTCGAGGCGGCGCTCGCCGCTCCGCCGCCCAGCGACGGCATCCTCGATCTCGACGCCATGGTCGCCTCCTGGCGCGACGGCAAGTGGTACGAGCTGCCGATCGGCGGGCGGTTCCGGGTGCGGGCGACCACCATCGCTGCTCGGATGTACCGCGACGACCTCGAGCAAGCGTACCGCGCCGCGAACGGACTGCTGGCGCCCGGCGAGGACGGCAAGCTGCCGCCGATCCCCAAGGGGGACGCCGCCATCATCGGCATCAAGGTCATCCGCGATCATCGAATCAGCGACTTCGACCGCTTCCGGTTGGGCGGCGCGCCGCTCCCGAATCGGACGCCGGATGGGTCGCTGCACAAGGCCAACCTCGACATCCTGCTGTCCCTCCTGCCGGTCCAGGGTGCCACTTTCGGCGTGCTCGCCAAGGCCGACGCCGAGGCCGAGATGGCGATGGCGGCCGACCAGGGAAACTTGCAGGGGCCCTCGCCGACGAACTGAGGTGGGGGCCACTACGAGAGAACCTCGAGGGCTGGGCCGCGGAGGACCGGGAGGTCTACGAATCCCTCCGGGCGGAGGCATTGGACCAACCGGAGGGACCGGAGCGGACCCGCGGTCTGGCGGAGGCCGAGGCGTGGCTCGCCGCGCGCCGGCTGGACTCGCCGTTGCCGGTCGCGCGTCAGATGGCGCCGCACCTGGTCCGGTTCCGCCAAGGCTTCGCGGCGCTGAACGGCTGCCGGACGATCGCGATCGGGTTCGGGGCGTCGCTCACCGGCGAGATCTGGTACCCGGCGCTCTCGGCATGGCTCCGCGACAACGGCTACGAGCCCCGGTCGCAGGAGTGGGCCCGGGCCGAGTCGCTGATCCAGGCGCTCGACCGAGCCTACGTCGCGCACGCCAACCGGCCGCCCGAGAAGGAGCCAGAGCCGGCGCCCGGCGCGGGACAGGACGAATAAGCAGGAAACTAGATCACGTGCGCCCAGGTTCTGCGGTGGATCACCTGGGCGACGGTCCGCTGGCAAACCCCGAATCTAGCAGCGATCTGGCGCTGCGGCATGAGAGCCGCTGCGAGCCTGCGGATCTCGATCACGGCCGTCCGATCGAGCTTAGTCGGCCAGGTTCGCGGCGTGAACGGCAGATGTTTCCACCGACCACCGCCAGCGATCTTGGTCATGGTGCCGCGTGCGATGCCGAAGCGGTCCGCAATCTCATCGTGAGAGAGCGCATTTGTCGCCGCGAGGCGCCGGATCTCCGCGACGATCGCATCGGTTACCTTCGCCGCGTAATGCCGCTCTCCGTGCGGCGTCCTGCCCATGCGAACGGTATCGCCGCTGTTCTCGGCAGGGGTACCCCACGCCAAGTTCTCGCGGCGGTTGTCGCCAGGATCGCCGTTGAGGTGGCGCGAGTGGGCTCCGGGCGGTCGTGGCCCAGCAAAGGCGCTGAGCACCAGCGCATGAACAAGCAACGACTTGACTCCGCCAGCGGCATCCCGAAGGCGGACGCTCACATAGCCATCTGGCCTATTGGGGACGGTTTTCAGCAATCGACCCGGAGGCCAGCAGCCAAGCTTGCCCGAGCGCGTCTCCGCGCGGACGCGACCGCGATCGCTGACCGAGTAGAGACCTTTGTAACCGCAGAATGGTATTCGGATCGTGGCTGACGATTTTGTCGTTCCAATAACCTTCTCGACCGATGGCGCCGAGAGCGCCTTCGGGACGGCCCAGTCGGCGGCCGAGCGGATGGGCCAGAGCGTCGCCGACGCCACGGCCAAGGGGCAGGCCGGGCTCAAGGACGTCGAGGACGGGGCCAAGTCCGCCGGCGAGCACATCTCCCAGGTCGATGAAGTCGCGAAGCGCCTGCTCGAGACCCTGGGCGCCTACGAGGGCCTGCGCTTCCTCGAGGAGGCGGTCTCGAAGGCCGAGGACTACCAGGCCACTTTGCGGCAGATCGAGGCCTCGATCACCGCCACCGGCGGGGCCGCGCATGTCTCCGCCGGCCAGATGCAGGAGATCGCCGACCAGATCGAGGCGACGACCAACTTCTCGCACGAGGCCGCCCTCCAGGCCGAGAACCTGCTCACCAACTTCCGGGCCATCAAGGGCGAGGACACCTTCGAGCGGGTGACCCAGGACGTCGCGGACCTCGCGGCCAAGATGGGGCGCGATCTGCCGCAGGCGGCCATCCAGCTCGGCCGGGTCATCGAGACCGGGACCGTCACCCAGTTGCAGCGGATCGGCGTCGTCTTCTCCGACACCGAGAAGGCGTCGATCAAGTCCATGCACGCCATGGGCGACGAGGCCGGCGTGCTCGAGGTCGTGCTCGGCGGCGTCGAGGCCGTCCTCAACGGCCAGGCCGCGGCGCAGCGCGGCGCCGGCGAGAGCGCCGAGGCCCTCAAGAACGACCTCGCCGCCTTCATGGAGGTGCTCGGCGGGACCATGATCCCCGCCGTCCGCGAGGTCTCGGGCGGCATCGCGGACTGGTTGAAGCAGAACGAGGGCCTGGCGGCGTCGCTCGGCGGCGAGCTCGGAACGGCGATCAAGACGGTCGGCGAGCTGGTGCTGTGGATGGCCCAGAACTGGGACACGCTGTCCGTTGCGGTCGGGGCCTTCGTTGGCTACAAGGTCGCCGGCATGGTCCTCTCGCTGGCCGAGGCGATCTCCGGTCTCCTCGGGATCGAGACCGCGGCGAGCGTCAAGGCGGCAGAGCTGGCCGCGGCGCAGGCCGCCGAAGCGGCGGCGTCCGCGGCTTCCGCGGCGGCGCTGGTCGAGCTGGTACCGGCGCTGACCCTGGCCGCCGGGGCCATGGAGCGGGCGGCGGCCGCGAGCCTGGCGCTC